>Ga0302325_10014332_pt1 | contig 16883 bp, 17 predicted proteins | sample Palsa_T0_2_FD_201948 | JGI IMG/M metagenome (GOLD analysis project Ga0302325, IMG submission 201948) | Peat permafrost microbial communities from Stordalen Mire near Abisko, Sweden - Palsa_T0_2 | ecosystem: Environmental > Terrestrial > Soil > Palsa > Peat permafrost | place: Sweden: Abisko... | reverse complement strand
CCAGAAGTCCCCAACGACGTTGTGCGGCAACCGCAATCGGTGTAAGCGATACCACCACCAGATATACCGCCAGGAACCACAGGTGCATGGCCACCGCCCAGCCCGCGTACTCCAGGGTCGATCTCGGCACCTGCCAGATGTCCAGCACCACAATAGCTGCCCACACCAACGCCACGTACACGGTGGACGGTCCTAGTACGCGGGCAAGTCGACGCCGCAGCCAACTCTGACGCGACAGCCCTCCGATGGCGCACCGCTGTGTCCAGGACACGGCAGCGGCGTAACCGGCAACCAGGAAGAACGCCGGAACGGCTTGGAAGAGCCACGTCAGCCACTGAGTCCAGGGCTGATCGACGAGCGGGTTCTGCCGACCGAAAGATCCGTCGCGGTAAGTCACCGATCCGGCCAGCCAATGGCCCAGCACGATCAGGACCACCCCCGACACGCGATAGAAGTCCACCGCCGAATTGCGGACCGCGCCCTCGGCCATGACCAAAAAGTACCCGTTATGCCAGGTCTCGGGGGTTGGCGTGTTCGGTTATGCCAACCGGACCGGGTCTTCGACCAAACCGCACCCCGATTCCTTCCGGTAAACTTCACTTATCCCCGTCGAAGTTCGAGGGTTCACAATTTGGAAGGTGTCCATCTATGGTCACGCGTTCGTTGAGCAAACTGGCTGCTGTAGCGGGGGGTCTGGCGTTCTCGTTGCTCGCCGGCGCCGGAATCGCGTCCGCCGACCCCGACCTGGGGCCGGCAATCAACACGACCTGCAGTTACCCGCAGATTGTGGCGGCTTTGAATGCGCAGTCACCGGAGGCCGCGGCGAAGTTCAACAGCTCGCCGATGGCGCAAGGCTGGTTGCAGTCATTTATCGCCTCACCGCCCCCCACGCGCGCGAGAAAGGCGCAACAAGCGGAGGCGATGTACCCGGAGTCTGCGCAGTACATCGGTCTGATCGACCAAATCGCCACTTCCTGTAACAACTACTGACCGCGCTTCGCGGTAACGGGGTGGACCTGCCACGTGCGGTTTCACCCTGTTTTTCAGCCTGGGAAGTTCAGCCGGGGACGTTCAGGCGGGGATGCCGCCTACCCGCGTTCGCGCTCTACCAGACACGTATCCAGTCGACCAGCATCTGCGAGGGATAGCTGCCCGGCCCGGGATCTCCGCCACCGGACCCGGCCACCGCAAGATTGAAGACCGGGTAAACCGTGTATCCGGGGCCATTGAACGGCCAATCCGGCAGCGACTCCGCCGGCACGTCGAAATATGGTTGCGCGCCGTCGACGTAGTCTCTCCAGAACCGGATCCCCGCCGTGTCCCACTGGCAACGCCACGTATGCCAACCGCTGTCCAACGCGATGTTATGAGTCTTCCATTCGCCGCCGTTGGCTCTCGCGTGCACGGTGGTCGCCGACGGCCAGCTGCCGTTGCCGTACCACTCGACGACGTCGATCTCGCCCTGGTCCTGATTTCCCAGCCAGTAGGCGGGCCAATTGCCGGCGGTCAGGCATTCGAGCTTGATGCGGGCTTCCCAGGTGTGGCCGACACCACCCCGCCAGTGGCCTTGGATCTTCCCGCTGTAGAAAGTGGGGCCGTCTTTGACGGCACGAAGGACGAGGTTGGAATTGCCGTCGACAAAAACGTTGCGGCGATCGTCGCGGTATTGCCCGATGTGCTCGGGTAATTCCCAGTACGTCGGATCTTTGATCTGCTCACGAGCTTTCGCCACCTCCCACTTCGCGGGATCAGGTGCTGTACCCGACGGGCCGTCGAACTCGTCGTGAAAGATGTAGCCGCCGGGCGGCGCGGCCGGTGGAGGCGGACTAGCCCGGGCCTGCGAGATGGGGACCGCGGTCGCCAACACGCCGACGCCCGTCATCAACATCAGGGTGCGACGATCCATCTCGGGCATAAGCACAGCACGATAGCAGCCGCCGGCGGTGGCCAGCCAAATCGCAGCTCAGCCCGGTTTTTAAACTGGGCACGGGCTGCCGATCACAGATGGCTCAGGAGTCGCTCCCCGAACTCGTCGGGGTGCTCGCGGTGCATGAAATGCCCGCCGGTGACCTCTTCGACGAGGTAATCACCGTCGAACATGCGGGCGGCACTCCGATAATCCGACGGCTTCGCGAGGGGATCACCGAGCCCCGCGAACACGACCGTGGGCACAGTGATTCGCGTCTTCAGTGCTGCAGAGGGCACCGGTGACAGCTTTCGGTAATAGCCGAACGCCGCGTTCAAGCTCGCCCGGTTCGAGAAGCTCGCCCGAACCGGATCGAATTCTTTCGGGTCGGGGTCCCAGTCCGGCGACCATCGCTTGCAGATCGCGGGCAGCGCCGCGAAGTCGTTGCGCGCGAACCGGTTCGCCGCCCCCGGTAGCTTGTAGACCGCGAAGTGGCGCACGCCCCAGAGCTGTTTCAGGGATGGCCTGAGCGCGGCCGGGTGCGGAATGGCGAGAGCGAACAGCTTCTTTACCCGATCTGGGCCGAGCGCCGCCGCGCCGTAAGCGGCCCCGGCTCCGAAATCATGGCCGACGATGACGGCCTCACTGGCGCCCAGCGCCTCGATCAACGCAAGGGCATCGCGCGCCAACGTCACTCCGTCTGCGTCGCGATCGGGGATCGCCGTGGGGTGGTATCCACGCATGAATGGACTGACCGCGCGATATCCCTTGGCGGCGATGCGGGGACGAAGATCGTCCCAGGTGTGCGCGGTGTCCGGAAACCCATGCAGCATCAGCACAAGCGGCCCGGAGCCTTCCTCGAGGTAGGCGAAGTTCAGCCCGTTCGCTTCGACGAAATGGATCGCATCGGCCATGACTATCGGAGACTACGCCTTCTGGTAAACCAGCCAGCGCAACTCGACAGGGGAATCTTCGCGCTCGAGATCGAATACGTCCAGGCCGCTGGCCCACCCTTCGTACCAACTCGTGGGCGGCCAGGCGCCGTCCGGCAGGTGCGCCTTTTCGTATTCGTAGGCCGAGTCGTCACTGACGAGGTCAACGCGCAACTGCGACGCCGCAGTGGCCAATTCGTCGCGGGTGTAGAACATGGTGTTGCACTGCTGCCCGAGTTCACGCGCCGAGTCGTCGGGAACGTAGCCCTCCCGCGCCAAAAACGCGTTGAACACCAGCTGTCCGCCCGGTGCCAGACAATCGGCGGCGAGTTCGAAGATTCCGCGTAACTCGCCCGTGGTCCGAAAGTCGGGCACTACTTCGGCAAGCACGATCAGCTGATAGTCACGGCGCACCCCATCCATCGTCTCGAAGACGTCGCCGTTCATCACACGGACCGTGAGAGATTCGCGTTGGGCCTCGGCGCGAATGATGTCGGCGAACTTCGGACTCATCTCCACCGCGTCCACCGGGTGACCGCGCCGCGCCAGGGCCAACGTGTTGCGCCCGGTTCCTGCGCCGACGTCGAGCACCGGATAGGTCCGGGGATCGGCCGCTTCGCCGGCCAGAGCCCACACCCGAGCGTCTGGTTCGGTGCCGAACAGCGGCCCTTCGCGGCTGCTGGCCCAGCCGTCGTAATGGCCCGCGATCGTCACGGATTCGGTTGCCACCCGGTAATTCATCGTGATGCCGAACGGAGAGTGAAACGAGATAACGATGTTCGAACGGGAGGAAGCTGTGTAGGCCTTGTCCAACTCGGCCGCCAGCACCGCCTTAAGTTGCGCGGATTGCTCGGCCGTGTGCTGGACGCCCGCGACAGCAAAGACGTTGGCGCACATCGTGACGTAGTCATCGACCATGCTGGGTACGGCGGGCACTGTGATCTGCGCGTTAACCACCGCTCGGCGGTACAACCGCCGGGTCATCGCCTCGCGCAGCGTGGACGCATCGAATGACCTGACGGCGGGATCTTCCATCAGACTCTTCTACACGACCCAACCCCGCGCCACCATCAGCCGGATCGCGATCGTTGAACCGCGAGTGCTATAACCCAACATATGTCAGACGCCGGGCACTTGATCACGCACGTTTCCGACACGGCCCGGTGGACGGCGTTATATCGGGCAACCGAATCGGCACGTGCCGATGCGCTGTTCAGCGACCCGCTGGCGGAGCGTCTCGCCGGTGAGCAAGGCCGCGCGATCGTCGCGAGCGCGCCGGTATCGAGCCGGAACGGCTGGTGGCTCATCGCGCGGACCAAGATCATCGACGACGCCATCGCCGACGCGATAGCCAACGGCTGTGACCGGGTATTGAACCTGGCCGCCGGGTTGGACACCCGACCATACCGACTGGACCTGCCGGCTGACTTTCCCTGGATTGAGGCAGATCTTCCGCAGTTGCTCGCCGAGAAGACGCAGCTTCTTGCCGATCAGACGCCGCGGTGCCGGTTGACCCGGCTGGCGGTCGACCTCGCCGAGCCGCGGGCGCGCGACGCCTTCTTCGCCGAAGCACTCGACGGCGCCACCAAGGCGCTGGTGCTGACCGAGGGCCTACTGCATTATCTGGATGACCTCGATGTGACGGCGCTTTCGGAGAGCATCAAGCGCCCCGAGGTGGCCTGGTGGTTGCTCGACTTCGGCGGCGCAGGCTTGAAGCGGTTGATGAACAAGAAAATGGCCGGCATATTGGAAAACGCGCCGTTCAAGTTCGCCCCCGACAACGGGTTGGCGTACTTCGAGGACCTGGGCTGGCGAGTTCTGGAAGCCGAATCGCTGATGGTGGCCGCCAACCGGTTCCGTCGGTTGCCGACGTTCATGCGACCGGTGGTCTGGGCGCCGCAACCAAATCCACGGCACCCCGGCAGACGAGTCTGGAATGCGGCCGCACTCCTCACCCATCGAGACGGGTAAATGGTTAACTCATCCGAACGGCGACCTGTCTCACGGCGTGAACTCATCAAAAGTGGTTCGGCAGCGGCCCTGCTGAGCCTGACGCCGTTGAGCGCGATGCTCGACGGGCACACTGCATCGGCCGACAACATCAGGTTGATCGACTTTGCGGAGCGCAGAATCCCGCCGGACCAGATCAGATCTGCGGGCTATGCCGGGGTGGTCAACTACGTATCGGAGGCGCGGCCGGGCGCCGACTTCGAGGCCAAGCCCCTCACCCGTGAGTACGCGGACGCGCTCCGCGCAGCGGGCCTGCACATCGTCAGCAATTTCCAGTACGGGAAACCGGGCTGGCCCGCGCCGTCGGACTTCACCCGGGGGTTCGACGGTGGCGTGGCGGACGCGCATACCGCGCTGGGACTGCACGCGGCCGCCGGGGGCAGCAATTCGGCCCCGATCTTCTTCAGCGTCGACGACGATATCGACCTCAATATTTGGAATAGCCTTGCTGTCAACTGGTTCCGTGGCATCAACTCGGTGCTGGGCGCGGAGCGTACCGGTATTTACGGGCACTTTCAGGCATGTCTCTGGGCGATCAGCGACGGCGTGATCGGCCACTCCAGCACCGCAGGGCATCGATGGGCATGGCAGACCAAGACCTGGTCGCATGGACAGCGCGAGCCCACCGCGGTGCTGTATCAGGAGGTGGTCAACAGCCCGTCGAACCCGGGTCCCCTTCTTGGCGGAATCCACGTAGACGTTGACGAGGTGCTCGCGACCGATTTCGGGCAGTGGGATCTCAATCGATGAACACCCGGCTCGCAGATCAGACAACAGCTCCCGCGTGAGCGGTGGGTAATCCCAATGTCCGGCGTAGCGGGCCTCGGCCGGCTTGGCGATCTGTGACTGCAGCAACCCTGAATTCTGAATCCGCGCCGGGAAAAATATTAGCGCGACGAACGGGATGTCTTGATACTCCGCAACGTTAGCGGCCACGCACTGCTCGGTCATGCCCGCCAGAAGCAGGTCGGCCGGCCTCCGCCAGCGGAGCCAAGACCGAGCTCTTGTCCGACCAGACGACATCACCCCGGCTCCCATAGCCGGCCAGCACAAATTTCATCGGCGCACCGAAGGTACGCCCAGTGCCAACACGGCCACATCATCCTCCAGACCGGCGCCGAAACCGTCTAGGAGCGACTGAATCGCTGCGACAATCGCGGACGCGGAGGCCGGCGCTTGTGCCGCGGCGAATTCCAGCAACGCTCCGTTGTGATCGTAACGCTCTGTGCCGGTGCCGATTCGCGCCTCCGTCAAACCATCCGTGTAGAGCAACAGCGTGTCGCCCACGCCGAGGCGAATTCGGACAGCAACAAACGTCGGCTCCATCGGGATCCCCACAGGGTGGCCACCGATGATGTCGGCATAACGAGCCTCACCGTCGGCGCCTAGCACCAGCGGAGGAAGGTGCCCACCGCTGGCGAGCTCGATGTCGAACGTGCCGTCGTCTGGCGTGAGAACTCCGAAAATGACTGTGGCGAATTGGGATACGGTTTCGCGAAACTCCTGGCTCAGGACAGCATGTAAGTTCTGCAATACCGCCACCGGGTCGGCGTCGAAGACCGCGGCTGCCCTCAGCGTGTAGCGGGCCAAAGATGTTACCGCGGCGGCGCCGGCGCCCTTGCCACTCACATCACCGATGAAGAAGGCCCACTTGTCATGTGTGAGCGGAAACAAGTCGTAGAAATCTCCGCCGACATCGTCAGGGGAGGCGGCGCGGTAGCAGGCGCACGCATCCAAGCCTTCGGGCGGAGAAAGCAAGGGCGGCAACAAAGAGCGCTGGAGGGTCCGCGCGAAGACCTGGACCTGCGCACGTTCTCGTTCGACCCGCTGCCGCTCATCTAGCAGTTCTCGCTCGTATGATCGTCGTTCCCCTGCATCGTGAATCGTGATGCGCAGCAGGATTGGTTCGCCGTCAGCATCGGATTTGACGTTTGCGGCAAGGAACACCGGAAGTCGCTCACCTTGTGCGGTAACCAGATCCACTGTGATGCCCGCAAGCCGGCCCTGCAGTTGCAGCACCGGGGCGAAATGGGTTTCGTAGTGTATGCGGCTACCCGCGGCCAGCAGGTCAGTGAAAGGCTTGCCGATCAACATGTTTCGTTCGTAGCCAAGCCACGCGGCGAGCGTGGCATTCACGCTGATGACGGTCCGGTCAGGCCGAGCCACCATGTAGCCGCACGGCGCGTTCTCATACAGGTCCCCGGCGCTATCGCCCTCCCGCGTCACGTCGCCCCGGCGAACGCCGCAATCGCCTGGGCGGTGATGTCCGGAGCGCTCAACTGAGGGCAATGGCCGGTGGCGTCGAGCGTGACCAGTTCGCTGCCATCGATGTGTTGCTGCACGTATGCACCAACCTCGCGAGGTGCCAAAGTGTCGTGTGCGCATTCAATCACCAACGTGGGCAATGACACTCGCGGAAGATCGGCCCGATTGTCAGACAGGAAAGTGGTGCGCGCGAATACCCGCGCGCAAGCCGGGTCGGTGCGGCAGAAGCTATCGGTGAGCTCGTCGGCGAGTTCAGGCCGATCCGACGCTCCCATGATCACCGGCGCCATCGATCGCGACCACCCCAGGTAGTTGCTCTCGAGTGAGTCCAAGAGCTCGTCGATGTCGCGGCGAGAGAAGCCGCCGCGGTAGTCGCCACTATCGATGTAGCACGGTGACGGTGTGAGCAGGATAAGCCTCGCGAAGCGACTCGGATCGGTGGAGACCGCGAGCACTCCCATCATCGCCGCTACCGAGTGACCCACGTACACGACGTCATGCGCATCGAGCCCGCGAACGATGCCGAGGATATCGTCCGCGTAGCCCTGCAATGACTCATACCGCTCGGAATTCCAGGCCGAGGGATCCGACGCCCCACAGCCGACATGATCGAACAGAATCAACCGGAAGTTCGGCGCAAGTAGCGCTTCGACCAGGCGCCACAACTGCTGATCACACCCGAAGCCATGAGCCAGCATGATCGTGGGACCGTCGTCGACTCCGGCGATCCTCACGTTGTTCCGCGCCCGCAAATCCACGCACTCATACTGCCACCGGCGGGCGTCGGTACCGTCGGCATGTGCGGTGGATCGTCGACGCCATGAATGTCATCGGGACTCGCCCCGACGGCTGGTGGCGGGACCGTCAGGGCGCCAGGGTGCGGCTTGTGCAACAGCTGGACCGGTGGGCTTCGGCGCATGCCCATGACGTGACCGTGGTCTTCGAGCAACCGACGTCGCCGCCAATTCACTCATCTGAGATCGCGGTCCACCACGCGCCAAGGGCCGCAGCGAATTCGGCTGATGACGAGATTGTCCGGCTGGTCGGCGCCGATGATCATCCCGAGGAGATCAGCGTCGTGACGTCTGACGTCACATTGGCCGACCGGGTCCGAGGTACAGGCGCATCCGTCTTTCCGGCGGCGAGATTCCGCAGCATGATCGACCCAATTCGGTAGTCAGGTGCGCCGCGGGCTCAACGCCACTTGATGCCGCATCCGATCGACGGTCGTTGGTCGGCGTCCACTGGCCGCCCGGCAAGAACGGCATCAACGGCCGCCCGAACGTCAGCGGCCGTCACCGGCAGATCGGTCTTCGGGCGGGAGTTGTCGAGCTGGCCGCGGTAGACGAGTCGACGCTGGCCGTCGAAGACGAACGTGTCGGGCGTGCACGCCGCCGAGAAGGCACGGGCGACATCTTGGGTTTCGTCGTAGAGGTAGGGAAACGTCCAGCCATGACGCCCCGCTTCGGCAGCCATCTGTTCGGGTCCGTCCTGCGGGTACGCGACCACGTCATTGCTGGAGATAGCGACCATGGCGACGCCCTGGTCGGCGAGGTCGCGGCCGAGCGCGGCCAGGCCCGCGGCGACGTGTTTGACGTACGGGCAGTGATTACAGATGAACGTCACGACAAGCGCGGGCCCCACCAGGTCGTCGAGGCCGACGTTGGCGCCGGTGGCGGGCTCGGGCAGGCTGAAACGTGGTGCGGGCGTGCCGAGGGCGATCATGGTGGACTCAATGGCCATGCCCGACAGATTAGCTTTGTCCACTGGGACGACGGACCGTTACTGACGGGCTGGCTGCACCGTTATTGGGTGGGGTTCGCGCACCATCCGGTCGTACTGTCGGCGTCGGGCGCGCGGTTACCGCCGTCAAAGGCATGGCCTGGGCGCTATGCGAGACTGTTTCCAGAAAGTGGCTGGAGGGATGTGTATGTCGGGCTGGACGAGGGGAAGCCTCTTCGCCGCTATGAAGGCAGCCCGAGTGGCTTCGATATTTGGCTGGGCGCTGGTGCTGAGTGCGAGTCCCGCGCTGGCGGATCCGGATCCCGGCGATCCAGGGGTTCTCGCGGGCCCCGGTGCTGGGCAGGACGCGGCACCGTTCACTGGCGCGGCGCCGTTCGGGCCGCCGAGGATCGTTCCCGCCAACGGCGCGACGGTGGGTGTGGCCCAGCCGATCATTATCAATTTCCCGGGGCTCGTCGATGACTCCGGTGCAGCCGAAAGCGCCGTCCATATCTCTTCGGTCCCTCCGGTTCCCGGCAAGTTCTACTGGATGAAGCCCACGCAGCTGCGTTGGCGCCCGTTGAGCTTCTGGCCCGCGCACACCGCGGTGACCGTCGATGCGGGTGGCACAGTGGCCAGCTTTCAAACGGGAGACAGCCTGGTGGCTACGGCCGACGACGCCACGCACCAACTGACTGTCACCCGCAATGGGGCCGTGGAGAAGACCATCCCGATGTCGATGGGGATGGCATCCGGCGGCCACCAAACCCCGAACGGCACCTACTACGTCCAAGAGAAGATGCCCTCCGTAGTCATGGATTCCTCGACCTACGGCGTTCCGGTCAACTCGACGTACGGATACAAGACAACGGTCGAGCTAGCCGTCCGCTTCGATGACAGCGGCGACTTCGTACACAGCGCTCCATGGTCGGTGGATGACCAGGGCAAGCGCGACGTCAGTCACGGCTGCATCAACATCAGCCCTACCAACGCGAGATGGTTCTTCGACAACTTCAACGCCGGTGATCCCATCGTGGTGACCAACTCCAGCGGCGGTACCTACTCCAGGCACGACGGGTCCAACGACTGGCAAAGCTAGCTCCCGGCCCTTCGGCAAGACGCAGAATCGCCCATTCTCGGGTGCCAAACGCCGGTCGCGCCATTACGTGTCGTCGACGATTGGCGCTCGGTGTCCTGGAGCACTAACTTTCCAAGGGTGATGTTCTCAGCTGCTGGCGCAGTCGCACGGTGGATCGTCCCCTTTCTCACTTTTGTGGCCGTTGCCGGCATGGGTTTTCTTGCAGACCCGGCGCAGAGCGGCCCCGCCCCGGCGATGCGCCTGGCCGACGACGCCAACCCGCTGGCCGGCATGCCGTTCTACGTCAATCCCACCTCCGCGGCTATGCGGGCCGCGCAGCATGCCGATCCGCCCAGTCCTGAGTTGACCGCCGTCGCCAACACACCGCAGGCGTACTGGATCGTCCCGGGCTCTTCTGCTTCGACAGTGGCGAAGTACACCGGCGACGCGGCGGCTGCGGGGGCCCTGCCGGTTTTCACCGTCTACGGCATTCCGCACCGCGACTGTGGCAACTTCGCTGCGGGTGGCATGGGGTCCGGCGACGCCTACCGCGGGTGGATCGACAACATCGCATCCCAAATTGGCGCGTCACGCGCTGCGGTCATCGTCGAACCCGATGCGCTCGCCATGGCCGACTGCCTGTCGGGCGACCAGCGCCAAGAACGCTACGACTTGATCCACTACGCCGTCGACACGCTGACACGCAATCCGGCAACAGCTGTCTATGTCGACGGTGGTCACGTGCGCTGGCATAGCGCCGGTGACATGGCCGACCGGCTCAATAAGGCCGGTGTCGGTCACGCGCGGGGTTTCAGCCTCAACGTTGCGAACTTCTTCACCACTGAGGACGAAACCGGTTACGGCGAAGCGATTTCGGGCCTCACCAACGGCTCGCACTACGTGATCGACACGTCGCGCAACGGCGCCGGACCAGCTCCCGCCTCCAAGCTCGACTGGTGCAACCCCGGCGGCCGAGCACTGGGCACTCCGCCCACCACCGCTGCCGGAGGCGGACACGCCGACGCCTACTTGTGGATCAAGCGTCCCGGTGAATCCGACGGATCATGCGGCAAAGGCGATCCGCCGGCGGGGACCTTCGTGAATCAGTACGTCGTCGATCTGGCCCACAACGGGGGCCCTGTCGATCTGGCCCGCAGCGCGGGCCATTAGGAGGGCGTCGCGGCTAAGCTCGCCGTCGGCCTCAGCGGCTGGGGAAGCGGCGCAGTAACGGGCCCCTACCCGATGAAGGAAACGACGCCGTTTTCGCGCGCGATAGTCCCAGACCACCATGCAACTGTTCCGCAAGCTCGCTTCGCGAGCAGCGCCGTCGCCTCGTTGGTACGCCGTAGCAACTCCCGCGGATGCACTGCACCCCGCGAGCCGTTCGCCCGCGGGGTGCAGTGTGGTGTCCGCCGATCAGGCCGGCTGTTACTTGAGGTCGAACCGATCGCTGTTGACGACCTTGACCCACGCGGCGACGAAGTCCTGCACGAACTTGCCCTTGGAATCGTCTTGTGCGTAGACCTCGGCCACCGCGCGCAGCACCGAGTTCGACCCGAAGACCAGGTCGTTCGCGGTGGCTGTCCACTTGAGAGCGCCGGAGGCCCGGTCGCGGCCCTCGTAGACGTTCTCGGTGGTCTCCGACGGCTTCCACTCAGTGCCCATGTCGAGCAGGTTGACGAAGAAATCGTTGGTCAACACGCCCGGCCTGTCGGTGAACACGCCGTGCTTGCTGCCGCCGTGGTTGGCACCGAGAGCCCGCAGACCACCGATGAGCACGGTGAGCTCCGGACCGTAGACGCCCAGCAAGTAGGCCCGCTCCAGCAGCAACTGCTCTAGCGGAGCCTTTTCGCCCGGTCGCGCATAGTTGCGGAACCCGTCTGCCCGCGGCTCGAGTACCGCGAAGGACTCCACGTCGGTGCTTTCCTGCGAGGCATCGGTGCGCCCCGGCGCGAAGGGCACCGAGATCTCATGGCCAGCGTCCTTCGCCGCCTTCTCCACGGCCGCGGAGCCGGCCAGCACGATCAGGTCGGCCAGCGAGATCTTCTTGTCGCCGGAGGCCGAGCCGTTGAAATCCTGTTGGATCTTCTCCAGCACCGGCAGCACCTTGCTCAGCTCGGCGGGCTCATTGACCTCCCAATGCTTCTGCGGCTCGAGGCGAAGCCGCCCGCCGTTCGCGCCACCGCGCTTGTCGGTATTGCGGTAGCTAGCCGCCGCCGACCACGCCGTCTTGACCAACTGCGGAACGGATAGACCGGAATCGAGCACCTTCTTCTTCAAAGCCTCGACGTCCTTGTCGTCGACCAGTGCGTGGTCGACCTCCGGCACCGGGTCCTGCCACAGCTGCGGCTCGGGAATCCACGGTCCGAGGTAGCGGGTTATCGGTCCCAAGTCGCGGTGCAGCAGCTTGTACCAGGCCTTGGCGAACGCCTCGGACAGCTCCTCCGGGTGGTCCAGCCAGCGCCTGGTGATCTCGCGGTAGATCGGGTCTTCGCGAAGGGAGATATCGGTGACCAACATCGTCGGTGCCCGGTTGGGCCCACCGAACGGATCAGGGATCGTGCCCGCGCCTGCGCCGTCTTTCGCCACGAACTGCCAAGCGCCCGCAGGGCTCTTGGTCAGTTCCCACTCGTAGCCGTAGAGGTTCTGCAGAAAGCCGTTGCCCCACTTGGTGGGGGTAGCCGTCCACACCACCTCCAGGCCACTGGTGATGGAGTCCTCGCCCTTGCCGCTGCCGTAGGTGCTCTTCCACCCCAGCGCCTGCTGTTCGATCGGTGCGCCTTCCGGCTCGGCTCCCACCAGGTCGGCATCGCCGGCGCCGTGGGTCTTGCCGAAGCTATGGCCGCCGACGATCAGCGCCGCGGTCTCCTCGTCGTTCATCGCCATCCGGCCGAACGTCTCACGAATGTCCACCGCGGCCGCCACTGGGTCCGGCTTGCCTTCGGGGCCTTCAGGATTCACGTAGATCAGACCCATGGTGGTCGCGCCGTAGGGCTCCGCGAGGTCGCGCTTACCGGAGTAGCGCTTGTCGGTGCCCAACCACTCGCCCTCCTCGCCGAAGAGGATCTCCTCGGGCTCCCAGATGTCTTCGCGGCCGAAGGCGAAACCGAAGGTCTGGAAGCCCATCGACTCCAGGGCCACGTTGCCGGCCAACAGCAGCAGGTCAGCCCACGAGATCTTGTTGCCGTACTTCTGCTTCAACGGCCACAACAGGCGACGAGCCTTGTCCAGGTTGGCGTTGTCCGGCCAGCTGTTGAGCGGAGCGAAACGTTGCAGGCCCTGACCGCCGCCACCTCGGCCGTCGTAAATCCGGTAGGTACCCGCGGCATGCCAGCTCAGCCGAATGAACAGGCCGCCGTAGTGGCCGTAATCCGCCGGCCACCAGTCCTGAGAAGTCGTCAGAACCGAGATGAGGTCCGCCTTGAGAGCCTCGACGTCGAGCTTGGCGAACTCCTTGGCGTAGTCGAAGTCATCACCGAGCGGGTCGGACTGCGGGTGGTGCGGGTGCAGCCTCGACACGTCAAGCTGGTTCGGCCACCAGTCCTGATTCGTGCGAGGAGCCCCGCTCGTTGGCGTGGGCGCGTCGATTGCCGGATTTTCGCTTTCGCTGCCTTTATGGGTCGTATCGGATGACACTGCATTCCTTTCGAGGGGTGGGTCGGGCTGTGATCACGGCTGTGATCGGGAAGTTGTGCTCGCGCAGTCGGGACACAAGCCCCAATAGATGACTTCGGCCTCGTCGAGAACGAAGCCCTCCAAGACGCTGTCGTCGTCCGACGGGGTCAGGCACGGTGCCTCACCAACGGCGCAGTCGACGTCGGCGATGACGCCGCAGGATCGGCACACGACGTGATGATGGTTGTCGCCGACCCGAGACTCATAGCGGGCGACCATGCCCAATGGCTGGATCCGACGCACGAGACCTACCGCGGTCAGGGCGTTGAGGACGTCGTACACGGCTTGGCGGGAAACATCGGGAAGCCCGCTCCGCACCACCGACAGAATCGTCTCGGTATCAGCGTGCGGGTGGGCATGGACCGCATCCAACACGGCGACCCTGGGTCGGGTCACCCGCAGATCGGCCATCCGCAGCTGTACCGAGTAATCCGTCGACGTTGACGACACTCGACCAATATGCCGCTCTTATCTGGAACGAGTCAAGACTTTTCAGTCTGACCGATTCGATCGCGGAGTTGGCCGCCCGACGGGCATCACGCAGATGAAGGCGGGTGTAGCGTTGGAGTTGCTGAGTATGTCAGCCAGTCCGGGGATGAGTTCAGTCGTCCGCTGCCGAATCCAGGAGCATCAGCTCCGAGCCCGGACGCTGCCGGTAGTCGACTTGACCGGATGATAACCACGGCCAATTCATTTGGGTTCTGGGCGCACCAACTGGCTTCCTTCCGACGGCATAACCGTATGGCCTGCTGCGCCGACCTTTGCCCACTAAAGACGGTGGATCCATGGAAGCTGCACCTTTGCGAACTTACCCGGCGTAGGGCCCGGTAACAGCGGAGGCGCGCCCAGCCAAGCCGCGCTCTCCGCATGTGGCGCAACGGCTTTGAGGGCCGAGCTGCTTAATTGCTCACACGACAATGAACTATTCACGGCAGGGAGCTTTCTATGACGATGACTGGTGGTCAGGACGTGGTGCTGACGGTGCGGGGCGAGGACGGAGCGACCGTGCTCGGCGCGGATAACGTTCCTGTTGGGTCGCAGAACCCTGGGGCGCCCGAGACCGATTCGGGAAGCCTTCCCAACCTGAAGTTCTCGTTCGCCGCCTCGCACAACCGCTTGCTGTCGGGCGGTTGGGCCCGAGAGGTCACGGTACGAGAATTGCCGGTCGCGACCACCCTGGCGGGGGTGAACATGCGGCTGAAGGCAGGGGCTTACCGTGAGCTGCACTGGCATAAAGAGGCCGAGTGGGCGTTCATGCTCGCCGGCAGTGCCCGTATCGCGGCGATCGACCAGCAAGGCCGCAACTTCATTGACGACATCGGTCGAGGCGACCTGTGGAACTTTCGGGCCGGGTTTCCCCATTCGATTCAGGCGCTGGAGGATTGCGAGTTCCTGCTGGTATTTGATGACGGGGGCTTCTCGGAGAACGAGACCTTTTTGGTCACCGACTTCTTCGCTCACATCCCCAAGCACGTGCTGGCCAAGAACTTCGGCGTCCCCCAGTCAGCGTTCGCCCGCATCCCAGCCGCGGGGGACATCGCGCACAGCCGCTACATCTTCCCCGGGGAGGTGCCAGGCACACTGGTCGCCGACATCGAGGCGGTGAGATCTCCTGCAGGTACGGCCGAACGGATGAGTCACCGCATGCTCGCCCAGGACCCGATCGAGGTCCCGGGCGGCAGCGTGCGCATCACCGATTCCTCCAACTTCCCGTGTGCCTCGACGATCGCCGCCGCGGTCGTCGAGCTACAGCCCGGCGCGTTGCGCGAAATGCACTGGCACCCCAACAACGATGAGTGGCAGTACTGGGTCAAAGGACACGCCCGGATGACGGTGTACGGCTCTAGTGGCAAAGCCAGAACGTTCGATTACTACGCCGGCGACGTCGGCTAGGTGCCGCGGGCTATGGGCCATTACTTCGAGAATGTCGGCGACGAACCCTCGCAGATGCTAGAGCTGTTCCGCAGCGACCATTTCGAGGACGTCTCGCTGAACCAGTGGTTGGGCCTGATGCCCGCAGAAGTGGTGGCGGCCACCCTCAACCTCGACCAGGACACCGTCGCCGCCCTGCGCAAAGACAAGCCACTTATCATGCCGTAGCGCTTGTTCTGCCCTGCGTGAGTCCTGTATTCCGTTCTGAAACAACACCTTCCACCAAGCAAGTAGGACAACACCCATAGGAGTGACCATGACAGCACACGACGGCGGCACTGGTTACCGGGCGATCGTCGACACCCACCGGCATCCGGTTGGACCCAAGCTGCGAGCCAAGATGGTCGAGGTCGGCCTGTTCGACCCGAACCAAGAATTCCCGCAAACCAATGCTGGGGACTTGATCGTCTATCGCGACTTTGTGGATCTGGACTACGCGATGCCCAGGCAGCGCGAGGGGGGTGTCACCCTCAGCCTTGCCAGCAATGGCGGCGAGGTGGACTGGATCGCGCGGGACATGCTTCAGGTCAGCACGGGCGATGCCCTCAAGTTCTTGAATGACGAATACCTGGAGATCAAGGATCGCTATCCCGGCGAGTTCGCGCTGATGGCCAACGCTCATGCGCTCGAAGTGGGCTGCCGGCCGATCGTTGAGGAGATGATCATCCAAGGGGACGCCAAGGCGATCGCGGTGGCTTCCAGCTATGGCGACGGCTCGGATCGCTCCTTCCTCGACAGCCCCAAGGCCGAATGGTTGTGGGAGTTCGCCGAAGCCAACGACATCGTGGTCCACATTCATCCACCAATGCTGTCGGTCGGCAACGAGGTGCTCATGCACTATCGCCTCAACGAGGCGGTCGGCCGTCCCTTCGATTCGACCGTCACTGTTGCCCGGATGATCGGCGCCGGCGTGTTTGACCGCCACCCCCGACTACAGGTGTTGGTCGTGCACATGGGCGGCGAACTTTCGTCAATCCTGGGACGCCTGGATTTCACCTGGCAACTCAACTACAAAGGGGTCCGCAACCCGCCGGCAGGGCGGCCGTACACGAACCAGCGGCCGCCGTCGGAGTACTTGAAGACCAACATTCTGGTCGACTGCATGGGGTTCAGCCCACTCGGACTGCGAGCCGCGATCCAGATGTGCGGTGTGGACCGAGTGGTGTTCGGCTCTGACTACGGTGCGGTGCCGTACGGGATCAAAGAGCATGTCCAGATCGTCGAAGACGTGCTTCCCGACGCGGCTGAGCGCCAACTGGTGTTCTGGGAAACAAGCAACAAGGTCTTCCGCCTGGGCCTGGTCGACACCGATCTGGTTACCCCCGGTTTTGCACCCATCGCGGCAGCTTAAAGCGCGATCCGA
>Ga0302325_10014331_pt1 | contig 16883 bp, 14 predicted proteins | sample Palsa_T0_2_FD_201948 | JGI IMG/M metagenome (GOLD analysis project Ga0302325, IMG submission 201948) | Peat permafrost microbial communities from Stordalen Mire near Abisko, Sweden - Palsa_T0_2 | ecosystem: Environmental > Terrestrial > Soil > Palsa > Peat permafrost | place: Sweden: Abisko... | reverse complement strand
ATCATTTGTCTAGACCGCCTGTGTCCGGTACACACCGGCAAAGTGCTGCGCACGGAGTACCTGGAGCCGCTGGGGCTGAGCGCGCATGCATTGGCTCCTAAGGAGGGACAACTTGTCAGCAGTAGCTGTTCACTACGAAAAACACCTCGGTCCAGTGTATACATGGATGATCGGCGATCTTGATGCCGCGTTCGCAAGAGCTCGGACTGAACTCGATGAGCTCGGCCTTGAACCCTCGGCGAACGGTACAGCGATCGACCTTGGAGCGGGATTTGGTTTGCACAGCGTGCCATTGGCGGAACGGGGCTACGCTGTGACGGCAATCGATAGCTACAAGCCACTCTTGCACGAACTTCAATTACGGTCGCCATCACTGGCAATTAATGCGGTCGTGGGAGACATTTCCGCCTTTCGTTTGCACGTGCAGCAGCCGGTTGATGTAGTCCTCTGCATGGGCGATACGTTGACACACCTGCCGGACTTCGCGGATGTCGATTCGCTATTGGATGACGTCGCCGCCGCATTGAAGTCCGGCGGAGTATTTGCCACCACGTTTCGCGACTACGCTTCCAAGCCCTTGCAGGGGGATGATCGATTTATCACGGTCCGCAGCGATGAAAACAGAATTTTGACCTGCTTTCTTGAATACCGTGCAGATCGTGTCACTGTCCACGATCTACTTCATGAGCGAGAGAAAGATCGATGGCGGCAGCGCGTAAGCAGCTACCTAAAGCTGCGCCTCCATCCGGAGCGGGTTGTCGAGCGATTAACGAAGCTCGGATTCGTTGTGCGTCTCGACACCGGAATGAGCGGCATGGTTCGTGTCGTGGGCACACGGTCTTGACTCCCCTGCAACCAGAACCGCGAGCGTCCGTACGGAGGGGCATTTCGAGGGTATGAACGTCTCTTCATGGCCGTAAGCTATCCATTGGCTGCCCCCCCGCGAGCTGCAATCCGGCGGACTGGCGCGGACATTCGTTGGACGTACAATCTTCGGCCCGAGCGATTTCCAGCCAGACCGAGACTGTCCAACAATCAACACGCGTCGAGTGTTTCCGGATAGGGTGGTGCAACAATGAGTAAAGTCGTATTGATCACGGGCAGCTCGTCCGGAATCGGCCAAGCGGCCGCGGAAGTATTTGCCGCGCGTGGATGAACGGTTGCTGCGACCGCGCGCGATGCGGGGAACATTCGTGCTCGCGAGAACGTGAAAGCGTTTTCCTTAGATGTTACTGATGTCGAGAGCGTTCTGGCAGCGGTCGCGGCAATTGTGCGGGACTTTGGAACGATTGACGTTTTGGTGAACAACGCAGGCTATGGGCTTTTCGGTCCATTCGAAGGCACCAGCATCGAACAACTGGAGGCGGTTATGAGAACAAACGTTCTCGGACTCGCCTGTGTGACTCAGCAGGTGCTCCCGTTGATGAGAGAAAGGAAATCCGGGACGATTGTGAATGTGTCTTCCATCGCTGGCCGTACGGCAACTCCGTTCATGACGGGTTACCATGCGACGAAGTTCGCTGTCGAGGGATTGTCCGAATCGCTTCGCTACGAGCTGTCTCTGCATGGCATCCGAGTAAAGCTCGTCGAACCTGCTCATTTCAAAACCAATTTTTTGTCGCGGTCTCTGCAAACCACTCACCATCCCGCCTACGATAAGGCTTTCGACAATTTTATGAGTTACGTGAGAAAGGAAGACGCTGAGGCCCGCGGGCCAGCGGAGGTTGCCGAGACAATCTATCGTGCGGCAAATGACCAATCGCAAAGGCTTCGATTCCCCGTCGGCGGCAAACTTATCCTGGCACTCACTTCGCTCTTGCCAGACGCAGTTTGGCGCTCTCTTAATGCCGCGGGTATGACTCGGCCTTTGAAATAGAGAGCAATCAACAACGCAGCGTAGCGTTTCCCGCTGTGAGGCACCGCGTACTGTAACGTCCGTAGCAGTTGCAGGGAGCCAGCCAGCATGGAAGGTCGGTACCGCGTCGCAACGAGGCGGAAGCCGCTCGGGAGCGGTCATTCGCTGGCCGCGGCACCACTGCAGGTGTCTGACGTCGCGGCCGAGCTTACCGGCCGGAATCTGACGCCGGGCTGCCGGTCGTGCACGGCAGCTTCAGGCAATTTGGTGCGCACGGCTGGCAGGAGCAAAATGAAGTGCGATTGCGAGCCACGCGGACGGCCCGTTCGGCGTAGAGCAGCCGATAGTCAGGATGCTTACAGGTGAACAGTTCACCGGAGCGGGTTAGCGGCCACGAAGCAGTGAGTGTCAGATGCAACGCGTACGTCTGACCACGTACAGACATTAAGTGTCGGCGCGGGTATGCTCATTATTGGTCTGGCTCCGTTGATTGCACTGGGTCTGCAACGTCATTGCCAAGAGGGCCTTGAACATGAATAGAGTAGTTACACGGCGTGCGCTGGTGAGGGGCGGCCTGATTGCGGGCGCGCTCGTTCCCGTTGCAGGCCTCTTTATCAGTGCCGCTGCTCATGCCGACTTGCCGGCATTAGATCCGAATGATCCGGCCGCGAGAGGGCGCGATTACGTTACAAAATCGGCGAAGTCCGAGGCATATTGCGGGAATTGTTCGCTATATAAGAAGACGGGAGCTTCGATGGGTTCCTGCGCGCTGTTCGCGGGAAAGAGCGTAGCGTTCGCCGGCTGGTGCAGCGGGTGGGTGAAGATCGGAGCCGCGTGATGTGATTTGATAGCATCCGAAGTACGGGGTCTGGCAGGACTGGCGCAGTATCTGTGGCAACTTGACCCCAAGCGGCCCGACGAGACAGGCCGCTTCTGAGCATTCAGATTGCCGGCTTTCCGATTAACGAGCAATCGCGCGAGTGCATTGCTGTGGATCCGGAATCGACCCCATTTCGGCCGTTCACCGGGGGCTGCTTATGGGTACAGCTAATCCGGCGTGGTTGCGTAACGTTAGTTGGCACGAAGGGAAGCCCTGTAGGCCTCGATTAGTGGCAATACTGTCAGGCGACGCGCGAGACTGTCGGGCGGCCAGTATAAGTCACGGTCATAGTATTCCGGAACGGATGGGACGCTTGTCGGAAGCTCAATCCACGGCTGCTTGGAGGCCGTGAATATATGTATATCCGGCGGCAGATGGTCTGGCGTGTCGAGTGTTCCAACCCTAACGAACACGATGAAAGGACCAGCACCGGCGTAGTTGCTCCATATTGCAATTCGGCAATTCGGACAGCGTGCGATCCTCTGACCCATGCCGCTGCTAGTGGGAGTCTCGACAATCTCCGGCGGCGAGTTCAACTGCACCACGCGATCCGCCTCGATCAAAGCATTCAAGGCGAATGACGCGCCGCTTTCCCGCTGGCACCAGCGACAGTGGCAACAGTGTACGAAGAGTGGGCGCGTTGCCATACGGTAGCGGACACGGCCGCAGTCGCAGCCTCCATCGATCGGAAAGACGGTGCTATCGACAGTCATCGCAGATTCCAAGCGGGTGGCTAACGACATTAATAGCGTACCGGACGCCGCGAAAGACCGCTAATCGGCGATAATTCCAACGCCGTTGCCGGCCGCTGCTGGCGGGATCTGCGGTAAGTGAGCGGTAAAATTGCGTATCCGGCGCTCAACGAGACATCCAGCAAAGGAGAAATCACCATGACCCTTCCGATGAGCCCTACCATTACCGCCTTTGAACGGTCGCCCGATCGCGGCAGGGGACTGGCGCGTGACATGCGCGTTCGCTGGGCGCTTGAAGAAGTGGGCCAACCTTACGAGGTTCGTCTTGTTTCGTTCGTGGCGATGAAGGAACCCGCGCATCGAGCGCTTCATCCTTTCGGGCAGATTCCGACCTATGAAGAAGACGCGCTTGTCCTGTTCGAATCGGGGGCGATCGTGTTCCATATCGCAGAGCGTCATGCAGGCCTGTTGCCTGACGATCCGAATGCCCGGGCGCGCGCGATCACATGGATGTTTGCCGCGCTCAACACGGTTGAGCCGCCGATCCTTGATCTCCAAACCACCAGGTTCCTGGAGGCCGACAAGACCTGGTACGAGCAGCGCCTGCCTGTCGTCGAGGATCGCATCCGTAACCGGTTGGGCGAACTTTCCGGTCGCCTTGGCGATGCCGACTGGCTCGATGGTGCGTTCAGCGCGGGAGACCTGATGATGGTGGCGGTGCTGCTCAGGTTGAAAGCATCGGGTATGCTGGACGAATATCCGAACCTCTCCGCCTATGTCGCCCGCGGCGAAGCGCGGCCCGCCTACAGGCGTGCTTTCGACGCTCAGTTGGCGGTTTTCACCGGCAAGCCACCGACCGGCTGATGAAGGTCAGCTCTGGGCTCAACGCCGTTGAGGCGCGTCTCTGACAAGCCGGTCTAAGACAAGGCCGAAAATTACACTTGGGGCGTGAATGGCAGTTGCGGCACTCGGAATTTGAGGAAACTGGCTTGCATGGCTCTTCGGGCTCGTTTTGCTCGATGCTTCAGGGCGCCGGGTTCACCACCTGAGCGAGTACCGAGGAAGTGCTGCCGGAGAACGATGCATTCCCGTCGTACACCGCCGTGATGGAGTGTGTGCCCACGCCCAGAGCTGTCGTGGTCAATGTGGCCACATCATCCGTCAGCGTCGCGCTACCCAGCGTCGCATTCCTATTCTTGAATTTGACTGTGCCCTTGGGGGTGCCACTGAACTCCGGTGCCACGGTTGCCGTGAAGGTCACCGATTGCCCCAAGGTCGAGGGATTCAGCGATGAGGTCAATGTGACCGTGCTCGTGGCCGGGTTCACCACCTGACTCAGTGCTGAGGATGTACTACTGGAAAAATCCGGAACTCCGTTGTACACCGCCGTAATCGAGTGGGTGCCCGCGCTCAGAGTAGTCGTGGTCAAGGTCGCGACGCCTCCTACCAGCGTTGCGGTACCCAGGGTCACGCTCCCATTCTTGAAGGTAACTGTGCCTGCGGGTGTTACCGAGGAAGCGGAAACCGTGGCCGTGAAGGTCACCGACTGCCCGAAGGCTGAGGGATTTCGCGACGAGGTCACCGAGGTAGAGGTAGGGGACCCAGCAATCAAGAAGGGCACATTGCTGATCAGGGTACTGCCAGGGGTCATCACGGTCACAGAGCCGCTGGTGGCGCCTGCGGGTACGCTGGTTGTGATTTCGGAGCTCGAGACCACGGTGAACGCCGCCGCCGTGCCGTTAAAAGTGACGCTGGTCGCTCCGGTCAAATCGGTTCCCAGGATCTTTACAGCTGTTTCCGCCTTGCCCGAGGTGGGTAGTGTTTTCACGAACGCACCGAGGCCTACCGACAGACTGAAGACCGTGCCACAGTAACAAGAGGAGTCGGTACCGTAAGTAGAGGTTGTCCCATAGAAGTTCCCATCGGTATCCTGGACCAGCGCCGCGAAGCTACGGCCGCCATCGGCACAGGGGCTCTCGGAGGTGCTCTCGGAGCAAAAGGTGTACAGCGTGGTCAGAATGCCGCTTGGGGTGATTTGGAAGATGGTGCCCCAGCCGGTCGCGGTGCCGCCACTGGTGTTCCCGCCATACGAGGTGGTCCCATAGAAATTCCCATCGGTGGCCTGGATCAGTGGCGCACTGGGCCCGGAGCCGTCGGCGCAGTCGCTTTGCGAGCAAAAGGTGTACAGCGTGGTCAACTCGCCACTGGGGGTGATCTTGAAGACCGTGCCTGCGCTGTCATACCCATTATAAACGGTTGTTCCGTAGAAGTTGCCATCGGTGCCCTGAACCAGCCCCGCAACGGGGCCCCAACCGTCGGTGCAGTTGCTTAGCGAACAAAAGCTGTAAAGCGTGGTCAGTCCTCCATTCGGCGTGATCTTGAAGACTGTGCCTCCGCCGTTGGGACTGGTAGCCGCATTGACCCCGCCACTGACTGTTGTGCCATAGAGGTTCCCATCGGTGGCCTGGATCAGCCCCGCCTGCGGGGCAAAGCCGTTGTTGTCGCCGTTAATAGGAGGGTCGCCGCAACTGGGGCCAGCGCAAAAGCTGTACGTCGTGTTCAGGCTGCCGCCGGTGGTGACGCTGAACACCGAGCCGGCACCGTTGATCCCACCACAATTGGTGGTCCCGTAGAGAACCCCATTGGTAGCCTGGACCAGCGGTGACTCGGGATCGGACGCGCAGCCGTTCGCGACGCCAAAGCTGTTGAGCGTGGTCAGCGCGCCAGCGAGGGTGATTTTGAATACCGTGCCCCAGCTGTTGGGCCCACCGTGTTCGGTGGTCCCGTACAATATCCCGTTGCTATCCTCGATGAGCCCCGCCACCAGATCCTCGCCATCCGGACAACCAGATTGCGCGCAAAAGCTGTACAGGGCTTTCAGCGTGCCACTCGGAGTGATCTCGAAAACGGTGCCTTCGCCGTAGGAGCCACCCTGATTGGTTGTCCCATATAACTTCCCAATGCTGGCCTGTACCAGCGGTGCATAGGAGGCACTACCGTTCGTCCCGTCGAAGCTGGCCAGTGTAGTGAAGGTCTGCGCCTGCGCCGATTGGGTGGTACTGACCGCCAGCAACAGCACGGCCGAGAACGCCAGGGCCGTACTTGCCGCCACCGCACGCATCCTCGACATCCAGTCCCGCTGTTGCGCCGTGTGCGCTCTCAGGTGAAGGTCGATGGCAACGCCGTCATACGAATCTGCGCTCGGTGCCGAAGCACTGAGCATTGCGATCAAAGGAAAATACGTCAGGAATTGCAGCACAATCGTCTCCTGGCAGCGGAAAAGTTGGGGTTGGCGCCATCCGCGCAATTGGTTTGCGCACAAAAGCTGTAAAGCGTGGTCAGGGTGCCGCTTTCGGTGAATTTGAAGACAGCCCCTTCGCCGTTGACCGCGCCGTATACGGTTGTCCCGTACAAGTCTCCATTGGTACCTGGATCAGCTCTCCACGGGGGCCGGCTCCGTCATGCGGGTCGAGGCTGAACAGCACAATGAGAGTCTTGGCTTGCGCGGATGGGGCTGTGACTGCCGCTAACCCAAGCACGACAACTAAAGCCAGCGCGGCATTTGGCGCTGCCATACGCATCCTCGAAATCCAATAGCGGTGATGCGGTATGTTATCCATATGCATTGCCTCGGTTGGTTCATGCGCATTTCGGTCTCTCTGCCGTTGGCGTCGCTACAAGTAGCCAACTCGAAGTTCCGCCTACCATGTAACGCGTGGAAACTGGGAAAAGTGGGTCATCAGAAGTCAGGTGCAGCGGCCTGTCTGCCGGCTTTTGGCCGTAAGTTGCCCATTGGCTCCGCCCCCCCGCGAGATGCAATCCCGCGGACTGGCACTGATAGATATAGTTGATTGGTGAAAATTTGCGCGCCGAGATGATTTCAGTGCCTACGCAGCACCTACCCCGCGGAATGTAATAACTCAGGAGCTCGCCTCAGCGGGCCCTCTAAATCAATAACTTGCCTTAATCGGTAGCGGGACAGGCTTACACACAGCTTGCAGCCCAAAGCGTCCACTGTAACCGTGCCCCGCAACCCGCCGTAAGCTAGGCCGCCGCCACTAGCGAGCGGCGTAGGTTCGCCTAGGCAGCCCGGCAGCCTGTTTTTGAGCCTACCGTGCCCTAGCCGGGGCAACGCCCCGGGTGTTGGGGTGAGGCCGGTACCTGCTTGCGCCGGAAGGGGCGCCCTACCCCCCCCCAGCGCAACCCCGTGCTTATGCCCGCGAAAAGTGCGCCTGCGCAGCCGCACGCGCGCCTCGGGCAACAGCTGCACAACGCCGGCGCGGCGGCGTTCCTGCAGCACCACACCGGGGGCGGCTGCCGGTGCGTAAGTACTCGCGATTACTGACCGCGCAGTCGCAGGCCCGGTTCACGACGATCGGGGCATGGCTCGCCTCGCGAACTCACATTCAAGACTGCCAACGCGGCGGTCCGCGCCCGTGTCGATAGCCTCATCGTAATCACTACCGGCAAGAATGCCGTGCGGCTAGCCATTGTTACCCTGACGCTTTGCGGCTTGCCGGCCGCCGGTCACCGTCAAATTGCGAGCGGACGCCAGCCAGGGCGAACGGCGTCAGTGCGAGCCGCTATATCCTGTAGGAGTCGATGGAGCGGTGAGCTACGCTGAGGCTTCGGTGTAGACTGAAGCGCGCGGGGAGATTGGCATTGCGGCTGATCGCTATAGGGCAGCCCAACCGAGGTCGTGCACAGATGAGCGAACTACGCCCCGATTCAGCATCCGCACTGCCGCCCGCGCCAAGAGCATCAACCGGCATCCCGGGGCTAGATGAAGTCTTTCGGGGCGGACTACCATCCGGTTACATGTATCTCGTCACAGGAAATGCGGGTTCGGGTAAGACGACTCTCGCACTGCATTTTCTATTGGAAGGCCGAGACCGGGGCGAGCGCGTGCTCTATCTCTCGCTTTCCGAGACGGTCAAGGAGATCGAAGAGATAGCCCGCTCCCACGGCTGGTCGCTGGAGGGAATCGAACGGCAGGAAATCGCAACCTTTCAGCGTGAAAATGAAAGCGAGCAGACCGTCTTCAAGGCCTCGGAGATCGAGCTGAGCGAATTCCGAGCTCGCCTGGAAGCAGCCGTCACTCATGCGAATCCAAGCCGTGCCGTAATTGATTCGATCTCGGAACTGCGTCTGCTGGCAGGTGATTCAAGGCAATATCGCAAGCAAATTGCGGCCCTCAAGCGATACTTCGGCGAACAAGGTTGCACGCTATTGCTCACGGACGACAATACCGCCGACGAAGCCGACACCTTTCTGCACAGTCTCGCGCACGGAGTCGTGGCTCTTACCCGCTTGGCTCGAACATTCGGGGGAACGCGGCGAAAACTTGAGGTGATAAAAGTTCGGGCCCTGGCCTTTACCGAAGGCCTGCATGACCTCGAGATTCGCACCGGCGGCCTCATCGTCTACCCGCGACTGATCGCAGCGGCGCCTCGAGATGCGGCGCCCACTGAAATGGTTTCAAGCGGCCTCCCCGCCCTCGACGCGTTGCTGGGCGGAGGGATTCATCGCGGAACGAGTATTGCACTGATCGGGCCTTCCGGAACAGGCAAGTCAACCACCGCCCTGCAGTATGTGCACCATAACCTCAGCCACGGTCGCAAGGCATCAATATTCCTCTTCGATGAGAGCCTGCGAACGCTGCGGCTCAATGTAGTGGGAGCTATGCTTGCATCCGGAATTGCAGCCGGCCAAGTGAGCGTCGATCGGATCGACCCGGCCGAGCTTTCTCCGGGAGACTTTATTGCTAGGTTGCGTAAAGCAGTTGAGGCAGGCGCTCGACTGATAGTGGTTGATGGACTGAATGGCTATCTCAATTCAATGCCCGATGAGCAGTTCCTTCGCTTGCATATTCACGAGCTCCTGGCCTACTTGAACGCATCCAATGTCACAACGTTTCTTCTCATCAATCAGCCGCATACGCTTGCGCCAGACGTCGATGACGAACTTGATGTGAGTTATCTTGCCGACACCGTCATTCTTTATCGCAATTACGAATATCGCGGCGAGTTACGCCGTGCCCTGTCGGTGCTCCAACACCGCGGTGCATCCTTGGAACGTACGCTGCGCGAGCTCACGGTGACCGGCGAGGGCATTGTGATCGGGGAGCCGCTTACAGACTTTCGCGGTGTTCTTACCGGGACGCCTATGATGGACGCTTGGCATGAGCAACCCGGACCGTAAGAGCGCCGAGCTGACGGCAGCGTGCGATTCCGAGCGGGTGCTCATTGTTGCGCCCACTGGGCGGGATGCGCCTGTGGTAGCCGACGTACTTGCTGGCGCGGGTGTGGCCACACATCCGTGTCTCTTCGCTGAGATGCTGCGAGAGCTCAAGGGGCAGGCGATGGGAGCTCTCATCGTAGCGGAAGAAGCCCTGCCCGATGGTGCCGCAAGCCAACTTGCTCAGGCACTGCGCGGGCAACCTTCATGGTCGGACATCCCGCTCATCGTTCTGCTTTCTCAACGCCGTCCGGGAGGTGCTGACCCGGCGCTGCCTGCCGGCCTCGGAGTCGGCGGACTTGCGCTGCTTCTTGAGCGGCCGCTGCGCAAGACCTCACTTATTAGCACGGTTAAGATGGCCCTTCGCGCGCGCCGCCGACAGTATGACGTGCGCGATCATTTGAATGAACAGGTGCGCATCGGTTCAGAGCTTGCGCGCGCCGCCCGCAGCAAGGACGAATTCCTCGCGATGCTTGCGCATGAATTGCGCAATCCTTTGGGTCCTATCCGTTACGCGGGCGCGTTGCTCCAGCAGCTAGCCCCGAACGATCCAAGCCTCAGACAGTTAAGTGAGATGATCGGCCGGCAGACGACTCATATGACACGCCTTCTTGACGGGCTACTTGATGTCTCTCGAATCACGCGCGGTAAGATCGTGCTCGAAAGTCGATTGCTCGACCCCATAGCGATAGCACACGACGCCGTCGAGATCGCACGTCCTCTGATGGAACTTCGCGAACATGAACTGCAGCTAATACTGCCCCCGAACCCGTTACAGTTGAATGGTGATGCCACGCGGTTGGCACAGGTGCTCGGTAATCTGCTGATCAACTCTGGCAAGTATACCCCTGCAAGGGGAAAGATTACGCTAACCCTTGAGGCGACAGCCGAGCATGTAGTCTACCGAGTGCGCGACAACGGTATCGGAATCGATGCTGAACTTATGCCTCACATCTTTGACTTTTTCTCTCAGGCTGAGAGGCCGCTCGATCGTACCGACGGCGGGCTCGGGGTTGGACTTGCAGTGGTTAAAGGAATTGTCGAATTGCACAAAGGCTCAGTGGCCGCATCCAGCGACGGCACCGGAAAGGGAGCGGAGTTTGTAGTACGTCTACCGCGCCAAGGCGCAACGAGCGCGCACGAGCATGCAGCCGAGCGAAGTGGCAGGCCGGCATTGCCGCAACGAATCCTGATCGTCGATGATAATGCGGATCTTGCCGAGAGTATGGCGATGCTGTTGCGCCTCGAAGGTCACCAGGTGCGCGTCGCCCTTGATAGTTCATCTGCACTTGAACTGGCTGGAGATTTTCAGCCTAACGCCGCTTTGCTCGATATCGGGCTGCCAGGCTTGAACGGTTACGAACTTGCTCGGGAGTTTCGTTCGCGTCAGGACGGTCGAGGGCTGTTACTGATTGCAGCTACGGGCTATGGACAGCCTGAGGACCGTGTTCGCGCACGAGCCGCTGGCTTCGACTTTCATATGGTCAAACCGGTGGATCCGCAAGCCGTTGGTGCCGAAATAGCCAGATGGGCGCAGGAGCGCCATTAACGTTATTTATCGGAATGTCCTATCCTGCCGTCGTCGGCTGCCGCAGCGGGTTGCCGTAGCCGTGCGCGCTCTCATCACACGTGAAGTGCAGCGGCGGCCGCACATCTGGACGCTGATGACGCGAGACGAGTCCACTGAACCGTTACCGACAACTGAGACCGTCCATGGAATTCGTCACCATGAGTGGGACGAATGAGCGAGCTATACCGCCGTGAGAAGGACCCGGCTTGGGAGACGCTGGCGCCGCGGGCATACCATTGGCGCCCGAACCGAGCAGCTCTCCCATCGCTCGCAACCTCTCCTCACCGTCCTCCTCCGGGATAAAAACAACAAGGTCGAAGCCCAGCGACCCGGCACTCGGTGGGGTCATCGAAGCCGGATCAAGAATCTGTGATCGAAGTCTAATTATCATTTATCCCGGGGGGATAGATTCGAGAGGTGAGCGCGATTATACATAGTGCTGCTACGTCCATCGAAGACGGGATGGATGCAGCGACGACCCGCGAGCAGCAGCGGTTAGCGGCATTGCACTCGTTTGAGATCATCGACTCACTGGAGGAAGCGGTTTTTAATGAATTTGCGCGTCTGGCCGCCTCGATCGCCGGAACGCCCATGGCGGCGGTAAGCTTCGTCGATGCGCATCGCCAATGGTGTAAGGCCAATCTCGGCATCCCGATGAACGAGTCCGCGCGTGAATCGGCATTCTGCGCCCGAGCGATTCAGGGCGGCGATGTGCTTGTCGTTCGCGATGCTCTGGAGGATGAGTATTTCTCCAAGAATCCGCTGATCGGGGATGCCTGTAACGTGCGTTTCTACGCAGGCGCCCCTCTGTTAACAGCTGATGGCCACGCGCTGGGCACGGTCTGCGTTCTCGATGTCGTGCCGCGGGACCTTTCGCCTGAACAACAACAGGGCTTGCAGATTCTCAGCCGGCACGTTGTAGCGCAGCTTGAATTGCGACGGCGACTCGCTAACTTTGCCCGCGGCGATGGCTCACGCCAAGCTGCGATCACCTCCCTCCGACGTGCCATCGCGGAGGATGAATTTCTATTACATTATCAGCCGAAAGTCGACATGAGGACGGGGCGCCTCACGGGGTTCGAGGCACTGATTCGCTGGAAACCTGCGGGGAAGAGTCTCATCGAACCGGCGAAATTTATTCCGCTGCTGGAAGAAACGGGCCTAATTGTCGAGGTAGGGACTTGGGTGATGCAGCAAGCAATGATCGATCACCGTGACTGGACCGCTCAAGGGCTCATTGCACCCCCCATCGCCGTGAATGTCTCTCCTCATCAGCTACGGCAACCAGATTTCATCGAGCGGCTCGAGTCGGTCCTCGGTCCGGAGGGGAGCGCGCGTGCGCCGCTGGATATAGAAATCACAGAGGGCGTTCTCCTCGAAAAGACGGAGGACATTGTCAACACGCTACAGGCGGTTCGTAGCCTCGGCGCCCAAGTGTCTATCGACGACTTCGGTACCGGGTACTCCTCATTACGTTATTTGGCGCACCTGCCGATCGACACGTTGAAGATAGATCGCTCGTTCATCCTGGCAATGACTGAGGACGCGGACGACATGGCAATCGTCTCAAGCATTATTGCCTTGGCACACGGTCTCGATCTCAAAGTCGTGGCCGAGGGAGTCGAGACAGAAGAGCAGCGCAAGCTCTTGCGCCTCTTGCGATGCGATGAAATGCAAGGCTTCCTGAATTGCCGCCCAATGCCGAAAAATAAAGTCGAGGAATTCCTGCAGGCTGAATGTGAGGCCATCACCCAGCGGTCTCTACACACATTGGATGCTGGACAACACGAGTTTGCCGAGCGACGCTTTACACGAAAGCGGATACGCTAGCACGAGCGCCGGCGGCTAATATCTTGGTGTGCTGCTGATTCCGTGCTCTCGTCTATTGACCCTCTGGCTCCTGATCAGACCCTGCCGCGAAAGCCGCTTGCTGGCGTTTGCTCTCTTCAGCCAGACGCTTGGCCTCAAGCCATTCCTCGAGCTTACGTAAATCCATCTTCCGGCGCGGTGGCTGGCTTGAGAAAGTGCCTTGATACGGGTCAAAGCCAGCCCCTCCCCTTCTTTGCGCCACACGGGTTCTGGCAGTCCCCGTGTCCTCCGTGGAAAGCTGCCCAGGCTTGCGGCCTTGATCGTCGCCCCTTTTCACTGATTTGCTCCACCAGTGTGTATGGTGATGGTCATCATTCTTCAAGTTGGCGAGCGACGGCGGTACTGCGTCACTGTTTTGCAATGGCGCAGCCGCTTTGCATAATTGAGGCAAAAGGTCAGAAAGCCCAACTTCGTCATTGGTTAGCTGCCCGGTCACGCAGTACCCATTCCCGCCGAATGCAATAATCCAGGGGCTCCCTCAGCAAGCACTCTAGATCGTCAACTTGCGTTGATGGTAGCGGGGGCCCGATTCTGTTTTATAACAAGGGAGTTGGTGATCCCGCCCCGCGAGCGCTAGCGACCTTCTCTCCCCCGCTGCAGGTGCGCAACCCCCATCGATGGTCGTCCGCGTAGAACGCAACCGGCCACTTTGCGACGTTCGACGGGCAAATATGCGTGCCTGTAAGCTGTCGTTCAATTGCCAGACATACTCGGCGCATTAAGGCGGGGCCCAGACGCACGCCGGCGCGCTGGGCCCGAGTTTCCAACGGGGCGCGGTCGCTTGCACCCTGCCGCGCGGAACTAGCGAGCCGCTGCCGCGGCCAGCACCACCGGCTGTGGCATGCCGTACTTGGATGCGAACACAGCGGACAACGCCGGCTGATTGACCCTTATTACCGCATCGGCGATGACCTCTTGCAGGCAGGCGTCCTTATGCCGCCTGTACGCCTCAGTGCTGGTGTACATGCGCGAGCACACATCGACGGCTGCGATGTTGATCCGGCCGTAGAGGGCTACTGCGCCCTGTGAAGTCGAGACGTTGAGATCGGCGAATTTCACAATAACCTGCGGGGGTGTGATGCGCTCATCGGCGCTCGACACGGTGGCGAAGCTGAAGGCCAAAGCGCTCAGGATCGCGCCGGCAACCAGGGTGCGAAGGGGCGTGGAAATGGTCGTGTTCATGGGGCTCTCGTTGGAAAGGTCGATAAGGTTGTTGCGGTTACTAGATCTATTGTCGCGAGGCCGTCTGCGGCCTTCTGCTGGGGTTGCCCGGCTGGCCCAATTCGCTGCCTCACCCATACAGACACGTTCCGGGTGCCAAACCCGACATCTGACCTACGGATTGCATGGCAAAGGCCTCTGGGACGCGCTAAGTTGGCCTCCGATGACTCAACTCACTGAGCTGCTGGGCCGGCTTCAGGCGGGCGACACACAGGCGCGCGATGCGCTGTTTGCGGCCGCTTACAGCGAACTTCACCGGCTGGCGCATGCGCGGCTGCGCGACGGCGGGCGCAACACGGTTCTGGATACGACCTGCCTGGTGCACGAGTCATATCTGCGGTTTGCTCGCGCCGGGGAGCTGCGTGCCGAGGATCGCCGCGCGTTCTTCGCCTATGCTTCCCAGGTGATGCGTTCAGTAATCGTCAACAGCGTGCGCGAGCGCATTGCGCAGAAGCGCGGGGGCGATCGAGCCCCGCTCACATTATCCAACGGTCTTGGGGCCCAGCTGCCCGGCGCGGAGGAGACGGTGCTGGCGGTGCACGAGGCGCTCGAGGCGCTGGAGCAGGCGGATCCGCGTTTGGCGCAGGTCGCGCAAATGCGCTACTTTGGCGGCTACAGCGAGCAGGAAATCGCCGAAACGCTGGAGGTGACCGAACGCACGGTACAGCGCGACTGGGAGAAAGCGCGATTGATTCTGGCGGCCGCGTTGCGCTGAGGCGGCTAAACAGACCGATGGCCCTATCGATTCCTCAGATGGCGCGCATGAGCCAGATGCTGGATGAGGCGCTGGCGTTGGACGAAGCTGGGCGCCGCGCTTGGATTGAAAGGGCTACCCAAGAGCATCCGGATCTGGCCGCAGCGTTGCGCGAGGCGCTGCTGCCGGGAGCGGCGCAGGCAGCGGACCTGAAAGCGCTGATGAGCCTGCCGAAGCTCGGTGCCGCCGATGAGGCGGGCGCTCCGGCCGCGAGTGGCCTGCAGCCCGGTGCACGCGTGGGCCCGTATGAGCTGATTCGATTGCTGGGCGCCGGCGGCATGGCGGAGGTGTGGCTGGCGCGGCGAGCCGACGGCGCCTTCAAGCGCGAGATAGCGCTGAAGCTGCCGATGGTGACTCGCCTGCAAGTCGGTCTCGAGGCGCGCTTTGCGCGCGAGCGCGACATCCTGGCCAGTCTCGAGCATCCCCATATTGCGCGCCTCTATGATGCCGGGGTGGATCCGCAAGGATTGCCCTACCTGGCGATGGAGTACGTGCAGGGCGAGCCGCTGACGACCTGGAGCGACGCACATCGGCTCGGGATACCCGAGCGCCTAGGGCTTATCCTGCAGGTGCTCGAGGCCGTGCAGTACGCCCATGAAAAAAAAGTCATCCATCGGGACCTCAAGCCCTTGAACATTCTAGTGACCGACTCTGGGCAGGTGCGGCTGCTGGATTTTGGCGTCGCCAGACTGCTGGAGGCCGAAGCGACGGATCAACCTGCGCTGACGAGTGTCTACGGCCGGGCGCTCACGCCGGACTATGCCAGTCCCGAGCTGTTGCGCGGCGATCCGATCGATGCGCGCAGTGATCTGTACTCCCTGGGCGTATTGCTCTACGAGCTGCTCACCGGTACTCGACCCTATCGACTCAAGACCGCGGCCTCGATCGGACTGCTCGATCAGGCCATCGCCACGCTCAAGGTGAAGAGGCCCAGCCTGCAGCTCGAGCAGGCGGCGGCCACTACCAGAAACAGCACGGTAGAACGGTTGGCGCGGCAACTGCGCGGAGACCTCGATGCCATCGTGCTCATGGCGCTGGCGAAGGATCCCGCGCAGCGCTATCCCAGTGCCGCTGCCCTGACGGGCGATCTGCGAGCCTACCTGGATGGCAGACCCATCCGGGCCCGACCGGCACGAATCACTTACCGTCTGGGCAAGTTCGTACTGCGCAACAGAACGCTGGTCGGCGTCACTGTCACAGCCGTCGGCGCGGTTCTGGCCACGGTGGGTTATGAGTTATACCGCGAGAGCCGCGCCCAAATAACGGTCAGCGAGAAGGCGCTTGCCGCGCCCGCCGCGCCGAGCCCCGTGAGCGCTGTGGCCGCTTTTGCACCGCCCGCACACTCGATCGCGGTGCTGCCGTTTGTCAACATGAGCGGGGACAAGGACCAGGAGTATTTCTCTGACGGGCTCACGGAGGAGCTGCTCAACTCGCTGTCCGAGATCAACGAGTTGCAGGTCGCCGCTCGCACCTCAGCTTTCTCCTTCAAAGGCAAAGACACCGACATCGGCACTATCGCGCGCAAACTGAATGTCGGAGCAGTGCTCGAAGGGAGCGTGCGGCGATCGGCGCACACGATCCGCATCACCGCGCAGCTGGTCAATGCGGTCACGGGCTTTCACCTGTGGTCGAAGACCTATGACCGGGACTTAGGGGATGTGCTGAAGCTGCAGACCGAGATTGCCACCTCGGTGGCGAGCGCTCTGAAAGTCACCCTCCTCGGGGATGTCGCGGCTAAGGTCGAGCTCGGCGGGACGGGTAACCCGGCCGCCTTCGATGCGTACCTGCGCGGGGCAAAGGCGACT
>Ga0302325_10014329_pt1 | contig 16884 bp, 21 predicted proteins | sample Palsa_T0_2_FD_201948 | JGI IMG/M metagenome (GOLD analysis project Ga0302325, IMG submission 201948) | Peat permafrost microbial communities from Stordalen Mire near Abisko, Sweden - Palsa_T0_2 | ecosystem: Environmental > Terrestrial > Soil > Palsa > Peat permafrost | place: Sweden: Abisko... | reverse complement strand
CCTCAGGCCGAGTAGCATGCCCATGCCTTGGATCTGATATTCGCTCGGCACGGCTGCCTGTTTATTACCTTGTAAACCACCGCAGCTGCAATGCGAAGATACAGTACATACTCCGTACAGTACATACAGTACTCCTACTGCATGACTTTCGGCCCTAGAAAGAAAGAGCGACGTCCTCTCAGACCGTCCCCGCGATGCCTGCTTTACAGACTACAGTATCTAGAACCTAGAATCTAGAATCTAGATCCTCCTCGGTCTGGTAGAGGTCATGACCATGGTCATGGTCCCTCCCCCCCCCCCATCCCTACCCTGCCGCCAAAAGGCAAAGAATGGACTAGGTCGTACGGTAGGCGTCTGAACCCTGATTAATTGAAAGCTCCATCCATACTTCCTTCCCGAGCCCCGGACATATCAAGAAGGCGACCAAAAAAACTGGACGTCGTGAGGCATTGAGGAGCCTGCATTTATTGCCCAATTCGGCGGCCTCGAGCTCCCTTTTCCACTAGCACCCTGTACGTACGGGGATGTTTTGCAAGCACTCCGCGGGCTGATCTCATCCATTATTACCCCAAGCGATCGCTCTTCACGGATATCAGCAAACGCCTCTTCATCACTACTTCTTCGTATGATACGATTGCGCATCAGACACTCATACAGTCAGTACAGTACTGTTACTACCGTGCGAAGACATGTTTCATTGATAGCCGGCTCCTCCGCGGGAACGAAAATAGATCCTGTCTTTCGGGGAATTCGTCCATCTCCGAGAATCATTGCAACGTCGTTCTTCATTCTTCAGCTGGGTTCCAGAACATCATACACGGCCACCGAGGTCGTCGCCCCGAGGTACGCGCACACGGTTCCGTCGGACTGCAGCTGTGGGCAGAGGCGCTTGTGCTTGACAGACCCGTGCCGTGGCTGGGGGCTGGGACGGGAGGATTGTCAGCACAGTAGATGCATGTTCCTTTCGTCGCGCAGTGATTTGTCGACCACATCGATATCTAAAGAGTCGCATCCGGCGAGGGGGAAGACCAATATAGGCCACTGATATTAATTCGGATGTAGAGCCTATCCAAACGCCCCGGCTGCTCCCAGAGACTTCTGCCTGCCTTGCCAATCGCGCATTATCGTGAAGCCAAACGCCTCTCGCGGGCTGGCCTGCTGCTTGTTTTCGCTTGCTTCCCCCGGAATCCTCATCTGCAGTCCTTGCGCGGCGCACAGGGTTTCGGGCAGCTCAAAACATCTCGCTAGCAGTGCCAACCGTGAATGCTTGCCTTCGTGGGGCAGGTCGCAGCTCTCTCGCCATCCAACCCATTCGCATTATCGCAAAAAGTTATTCGAAAGCTCGACGTGAGTTTAGAGGGTCCTCCCGTAGGCCAATCGTCCTCGTCGCCGCAGCGGTCGCAGCTTATCCGCGCTCCCGCATTTCGATCGATCGGCTAAAGCATCTGTCGGCTTCACAAACACTCGCATGCATAGCTGAAGCTGAACCTTTCTGCGCTTCTGGGCGCAAACGCGCTGAAGCAGAAAGACACGTTCGAGCACCGTGGAAGACTTGACGTGCTTCACGTCGCTGCATCGCGCCGTTAGCGATGTACTCGGCCCAGACAGCGAACGGACTTGGGGTTACTGACGGCTCTGGCACTATCAATCCGGCAGCGCTCAACTCAACAGGTACGATATCCTCCCAATCGCAAACGGATGTTAGGTTCGCCGAAACATTTCCAATCCTCCGATTACGATGAGAACGTTCTAATCTGGCGATGTTGACTTATCAACTGTTGTTGCCATCAGTGCTGACATGGAATTTGGAAGCAGGAGCTCTGACGAACCCCGCGGCAATTACTCCAGATACGAGCCCTCGAGGCATCAAACGCAGTCGCTCTCCCGATACATACGGCGACCTGCCGCCCAGTGATGGTTTAGGAGATGATGGTACGTCGTCGCTGGTTGAAGAATTTGGCAGTTACAATTTACTGTCATCGTTGCGCCTGTAGCCATGTGTTACTGTGCGCCCCGCCGATTTTGGACAATTTGCTGATGATGTCTCATTTTAGGTGACTCAAAGCCGAGAAAACGAGGACGACCGATGAAATCAAGACCTTCTGGAGCTATACCGGGAAGTCCAATCCAGTCATCAATGCCGTTATCTCAGAGTCTCCCTCCGCAAACCCCGCAGTCGCAAACTGCGGCTCTGCCGTCTCAAATAAGCAACATTACTCCTACCCAAACATCACCACCCAAATCGACCCCAACCAAGACCGTAATCAAGGCGCTGCCCACTGTGAGGGACCATACAACGGACCAATTAGGCCCGGAAGGAGATGAATACATTCCCAGAGAATATGACGAAGCGGGAGAGAAGAAGGTCACAGCTAATGGTCAACTTCTGGATGGACGCGAATATAGATGCCGGACATTCTTTGTTCCCAACAGAGGGGACAAATTATTCATGCTAGCCACCGAGTGTGCTAGGGTTTTAGGGTATCGAGATTCATACTTACTGTTCAACAAGAACAGGTCGTTGTACAAGATTATTGCTACCCAGGCGGAGAAGGAGGATTTGATTCATCAGGAAATTTTGCCGTTTTCCTATCGATCCCGCCAAATTGCTATTGTCACCGCTAGGTCGATGTTCCGGCAATTTGGTAGCAGAGTCATTATCAACGGACGGCGCGTCCGCGACGACTATTGGGAGACGAAAGCCAGAAAGCAAGGATTTACTGAGGAAGACCTTGCCGGAGAGAAAAGACCCGGTGCTGCAAAAGCCAGAGACGCTGCTGCTGCGGAAGCTAGTGCAACTGCTTCATTGACGTTGGGCCATCACGGGGATATCGTTTACAGTAATAACCCTGGACACTTCGGTGTCCATCCTCAACCGCAAACGGTCCAACCAGGCATGATCGGTGCACCAGGAGGTGCAACACAACTTCCCATGATTACTCTTGCACCGGAGCAACCCGATATGCGTTTGAGAGATTACAGCAACATTCAACGCCCTCGGCAAGAGATCACAGGGCCAGCCTACCAGGATCGCACTCAAGCAAGCCCCACGACAGAATTGCTCACACATGCGCATCAAACCGCGGAATACAACAAACAGATCAATTCGCAACGAGCCCGAAGTAATGAATATCTCGACCGCCACTGGAGGCAGCCTCGCGAGGCTCCTCCTGCATCAAACATTGCTCCTCAGCCTATTGGTACTCATGACGGTCTTCCATCAACACAGGCACTACAGTCTCCGCGCACATCACAGAGCAGTACTCAGCAGCCAACGATGTCTCAGCAAACGCCGCAGCATATGATGCCTGCTCAAGGCTATTCACAAGCTCCACACCAGCAAAATCCCATTGCGCAGACCCCGATGAGAGGCATCCCTCAAAGTTCAATGAGACCAGATCAAATGGGGAGATCTCCAGGTCTGCCCCTTGGAGCCGGTAGTCTTCAACAAGGTTATGGATTTCCTCAGCAAAATCCGATGTGGCCTCCATCTCAGGCTCAGCAGTCTCCGCAACATTTTCCTGGTTATGGTACTCACGCGCCTCAGCAATCACCTCACATCCAACAATCACCGCATCAACAACCGCCACAACTCCGCCATTCAGGTAGCAATCCCCAAATGCAGCAAACGATGCAATATTCAGGCATGCAAGGAATGGGTCAAAGCTATGCCGCGCAAAGCCGAGGGCTCTATCAACCCGATCAAGGCTCTCAACAATTCATGCAGCCCAATACTTCCGGACCTCAGCCTGGTGCTCAGGGCTGGGCAGGGCAGCCGCCGTCGGGACCTGGAGGCCAGTGGGGAGGCTGGGCTGGACAGCCTCAATGACAGCGGCCACGAAAATATTCCAATTATTACGTCTTACGAAGTTGATGGAATGATGAGTACATATATACATGATAAGAATGTATTGCGTGTGGCATCACGATGACTCATACCTCAAACACCACACACACCGAGAGTAATGGAAGGACTTCGAGAGATGGATAATTTGTCGATTCAGCAAGTATCTGGTTGCATAGGCCAGGTAGAGGAGTTGGCGTCATTGTTATGGTGTTGGATCTCTTTTGTAATGCTCTGCTGCGTTCTTTGTACAGTACAGCATGTAAGGGCTGGAATTTTTCATCGCTACCCCGATATACCTCTCTCGTTCTAATGGTCTTCTTTCCTTTCCAGTTCATGTTCTTCCCACACCCCTCTTTCTTTCTAGCCCCATCCTCTCATACGTTGAGGTGGTGGTCGTCTTCGGACTGTTTATTCTTTTCTTTTGAAGCCTGTGTTATTGGGATGGATTACTACGTATTTTTGGCACATTGGCATGCTGGCTTCGCCCTTGCTTGAAAGCATTCATGGTCGCTGGATAGTTTTGTTTGGGATACACGTGTCTGCATTGCATTTTGTGCTGGAGGTTGTTCATCAGGGACTTTCTGGTTGGAGTTGCGTGGATTTGGGATGCCTTCTCAATTGGGCTCAGTGAAAGTAGGAATAATATCACCTTTGATTCCCCTTCGAATTTGATGCATATTCGTTGTTAATGTTTGTGACCGTTTTCGCCAGGGTAGTGTTCTTGGCTCTATATATAAATCCTTGTAGTTATGTGGGACATCGACAAGTCCTCGTTCAAGGTCTTCCTTAAGCAGATCATAAGGAGCAGGAGACCAGCCCGGCTGATATAAACTTAAATTGTGCATGTCAACTCGAGCGAAAGAGCACTCTATCTTGCCATCGCTTCGCTTCGCCCGAATTTTTGTTAGTTTAGAAACTGCAAGTGCAACCCACCACTGATCGTCATCCTGCATTCTTGCCGCACCAATGACTTGCGTTCAACATTCGGGGCAAATGCGGCGAATTCAACGTCCCCACATCGAAATTTTGGGTTTGTGGGGTACGCTGTAGTGTAACTTCATGATCAGCGGCGTCCTGTATGGTGGAATTATTCTTTTTGTTCCATGCGGAGCTGCTTCTTGAAATGCATGGATATGCTACCCCTGCTTGGCGAACGAGGAGGAAATTCTTGTTATCTCCTATGATGACTTATTGAATGTTCAGTAAGATAATATTAGAACTTCCTAGTCTGAGGCCGAACATTCATCCAGTCATGCGTCTCGGGGTTTTCTTTTGCCTGGCGTTGCCTGTGGTATCTGCAATTCCGACACAACCTTCCGGGTATGTAATTCCTGATATTTGAGGACTGCCATCATGGAAAATCCTAATATCTGGCAGTCCAGATGAGGCCTTCTTCTATAAAGGTCATGACTTAAGTTCTCTGAAGATGCTGGAAGAAGGCGGGTGTATCTACAAAGACACAACACAAAAGAATCAAACGAGACCTGCTGAAGCTATTCTGGGAGATGGAGGAATGAACGCCGTCCGCCTGAGAATATGGGTCAATCCAGTTGGAGGAACGAACGGTTTACTGTATAACCTCGACCTCGCCAAACGATTTCAAAATGAGGGATACAAGATCTATCTTGATTTCCACTTCTCGTAAGTACGGTCCATGAAACGTCTGCTGGAAGCAAAATGTCTGAACTTTTCGCAGAGATTCATGGGCTGATCCGAACAAGCAACCTCCACCGGCAGCCTGGCCTACAACGCTCGGTCCTCTTGCATCCACCCTTCGAGTGTATGTGAAAGACACATTGGTAGCCTTCAAACAAGCTGGCATCAACCTTGATCTTGTGGCTCTAGGGAACGAGATTCGCCACGGCATGCTCTGGCCCATTGGGTATGCCGATGTAGATGTGGAACCATGGCCCAAAACTGTAGCTAATTTCTCAAATCTGGCTACGCTCTGGAAAGCAGCGAGAGCCGGAGTTGACGATGCGATATCCGCTGGAGTTCCGAAGCCGCAGGTTCTTATCCATATCGACGATGGATGGAATCTGACTTTGCAGCAAAGATGGTTTGGCGCTATGGTTGAGAATGGAGTTCCAACCAGCGCGTGGGACGTCTTCGGATTCTCGTTCTATCCATTTTACGGGACCGCTGCAACTTTTGATAATCTCAGAACCACCTTAAATGCTTTAGCGGAGTAGTACCGGAAGCCATTGCAGGTTGTGGAGACAGACTACCCTGCAATATGTGACGGAAAATACAATCCCATCCCTCCATCTTCCGAACCAGAGATCCCATATGATGTAGCTGGGCAAACGACATGGACTGATGATGTTATCAGCATTGTCCAACAGATCCCTTTCGGGTTGGGTCATGGTGTTTGGTACTGGGAGCCTGCGTGGCTGAACAATACTTCTCTAGGGAGCGCCTGTGAGGATGCTATTTTGTTCGATTCCGATTACAGTAATCCTGAGCAGACTGTGGGGTATTCTAGGAATTCCGTAGACATGTTCAATGTCGGGACAAGATCATGACTCTAGAGCAGGCTTCTCATTGGACTCTCAACTCTAGAACACTACCCAGATCGGAGATGACACTAGGAAACCTTTCACCTCTTTCGGAGCGGGAGCGGATATATGACAACTGGAAGTTTAGAAACATAAAATTCTAGTACAGCTGCGAATCCAAAATCCATGTCCAATATCATCCAAAAGACAATGCTCTAAATACCCATAATCTTCCTGTGTCTTTTAACTGTAATGAATGATGTCGTGATCTTAACCGACATCCTGGAATCTAGAATGTATTGTTCCCCCCATTTATGGACTTTTTCCAGCCATTGCTGGCAATCGTTAACCTTTGCGGTATGATCAACTCCATCGAGGTCTTTCTCGTTCCAAGCCAAGCACGCCATATCATAATGCGCGCTAGGACAAGTCCAGTCATCCTTGAGATGACCTTTGAATTCATGTCCACAAGATGTAAGCCACTTATGATAAGAGAAGGGAGCAAGGAGGACACACTTATCATGATTCAGGACTTGGTTGGTCAGCAGATCTCTTGACTCATCATACCTCCCCAAGTTTCTCAACGCCGAAGCTCTGAGTACGGCATGGATAGCCGTTTCATCCAGATCCTCCTTGAACTTCTCAGTGTGGCTTACTCTCTCCCACTTCAAGATATCGAGGGTCTTCTGTAACAACGCGGCATCTTGTTTCTTTGGACCGCCCCAGAAATAGATCATTTCAGCGAGTGGACTCACTCCAATTGCGTCAACGAGATCTACCTTCCAGTCCTTGACTCTCTCTTCCCATTTCGCGACCTTCCTGACAATGTACATATCGAATGGAAGTTGTTTGGACATGACCTTCTGCCTTCCAGCCAAGGGTGGACCTTTTCGAATGTATTCAGTCGCCTTTTCTTTGTATTGGGCGGCAGCGGTCGGATCGCTCTCACGAACGTTTCTGAACATTTCGAGATATGCGACACCAGCGAGATAGGCGTACAAAGTAGGCGACCAAGAGCTTAACTCGGAACATTGGATCCAGCTCCGTGCACAAAGTTCGTAATCGTGTAGAAACATTGAAGTAAGAGACATCTCAAACATGTTGATCATAGCAATTTGCTTCATGTTGCTGTCAGAGTTCTCATTCAGGATCTCGACGGCAGCTGCGAGGTTTCGGTTAAAAGCGTGCATACGAGCTTCTTCCATCTTCCAAAGCCTCGACTCTGGATATCTTTTCCTCATATCGGTCAGCAGGACCTTGCACTTTGCTTTGGGATATCCCGAGAGATCTTCGTCTGCTCCAGCATCGGTGGGAAGAATATCGCAGAATCCAATAAGCCCATTATAGTAACCCAGCAACGTTATACCGGCGATTGCGCTGTTGAAGTTGTTGAAACGGGCAGCTTGCCAGAGATATCGCGTTCCTCGTTCTCGATCTCCTTTGAATCCGACGATATAGAGAATTCTAGTAAATAAAGGATTCTCGATCATGGAGAAGACAACAAGAAGAATACCGTAGCACAGCCTAGTCCCAGAATGGATAAAGATATCTGTATGAGAAGTGATTCCTACTGAAGCAGGATCAATATCCAGTAACTTAGATTCAACTCGCGTGGGAGTCTGGAGTGATAATGTCTCAACATCGCGTTCAAGATCCGAAGCCCTGGGCTCGCTCCCAGGACTTCCATTCAGAACTCCTGGAATCTCAAGACTTGTCTTCTCGTTGGTGGTACCAAACTCACTGGCTGGGTTTGACGAATCTTCGGGACTACTAGGCGGAGGCCCTTCAAGAACTACCGGCCTTGTGAAATGTCCGAGGGATCCTCTTGGAGAAGCAATCGACCCACCTCCAGACCCGGTCCTTCGTTTCAAGTAGTTTGACTCGATGTCCATAATCCCGTCCAGGGTTAAATAAGCCTTCCTCAGTTTGTAGAACCTGCCCAAAAAATTAGCATTGGAAATACTAGGAAAGTGTGAAGGAGTTTAAGAGGTTTAGAGCAATCTTGGCTCTTAAGACACAAGAACGAACATATCATGCGGGCTCCCGAGAAAGATCCCAGGCTTTCGACTCCTATAAGAAAAAATAGCAAACTAGTATGAAATAAGCCTCACCCCTTAATTGCTTCAGTCACCGAACCACTGAGAACGGCACAAATAGCACTGGTCAATTGAGATACTGTTTCGATCATTATGATTAGCGAACCTGCCGGCTTGTGAGTGAGGGAACTCATACTAGCATAACACAGAAGATATTCCGTCCCAGGGGGGTATATCGCGGACTTGTATGCTGTGGGGGAATCTTGGGCTTTCTTCATATCTTCCCAAGTTTTATTCTCAGCAAGCTGTAATGTAGCCGCAGCATCTTTCAGAAGTTCTTTTTCAACTCCAAGCATCGAAGCAATAAAATTCGAGATCCCCCGGCCCAGATGGTGATAACTCGAGTCGTGCTGCTTTAAGATCTTGTCCGCCTCTGAAATGTCATCGTTGAGCAGCTGCAGGAGCGCGTGCTCGACTTGCAGAAGATGTTTGTCCTCTTCTTCAGCGACCATGGCCGAGGCGTGAGCCTTCGCCGTCGCTCGAAACCAGCGACTCATCTTGGCGGCTGCGTCTTGTTGCAAAGTAGAGTCTCAACAACGTGGAGGCAGGTGGACCCGGATTAGCTCGCAATTCCCACCATGGAAAATTGAGAGTCCCACAACGGCTGAAAATACACACCCGAATTGATATTTACAATGAGAAGAAATATTCAAAAGGAAGGGGCCTTGAAAAGCCGTGGACCTGGAAGATTTCTCTAAAGTAGAGACACCGACGATGTCCGTGTGAGGCGGGGCAAGAGGCAAGAAACGGAGATACGAAGTCGGGTTAGAATAGAAGTTTCAAACGGAATAGCTACCGCATAATCGAACGCAAGATGGAAGACGATACAAAGAAGAAGTTCAATACATGAGATATGATCTGATAAATATAAAAAAGGAATAAAGCTCGCCAAAAAAAAAGGTTCCAAACTATCACACCGTCATTTGTAAGGTTGCGAGGAGCTCAGCCTCAGCTCGTTTCGAGGCGGCGCTGACATCCCTGTCAACTTTGCCTGTCAAGCTCTCGCAAGAGAACCACCACATACGGCAAGCTTCTACCAACACCTCAACCTGCGCTCTCTGGTCCCGAATACAATTCCACTTGGACCTTTAACTCCGCCATCTTGCTCTCCACTTCGTATCACCTCTGCCGTCATGTCCGCAGCCCCAGCTTCCGGCGCGGCACCAACAGCGAAAGCTACAACTTCAGACAATAGCGCCGAAACAATGAAGGACGCAAAGCCAGCCGCTGCATTGGAGGAAGATGATGAGTTCGAGGATTTCCCAGTAGAGAGTATGTTACCTCCGTGCTGCCCGTGTTGTGGATACACACATCTTCATGGCATGAATTGGGGGGCAATACTGATGATGCGTGATGGCAGACTGGACACAAGAAGATACTGAGGCACCCGGTGATAACACACATCTGTGGGAGGAGAGCTGGGACGATGATGATACGAGTGAGGACTTCTCTGCGCAACTGAAGTGGGTAATCTGCCGATTTCTCTGTTAGGCATGGAAGCTAATTTAACCCAGGGAGGAGCTCAAGAAGGTCGAGGCGAGCAAGAAACGTTAACGAAAGAATATGATGTGCCAATCATAATGGAGTTCACGGGGCCATAAGAGGTCACTATAAAAGGGTAGCATACAATGGACATCACTGGCATTCGATGAGCAAAAGAGGACAAGACCAAAAGGATTCTTCATTGGATGTGATATGAGCTATGTACCATGTGCTTCATCAATTTCGTTACAGGCTGGATTTTCTTGAAAGGTCTTGGCTACATCAGAGCCTTGAGCCACTTGTTTTGCCCACATTTACTTACTCGACAGAGCGGTGACACCGGGGAGTTCCTTTCCTTCGAGGAGCTCGAGAGATGCTCCACCACCAGTTGATACATGGCTGAGCTTGTCCTCCACCTTGTACTTAGCAGCAACTGTTGCGGTATCACCACCACCAATGATGACAATCTTTCCGTTTTGTGCTGCATCAACTGCGGCATCAAGAGTGGCTTTTGTGCCTTTGGCAAAGGCATCAAATTCGAAGACGCCAGGAGGGCCGTTCCAGAGGATTGTCTTGGCCTTGCTGATAGTGCTCTTGAAGAGTTCAATACTCTTTGGACCGCAGTCAAGACCCATCCATCCGTCTGGAATGCCTTCCTCATCAGTAGCTGTGCCAGTCTTTGCGTCCTTGTCAAATTTGTCCGCGGTGATATAGTCGACTGGAAGAACAATCTCAACATTGTTTTTTTTGGCCTTTGCAATAAGATCACCAACAGTCTTGCTGCCAGCCTCATCAAACAGACTGTTGCCAATCTTGACATTCTCCAATGTCTTCTTGAATGTGAATGCCATGCCACCACAGATGATCAAGCTGTCGACCTTTCCGAGGAGGTTGTCAATAAGTTGAATCTTATCTGAGACCTTGGCTCCTCCCAAGATTGCCAAGAAAGGACGTTGAGGATTCTCAAGAGCCTTTGCAAAGTATTCAAGTTCCTTCTTCATCAGGAATCCAGAGGCCTTTTGTGGGAGGTCAACGCCAACCATGGAGCTATGAGCACGGTGGGCAGTTCCGAAGGCATCGTCTGTTATTCAATCAGTACATTTTAGGTGCAAAAATGTCCCAAGAAAACTCACTGATATAGATGTCTCCCAAAGCAGTCAAACCCTTTCTGAACTCTGCAACCTTCTGCTTATCCGCCTTAACCTTCTTTCCGTCTGCATCCTTGGAGCTTCCCTCCTCTTCGGCGTGGTAACGCAGGTTTTCCAACAAAATGACCTGACCATCACTAGCCTTATTGACGATGGCCTCAACCTCCGGGCCAACACAATCAGGGGCAAATTCGACGCTCTTTCCAAGCAGCTTCTCCAATTCTGGCACAACAGGCTTCAGAGAGTATTTGGCTGAGATCTTGCCGTCTGGTCGGCCGAGATGGGACATGAGGATAACAGCCTTCGCGCCATGATCAATGGCATACTTAATTGTTGGGACAGCTCCGGCAATACGCTGGGTATTCGTGACCTTCTTATCTGCGTCGAGAGGGACATTGAAATCAACCTGGTGTAGTTATTACCTCGTCAGTTATGGTTCTCAAGCGCAGCCAATAATTTGGAGAAAGCTACTCACTCTGATTAGGACTCGCTTTCCAGAGAGGTCGACGTCGGTGATCGAGAGTTTGTTAGAGAGAGACATGACTGCAATTGGTGATCTACAAGTATGTTCGAAAGTTTTTTTACAAGAATGTGAGGGATTTTGTAGTGGTTGAGGGGTGCAAAAAGAAAGAAGCGCGGGTCAAGTTGCTACCCCTCCAAATGCTCGGCACTGTTGGATGTTCTCCTTCGCCCATGCACATGCGCGTGGATCACCCCCAAAACATCTGATCTTGCTGATCCACAACACCATATTATCGTTATTACATGAATAAGTGGCGGGATATTCAAGTTCGACGCAATTGTTACCGCAAATAAATTTTAGGAATCTCAATTGTCAAAAAGTACATATACATTCGCTCCCCAAGGGCCGGCAGCCCATTCTGAACTCCATAATTCGTCAATTCCGATTTCCTTCATCGCATTCCAATGAGTTTGGAGACACCATTCATGAATTGTAATGCATTTTGATCCGTAATGGATCGGATGTGAGTAAACGCCGGTTTTCCCAATGCCTTTGTATCATCTTTTACTTTCGTCCAAACCTGGACCCAAATCAATCAGAGCAAGCGGATATTTGGCGAAGGAGGAGCAGACCTAGCATCGGCTTCTTCAGCAGCGTTCGAAAGAGAAAGGTATGCCGTCCAAGCAATACCGACGGTGGATACGAAGGGCTGCGGTAAATATTAGCAAAGGCGGCAAGTGAGAGGATTGAGGAGCTTACAAGCTGGAATTGGAGTGGCATTATTCGGAAATTGATGATCTGGACTAGAGGCCAGACCATGAAATTGGCCTTTAAAGTTGGAAGATACATGTCTCGTAGCTTATGGGACACTGCTCTTCGCCCGCCACCCTCTGCAATGGTCATGACTGTAAAAAAGGTAGCAATACCTAGAGTATCGTCAGCATCGTATATGCCATTCTACTAATAACCAATAGCCAGACATACCAACTGGTGCAAAGATCAGTTGATCAAATGCCACCATCTTGAGTGCAGCGCCTAATCCGCTCTTAGGTGTAACTGGGAATTGCTTCGATAAGAACTTGAACCACTTGAATTGCACTGGAGCTATCAGGAATCCATAAGCCATGAAACGAGTCAATCTCTCGAAGTCGAATGGAGGCGGTAAGAATTTCGAATCTAGGATGAGGTCCTGTTCGAGGAGAGGGTTCTTTCTGTCCAGCTCGTGAATCTCAATAACCATCGTATCATCTTTCGTAATTTCGCCGGGCCTTCGAAGTGCAGCTAATCGAATGGCTGTTATCGACTGTGCCACCGTATCTGCTATTCCTCCCAGTACTGCGTTCGTAATCATCATCGTGAGCACTGCGGATGTGTTAGCATCACGTCATCATCGATGGCATATGAATGGTACCTGGACGGTCGGCATAGTAGCTGTTGAACTTGGCTGCCAGTCTGGAAATGATGGCCATTTCTATTAAGAAGATGAAGGTGTGCACCAGGGGCTGTCATGAGAAATGTATTAGCATGAGCATTTCTGTTTTTGAAATCTGCCACGGTGGACAGAACGTCGCCGAACACATGGCCTGGAAGCAGTCTAGAGAGACTCACAACTCTCCCGTAAATGTATTTGCTATTTATCGTCCGTAAAAACCTCCGTCGAGGGATTTCTAGGACCATGGTGATTGAGTGGTGAGGGCGGCGATAGGAATGAGTGTTACTTCAGATGTTAATGAGAATGACGCAGTTGCAAATCGGGCCAGGTTGCGATCGTCGAATCGGGATCGAATATCGTGGTGCTCGTAGATAGTGAAATGAATACTGGGAGATAATCTACAGAAACACGACAGTTGACGTTATATGCATTTTCGAGGGGACATAGAAGATGTTCGAGTCTATGTCGCGGCTTCTCCAGGTTGAACCTGCGACCGGCCTAGTCCGAGTCCTCCAATAATGGTTGGCCTCGAATCCTGTTCAACGATGACTGAGAATCCTACGTACTCTAGTACTTTCTGATAGTTTGTCTCCAGAAATTTCAAGAAAGCCTTCTTAATAATGCAACCACGTGCATTGACAAGGCTTCAAAATTCACATTCTTGAGATCAAGCCTCGTAACTCTCATTGAAATGGCGAGGCTTTTTGCATTTGAACAGTACCAACCAATCAGCCAGGCATATTAAACTCAAGTCGATGTTCGTAAACTTCATCTAAACAGATGTATAGTAATCCTAGAAATATTTCGATATTCGATAGGTACTTCATAAGTTAGTGTCGATAGTCTATCAAGTACTTAAGTCCATCAGACCAGCCAAGGCACCGATGCCCAAGATCAATGGTCTTTCTAGAGTTGCATCTCCTTTGCTTTTGCTCATCGCTCTGCATCTTGTAGTCACTCGAAGGATCTTCATAAATGATACTCCATTGTTGTCTTTGTTCCCTTCCTGCATCAAGTGGTCAGGGCATCGAAGAAGTGCTCGATCAAACTCGAAGGCCTCTTGATGAATAGAATGGACCACGGTTTCTCAAAGATGGCTCGTTTCAACACTAAGGCATGGCAATGTCGAAACCTAAACAATGGTCTATAGTCGACATAACAAGAGACAGGCCTCCATGGTCCTCTAGTCGCATTTAAGATTCGTTTTCGAGAATACAGGTCAACCTCTTCATCAGATCAGACAGGGTTCCTACAAACAGAATGTGCCGGGCCTTCTTACGCTTTTTGTACTGCGGCAAAGTTCGAATTCAAGGACATGAAGTACACCAGTGCTTCAACAAATGCGAGCACTGCGCAGAAAGACAAAAACCAGCTCTCAATCAACCAGGGATCTTCTTCACATGCCCCAACAACGGTCCATTTGAACTAGGAGACGAGAATTACGAGCACCGAACGGATATGAATTCTGCCCCTCCCCTAACCTCTGCAGCACAAGTCGAGAGCCAAGAGACTTCTAGGCCACCAACAAGAAGGAGAGGCGCCATTCTAGTAGCAGATGAGCAAGCATCAACGATCCGAAATGGGCTCAATACTGCTGAGACTGGCGAAGCTCACGAAAATGAGAATGCAAATGCAAGACCAGACGCCTCCGAGATTCTAAATTCGCCCGCTCCTAACCCTCCTATGGATGCTCTTTTGAGACCGCCATTAGACTTTGCAATTCTTCCCACGATACCCCTTCCGCAAGAAGAAAGTCTTTCAAATACCCGCCTCCTCTCAGAAGTGAGTTCTGCGCTCTTTCGGCAGGCAAACTACAACTCCGCAGCACGCAGACGGCCCTTGCCTATCTACATACCCCTGGTTCATTCCATACACGGTTCGATTCAAGGGATAGCTCCTGTGAGTTCCGAGTTCGTGGGAGATTCGGACAATGAGACCGGCTCCAGGTCTCCTCAAAGGTGGCGAAGGTGCCCTCATTCTCCTGGTAGTGAGTCTGAAAGTCCTGAGGAGTCACCGATTGAAAAGATGATACTTTTTGTGAATGCTATGAGTCAGAAATGAATGGGGAGATATGAGGGAGTTTGAAATAGCGAAAGGATAGGGTTTGAGAACAGACGTTATTAGAATGTCCTTAGAGCTCGACGAAAGCACTGCTCCGACTCAAGATAGGCCCATGCCCCAAAATTGAGCACTAGCGTGAAGATATCCACGTACCTCAACGAGTAGAAAAGCAAAGAAATTGCAAGAACTCAACTTCAGTTGTAGGATTTCGCAGAGCTCCCATACGAATGTTGAGATCTTAGAAAACTATTGAAAAAGTCGCAAGTCCACGTAGTATGACCACCCACTGTACAGGGTCCCATTCTCTAGTTATGCTATACACGCAAGATCTTCGTCTCATCCATCACTCCCCGGCCCTCCCTTCGTCCTCTCGGAAGCAATCAAAACATTTAGTGATGAGCAGTCTCCTCCTCAGGCTCCTCCTCAAACCAATCAACCTCCTTCTCCACTGCACCGCCCTCAGCTTGTCCCTCGATTTCGACCGTTTGTGCCTCGTATGCCTTCAACTCGTTCGCGATGTCTGCTTCCTCGGGGGACTTGGGTGCCTTCGGTGGGGCGAACTTTTGAACGTGGGCATCGGCATCGCCGGCTTTCGTTGGGGGCACTTTATAGGCTTTCAGCTCCTTCATGTAAAGGTCTTGGACGATATCCGCTGTGAGTAGAGAAAATTAGCTTCTTTATCGGAGAAGGCAAGGAAAGACCCGAGGTAGACGCCGGGGGTCGTAGAATGCTGCAGATGAGCTGGTCCCGTATATATATGAAGGCTAAGAAGCTCCCTGTGGTGGTAAATGGATTACAAACCTTGTCGGACAGCTGTGGGAGTGATGAAGGTGCGGTTCATGACCATGCCGGAAGCTTGTTGTCTCACGACGCGAGCGATCGAGGAGCGCTGCAATGGTTAGTTGAGCTACGTCAGAAGCTGAGGATATCTTATACCGAAGCTCGGAGCGTTTGTGTAAGCATGATGACGGATGTGGTGGTGTCAATTGAGGACGAAAGGGTCGTTGCTGAGGTTGTCGGGAATCTTTCAATTCCAGGTTGCTTTGAATAGATCCCACGTGATCGCCTCTTTTTCAACCTCAGTACCTAGAGTCCATCGTGTATTAGCTAGGTATGTCGCACTGCCCAGGTGCACTCCCCCCTATAGGATCCCCTCCTCACATAGACCCAAGTCCAGATTTACACAAACTCTGCGATTTTTGTCCCTTATATGACATGTATAAGACCATTCTCTCGAAATGGAAGGAACGGGTTAGAAGCCCCTGGGACAGTGCGACAGATAATACGGTACTTCATCTCCTAAAAAAAATCCTCGGAATATATTGTGGAATTATGAGAAACCCATTTTGTGAACATGAATTGACCGTTCTGCTTTAAGATCTTTGTGTTCTAAGTTTGCTGTTTTTCTTGCTGTACTGCGCCCCAGCATTTCAGCACTCACATCTTGTGCTCTTCGAAGTCGTTTATGCACAACCCCATATCTCATAAAGACATCTATTTAGTGATTGTAATAGTTGTTGTTTATTTAAAATATGTTTTTTGATACGATCAGAGAACATTAACATGACAATCTTGAGCATAGTCTCCAGCAAAGTTGTGCGATCTTGCAACGAAGTATTCTTAAACAGCTTGATAGACCTCGAATTTCTGGTAAGCTTCGGGCAGTGTCGGATCTACGCATGGTATTTCTCACCTTACGTCTCCTTACCATTAACTACTCGGAGCATTAAGGCCGCTTGTTCCCCCGATCCTTGCGATATTCGATTTCTCGTTCTCGTTTTGTGAGAACTTGTCGTCAAGACCTCAGCTGGCTTGCCTCTAAGAGGCCAATTCCTTGCGAATTCTTCCATAAGGAGT
>Ga0302325_10014328_pt1 | contig 16884 bp, 15 predicted proteins | sample Palsa_T0_2_FD_201948 | JGI IMG/M metagenome (GOLD analysis project Ga0302325, IMG submission 201948) | Peat permafrost microbial communities from Stordalen Mire near Abisko, Sweden - Palsa_T0_2 | ecosystem: Environmental > Terrestrial > Soil > Palsa > Peat permafrost | place: Sweden: Abisko... | reverse complement strand
ATCCACGATCGTGTTGAGCTGCGTCGTCGACGCTGAACTGTTGTTCGCCGCCTTTTTCTCGGCGCGTGACGAACTATCGGTAGAAACAGTTTGCGATGGCGACGTGCTTGAGTTGCCTGGAACGGGCGACGCGGATGGGTCACCGTTGCTGTTCTGAACTTGGGCCGCGATGCATGGTGGTCCCATCAATGAAAGCGCAACAGCAATGCAGATGCTTCGACGCACACACGAAGATCGATTCGTATTCACGACACCCCCTCTTGGCGAAACGGACAGCCCGCGAGCTGATTGTTAATGCACAAACATTTATTTGTCAAATGTTAATGCATTAACATTTGCCTGTGCGGCGGGCCGATGCGCTTAACGCTCCCCGCAGGGCAAACGAAGGCATTCCCCAATGGGCTTTGACGCATTGCCTGCATCGCATGGAAGCTTCGCGTCGCCCTCGGCAGCGAGGACCGATTCGGGATCAGAACGGGTCGTACGCCGTGTGGGTGACGAGGCCCACAACCGCTGCAAAGCCAACGTCTCGGCGTGGGGCGCCTTCGATGCGTCGTCAAGCGACATGGCATCGCTTGCATTACCGGCAAAGAAGCATGCAGCTTGTCTAGAGCGAACGAAAGTCGTCGGACTCGCTGCGTAATTCTTTCAAGAATTCGGCACCCTCTGCGATCCTCGCTGCGATTTGCGAACGACCAGCCGGCGAGACAATGTGCGCAGGCACCACCTTCATGTTTTTCTCGACCAGCGCGACCTCGTCGGGCATGGTCGGACTTTGGCCGTGCGGATCAGCGAGTGCCAGCACTCTGGCGATGCCGATCGCTCCAAGCCAGTCGAGCGCATCGGCATCGTGAAGATAGGTCGCTTCAGGGCCAACCGGCGTGCGGTAATACATGTGCGTCCGGATCGCGCCGCGGACCGCTTCGAACTTGTCAGCCGGAAAGTTCGTGCCCTTCAGGACGCTGTCGATCGTCATCGCGCCGACATCGCTGTGATCCTTTCCTTCGACCTCCCAGGGTTTGAAAGCAGCCATGTCATGCAGGTACGCCGCGGCAAAAAGCACATCGTCATCGAGCACGACATGATCCGATGCGGCCAGTTGACGGGCCAGCTCGTAGTCACGCTCGGAATGTGAAAATCCCCAGGCGGGATTCTTGAAGTTGCTCGCCGCGAACGCGCGCACCGTCTGGCGCCATGCCGGCTCTTCTGAAGGAGCTGCGTAGCCGATGGCTGTCATGAGGCACAGACCGGTCACCAGCGCAGCACGCGTCTGGACTCGCCGCGCAGACTCTTGCCATGGCCGACATGTCATATCTTGATCTCCACTTGTCAAAATGATTGCGCGTCACCCATCAAGGTTGCCGCGATTCAGGCACCCGGGCGAGCTACTCGTGCGCCAGATTCGACCTGAACACAGAGCGCTTCCAGCGTTGCCGCACCCGTAGCTCGATGCCTTCCGCCGCGGAAGCACTGTCTTGCGACCATCAGGTTGAACCTTGTCATCTGTCGAGGCGCGGACTGGTTCACGGCCTGGGCCGCAGGACGTCGTCGAACAAGTCCGGTGTTCCTGGCACCCGTTCCAGATGGGGATAGCGCAAACCACCTTCCCACGTCAGCGAAAGCGAGTACTCCGTCTGACCTCGTGCGACCTGCAATTCGATCGGACGATCGACGCGCGACGCCGAAATGGCTGACTTGATCACGGATGCCTGATAGGGCTGGCCGTCGACCGAGAGGACCTTCGCGCCGACGACCAAGCCTGCGCGCCAAGCGGCACTGCCCCAAACGACGCGTGTCACCTCGCCGTCCTTGTTCAGATCGACGCCCACCGAGAAGCTGAGGCTGGCCCCACCGCTCTTGGTCTCGCGGGCTTGTTGGGCGCCTGACGGTTGGTCGCTCCAGGTCAGCCGGTAGCCGGCGCGCGTGATGCCGTCGAGATCCGTGTCGATGCCGACGCTGTCTACCCGCGCGCGCAGGAAGGTTGCCCAGTCGTACGGCGTGACGGCGTTCAGCGCGGCGACGAGGTCCTCGAACGTGTAAGGCGCGGGGACTCGGCTGCCGTTGCGGATCCCGAAGAAGCCACGCGCGAAGTCATCCAACGATTTGCGGCCGTTGCTGCGTTCGCGGATCAGCGTGTCGATGTCCAGCCAGATCAACTGGCCCTGCATATAAGCGTCGAGGGTGTTGAGTTGCCAATCTGGCCAGGGCTGAAGGCGCCCCTCCGGATAGATGATGCTGTTGCCGTGCTGGATGAGCACCTGCTCGGACGCGTCCTGCAATGACCGCCACTGCAGTCCAGGCCGGTTTGCATAGGCCGATGCGGTGGACTCCCAGCTCCTGAGCGCATCCTCCCGGCTGTCGACGCCCGACCGTGCGTCGAGCACGCCATTCCAGTACATCGTCAAGCCTTCGAACACCCAGAGCAACGAGTCCTGAGGTGCGACGTTCAGATTCGCCGTCCACATCGTCGCAGGAACGCGGAAGATGCCATTCCACGCATGGACGAAGCCGTGAAACGGGAAGCCGAGAGATCGACCACTGAAGAACGCAGCGGGAAGGCCGTTCTCATCTGAGCGACTCTGCTCGAAGTAGGCTGGGCCGAAGTCGCTCGCCAGCCAGACCAGCATGTCGTAATGATCGTAGTGTTGGCCACCGAATAATTTGTAGGCCTGTGCGACCTCGCGACGGTACTTGCCTAGAGCCTCGGGCGGCACGACGAGGCCGGACTCCCTATCGGCCGCGACGTCCAGTCGTACCGGCACCGGGTCGTCACTGAGGACGTACTGCCTCATCCAGCGCGCTGCCATGACGGGAGAATCCACGAGCACATCGAGCGACACGGGAGAGAACCGCACGACATCGCCGACGCGAGTGGCACCGTCGAGCGACGAAGCGAACTGCCAGTCATGAGGCAGCGTCACGGCGGGGTCGACCTGGATGCGGCGCGAGTAATAGCCGGCCGGATAGAGCACATGGCTCTGCCACTGCAAATCCACCATCGTCGGTGTTGACAACACCGGCCCGATTGCGCCGCTGGCGGGGAATAGGAACTCGAAATCGACGTCTACTTCCTGTGCCCCCTGAGGCAAATCGACATGGAACGCCGCTTGTTCCACAGGATCGCGTCGCCATGGCAGGCGCTTCCCGCCCACATTGAACACGAGCCCTGCGACCTGGTCGAGCACGTTGGGCGGCACCGGATCGCCCGGAATCCACTGGGGGAACAGCAGCGTCAGCTGCTTCATTCCGTGTACGGGAATGGTTTCGTGGATGCGGTGGATGCCACGCATGGCGTCGGTGGCATCCACTTCGAGGCGAAGGGTGCCGGGATAGGCGACATCCTGTGGGGGCGCGATCGGCGCTGGCGCCGGCGCCGCCTGCGGAAGCGGCCAGCCACCGGCCGCCTCGTTTGCAGCGACGCGATCGGCCGCGACGAGCGATGCCACCAGCGCCATCGTTGTCATCAAGAATTTCACGCATGTTCTCCCTGGTCATAGTCGACATGGCAGGTGCGACCGGACTCATAGGTGTGGATGGGCTTCATGTGCTGAGGCACTCTCTGTCAGGAAAGGCAAGGTATTCCAGGTCGTAAGCGTCAATGCCATGTGCCGTCTCCGGTGGCTGATACCAAAAGCAGGTGCGGACCAGTTGCCATAGGGTGGTATCGAGTCCGATATGGATCGAGTGCAGTTCCCCATCACGTCCTGCGGCATCTGCCCTCGCCCGCTCTTCAGACGCCAGGGCGCTGAGGTCAGTGGAAGGCTCGATTGAGATGAACTCCTGAGTGGCTTGTCCCGGCATTTGGGAGAAGCCTCCCGTTTTCGAATAAATAGTCATCCATGTACGCACCCTGGGGCGACCATACTTGGCGCAGACTTGGGCGAATGCGTCCGAAAGGAGGAATGCTCGCATCGCGTCCTCATCCTGCCAGACATAAAAAGGCGCATATCGATTGGGACGGTCGTTTGCCAGGCTCGAGACGAGAAACGCTTTCTGGACAAGGCCGGCAAGCGAGTTGAAGCCGGAACCGATGACCGAAACCCGCTCATGCAGGGCCCTCATGTCATGGTCGTCTTCCAGGTCGAATCGGTACTGCATTAGCAACATAATGGTCTTCGCAACTGTCAAACAGTCGCGAGAGTCTGAAAGGTTCCCTCGCCCTGTAAAAGCGAGCGGTTTTAAAGTCATTGATGAGGTTTGCTAAACGATGATTCTCGATCTGACCAGCCTGCGCACGCTTGTCGCGGCGGTGGACCTTGACGGTTTCGGCAAGGCTGCGGAGGTTCTTCATCTTTCACCGTCCACGGTCAGTCTTCAGCTGCGAGCGTTGGAAGAGCGTTTGGGAAAACCACTATTTCGAAAAATTGGCCGGCGCCAGGAGCTGACCGAGGAAGGCGAAAAGTTGGCTAGTTTTGCGCGAAGGATGCTGGAACTGAATGACGAGGCCGTTTTGGCCGTCCGCGGTACGGGACTTCACGGAACAGTTTGTTTGGGCGTTCCTCAGGACTTTGCTGATAGCTGGCTGCCGCAGACGCTGGCGCTGTTCACGTCGGCGCATCCGAAAGTTCAGCTCGAAATCTTTGTCGAGCAAAGCGGTCGCCTTCTGCAACTTCTCCGAAGCGGCGGCCTGGATCTCGCCCTGACCTTCGGTGACAACGGCGGACTGAGCAGCCAACTGATCGCCACGCTTCCTGTGCACTGGTATGCGCACGCAACATGGCAGTCGCCCGAACGCGAAGCGTTGCCCCTGCTTGTGCTCGAGCAGCCTTGCATGTTCCGTCAACGAGCTATCGATGCGCTCGACCGTGCGGGGACAAGCTGGCGCATCGCGTTGTCGGGCAGCAGTGTGTCGGCGGTCTGGGCCGCGGCGAAAGCGGGACTCGGACTGGTAGCACGCACTGCGGTTCACGTACCCGACGGTATGGCTTGCCTCGATGGCGCTTTCAGCCTTCCGAAACTTGATGCAGTTCCCCTTCATCTCGTCCGTTCGCCACTTCGTGGCGACGCGGCAATCGAGCACTTGGCCGCTCTGCTCTTGAACATCATAGACAGCCATATGGATGGCGTCAGTCCCGAGACCCTTGAACAGGCCGCAGCGTGAGGCTGAGAGGTGCCTTTGTCGTGGGGCAGTGAAGCGATGAAGCGCTTGGTTGGCAAAATCGTCTTGAGCCCGAGCGCCGGGACGCGGTCGGGCAATAGACTTGCTTGGAAGCGCTAGGCGGTCACTTCACCCGCGGCAAGCGCTTTCACATCGCTCGTGCTCAGCGGATTGCCGGCGATTCCCCAGTCTCCGCTCTTCACTTCTTCGATTACCACCCATGTTACGGGGCGCATGTTTTCACCTTCGATTGAGACCATTGTGTCGGTAAGTTTGCGAATGATGTCCCGCTTTTGGGTTGGCGTGAAAACGCCTTCGATCAGTTTTACGTTTACGAATGGCATCGCTTTTCTCCCGTCGGCGCCAGTGATGTTGCTCGTCGCGCGAGGCATACAGTGATCCGCGGGCCCGCTGTTGTCCTACCCGAGCGTCGCTGTAACCTAGCCGATCGTCCAGATCAGGGTTGTCGGCCTTTACACCCCTTGGCAGCAACTTGCAGGGCGCCCACAATCGACCTGCACCAGGCAAACGTGGAGGGCGTAGCCATGACCGCGCACGACATCGCAACAGCTATGCAGCGCGCAAAAAGAGTGTTGCAGCGGCATCCCGAGGCAGCCCTTCACGATGACGCTCCCGCCACGGCGCGTTGGCAAGGTGGCACGCGGATCGTGTCGAGTCATGCCAACGGCACACACGTATCGACGGACATGCCCGGTGAGCTGGGCGGTAGCGGCGATCAGGTCACACCTGGGTGGTTATTTCGCGCCGGGCTCGCCTCGTGTTTTGCGACCTGCATTGCGATGGGCGCCGCTGACGAAGGCATCGACCTGACGATACTTGAGGTACTGGCGACCAGTCGCTCGGATTCGCGCGGTCTGTTGGGAGTGAGCGACACAAACGGCGAACAGGTCTTCGCGGGTCCAAGCGACGTGCGACTGCATGTGCGTATCGGCGCGTGCGGCACCACTGCGGAACGCTTACAAACACTGGTGAAAAGTAGTCAACCCTGTTCGCCCATTCCCAATGCGGTGCAATGTGCGATACCGGTAGCACTCCACATCGATATCGACGTCGGCTGATGGACGCCCTTTCAGAAATTCTTCGCGTGGTGCGCCTGGTCGGTGCCATTTTCATCCAGGCCAAATTTACAGCGCCTTGGAGCTATCAATCGCCATGCGCTGATTCCGTAGCGCCGCTGCTTGAACCTGACGCCGAGCGCGTGGTGATTTTTCATCTGATCACCGAAGGCGAATGTTTCGTTGAGTTGGCCGATCAACCACCCACGCGCTTGATCGCTGGCGATGTTGTCCTGTTTCCTCGCGGCGATGCTCATCGAATGACCTCGCAGCTTGGGCTTGAGCCTACGACCGGTGCGCGTTTGGATGTAGTGCTGTCCCGTCGACCGCGCCAACTTGCCTACGGCGGTGGCGGCGCGCGCACGCGCATTGCCTGCGGTTACCTTGCGTGCGACTCACGCCTCGCGCGAATGTTGCTCGCGGGCTTGCCGTCGCTGGTAAAAGTGAACGTGCGCGGATCGGATGTCGGCGCGTGGCTGGAAGCCTCCATGCGCTACGCGCTGGCAGAAGCACGTTCGCCGCGACCCGGTGGCGCCGGTGTGCTCTCCAAACTCGCTGAAGTATTGGTCATCGAGGTGTTGCGCCTATACGCGAACGAGCAGCGTGACGACCGTACTGGCTGGCTTGCCGGGTTGGGAGATCCGATTGTTGGCCCTGCCTTGAACGCCATGCATGCGTACCCCGCTCAAGCCTGGACGCTCGAAGAGGTGGCGAAAGCGATCGGCACGTCGCGATCGGTACTCGCCGAACGTTTCCATAGTTTGGTGGGTAATTCACCCATGCAGTACCTCACGCAGTGGCGCATGTTGCTGGCCGCCAATCTGTTGTGTCGAAGCAATGCACCGCTCACGCGCATTGCAGAAGACGTCGGTTATCAAACCGACACGGCCTTCAGTCGTGCCTTTCGCCGCGAGTTCGGCGCGCCACCCGCAGCATGGCGACGCGATCAATGGACACGCGCTGTACCGTCGGGTGAGAAGCCGCGTTACGACTGAGACCATTGGTGAAGCAAAGTTCCATTGAACAGAAATTCCGCAAGCGATAATTCGCTTGCGGCACTCAACGAACCTGATCCACCGCCTCGTCGTTTCAGGCCATGATTGCCGTGGGCTCGGCCGGCGTAAGCCTCTTGAACCGAGATCATGAGCGTGATAGTTTGAATTCGCTGCTCAGTCTGAGTAAGCCGTAAGCGTTTACGTCAACCAACGCGCAATCGAGTCACCTTTGCTGATGCAAGGGTGGACGCTGCGCAGAGTTGACGCAATGAAAACGCAATCCCGATCTCCCCTAGTTTTTTCCTCCTGGCTACGGAGCGCTTGCCGACCTTCATCCATCGGGCTATTCCTCTATCTGCTCGCGGGTCTTGCTGATGGTACTTTGATGCCATTCTTCGCGCTCTGGGCGCAGAAGGTAGCGGGTGTCTCTACGGCTTATATCGGTCTCCTGCTGGCTTGCTACGCCGGAGGCGAGTTGCTGGCTACACCCGTCGTTGGCGGTATTGCAGATCGCGTCGGACGGCGTCCGGTGCTGCTTATCTCGACAGCAGGCATCGGCACAGGCTTCCTGTTGCTATCTGTTACACACGGGGCTGCGCTGGCCGCAGCATGCCTGATTCTCATTGGCTGCTTTGAGAGCGTGCTTCACCCGACCATCGCGACGGTCATTGCCGATACCGTTCCCTCCGATACAGTCAGGCACCATTTTGCGAGCGCGCGTGTGGCATCCAGTGTCGGGCACATCATCGGTCCCGTGTTCGGAGCGCTACTGGCACTGCGCTCGCTCGGCAGCGTGTTTCTTGGATCAGGATGCGCACTTCTGCTTGGCTCGCTAGTGGTGGCGGTGTTCCTGCGCGAGACCTGGAGCAGAGATGCAGGCGCAAACGTAGAGGACGACGCCGATGAAGGTTTTGCCGGTGCCCTACCGGCTTTCCGTGATCGGCGGTTGATGACGCTCCTGCTCGGATTTGCATGCCTGGAAATCTCGGGAAGCTGGATCGAAAGTGTCCTGCCACTGTATGCGCATGATCGAGGCCTGCTGACGCCATCCGGCGTAGGACTTCTGTTTGCGTACGGTGCGGCCCTGATCGTGATCTTTCAGATTGCCGTCGCAAAGGCCTTGTCGAAACTGTCGGTGTTCTGGTTGGTCGTGGGGAGCGGACTCGTTCTCATCATTGCGTTTGTCGTGCTTCTCGCTCACCCACTCCTATGGAGTCTGATCGTAAGCGTGACTCTGTTTTCCTTGGCACAGATGTTGTTTGGCCCGCTCATTCCAGTCACGGTCAATGAGGTCGCGCCACCTTCATCCAGATCAACTTACATGGCTGCGGCGTCCGTCATGAATGACGCACGGGACACGCTCGGACCCGCATCAGGCACGTTCCTCTACGCGATATCCGCAAAACTGCCATGGATGCTCGGTATACCCGTCGCCTTATCGGCAGCCGGGGCGATTTTTTTGGCGAACCGATTGCGCAAGAAGCCTTCGCACCCGATCGCGCCTGCCGTGCAAAAGAAGATCACACCCACCGTTCCCGATGAAAGGGACCGGGCCAAACCTCCGCTGTTCATCAAATATCGTTAGACCACCCCATGGTGCTAAATCGGATCAAATTTCCGACTTCATCCAATGGGTAACTCGTTGATGCGAAGATCGCGCGTCGACTATGAGTCTTAATTGAAATTATGTCCGTGTCGGCGCGCGGTCCTGAGCACAAACTATGGGGCGCAAAAGTGCACAGACTTTGCAGTTCTCGTCGGGCTGGATTTGTCATTCCAGTGATGCTCTTAAACATGCCTTGATCAGCTCGGCCAGCCGGAAGCGCCGATGTCGGCTCGCGCAGTAGCAGGGTCTTCGCATGAATCCATGCCTATGGACACCCCAGCCACATGCTCGGCATGGCTTGAAGTCGGGTCCGTTTCCCACGCCAACCCCAGATCCAGGTCGCCCCTGCCCGCAGCGATGCCAGCAATACGTTGTTGACGCTTGGATGGATCGTTTGTTCGGACATGGTGAGGACGTTAGTCCCTAATATCTTCAAAGTACGCTTGCGGCGTTTGCTTTCGCAACAGCACTGCCAACCTGACGAACGCCATCGGTATTGGCCATCCGCATTTCCAGGCCCCAACCCCAATGTTCCTGACCACCGGCGAAATTATCATCAATGGCCACAACCACTTGATTGGCGCCTTTTTGCAGCGTCAGGTTGAATGATCCATTGGTTAGGGACAGGCGTCCGCCTGGCTCTTTGCTCGCGCCCTTGACGCCGTATAAATTCTTGCGTTGGAACGCCAGCTTGCCGTTCACGAATACCCAGACTTCTCTGGTCCACCCAATATCCACATGCTTGATCTGGTCATGGTCAGCGTTGATCGTGGTCTTCAGCCAAATGCCGGCGATGGCCTGCCCGGTCTGCGCATCGCCATGCCATCGCGTTAAATTGACCAGGCCACCTGGGTCGAGCGCAATGGGCCTCCACGACGCCGTCTGTTTTGGCATGGACGAATAAACGGGATCGATGCCGGTATTTTCCTGAAGCGTGGCATCCATCCGACTCGGCATGACGAACGGCTTCGAAGCTTGCCAGTGGCGAACGTATCGGAAATCACTCTTTGCAGGGTCGCTGGAGGCCACCGCAGGTAAGCCATCAACGACATGGGGAGCGATGCTCAGGTGTGCATAGGACGCAGGTCCGTGCAGCCTGATCGAGCCGTCGGGGAACCCGCCAACCAATGTTCCGACAGCCAGCGTTGGTGAGAGCGCACCGTTGATGAAAACATTCATGCGTGCGCCGGAGAGCACCAGCTTGATGTGGTTCCAGCCATCGGGATTAATCGGCGCGTGCGTTTGATACTGCCCATACAAGTCCCATTCGAACAAATGATGCGCCGTGGCGCATGTACTGGATACATTCCTCCGAGACAGCACAGTCCGTGCTTGGTCGAAAATACAAAGCATCTGCTACGTCGTCATGTTGGCGGAAGGTGATGCCGGTAATTCGACTTCCTACAAATTTCGCATCGAATTCGATCGTTCCATTGCTGAAATTGGTGTTCTTCAGTTCGGCATAACCCTTGTTGACCACAAGGATTTCCTGCTTGGTCGGATCGTATTGAAATGACACGTCACCTTTCGTCTGCCATTGCGCGGGCGTCATCGGAATAGGGATGGATTCGAATGCAAGAATCGGCTGTGAGAGCCCCATGATGGAGGCAAACACTAACCAGCTTCGTGGCCCGCAAAGCGCCTTTGTCCAGGTTCTGCACTTCGATACTATTGGCATGTGTTCTTCCTCCCGCACGGCGCGGCATGGGGGAACACCGTATTTGCCACGCCACGTTCGCTCCACCGAAATGATCCGAGGTGGATCACTGATGGGGCAAAGCGGTCGCTTGTCCAAACGAAGCGGAACGGGAGTTTGATCTTGCGGCCAAATTTTCACCCGTCGATGGTGCCCACAAATGCCCGCACCGTTCCACCACCGACACTCGGCGCGCGACATCGTTCGACATGAGGCTCGAGCTCGTCGCCCTCGCCGTCTCGATGCCGATCGCGCCAGGCGTTTCTATGACGACCTGGGCTCGCGCATCAACCTTCTCTTCCAGACCGGAGAAGCCAAGTTTACGAGTGAAGTTGTGAGCGCCATTCGCAGTGGAGCACTCGGGCCAGCATCGTAGTGTCGTGCTGCACCACGATGACCCGACTACCGTCTAAATCGCTCGGCAGCCTTTTCTCCGCGCCAAGCGCCTGAGTAAGGCACATCCTCTGAGCGGGATCACGACGATCACTTGAATAGACTCATCAGAGCCTGTGCTCCGGCTGTCGACGACGCAGGGTTTTGACCGGTCACGAGGTGGCCATCAATGATCGTGAACACCTGCCAGTTGTCCTTCTTTTCAAAGATTCCACCGAGTTTTTTCAGCTCATCTTCAACAAGGAACGGTACGACATGCGTGAGCTGAACTTCCTCTTCTTCGGTATTCGTAAATCCCGTCACCCGCTTGCCTTTGACCAGCGGCTCGCCTTTGTATTTGACGTGCCTCAACACGCCCGGAGCGTGGCAGACAAGGGCTATGGGCTTGCCGCTGTTGTAAAACGATTCGATCAACTTGATCGAAACCGGATCCTCAGCAAGATCCCACATGGGACCGTGGCCGCCGGGATAAAAAACGGTATCGAAATCGTCTGACGACACCGAGTCAAGGCGAAGGGTATTGGCCAAAACCTTTTGTGCGTCCTTGTCGGCCTTGAAGCGAGTCTGCGCGGGTGTCTGGTTGTTCGGGTCATCACTCTTTGGATCGATCGGCGGTTGCCCACCTTTTGGCGAAACCACCGTCACCTCGACGCCAGCGTCCGTGAATACGTAGTACGGCGCGGCGAATTCTTCGAGCCAGAACCCGGTCTTCCGTCCAGTGTTTCCGAGTGTGTCGTGCGAAGTGAGTACCATCAGAATTTTCATGTTCTACACCTCTTCAAAGTGCGCGCTGGATTCGCTATATGAAAACAATGGTCGCAAGCCAGACGCCGTCGTCACCGATGGATCCTGTCAAAGTGCAGTGGTGGTTTTGCCGTAACGATGACCTGGAATGCGTGATTCACCTGAATCCTGAAATCTTGGCTGCGACCTCTTTGATGTTCCAAGGCTGGAACTCTTCGCCCGGTCCGTCGGGCGGTCTCCGACTCTGCGCCGATTCCTGGACGTCGTCCATCAAACTTCAGTATCGATTTTGACCAGCAAAGCACGCCCAATTTTTCGCGCACGTGACCTCGGAAGCCGACAAGTCAGCGACCCACAGAAAATTTATCGATCAGGCAAATCGGCATTTCACCGTTCGTGGTGTCGCGATGGGCCAGAATGCGAGCGTTGAAGGCTACGGCGGCTATTGCTGAAGCGTCGCGCACGGTCCAGCCAACGCGCTCGACATCCCCTGTGTAGCCTCAAGGCTCTGCCATGTCATTGGGTGCCGAAAGCAGACACCGTTGCTGTGCGAACTGCGATCAAGAACTCTGCGGCCTTACCCCGCGGAACACCTGGTCGATCAACTCATTGCCGTATTGTTCGGTGAGGGGCGTGTGGCGCAGCAATAAGCCGTAGTAAATGGGACCGAATATGGCGTCGATCAGCAATTCGGCGTTGACGTTGGACGCAAGCTCGCCGTTTGCCTTGGCTTGCTCGATATCGACCAACGAGGAAGCGCGCCGAGTGCTGATGTGGCTTTCAAAAAGCTCGCGCAAAATGGAAGGGTCGCTTTGACCCTCGGCGATCAGGTCAGCCATGACCTTGCCGAATAGCCCGTTGAATTCCTTGATGAGGTAAAGCGCTTTAATGCGAATCGCCTCTTCGACTGTCGCCGTATGCGGGACTTCCAGTTTGCCGGCCAGCCGCTCATGGAACATTGCCATGATGAGTGCGGCCTTGGACGGCCACCATTTGTAGAGAGTCGGCTTACCCACTTTGGCCCGCTTCGCTACCGCCTCCATCGTCAGCTGACTGGCGGACTTTTCTTTCAGCAGATCGAACACCGCGTCCATGATCGCTACGTGCGAGGTAGCCGCGTCGCTGGGTGGTCGGCCTACGCGTGCACGGGTTGGGGGCTTAGGGCTCATAGCGTCAAATTACCTGAACGTTCCGTAAAAGAAAATGCTGGACAACCTCCGCAAGCAGGTTTAGATTACTTGACGTAACGTAATTACAAGACTCGATGACGACTAATCCGGAGGAAGACCATGCACGCCCCCCTACGTAACTCAGCGGTATCGGAAGATTTCATCTACATCCATCCACTTTCGCCAGAAGACGCCGAAACGACGAGATTCATGCGGGAAATGTCGGCGAGCATGAAGGGCAAGTTGCAGGGCACTGAAGCCCGTGGCCCCTTTGACGCCATCATGGAACGCGTTATTCCGGCGGAAGGGGTGACCTTCGAAGCCGATACCGTAGGCGGTATTGCAGGACTTTGGGTGCGTCCCAAGCACTTCCGGACGGACGAAGCGATCCTTCATCTTCACGGAGGGTGGTTCCACTGGGGAACCTCCCAGGCTTTTCGCCATCTGGTCGGACACATTGCGACACAGGCTAAAACCCAGGCCTTCATTCCAGACTACCGGCTGGCTCCGGAACATCCCTTCCCCGCTGCGGTGAACGACGTCGAGGCGAGCTACCGTGGATTGGAAAAGAAAGGTATTCACCGTGTTGCGGTGATCGGTGACTCAGCGGGCGGAAATTTAGCGCTGGTGCTTTCGTCGCTCGCAGCAACTCAAGCTTCAATGAATCTGAAGCTCGTCGCTATAGCGGCGCTGTCACCGGTGACCGATCTCACACTTTCTGGTGCAAGCTACGACACTCGGGCGGAGGCCGACCCTTACTTTGTCATGCCCCAGGTAACCGAGCTGGTGCGCTCTTATTTGGCAAACACTGAAGCCAATCACCCGTTGGCATCGCCGCTGTTCAATAATCAACTGGCCAACTTTGTGCCGCTACGCGTTCATGTCGGCGATGATGAAGTGTTACTGGATGACTCGCGCCGATATGTTGAGCAGGCTGTCGCTGCCGGCGTCGACGCCAGGCTCGATATATGGATGGGTATGCCGCACGGATTCGCTGGCGGTGTGGGCAAGTTGAAAGCTGCATCATTGGCTCTGGAAACCATCGGTGCATTCGTTGACGAAAAACTTTCCGTTGCGCGTGCTGGCGGCTGAAATGTCGATGGTGATCCGTAACGATGACGTTGCGCTTTTGCTTGTTTCTTCTCGTTGGCTGGTGAGAACGACTCGCTATAGGAAATGACGTTGAATAAAGCGAACTCCAACCATTCCGGCGGTGAGCTTGGTCGCATGCTTCGGCATTGGCGGGACCTTCGCGGCAAAAGTCAGATCGACCTTTCGCTGGATACGGGAGTGTCACAGCGCCATCTGAGCTTCATTGAAAGTGGGCGCAGCGCACCAAGTCGGCTGACGCTCACGAACATCGCGCAAGGTCTTGACGTGCCCTTGAGGGATAGGAACGGACTCTTACTCGCCGCTGGGTTTGCGCCGATCTACGCCGAGGACGCGTGGAACGCGCAGGAGATGCAAGGCATTACCCGCGCGCTGGAGCGCGTGCTGCTTCAACACGAGCCTTATCCGGCGGTGGTCATGGATCGCTATTGGAACGTGTTCATGACGAACGAGGCCGCGCCGCGATTCTTCAACTCATTTATCGACCTTGGCGCGAGGCCAAGGCCACGCAACATTTTGCACCTGATGTTCGACCCCGCTGGCATGCGTCCGTTTATCGCGAATTGGCAGAGTGCCTCCAGGGGGCTCATCGAACGCATCCACCGCGAAGCGGTGGGAAACTTCATGGATGAAAAAACCAAAGATTTGCTTGCGTCACTGCGGGCTTATCCGGATGTCGAAAGCGACATGAAGGCAACCGACGGCGCTGGGGATGAGGCCGCGCTGCCGGTGATTCCTTTGAGTTTTACGAAGGAAGGACGAGTGCTCAACTATTTTTCGATGGTATCGACTGTCGGAACGCCGCAGACCATCGCCGCACAGGAACTTCGGATTGAGTGCATGTTCCCGTTAGATGAAATGACAGAGGTCTACCACCAGGAGATCATGGCAATGGCCAAGACCCCGCACGAGTAATCATTCGTCATCGCGCGTGCTGCGCCCATCGATCGACGAGCGCAGCGGAAAGCCTCGGATAACGCCCTGGACTTGAAACTCACTCATCCAGTAGATGCGCTTCGTAGAACTAACCGCTGCGCCTTGAGTCCAAGCTCAGTTGGCGTTCCACACATATTCCTGGAGCAGAGCTTCCAGCGGCGGCATCGTGACATTACCCGTGTAGTTGGTAATAGTCGACGCGGCAACAGCCGCAATGACTTCGAGCAGATGATTCTTGCCGAAGCCCGCCTCGAGGAACTTGGCAGCATCCTCGTCGTCAAGGTGCCCGCGCTTCTCAATCAACGTCCTCGCCAGTGTCGAAAGCGCCGCGTCCTTTGGGTTGCGCGGAACGCGACGCTCACGAATGGCCTGGACGTCCGACGGATCCACGCCTTCCTTCAGCGACAGGAACGTATGGAACGCAACCGCCCACGTGCAGGAGTTGGTAACCGCGTTGGTGAGAAGAAGAATCTGAACCTGCTCCTCGGTAAAGCTGCCGCCGTGAACTTTCGAAAAAAGAGCGACCAGACTGCCGATGAGAACGGGAGAGGTCGACATCGCGCCGGCGATGTTCGGGATCATCCCAAACGCGTTTTGCAATGCCTCAAGCGAAGGCTTCGACGGCTCGGGTGCGGATTCAATGGTATGAACGGGAAAGGTTTGCATGATTGTGGACTTCAAAGAATGAGTGGGAGAGGGATGAACAAGCTGCACAGGAACGATGCCTCGCGTTCTTGTTCGGTAGCAATATTTAGCCACCGACGGAACTGTCGCAATTACGTCGCAGGTAATATCTTTCGGGCTGAACTTCATGCTTCAGCGCCACGGGTCTGCAGTTAAGCGATCCCGGCCAAAATCGCCATCCCTTTCCGGTGTAAACGCGTCGGTGCCGTCCACGAAGCCGGTCATGCGGCGAGAAGACGATCGCGATCTTTCGCCCGCGCCGCCAGCTTGGCGTTCCTGGCAAAGGTCGAAAGGAAAAACGGTTGGAGATACTTCGCCACCGTCGCCCCTGGAAAGAAAGCCAGCATCGGTGACATCAGCTTGCCCTTCGCCGAATGCAAAGCGCCTCATCATGAGGTGGGCGGCAATCACTCTCCGATCAGTAAGATCGGATTAAGTCAATAAGCATGTTTTTGCGATTATTCGTAAAGACCAACGATTATCGTCCGCCCGCGATAACTCTATTGCCGACTCCCGAAATCAGTGCGGCGGAAATCCGACTCTCGGGATATTGCCGCTAAATGACCGTAGACATCTTCCTGACATTTTTCTGACATTTTTAACGCTTAGTGTGCAGTGCCTCACATTATTCCCGGCGCGAAACCGCCCAGCCGTAAAGCACTCCCGCCATAGAGCGGGTTTTTTTGTAACTAAACCTTAGGACTGAGATCCATATGACCGCCTCGAAAAGAGACACCAAAAAGCTCACGTCGTCTGTTCGTTTGAAGAGAAGGCATTTGGTGGAGGCGATCATTGCAGCGCAGCTGCTGGCGTATTCGGTCTATAGCAGCCCCGCCGTGGCCGGTCAGTTGCCACTCAGTGCCTTTCAGGCTTACAACGCTGCCAATGCTGCATCCATCGCGGCCGGGCCGGACGCGCTGTACGAAGTTACTGTGGATAGTTTGCGGCCCACGCAGATGGACGAGGGCTTCGCCGAGGTCAACCAGAAGACCGCCGCCTTCAACTTGCTGACGTCACAGGCAGCGTTGCAAGCCAATCTGCTGACGTCCATCGAACCCGTGGTGATCGGGCCGGGTGGCCAGCTGTACCTGACCGATGGCCACCACAGCTTTACGGCGCTGGAGAATTCGATCTTCGGTCCGTCCAACCCGTTGGTGTTCGTCAACGTCATCGCGAACTACTCGAACCTGACGACCCAGCAGTTCTACCAGCAGATGGAGTCGGTCAACCTGCTGCTGCCGCTGAACGATGGTGTGCCGGAAACGGTCAATATCACCACCGGCGCCCCGATTCCCAGCAGCCTCACCGGGCTGACCAGCGATGTCTATCGCGGCCTCGAGTACAGCATTCTCAAGAACAAGTCGTCCAGGTTCTTCA
>Ga0302325_10014327_pt1 | contig 16886 bp, 18 predicted proteins | sample Palsa_T0_2_FD_201948 | JGI IMG/M metagenome (GOLD analysis project Ga0302325, IMG submission 201948) | Peat permafrost microbial communities from Stordalen Mire near Abisko, Sweden - Palsa_T0_2 | ecosystem: Environmental > Terrestrial > Soil > Palsa > Peat permafrost | place: Sweden: Abisko... | reverse complement strand
GCACCCGTCACGATGGCCACCCGCTCCGAGAGATCGAAGAGTTGCGACACCTGGGCGTTCATCAATGACCTCCCGGTCGCACGGTTCTCGAATGGTTCTGTGCGCGCACCTCAACCCCGACCGTGGCGGGCGAGCACGTCAGCGTACTTCTCGAGCGCCTGCTCTTTGAGGATCGGGATGTGGTAACTCGGGAACAGGCCGGGTGACGGCTGGGCCTGGGCGAGAAGCCCCCGCGCCAGGGTCACCTTGTGGACCTCCGTCGGACCGTCGGCCAGTCCCACGTGGTACCCGTTGATGATCATTTTCACGAACGGCATCTCGTCGGAGAGCCCGAGGGAGCCATGCACCTGGAGGGCCCGCGAGGCGATGTTCTTGAGCACCGTGGGCATGGCGATCTTCACGGCGGCGATGTCGCCCCGGACCCGGTGGGTGTCGTGGTACTTGTCGATCTTCCAGGCCGTCTGGAGGACCAGGAGCCGGAACTGCTCCAGTTCCAGCCACGAATCGGCCACCATCTCCTGCACGAGCTGCTTCTTGGCCAAGATCTCGCCCTGGGTATGCCGCGAGACGGCCCGCTCGAGCATCATCTCGAGGGCCCGTCTGGCCATGCCGACCGTCCGCATGGCGTGATGGATGCGCCCGCCGCCGAGGCGGGTCTGCGCCACCACGAAGGCGCCGCCCCGGTCGCCGAGGAGGTTCTCGACCGGCACGCGCACATCCTCATAGCGGATGTAGGCGTGCCCCCCTTCCCCTGGCTGGTCCCACCCCGCGATACCCACGTTGCGCACAATGGTGATCCCCGGCGTGTCGGCCGGGACGATGAGCATGGAGTGGCGTTGATAGGGGGCGTTGTCGGGCTCGGTGATCACCATCACTATGAAAAAGGAGGCCCAGCGGGCGTTCGAGGAGAACCACTTCTCGCCGTTGATCACCCACTCGTCGCCGTCGAGCTCGGCCCGGGCGGTGAACTCTTTGGGATCGGAACCGGCCTGCGGCTCGGTCATGGAGTAGGTGGAGAAGAGCTGCCCGTCGAGCAGTGGTTGGAGATATCGCTTCTTGTGCTCCTCGGTCCCGTAGTGAGCGAGGATCTCGGCGTTGCCCGTGTCCGGAGCCTGGCAGCCGAAAATGATCGAGGCCAGGCCGGACCGGCCCAGGATCTCATTGAGCAGACCGAGCTTGACCTGGCCGTGACCCTGACCGCCCAACTCGGGACCGAGATGCGTCGCCCACAGCCCTCGCTCCCGGACCGCCTCTTGCAGTGGGGGGATCAGCTCTTGACGCACCGGATCCGACACGTCGAGCACATGGGGGATGACGAACTCGAGGGGTTCGACCTCCCGGCGGACGAAATCGTCGGCCCACTCCAGATCGGCCTGGTAGGCGGAATCAGTCTCGAAATCCCACACGACCTCAGGCGCCCCCTGCTCCTTGACAAGCACCGACCACAATGATCGACTCAATGATCCGGATCATTGCACACCCGCGCGATCACGGCAATGGCCAGAGGGAGCGTCGAGCCACATGCGTCCAGCGACAGGGGGTGGGCCACCGCGCTATCAGGAGATCATGCGCGCCATCTCCGACGACATCTCTTCAGGCCGGGTGGCGGTGGGGGCGCGCTTGCCGACCGAGCAGCAGCTCTGCTCGCAACACGGCGTGGGACGTCATACGATCCGCGAGGCCATCCGCGGTCTGGTCGACGCCGGCATGCTGGAGAGGCGGCCCCGGCTGGGCACCACGGTGATTGCGGCCGAACCGATCATCGGGTACCGATGGATCCCCGGATCGATCGACGATATTGCCGGCAACATGGCGGCCACTCGGATCGTTCGCCCTCGGGGCCAGAGCGTCGTCGCCGACAAGGACACCGCACGTCGTCTCGGATGCCGCGTCGGCGCACGGTGGTACCGATTTGCCGGCCCGCGCATTCTCCGCGACCGCAGTGTCCTCGACCCGGCGTGCTTCAGCGAGCACTACGTCCCCGATACCGCCACGGCGAGGCGAGCCATCGCCACCGCCGCCATATCGCCCCTGGACGCATCGCTGCAGAGGGTCGAACAAGAGATCCGGGCGGGCCTGCTCGATGACGAACAGGCCGCCGCTCTCCACGCGGAGCCGGGTTCACCCGCGCTGGTCGTGCTGCGGCGCCACTACGGCGCCCGAGAGAGGCTGGTCGCCATCGGCATCCACACCCATCCGGCCGACCGCTACTCCATCGTCATGCAACTCCAACTCGGCACCACCCCGGGGTCGGTCGGATGATGGGCCGTGCGAGCGACGAGGTCGGGACCTCGGGCCAGAATGCGGATCTGTGGACATTGGTGGAGCAGCGGGCCAAAGACCACGGCGCGGCCCTCCTGGCGGTCGACGAGAGCGGACGCACGCTCACGTTCTCCGAGCTGCAGCGGAAGGCGACCCGAGTGGCCGCCGGCCTGGCGTCCCAGGGCATCACATCGGGCACGCGGGTGACCTGGCAGCTGCCGAACTCCTTGGATGCCGTCGTGCTCATTGCCGCACTCTCCGGCCTGGGCGCCGTCCAGAATCCCGTCTTGCCGCTCTACGGCCGACGTGAGCTGACCTTCATCTGCGACCAATTCGATCCGCGCCTTCTCATCGTCCCCGCCCAGTGGCGAGGCGTGGACTACGCGGCCACCGGTCGGGCGCTGACCGAGGGGACGGAGCGGAGTCTCTTCGTCCTCGACGGGGAGCTCCCTGAGGGTGAGCCGCCGCCGGAACCCAGAGGGGAGGCGTGGGCGACGACCGACGTCCGCTGGGTCTTCTACACCTCGGGCACCAGTGGGGAGCCCAAGGGCGTGTGCCACTCCGACGCCTCTCTGGCCGTCTCTGCGTCGGCCATGTGCAACCGGCTCGAGGTGACCGACGACGACATGTGGCCCATCGTCTTCCCCATCACGCACGTCGGCGGCATCGGAACTCTCTGGGCGCAGCTGCTGGCGGGATCCTCCGCCGCCATGGTGGAGCAGTTCGACTCCGACACGACCATCGACGCGCTGGCGCACCTTCCCGTCACCATGGCCATAGGCGGGACGGCGCTGGTGATGCTCTATCTGGAGGCGCAGCGGCGCCGTCCCGGTCGCTTGTTCCCACGCCTGCGGATGGCGCTGGCGGGCACCGCCCCCAAGCCGCCGACCCTCCACGACGATGTCCGCCGGGAGCTCGGCGGTGCCGGTGTGGTCTCGGTGTACGGTCTCACCGAGGCCCCCTACACCACGGTCGGCTCTGCCGCGGACGCGGACTGGGCCCTGGCGACGACCGAGGGTTCGGCCCCTCCAGGCGTCGAGATCCGCGTGACCGACGGCGACGGCCGTCCGGTTCCCGACGGAACCGAAGGCGAGGTGAGGATCCGGGGTCCGCACATCTTCAGCGGCTACGTCGACGAGTCGCTGAACGCAGAGGCGTTCGACCCCGGGGGCTTCTTCAGGAGCGGCGACCTCGGGATCCTCAAGGAGGGCTACCTCGTCGTGACCGGGCGCCTGAAGGACATCATCATTCGCAACGGGGAGAACATCTCGGCCAAAGAGATCGAGGATCTGCTCTTCCACCATCCCGAGATCAGGGACGTCGCCGTCTTCGGGCTCCCCGATCCGACGGTGGGTTAGCGGTGCTGCGTCGCCGTGGTGCTGGCCCCGGGCGCCGGCCCGTTCGAGCTCGACGAAGTCGCGCGGTACCTCTCCGGGCGCGGCCTGGCCCGCTACAAGTTGCCCGAGCGCATGGTGGTGCTCGACGAGCTCCCCCGCAACGCCACCGGCAAGGTCCTCACCCGCGCGCTGGCGTCTCGCCTCGACCGCGATTCGGGGCCGCCGCCATGAGCGACCAGGGCGCCTTGCGGGAGGAGTTCCGGGACTGGCTCAGCGAGCACCTGAAAGGCGACTTCTCCCGCTACTCGGCAGAACCCATGGTTGGCACGCGCCTGGTGCCCCCCGAGATCTCCATCGCCTGGGAACGCGAACTGGCCGGCGGACGCTGGGTCGGCATCACCATCCCCCAGCAGTTCGGCGGCCGCGGGCTGTCCGTCGACGCCGAGCTGGCCTTCTTCGAGGAGTATGCCCGCAGCCGGGCCATGCCGCGCCTGCCGACCATCGGCGAGAGCCTGTTGGCTCCGACACTCCTTTTTGCCGGCGCGCCCGAACTGCAGCAGCGCTTCCTGCCTCCGATTGTGGCGGCCACCGAGCTGTGGTGCCAGGGGTACTCCGAGCCGGGCGCCGGCTCCGATCTGGCCAGCCTGCGGACCAGGGCGATCCTCGACGGCGACCACTGGGTGATCACGGGGCAGAAGGTCTGGACCACGTGGGCCCATCTGGCCGACTGGTGTTTCGTCCTGGCCCGCACCGGCGAGGAGGAGGCGCGGCACCGCGCCCTCACCTACCTCATCGTCCCCATGGACCAACCCGGTATTGAGGTTCGTCCCATCAACCAGGCGACGGGAGAGACGGAGTACTGCGAGGTCTTCTTCGACGGCGCGCTGACCGCGGCCGGCAACATCGTGGGCACGGTCGGCCGGGGTTGGGACGTTGCCATGGCCACCTTGGGCTTCGAACGTGGCACCGGGGCCATCGGCATGCAGTTGTCCTTCGAGCGTGAGTTCGAGGGTCTGCTGGCCCTGGCCCGGTCGCACGGTTCCCTGAGCGATCCGGTCCTGCGCGACGCACTGATGCGGTCGTGGATCGAGCTGCGGCTGATGCGGGCCACCCTGGACCGCTCACTTCCCTCCATTGTCGCCGGGCACCCCGGGCCGGAGGCCTCGGTGTCCAAGCTGGCCTGGTCCAGCTGGTACCAGCGCTTCGGTGAGCTCGCCATGCGCGTCCGCGGCATGTCAGCCGAGGTCTCGCAGGTGGATCCCGGTCCGACGGGATCCAGCCGCACCGCGCTGGACAACGTGCAGCGCGCCTTCCTCTTCGGGCGGGCCGTGACGATCTATGCCGGGTCCAACGAGATCCAGCGCACCATCGTGGCGGAGCGCACGCTCGGCTTGCCACGCTGACCTGCCATCACCCGGCCACGCTCCACGCCTTCAGTATCTCGTCGGTGGTCGCCATCGTGGCCAGGAGGCGGAGGCAATTCTCGATCACCTGGTCCCCGTAGTGGCGCGGCGTGCCGGCGACGGCGTCGGCGACCACGATGACCTGATAGGAGCGGTTGACCGAGTCGAAGACCAGGTTGGGGATGGCGACGTTCAAGGACACGCCGGCGACCACGACCGTGGTGATCCCGCTGTTACGGAGCAGTGAGTCCAAAGGTCCGCCCGTCATGGGCGAGAGGCCGTGGTAGCGGGGAAGCAGGAGGTCTCCCTCCTCGTAGAGGCCGGGCATGGGCTCCACCGATGAGGAACCTGGCGCGTTCTCCCCGCCGGCGCGGCGTGTCCCGGCAAAGAGCCGTGCATTGCGGTTCACCCCGAAGCCGCCGGGAAGGTTCTCGGCGGTGGCATGGATCACCGGCACCCCGGCCGTCCGGGCGGCCGGAGCCAGCCGTAACGCGTTGGCGATGACCCCGACCTCGCGTGCGGCCTCGGCCAGGGCCGGAAGGGCTGACTCGTCCCCCACCACTCCCCTTTGCAGCTCCTGGAACACGAGTGCCGTCCGGTCCGGATGGACGAGCTCCTCGAGTGCTGGCCTGGCCATGACGGTCTCCCCCTCACCACTACTGCGTCGTCGCCCGCATAATAGATTGAGGACCGTCCGCACGCGGGCAGGGGTAGAACGGGGGGCGATGTCGGTCACAATCTCACTCGACGGTTCGGTTGCGTTGGTCACGGGGGCCGGAGCAGGCATCGGTCAACAGATCGCCCTGTGGCTCGCCCGCGCCGGCGCGGCAGTGGCCGTCAACGACATCAACGGGAACCGAGCCCACGCGACCACGGAGTCCATCGAGGCCGAAGGCGGCCGTGCCGTCGCCGTGGTGGCCGACGTCAGCGACCGGGACCAGGCGGCGGCCTTGGCTCGCCGGGTCGTCTCCTCGCTGGGCCGCCTGGATATCGCCGTCAACAACGTGGGCATGACGGCGGGCCGGGTGGCCCGCCCCTTCGTCGCCACTCCGGTGGAAGACGCCATGGCCATCATCGGGCAGAACCTCCACGCCACGTACCAGTGCTGCCTGGCCGAAGCGGAGGTGCTGGTCGCCCAGGGCGAAGGGGGGACGATCATCAACGTGAGTTCGGGCGAGACCACCCGCCCGTCCTCTGGACTGGCGAGTTACGGGGCGGCCAAGGCCGGCATCAACCACCTGACGATGACGCTCGCCGCCGAACTCGGGCCCCGGGGCATCCGGGTCAATGCCATCGCTCCCGGGACGACCTTCACCGAGGAGATCCGTGCCGTCATCGGTGAGGAGCAGTTCGCCGCCATCTCCGCCTCGACCCCCTTGCAGCGGGTCTGCGAGCCCGATGAACTGGCCCGCCTCACCGTCTTCTTGGCGTCGGACCTGAGCCGGTGCATCACGGGCCAGCTGATCCTGGCCGACGCCGGCGCGCACCTCGGTCGCCTGCCGCTCAAGGTCCCGGACGCCCCCATTGCGAATGCAGTCAACCAGGCGGCGCCTGCGTGACGGGTGCCGGAGCCTTCACGGGAAACGGCATCATCGACACCCACGTCCACGTGGTGAGCGACGACACGGCGCGTTATCCACGGCAGATCAATGCCAGCGCCACCCATCCTTGGTGGGTTGGGGAGGATTGCGACACGGCGGCACTCCGGCGCAGCATGGACGCGTACGGCATCGCCACGGCGCTGGCCGTCCAGGCCGTGGGGGTGTACGCCTACGACAACGCCTACCTCCTCGACGAGGTCGCTTCCGGCTCAGGAGGCGTCGTGGGTGTCGTGGCCGTCGATGTGGACGCCAAGGGCGCGGCTGAGGAGATCGAGCGGTTGTCCTCGCTGACCGGAGTGGTCGGCGTCCGCCTCTTCGCGGTATCACCGGGAAGCTCCTGGGTCCACAGCGGTAAGGCGGATGAGGCGTTCGACGCCGCGTCCCGGTCGGGTCTCCCGGTCGTGTTGACCGCCTTCGACCATCAACTTCCGCCGCTGGCGCCCACCATCGCCCGCTACCCCACGCTGCCGATCGCGCTCGACCACTGCGCCTTTCCGAAGCTCGATGGGGCACGGGTCGACCGGGGGAGCCCTCTTCTCGAGTTGACCACTGCGTTGAATGTGACCGTGAAGGTGTCGAGCCATCTCCTCTTGGAGGCGGGATCTCCCGGCGCTCCGGAGGAGCTGGTCGATGATCTTCTGTCGCGATTCGGGCCCGACCGGATCATGTGGGGGTCGGATTGGCCGCAGACCCCACTCCCCGATTACGGGGCCCACCTGCAGTTGGCCCAGCGCGCCCTGTCGAACCAGGCGAGCGAGGTACGACAGCGGTTCATGGGCGGTACCGCGGCCGCATGGTTGGGCGGGCGCTTCATCAATAGTCTGGGTGGCAGACTGGATACGACGGCGGGGGGAGAACCGTGACGCAGACCGATGAGCGGGGAGCCGATCAGGTGGCGGAGGTGCCCGAAGCCCCTGCCATGATCGAACTGGCGGATCTGTCGCCCGAAGCGATGTACGAGCTCTTCGAAGCACACGGGTGGGGCGACGGCCTGCCCCTGGTGCCCGCCACGCCGGCACGGGTCGACGCCATGCTGGCTGAGGCGACCGGCGACCCCGACGAGGTCATTGCCACGCTGCAACCCCGTTTCGGGGCCGCCACCCGTCGGGTCGTCGCCATCAACGCCGTGCTCGCCGGCTGTCCCCCGGCGGTCTTCCCGGTGGTCGTGAGTGCGGTCCGTGCCCTCGCCCGCCCCCAGGTCAACTTGCGCGGTGTCAACGCCACCACCCACCCGTCGGCACCCCTGGTCATCGTGCACGGGGAGATCGTGAAGCGGGCCGGGTTCAATGCCGGGGTGGGCGCATTCGGTCCGGGCAATCGCGCCAACGCCACCGTGGGCCGAGCCATCCGCCTGGTGATGCTGCACGTCGCCGGGGCCCGGCCCGGTTTCGGCGATGCCGCCAGTCAGGGCCAGCCGTCGAAATACACCTACTGCGTGGCCGAGAACACGGACGAATCCCCCTGGGAGAGTTACGCCCTCAGCCGCAAGGTCGACGCCCCGAGCGCCGTCACCGTGCACTGCGGCGAGAACCCGCACAATGTCCACGATGACGAGGCGGACGGCGATCCCGCACTCATTCTGGACAAGATCGCCTCTGCCATGACGTCGCTGGGCATGAACAACGCCTGCATCAGCCAGGGTGAGTTCTTCATCGGGCTCGGTCCCGAACACGCGGCCAGTCTGGCGCTGGGCCGGCTGACGCGGGAGGATATCGCGTCGTATCTCTTCGACCGGGCCAGGCTCCCCGCCGGTGAATTCCGACGTCACTTCGAAGAACGAGCCTGGGCGAACTGGATGCACGCGGTGAGCGACGATCACCTCCTCCCCATGACGGCGACTCCCGACAACATCCGGATCTTCGTGGTCGGCGGTCCGGGCAAGCATTCCTCGGTCATCCCCTCATGGGGCATGACCCGTAGCGTGACCATCCCGGTCACCGGGTAAGGAGACTCCCATGAGCACCACAACGGCGACGCGCACCGACCCGATCATGATCTACCGCCCGGATGGGCCCCTCGGGCGTCCCTCCATCACGCTCACCCCCGCCCCGCCGTCGCTCAGCGGGCTCCGCGTCGCTGTTCTCGACAACGGGAAGCCGAACACCCTGCTCGTGCTGACGCGGCTGGCCGAGACACTGTCCTCGCGCACGGGAACGAAGGTGTCGCTGGTGACGAAAAAGGGGCCGCAGGGCATGTCGGCGAACGCGGCCATCCCCTGCGCCCCCGACATTTTCGAACGGGTGGTCGCCGAGGCCGACCTCGTCATCACGGGCATGGCCGACTGCGGGAGCTGCACCGCCTACAGCGTGCACGACACCATCGAATTCGAGAAGGTGGGTCGCCCCGCGGTGGTGGTCACCACGACGCGGTTCGAGCCGATCACCGAGACCCTCGCCTCGAACTTCGGCCTCCCGGGGATCCGCCGGCTCGTCCTCCCCCACCCGGTGGGCGGTACGGATCCCGACACGCTGCACCAGTGGGCCGATGCCGCGGTGGATCGGTTGATCACGCTGTACAGCGCGTGATCTACGGCGCCCGGGGCGCCACGAGGGTCATGCAGCTGCTCATGAGACCTTCGCTCGTCCGGTAATCGGACCATCGGGACTCGAACTCCAAGAAGGTCAACCGGCGCTCCCTTCTGTCGATGGTCCGGGGCTCCCCCATTTTGCTGGTGCCGATCAGCACGTCGCCGACGTAGATCGGGCGGCGGTATTCGAACAGCTGTCCGGCGTGGAGGACCGAGCCGGGGCCGGCGAGCCGTTCGAGTGTTTCGGCGGCCTGCAGCATGGCATCGGGCGCGATCCGGCCCGGCTGCAGTTCCGGCCATTTCCCCCAGTACTCCAGTGTGGCGTCGAGGCCAAACGTGGGGGGTGCCGGGATGTCACGGTGGTGACGCGCCCTGGCCGCGTTCACGTCGAAGTACTCCGGATTCGTCTCATCCGCCGCGTTGGCGAAATTCGAGACGGGGCCCCGCTCGACAACCACAATCGACGCGCCATCAGGCGGTCCGTGGGCGCCATCACTCAGGGCTCTGCCACTTTCGCCGTGTCCATGGGGTTCCGAGGTCGGAAGGACGATGGTGGCGGTCCCACGGACCCGTTCCTCACCGGTTGTGGTGGTGACGAGGCAACGCAGATCCGCCCTGACTGCCTGCTCCAATCGCTCACCATCCTCCACGGCGACGTGCGTCTCCAGCGTCTCGCCGATCTGAGAGGGTTTGACGAAGCGCGTGGAGAGTCGTCGTACGTTGCCCGCGCCAACGACGTCGGTAATGGCCCGCGAAGATCGTCGCAGACAGCATTCCGTATCCGATTGGCGCCGTGAGCCCGACAGCCATCGCCCCCTCGTCGTCGTCGTGGATGGTCCCCTCGGAACGAGCCATGCCGCAGGCGGCCGAAAACCGGGAGAGGCGATTGCGGGTCAGTTCCCAGCGGAGGACGGGGAACTCGAGAGGAATCGGATGTGCACTCACGAGTGATCTGTCGCCACCACGCCACTGCGCACCAGCTCGTCAATTCGGAACTCGTCAAAGCGGAGGTCCGACGTCAGGATCTGCCTGGTGTGTTGGCCCAACCTCGGCGCATCGGGACCAGCCACGAAGAGAGATTCGGACGTTCGGACGGGGGAACCCGGCAGTTGCGCCACAGAATCTCCGAAGGGAACATCGACCAGAACGTGGCGCGCCGCCACGTGGGGATCCGATACGAGGTCAGAGGAGGTCATCACCGGAAAGGCTCGAATTCCCGCGGCCTGCAGTATCGCGGCCAGGGAATTCTTGGGCTGCGTGCGGGTCCAGTTGGCGAGGGCGGCATCGAGCGCCACCTGCCGGTCCCTGCGCACGTTCACTGAACATAACGCCGGATCGACGAGAAGGGCCCGGTCCTCGGTCGACAACGCTGCTCTCCCGAGTAGCGACTGCAGGGAGGACCATTCATCGTCGTCGGAGATCGAGATGGCCACCCACTCGTCCTCTCCCCGGCACGGGTAGACATTCTGCGGAGCCACCAGAGGCGATGCGTTTCCCATCGCGTGGCCGGGCAAGCCGTCGATCGACGTTGCCAGCACGGCATCACCACCAGCCGCACCGTAGGTCTCCAGCTGCGAGATGTCGAAATAGGAGCCTTCTCCGGTCTCGGAGAGCGTCCGGAGACCTCGGAGCGCGGCCAATGCGCCGGCCATTCCCCGGGACCGCGTCGGGAAGAGGATGGCCGAGCTTCATGGGCTCACCACCGACGTAGCCCGTTCTGGACTCAATTGATGAGGCCGCCTCGATGAGGGTGCCATGTGAGCCCCAGGCCGCACGAGGGCCAGCGGACCCGAAACCGCTCAACGAAACGTAGACGATCTTGGGATTGAGAGCCGAAAGAGTGGCGAAGTCCAATCCCAACTTGGCCTGACACCGGGACGGAAGTTCTCTATGAATACATCAGCCGAGCGAGCCAATTGCTGCACTATGGCTCGGCCTTCCGCTGTCCTGCTGTCCACCGCGAGGCTGAGTTTGCCCCGATGAAGTTTGTGGGTGACGTACAGACCCGAGTCGTGATACGTGTCGTCGCGGCCGGCGGGCCGCTCAATGCGAATCACCCGGGCCCCCAGATCGGCCAACAACCGGGTGGCCAGGGGGCCGGCCCACCAGATGGTGGCGTCGAGCACCGTGAGCGGTCTCCCCTCGGAACCGAACGGCTGGCTCGGGACCGAGTGCGGTGTCGGTCGATCGGTGCCCGAACGCTGCCCACCTCTTTGTATGAGCGCTTGTACCCCGTCCGCGTCTCCCCGACCCTGCGGCGCGCGGCGGAACGCGCCGGGGGGACGACGAGCCGACCGGACCGGATTGCCAGGCATCCGAATCCTCACCCCGTTCTCGTCGTCGACGCTACAGTCGAAAAAGTCGCGAGACTCGAGCTGGGGATCCGAGAGAAGGTCCAGCGTCGTCACCACCTTCGACGCCACCACCCCCGCGGCCTGGAGCAAGCCCGCGATGTCATCACCGTCCATCGATCTGAGCCACGGGTCGAGAACGACGTCGATGCTGTCCCGATGCCGGTAACGACTGGTGCCGTCGGAGAAGCGCGGGTCAGCAACGAGGTGAGGCAGGCCCATGGCGATGGCCAGTCGGTCGAAGTCCTGGTCCGTGACGACGCTAATGAGAATGTAGCCGTCACGACAGCGCTTCACCCCGAGCGGGTAGCACGTCGCCACTTCATTTCCGGATCTCCCCATCACCACGCCGGCGGCGTAGCGAGAAAAAGTGCTCTGGTGAGAGCACACCATCGCCTCCATCACGCTGGCATCGATGTAGCAACCACGACCCGTATTTCGCCGCGCCGCCAGCGCAGCCTCGATCGCCATGGCAACTGTGTAGGCGCAGACCGCCTCACAGATACCCTCGGGTCCGGCCAAGGGCTCCCGATCGGGATCGCCAGTAATGAACAGGTACCCCGAGGCCGCTCAGTCGAGTAACGAGGAGCTCTTCCATGTCGCGTACGGCCCCGTTGTCCCGAACGGGCTGACCGACGCGTGGATCACCGAGGGGTTCATTCGGCGAACTTCCTCCTCGCCTATCCCGAGGTGAGAGAGACCGCCTTCCATTGACGTCACGACGACATCGGCGCCAGCGACTGCACCGCTGATCACTGCGACACCTTCACTCCCTTCTGATTCGACGACTGCGCCCACCTTGTAGGCGTTGCAATACTCGTGCAGCAACGATTCGTGGGCGACCCCGGTGGTTCCCTCGAAACCACGAAACTCTTCGTCCCCAGCTTGATGACGTTGGCGCCGCCCATCCCCAAGAGCTTGGCGCCCAGGGCTCCCGCACGGCCCTTCGAGAGGTCAACGACGAGAAGGGGGGGCACCCCTTGCAGTTCACCCGTGTTCGCTGACCTCATGGGCTCACCTCACTGATGCCCCCGTGGAAGGGGTTTCGCGGGCTGTCGCCCCGGGCGGATAGCGATTATTCGGCATTGAAGTATGTATATTGACACCGAGACCACTCACCCGCCGGGAGGACCGTGACACGATCGATCCGTGATTCCCCATGGTGAATGACGGCTCGGACTTCTCATCCATGCGGACGCAGGTGCGCCAGATGATGGGCGGGGCAGCCAAGGTGCGCACGCTACGCCTCTCGGGCAGAAGAACCGCCCGGGATCACATCGCCGAGCTCTGTGACGAAGGCTCTTTCGCTGAGATCGGAACCTTTGCCGGCATGCGAGCGGAAGCTCCTGTGACCACGGCCGGAGATGGCCGCATCTGCGGCCACGGCAAGGTGGCCGGTCGTCCTGTCGCCCTCATCGCCGACTATGTCACCGTCAAGCGCGCCAGCAGCACGTCGTTGAATGCCCGGAAGACGGAGCGACTCGTTCACCAAGCCCGGCTGGCCGGCGAACCGATCATCTATTTCGGCGAGGCTGGCGGGGCGCGCTTGCCCGACGTTCTGAGCGGAGATGTGTTCGCGTCAGAGCCGATCTATCCGTGGCTGTTCGATCTCGCGCGACCGCCACTGATATCCGCCATAGTGGGCCAGTCGTACGGTGGGTCGTCCTTCATCGCCGCCCGGTCCGACATTGTGGTGATGCTCGAGGGCTCAGTCATGGCGCTCACGTCCCCCCGGGTATTGGCCATCGCCACTGGCGAATCGATCGACGACGAGGCCCTCGGAGGTGCCCAGACGGCAGCCCGCAAAACCGGTTTGGTCGACCTGGTGGCCACGGACCTGGACGAACTGAACGGGTTGCTCCGAAAATAATCGACCTCATCAGCGGCCCGGCCACCTCGATTCCGACGCCGTCTGTCCACGACTTGCGCCAGCTTGTGCCTGAACGAGAAAGCCAGGCCTATGACATGGGGGCCGTCATCGGGTCGCTGGTGGACCCGGATACCTTCCTTGAATTCGGTCGCCTCCGCGGTCCTTCCCTGCTCACCGGGATCGGTCGCATCCAAGGCCGCACGGTCGGCGTGGTGGCCTCGCAACCGCTCAACGAGTCGGGCGCGCTGTCGCCTGAATCTTGCGAAAAGGCTATTCGGTTGATGCACACGTGCGAGAGGTTCGGTTTTCCGGTCCTCTACCTGGTCGACACGCCGGGCTTCCAGGTGGGCCCTTCGGTTGAGCACAACGGCATGCTGCAACGGGCCATGGATCTGATCGGGACCAATACCGCTTCATCTTGTCCGGTCATCACGGTCATCGTGCGGAAGGCGTTCGGCCTGGCCTTCTTCGCCATGTGTAGTCCGGCCCACGGTGGTGACATGGTGGTGGCGTGGCCTGGGGCCAAAATCGGCTTCATGGCACCCGAGGTGGCGGCGAACGTCCTCTACGCCGGTGAAATAAACGAACTGCAGGGTGAGGCCCGAATGGCGCGACTCTCCGAACACGCGGCGGCGTTGCGCTCCGAAGCGTCCGCCATGGACGTTGCGGCGGCAATGGGGATCGACGAGATCATCGATCCGAATGAGACGGCGACGGTCATCCGCCGCTTCTTGGACACGTTGACCCGGTAAGGGATCTACAGAAAGCGAGATGCGGTGAGAGAGACGAATGGGGACGATGTACGGGGACGCACGATCATCGTCACGGGAGCCGGCCGCGGCGTTGGGCGGGGCCTCGCCCATCACCTCGCTCGATGTGGCGCGTCCGTCGTGGTCGGCGAGTATGTGCCACGCCGTCTCGAGCGCATTATGGGCGAGTTGACCGACATCGGGTGCGAGAGTCTGGGCCGGATGTGCGACGTCCGACGGAGGGCGGATATCGAGGACCTCGTGGCCGCCACCGCTGACCGCTTCGGGCGGGTCGACGCCATCGTCAACAACGCGGTGACGTACGGGGGACCGCAGCCCCTCGCTGCTATCACCGAGGCCCAGATGGACGACGTCTACACCTCGGGTGTGAAGGCGACCCTCTGGGGCATGCAGGCGGTCTATCCCCACATGCGCGCGGCAGGATGGGGCCGGATCGTCAACGTCGGATCGGGGGCTGGCGTCATCGGGTTTCCCGGCTTCGGCGCGTACGCGGCCGCCAAGGAGGCGATCCGGGCCTTGACCAGGACCGCCGCGCGCGAATGGGCGGCCGACGGCATTGCGGTGAACTGCTACTGCCCCGCCTCCTACGAGATCCGTGCGGACCATGTCACCGATCCGTTCCTCGCAGCCGCTGACTCGCGCTTCCGCAACCAGCACCCGACTGGACGGGCCGGAGACGCCGAGAACGACATCGGACCTGTCGTGAGGTTTCTCTGCTCCGATGCGTGCCGTTACCTGACCGGTGAGACGCTGATGGTCGACGGGGGGGCCTACGTGTCCGCCTGACCCACTCGAGGACGAGCTCAGTCCTCGCTCTCGCGGAGCTCGTCGACGTAGCGGTTCGTCCCGTGCTCGACGGCGATGAACGGTGCACAGAGCTCCATACGCCCGAGCCCGGACTGTTCGATGCGGGCCCCGTGGCGGGCGAAACGCGTCTGCCAGTGCAGCCGTGGGTCTTCGTCGAGGAAGTGCAGCAGCGTGATGCGCCCTTCGATCCCCTCGATGTCGTCCACATCGGGCTGCTTGCCTTCGGGCAGCGGCTGGGGAGCGAAGCGGAGGGTAGTGACCACGGGCGAGTGTGGACCGCGCTGCACCCAGGGTACGTACTCCCGCACCAGCCAGTCGTCCAGTTCTTGGCGCGTCGAGCCCGCCGCGGCCCCGACGACCTCCATGACCACCGCGGGATAGCCGCGGTCGAGCGTGTGCACGTCGGTCGGGCCCTTCTCGCCCTGCCGGCCGTAGCCGAGATAGTCCTGGAACGACGTATAGACGTGGGTCCGCTCCAGGTGGATCCGCTTGTCGGCCCGCAATCGGTTGTTGGTGGCCACAGTCCAGGCGACGTGGTCGTCCATCCGGCCGGCGGTGATCCAGTAAAGGTGAAGGTAGCACCCGGCGTCGAGCGGCTGAGCGATGATGGAGTCCTCGGGATAGCGCAGGAGCTGTAGGTCTCGGGTGGCGACGAAGCGGCCACCGGCGAACATCCAGGGCATGGCGAGCGCCCCCGAGTAGAAATGATCGTCTTCGTACCAGCGGTTGTAGTCGACCTCGGTCCCGGGCCAGGGCTCGACCATGGAGATCAGGGCCCCGCCTATCGCGACGTCGTAGGGACCTGAGGCCGGCAACTCGGTGTACGCAGGATCAGTCGTCATTGTTCCTCCCCTTGTGCCGGCCTGGCCGTGCGCACCCATGCTGCCACGCCTCTCCGACACGGACCACCTGGCGTAGCGCAGTCCCGATTGTGGGGTGCAGACTGGTGCCTCGCGAGCGAAAGAGGGGGCAACATGTCTGACGGACGACGCCTGGCCGTGGTGACGGGCGCGGGGCAGGGACTCGGCGAGGCGATCGCCCGCCGCCTGGCCGCGGACGGGTGCGAGGTGGTCGCTCTCGATGTCGACGACGAGCGGGGCGCTGCCGTGGCCGCCGATATCGATGGCCGATTTCTGCACTGCGACGTGGCCGACCCCGACGCCGTCCGTGCCGCAGCCGCGGCGGTGGGACCGGCCGACATTCTGGTGAACAACGCAGGCATCTGGTTCACCGAGCCCACGCTCGAGGCCAGCGACGAGCACCTGCAGGCGGTGGTCAGCGTCAACATTCTGGGGGTCCTCTATTGCTCCAAGGCCTTCGTCCCCTCCATGATCGAGCGAGGGGCCGGATCGATCGTCAATATCTCCTCGGGCGCCGCCAAGTCCTCCAGTCCCGGCTATGGCGTCTATCCGGCGTCCAAGGCCGCCGTCATCAGCTTGACCCGCCAACTCGCCATGGAATGGGGTCCGGCCGGCATACGCGTGAACGCCGTCGGGCCAGGCGTCATCAAGACGGAGAGAAACCGGGCCAACTTCGAAGGGGCGGGGGCGAGCCGGGCCAGCCGGGTCCCGCTCGGCCGCACCGGCGTTCCGGCCGACGTGGCCGATGTGGTCTCTGCGCTCTGCTCCCACGACATGCGCTACGTCTCGGGGCAGATCGTCTATGTGGACGGGGCCCTCAGCGCGGGGGTGCCCGGTATCTGACCAGGTCAGCGAGACCGCCTGACAATGGCGTGGTCGACGCTCGACACGCCACTCAGCCTGTCGACACCAGCATGCACCCGGTGAAATGACCGGCCCCGGTCGACACCAGGGCGACTACGGGAATCGCCATTCCCGTCCGTACTTCGTCGAGCGGGCAGTCGACGATGTTGGTCATGAGCCGCAGGCCTTCCTGCTCCACGAGCTCCACCTCGGCCACGATGTACGGAGGCTCCATGTCGGGCAGCCATCGAGAGT
>Ga0302325_10014326_pt1 | contig 16886 bp, 14 predicted proteins | sample Palsa_T0_2_FD_201948 | JGI IMG/M metagenome (GOLD analysis project Ga0302325, IMG submission 201948) | Peat permafrost microbial communities from Stordalen Mire near Abisko, Sweden - Palsa_T0_2 | ecosystem: Environmental > Terrestrial > Soil > Palsa > Peat permafrost | place: Sweden: Abisko... | reverse complement strand
ATGGCAAGTCTCTGGCGCATTGGACGGCAAATGATAGTCTTCCGCCGGCCGCGGTGGATCCACATCTTGATGGGAGCACGAGCACGCTGTTTACAGTTTCTGATGTTCGGTTGAAACCGAACGATACGCTGACTCTTCGGGGGATGCCCAATCAGGGAGAGCCGGCTCCGGTGGATTACATCGAGGTGGATAGTAAATAGAAGTTTGCTTCCTTGGATTCAGTCGATAATTTCCCGATGTAGTTCGAGAGGTCGTGTGAGAACTCCATTTCCAAACTCAGTCCCAGAGCCTGCCCTGAGCTTGTCGAACGGGGACAGTTGAACTTCAGACTTGTCCAAATTAGATTTTCAGTTGGCCAATGAGCACATGAAGCCTTCATTGACCTTGATAGGTTGGGAAAGGCTGTCGAACGAAGGGCGCGGGTTCAGCCGTGCCGTAAACCGGCCTGTGCGCTTGACGGCTTTAGCCGCGGAGGTACGCTTTTCGAGACACCTGGGGCGAAGTCATCGCTCTCCGCTGCTGCGTTCGCCGCAGACGACTGCAAAGACATACCTCAGGGGCTAAAAAGTCTGCGTGAGAACCTACTCTTTGAAGGGTACGGGCTTCAGCCCGTACATTAACGATGCGATGTAGGACGGGCTTTAGAGTCTGCGTGAGAACCTTCAGCGAAGGATGGATAGATCCAAATCTACGGAGATTCGCACGTTTCTGATAGTCACTGCTCTCATGCTTTGTATCAGGGCACGACTTTAGTCGGGCCGTAAAGGGCTCAACAGCGACGAGGGCTTTAGCCCCTGAGGGCACTTCTTGTGGTCGCTTAAGCAGCCCTGGGCGGGGATGCGTACGTTTCTGATAGTCACTGCTCTCATGCTTTGTATCAGGGCACGACTTTAGTCGGGCCGTAAAGGCTCAACATCGACGAGGGCTTTAGCCCCTGAGGGCACTTCTTGTGGTCGCTTAAGCAGCCCTCGGCGGCTGAAGCCGGTTCATCTTGACGGCTAAATGTACGGCCTAAAGGCCGTACCCTTCAAAAAGTGCGTCCTCATGCAGACTCTAAAGCCCTCATCAGCGTGAGCGGCATTGGCACGGCTCAACCCGTGCCCTTCGTTCATCAACACAACTCAAAACTCGTTGCCATTTAGATAGCAGCCGATCAATAGAAGCAACCTGATTTTGCTCTGCCAAGCTCTCTTCAAGGCAATCAACGAGTTACATCGTCAAAAAGCAAGTTAATCCGTTAAATTTGGGTAACGATATACATGGCTGACCTTCCGCGCCGCGCGAACGCTCGGGGGTAACTTTTAGTTAAATACCCACCCTTCCTCGTCTTTTTTGCGCTAGCCCATGGAACGTATTTGATGGACGCTATAGGTTCTTATTAGTCCCTTCCCGCGTGTGAAAGTTTTTGCCTCACCAATTCCCGTTAGAGGGAGACGCAGGAAATGAATAACAACAGGGAAAAGCCGATCGGATGGGGTTGGGGGCAAGCCAACGCCCCGACTAGGCGGGAGCAGAAATCACCGCGTAGGCAGGGTGCGCCCAGTGCGTTCCCTTGATTTAGCAGTTTTGACAACTTGGAAAAAACCACACCACCGGTCACTCGCCCGAGGCCAGATAACACGGGCGCCGGATGACAAACGGGACGATCGCCATCCGTAGCGCATAGACAAAGATATCGTCCCGTTTGTCACCGCACTGACCTGGTGAAACGGCTAATGCCGGAAACCATGAGCAAGCGAACGTTCTGCCTGTCGAAATCGCGGAGCAGAGCGCCAATGATCGGCAAGCCGGCACACGAGAAGGCGCTTTTTGCGCTTTTAGCGCTTTTTTGGGGCAAACCATCCCTTCCGGGGGTTAGTCCGGTGACAAGCACGGACTATCACGGGCTGCCGTACAGCAACTTAGTGCGCATAGTGCGCTTAGTGCGCACGTTTTTCCAAACTGCCAGTCGGGCTGCCGCGAGGCACGGAGAGATAAGGGGACACGACATCTAGTCCCCGACACACATTTTTTTGGATTTAACGCGGTTTGTTGGGCTTGACGCGGGCTTGCAGGCGGCTGATTACTGTTTGTGGGACCAGGCCTTCGACGGAGCCGCCTAACTCGAAGACGTTCTTGATGAGACGCGAGCTCACGTAGGAATATTTTTCGTCGGCCATCAGGAAGACGGTTTCCACCTGCGGTGCGAGCCTACGGTTCATCAGAGCCATCTGCAGTTCGTACTCGTAATCGCTGATGGCGCGGACGCCGCGCAGGATGGCCTGGGCACGTTGTTCGAGAACAAACTCCACCAGCAGACCATCAAAGGTTGCTACGGAAACGTTGCCAAAGGGCTGCACCGATTCGGTGAGCATCTCGATCCGCTCGGAAACAGAAAAGAGCGGAGCTTTCTCCGAATTCTTCAGGATCGCGACGACGAGGTGGTCGAAGATCTTCGCACCACGGGCAACGAGATCCAGATGACCGTTAGTCAACGGATCGAAGGTGCCTGGGTAGATGGCTTTGACAGTGTTCAAGTCTTACTGCCGGCGCACGGGCGCCTTTATCGCTTCCGCAGCCTGAGCCGATCCGTTGAGCGGCACTGCTGGGATCTCAGCCGGTTTCACCCCGGTCAGGCCAAGCTTCTGCCGTAGCTGTTGATCAATGCGGGTGAAGATCTCAGGATGGTCTTTGAGGAAGCTGCGAACGTTTTCCCTGCCCTGGCCAATGCGCTCGCCCGCATAGCTGTACCAGGCGCCAGACTTCTCCACGACATTCTGCGTCACGGCAAGATCGAGCACATCGCCTTCGCGCGAGATGCCTTCTCCGTAGAGAATGTCGAACTCTGCTTCGCGGAAAGGCGCGGCCACTTTGTTCTTGACCACCTTGATCTTGGTGCGCGAACCAACCACCACGTCGCCTTCTTTGACTGCCGCGATGCGGCGAATGTCGATGCGCACCGAGGAGTAGAACTTGAGCGCGCGACCCCCGGTCGTGGTTTCCGGATTGCCGAACATGACCCCGATCTTTTCGCGGATCTGGTTGATGAAAATCAGTGACGTGCGCGATTTCGAGACCGTGCCCGTCAACTTGCGCAGCGCCTGCGACATGAGACGCGCCTGCAGGCCCATGTGCGAGTCGCCCATCTCACCATCGAGTTCGGCTTTAGGCACCAGCGCAGCCACTGAGTCAACCACCAGAACATCAATGGCGCCAGAGCGCACCAGGGCTTCGGTAATCTCCAGAGCCTGCTCACCGTAATCGGGCTGAGAGACGAGGAGATTATCGACATCCACGCCCAGCTTCTTGGCGTATTGCGGATCGAGCGCGTGTTCCGCATCGACGAAGGCCGCCATGCCGCCCGCCTTCTGCGCTTCGGCGATGATCTGCAGCGTGATGGTCGTTTTGCCCGAGGATTCAGGACCGAAGATCTCGATCACGCGGCCGCGGGGAACACCGCCCACACCGAGAGCCGCGTCGAAGGAGATAGAGCCTGTGGAAATAACGGAGATGGGCACGATCGCCTCTTTGTTGCCGAGGCGCATGATGGAGCCCTTACCGAACTGCTTTTCAATTTGAGCTAATGCCAGGTCAATGGCGCGGGAACGGTCGTCTGCCATGGGGAGTTCTCCAGTCGGAATCTAGTGGATCATATCACCGCACGCGAGCCTATCGCTGCAGCAGGTCAATGGGTTGGTGGATATCCGCGACACGGAAGTAGGGAGCGAGCGCCGGGTGCCTGCGTGCCACTGCCTGGTACATCTCCCAGGCAATACGGCGGTAAGAGAAGTGTCCTGCGGGCGTAGAGCGCAGTTCCGCGATGTACAGGGCTTCGGCGAAGTCCATCTTGAAGAGGGCGCGCGTACGTGTGCCCAGAGGCAGGACGTAGCCGGCCTGCTCCGCCAAGCCGGCTTGCTCAACATGAACAAACGCTTCATGTGCATGGGTCATGGCAGAGTCGTATTGCCGCAAGAGGCCGGCTTCGGCCAGACCTTCTGGAACCTCGTAGCCGTGAAGATTGGTGAACGGCTGCAGGATCTGGACGCAACGGCGGTGACGGTGCATGTCGCGGAAGCCACCGATGTCCATGAGGATGTCAAAGCGCAAGCCTTGCCCGGCAGAGAACTCACGCAGCAGCTCGTCGTGGCGGCCGCGGTGCCGCGCGCCCAGGGCGATGATCTCGTTGCGGCGTGCCTCCTCCAGCGAAGCGACGTGGCGCGCAATCTGACGATACGAATAGTGGCTGGCGCCGTAGAGCAAGGTGGTGGCGAGATCGATTTCGAGCGGCTGGTCATCCACCAGGTCGACCGGACCGGCTGGGGTCTCGATGGGAGCATTCTTCATCAGTTCGGCGGCGGCCTGGGCTAACTCGCCGCGCGTGGCGAGCACGTAGTCATTGGGCGCCGCGTACTTTACCAGCGTGGGCGCGATTCTTACCTCACGGGTCAGCAAAGCTTCCGCATCGGCTCCGAGGACGGGATCCAGGGCTGCAATCTCGCGCTGCAGCTTGCTCATGGCGTCGCCCTGCACATTCCAGGCTGAACCCGCGGCGGCCTCGCGTAGGCGTTCGCCCAGCTGACGAACTTCAGCGTGAGGATCGGAAAACAGGCGGGAGATTTGCGCCTCGAGCGTACGCGCGTTCACGATCTGGCCCAGAGAGGTGTTGGTGGCGAGCGGCAGCAGGTAGCGGGAAACATCGAGAGCGCGCGCCTTTAGAGTGCGGTTGTAGGCTTCCTCCTTCATCTCCGGCGGCCGTGCGGTTTGCCCTTTGAGATAGGCAAACATGGTCTCGGTACTGGAGTGATATTCCGCGAAGAGTGCATCGACGGCATCGGTGAAGACGATGCGGCTCGCTGGGCTTGTGGAAAAGTCGGGTAAATACCAGCCGCTTTTGCGGAAGTTCTGATAGCGGGTGGAACGTTCCTGGCCATCCCAGCGTTGCTCGTCGACCAGGATGATGGCGGCCAGCAGCGACAACCGTTCGATGGCGAAGGCCACGTGCGCCAAATCTGCGATGGAGCGGTGGCCGTATTGAAAGTAAAACGTGTTTAAGAAATGTTCGGCGCGCTGGCTGGAGATTTCTCGCAGCGATTCCTTCATCGAAAGCGCAGATCGAGAATACTTGGCCATGGCATAGGCCAGGACTTCCGGGTCGGCCCCGTGCACGGCGTAGACTTCGGTCTGGTTTCGGGGTTCCTCGGGCGGCGCTGGTAAAGGAGCGGTTGCGATTTCGCTTTGAGCCATGATTGAAATTCAGGATAGAGCATTCCTGCCGAGCGTGGAGTAATGCTCGATGTTCCAGTAGATCGAACTACGGTAAGATTGAGCTGCAACCGCGGTGCGGATTGAGCTTTTTCAAGTGACTTCGCTCCTATGGCCGTAAACCGCAATTTGAGCCGGAATTCCCCGCCAGAGGAAACCCTCTCGGTGGTGAACCACAGGCCGTACGCGTTGCCTAAACGTCCCTGGACCATGATGCAGCGCTGGAACGACCTGCTGTTTGCGCATTGGCCAATCCCTGCGGCAAAGTTGGAGACGTTGCTCCCGTCTGGTTTGCAGGTGGACACGTTTGACCAATCGGCATGGTTGGGGGTTGTTCCTTTCTGGATGGACCGGGTTCAATTGCGCGGAGTACCCCGGATTCCCGGGGCCAGCCGGTTCCCTGAACTGAACCTGAGGACGTATGTGCGGGAAAGAAATACCAATCGCGCGGGGGTTTATTTCTTTTGCCTGGAGGCTTCGAATCCACTGGCGGTGATGGTGGCCAAGGCGGTTTTCCACCTGCCTTATCATTGGGCCCGCATGTCGATCAAAGTACGGAGCGAACGAGAATTTACCTACCAGAGCGAGCGCCTTCTGAGTGCGAAGCCGGTACGGTTCCGCGCCCACTATCGAGGCCTGGGGCAGATACGCGCGATCGACCAAAGCCGCCCGGGGACGATTGAGCATTTCCTTACCGAGCGGTATTGCCTGTTCACTACCAATCGCAGCGGGCAGCTGCTGCGTGGGGATATTCACCATATGCCGTGGCCACTGGAGGCGGCGGAAGCAGAGATTGAATTGAATGACCTTCCGGCCACGTATGGGATAGAGATCCCGCATACGGCTCCGCTGTTGCATTATTCACGGGAGCTGGTGGTTTATCTTTGGTCGCTGGAAAAAATGTGGGGCAAGCTGCCGGTGCTTGAGGCGGCTGGGGTGCGTACGGCGGAGATTGTTTAGACGCTTTCGTAGGGATTTGTTGGTGATTCGGTAAAAGCGATTGTGGGCTGCGCCCATGTTTTTCGGCCCACGTACGCTTTGGCGAACGTGGGGCACCCGTCCGATTTCCTTTAACTTTTCAACTGCCGAAAAGGTGTGCGGGCAAGAGCTGTGGAATCCCACATCTCGCGAAAAACGAGCGAGATGCCCCGAATTTCCTGCACGTAGCCCTGGAGAAGACCGCGTGTGCGCCTTTCGTTAAGGAAAGGCGCATGAGGTTCGCAGAACCCATGACACCTCACAGGAAATCGGGGGTGTGGGGCACCCAGCATTTTCCGCTCCGACGGAAGGGGCACCCGAGATTTTGTTGGCCGGTGGAGAGCTGGTAACCTCACTCTTTCGCAGGAGAGAGTGTGAGCATGGAAAATCTTGAAGGAAAGACAGCGTTTGTTTCCGGGGCATCCCAGGGAATCGGGCGCGCTTGTGCCATTGCGCTGGCAAAAATGGGGGCCCGCGTTGCGCTCGCCGCACGCAATGAGGCCAAGCTGGAAGCAGTGGCTCAAGAAATTGCCGCCGGCGGCGGCCAAGCCAAGCCGTTCCTCATGGACGTGTCCGACGAAGCGTCCATTCAATCGACGGCCAAAGCAGCCATTGCTCATTTCGGCAGTGTGGAAATCCTGGTCAATAATGCAGGGATCACCAGAGATACCTTGCTGTTACGCATGAAGCGCGCGGATTGGGATGCAGTGATCACCACCAACCTGACCGGCGCCTTTCTGTTGACCCAGGCACTGTTGAATCCCATGTTACGGGGCCGGTGGGGCAGGATCATCAACGTCAGTAGCGTGGTGGGACGGGTTGGCCAGGCGGGACAGGCAAACTACGCTGCCAGCAAGGCGGGGCTTATCGGATTTACCCGTTCGATGGCTCGTGAATTGGCTTCACGTTCAGTCACGGTCAATGCAGTGGCGCCAGGCTATATTGAAACCGCGATGACCGCGGTGCTGGACGATAAGCAACGTGAGGCGATGCTGAGCCATATCCCACTGGGACGTCCGGGTACGGAGGAGGAAGTAGCCAACGCGGTTGCTTTTCTGGCCTCCCCGCAAGCCAGCTATATCACCGGCCACGTGCTGGATATCAACGGCGGCCTCTTCATGAACTAGGTCCCTGGTTGAACCATTCTGGATACATAATCCCATTAACGGAAAAATAGGAAGCAACGACCGAAGAAAATTCTTGCTAGTCGTCACTTCGGCGTGTTAACTATGCTGCCAACACCTAATTAAGCAGTACCTCTTAGTGCATCAGCAATTGCTTCATCAGGGTGAACGTGTGAACGAAGGTCTGAGCTTATGAAGATAGGAATTACCATCCGGGGCTACCGGTTGCAGAAGGGGCTGTCGCAGGGAGATATAGAAAAGCGCACCGGCCTGCTGCGCTGCTACCTGTCGCGAGTCGAGAACGGGCATACCGTTCCCTCTCTCGACACTCTGGCTAAGATCGCCCAAGCCCTCGATATTCCTCTCGCCCAGTTCTTCGCGGAAGACTCCCTGGGCCGGGAGATGAATACCCAGAAGCTGACCGATGACGAATTGCGGTTTTTAACGCAGATCCGCCGCTATGCGACGAATCTGAATGACAGCGACCGCAAGCTGCTGTTAGCGATGGTCAAGAAGTTCGCTGCGACTGCGGTACGCTGAGACGGCTCAGCGCCAGAACGAGGCGATGCCGAAGGCGAAGACCAGCAGCAGGACGGTCATGCTGCCGTAAGCTGCCCAGGAGCGAAAGGCGTACTGGCTCCGGGCTGAGCCGATCCGGGGCACCAGCGGAGCGCCTAACGCCAGACCGCAAAGAAACCCTCCCAAATGGGCCATATTGTCGATCTGAATGGCGGTATGCAGGAACATCGAAGTGCCGCCAATCACAAAATTTAAAAGGGCAAAGTAGATGACGCTCTTGCGCAGCCGGCGAATTTCCGCTGGCGGCACAGGGAGCAATTTTGCCTTCAGCAGCAGGATGAGGACGCCAGCCAGTCCAAAGACGGCGCCCGAGGCACCGGCGCCAACCACCTGCGGATGAACCGCAACGCTGAGTAAATTTCCCGCGATTCCCGTGAGCACGTAGACGGCGACCAACCCGGCCGGCCCCAGCAGCGGCTCGCCCAGCAGGCCCAAATTCCACAAACACCACATGTTCGTCGCCAGGTGCAGGATGCCGACGTGGACGAACGCGGCGGTGAGCAGACGCCACCACTGCCCGGCAAGCACATAGCCGCCGAAATTCGCGCCCCAGTGCACCAGGTCCTGGACGCTGGGATTGGACGGGGAAACGCCGCGCAACACCATGGCGATATACACCACACAGTTGATGCCCACCAAGGTGTAGGTAGCGGGAGCGGTAGCCCAGCGATTGCCTGGAGGGCGCCTCGGCGGAAGTGGCCTGGGGTCCCCGTCATAGCCAGCCATTCTTCCCCCTGGGTAGGAGCCAGGGTTGGCGCGGCTTTCCGGCGGCAGAATCTCCGCAGAGCTTTGCGACGGTCTGATGCCGGGCCAGTTTGACGCCATAAGGCTAAGCTATCCTGAGCTAGGGTCTCTGACAAACTGAGCGAACGCCTGGGTCGCAATGGTTGTCAGGCTCATCTCATTGTCATGATCTCATTTCCGGGGGAGCAAAATGAGGGGTAGGTCTTGAGTGGAAAATAAGCAGGTTAAGCGGGCTCTTTTGAGTGTGACGGACAAGACTGGCCTGGTAGATTTCGCCCGCCAACTGGTGGGCATGCAGGTGGAACTGATTTCGACCGGCGGTACGGCGCGTGTCTTGCGCGACGCTGGGCTCACCGTGCGCGATGTTTCCGACCTTACCGGCTTTCCGGAAATGCTGGATGGGCGGGTAAAAACCCTCCATCCGAAGGTACACGGGGGCATTCTGCATCTGCGGGATAGCATTGAGCACCTGGCGGCCGTGGCCGAACATGACATCGAACCCATCGACATGGTGGTGGTGAACCTTTACGCTTTTGAAGAGACGGCACGGAAGCCGGGCGTGTCGTTCGGCGAACTGGTCGAGAACATCGATATCGGCGGGCCCTCCATGGTCCGTTCGGCAGCCAAGAACTTCCAGGACGTGGCTGTGGTCACCGCGCCGGCGGACTACCAAGCAATAGCGGTTGAAATGCTGGCCAACCATGGAGCCCTTTCGTTTGAGACCCGGTGGAGACTGGCCCGCCAGGCATTCACGATCACCGCGGGGTACGACTCGGCCATCTCCAGGACGTTCAATAAGATCGCGGCGGAAACCAAAACCGATTCCGGACCTGCACCCGCCGCCGGCACCACATTTCCGCCGACACTGCTGATTGCCTACTGCAAGGCCGCTGACCTCCGCTATGGCGAGAACCCGCACCAGGCCGCAGCCCTCTACGTGGATGGCAGCGGGGCCGGGGTGGCGGGGGCGCAACAACTGCAGGGCAAAGAACTTAGCTACAACAACCTGGTGGACCTGGATGCCGCGTGGGAGCTGGTGCAGGAGTTTGAACAGCCGGCGGTGGCCATCATCAAACATAGCAATCCTGCCGGCGTAGCGATCGCTTCTTCGGTGGTGGAGGCCTATCAGAAGGCCCTGGCGACGGATCCGGTGTCCGCGTACGGGAGCGTGATTGGGGTGAATCGGGAGGTGGACGAGGCGCTGGCGGAGGAGATGGCCAAGCTGTTTGTGGAGGCTATCGCGGCCCCTTCCTTCAACGAGGCGGCGAAGGCAAAGCTGAGCGCCAGGAAGAATCTGCGGCTGCTGGTGGTCAAACAGGCGGCTCCGGGCAAGGTGGTCAAGCAGGTTTCCGGAGGGCTGCTGTTGCAGGATGAGGATGACGAGGATATCGTAGCGGCCGCACTCAAGGTGGTGACCGTACGCCAGCCGACGCCGGAGGAGACGGAGTCGCTTCGTTTTGCCTGGCGCGTAGCCAAGCACGTCAAGTCGAATGCAATCGTTTATGCGCGCAATGGGCAGACGATTGGAGTGGGTGCGGGCCAGATGAGCCGTGTGGATGCGGCGAAATTCGGCGCCCTGAAGGCGGTGTTACCCCTGGCCAAAAGCGTGGCTGCCTCCGACGCCTTCTTCCCTTTCCCGGATGGCCTCGAAGCGGTGGCGGCAGCCGGGGCCACGGCAGTGATTCAGCCGGGCGGCTCGGTACGTGATCAGGAAGTGATTGACGCAGCCAACCGGCTTGACCTGGCGATGGTATTTACCGGGATGCGACACTTCCTGCACTAAACGGTGTTTTAATCGGACAGGAAAAAGGCTATTTGGTGCCTGATGTGGCACGTCCTTCCGGGTGAGAAATAGTCTAAACTCGAGAATGGCAAATTATCGAAACTGCTCCCAAGGGAACTTTAGGCGGAGGACGAAGGTAACGGCCAGACATTTCCCCTGAAACAAATTGGGGAGTGCGGGGACTTTTTCGATGGCGTTACAATTCGCCAGATGACCAGATGGTGCGCCGAAGTGCGATGCAAGCGCATACGACAAAAAAATGCGGGTTCCTCTGCACCGCGTTTGGACCGCCGGCGTCAGTTCAATGACAGATCCCGGGCATAGGAACTCCCATAGATGACCATCAAGCCGCAAATTTCCCGCAAAATCCGCCAAACGGCTTTCTTCGCATGCGCAGCAATGGTGATTCCGGGCTCAGGCCTAGCGTCGCCTCTCCAGGCGAGTTCGCAGCAGCCGCCGGCCGCAACCCCGGGTCCCCCAGCTAAGTCTGCCCCTGGCGGCACGGCAGCGGCAGCGCAAAAGACCGATCGTTCCGCAGCCTACTACCATTTCGGCCTGGCGCACATGTACGAGGATATGGCCACCAACTACGGCCGTCCCGAGTACGCCACGCGCGCCATCGAGGAATACAAGCTGGCCCTCGACGCGGATCCCAACTCGAAATACCTGAACAGCGGGCTGGCCGAACTCTACCTGCGGACCGGACGGGTACGCGAGGCGGTGCTGGCGGCGCAGGAGATTCTCAAGACCGAGCCCGACAACCTGGAGGCTCACAAACTGCTGGGCCGGGTCTACCTACAGTCACTGGGCAATGTTCAGAATGGCGGTCCTTCCGAAAAGGTGTTGCAACTGGCCATCGGCGAATACACCAAGATCGTGGAGTTGAAGAGCAACGATATCGAGAGCCGGCTGCTTCTGGGGCAGCTCTACACGCTGGCCCACGATACGCCGAAAGCGGAGGAGCAATTTAAAGCGGCGCAGCACATCGATCCCAACTCCGAGGATGTGGTGCTGAACCTGGCGCGGCTGTATAGCGATTCTGGCGATATGACGCAGGCGATCGCCGTGCTGAGCGCCGTGCCTGAGGACGACCGCACGGCCAAAATGGACTACGCGCTGGGCATGAGTTACGACCAGCTCAAGGAAAACAAGAAGGCCATCGACGCCTACAGCAAGGCGTTCGATATGGAACCGGACAACCTGGATGCCGAGCGAGGCCTGGCGCAGGCATTGTTGAACGACAACCAGCTCAGCGCGGCGCTCAAGCACTTTGAGGCTATTTCGGCTGCCGATCCGCAGGACGCGCAGACTTATCTACGTCTCGCCGAGATCCAACGCCGGCAGGGTCATTATGAGCAGGCGCTCACCACCCTGAAGAAGGCCAAGGCCCTGGCTTCGGATTCGCTTGAAATTGGCTTCAATGAGGCCTTGATCGACGACTCGCTCGGTCACTATGACGAGGCTGCGCAGGCTCTGCAACTGCTGGTGAAGCAGACGAACCATCCAGACGGCCAATATGCAGAGGCGGAGAAGAACAATCGCTCCATATTCCTCGACCGGCTGGCTAATATTTACCGCGAGCAGAACAAGACGGATTTGGCGGTCCAGACCTACCAGCTGATGATCGCCATGGGCGGGGACTATGCGGAGCGCGGGTACCAGGGGCAGGTGGATGCCTATCGCGACGCCAAGCAATATGAAAAGGCGACGCAGGTAGCTCAACAGGCCGCGCTGGCCATGCCGAAGGACAAGACGATCCAGTTGATGTTGGCCGGGCAGCTGGCGGATACGAGCAAGTCTGAGGAAGGCATCAAGCTGGCGAAGGCGCAACTCAAGGGCAACGCGAGCGACCGCGAGGTTCACCTGGCTTTGGCCCAGATGTACACCCGGATGCGCCGCTGGAAGGACGCCGCGGACGAGATCGATGCGGCCGACGCGCTTTCCAGCAAGCCTAGTGGCGAAAAGATTTTTCTGGGCGCCTCAGGCCCTGTCGCAGTGAATGCAGACGACAAGATCTACATCTACTTTCTCCGCGGAGCGCTGGATGAGCGGCAGAAGCACTACGACTCCGCGGAAGAGCAATTCCGCAAGATCCTGGCTATTGACAGCAACAACAGCATGACGCTCAACTACCTCGGCTACATGCTGGCGGATCGTGGCGTCAAGCTGGACGATGCCCTTTCCATGGTGCAGAAGGCGGTGCAGCTGGATCCCCAGAACGGAGCCTACCTGGATTCGCTGGGCTGGGTGTACTTCAAGATGGGCCAGTATGCGCTGGCGGAGGCTAACCTGCGCAAGGCGAGCGAGCGCATTGGACAGGATCCCCAGGTACATGACCACCTGGGAGAGTTGTACGAAAAGACCGGCCGGCTGAAGATGGCCGCCGGGCAATGGGAGCAGAGCCTGCAGGAGTACGCCAAAACTGTATCGGCAGACGCGGAACCAAGCGACGTGAACAAGGTGCAGAAGAAGCTGGATAGCGCGCGGGTAAAGCTGGCCAAGGAAGAATCGGGCGCCAGCCCGAAGCACTAAGGTGGTAACCGCCGGGGGAGCGACCGGCGAGATTTTGGCGCTGCCGCCCGGTTGTGGGGTTGGTGACGACGAGGGAAGCCAGCTTGCGCAGCGGGAGCATCCTGAGCCAGCCCATCCCTACCGCACTCCTTTTCAGCGTGACCGGGCGAGAGTCATTCACGCGCGAGCATTTCGCCGCCTGGCAGGCAAAACCCAGGTCTTCACCCACCGTTATTCCGATCACTTTCGCAGCCGGCTCACCCACACCATGGAGGTGGCGCAGATTGCGCGCGCTATCGCCACTGCGCTGAAGTTGAACGAAGATATGACCGAAGCGCTGGCGCTGGTGCATGACATTGGTCATCCGCCTTTTGGGCATGCCGGCGAGCGGGCGCTGGACGAAGCCATGCAGGAATTTGGCCTGCGGTTCGATCACAATCTGCACGCGCTGCGCATCGTCGAATACTTTGAGGTACGTTATGCCGCGTTCCGCGGGCTGAATCTCACGCTAGGCGTGCGTGAAGGCATCATCAAGCACTCGCGCAATTATTCTGCCGCCGAGCACCCGGAGCTCAGTGCTTACTTTCTTGAGCAGCAACCTCCGCTGGAGGCGCAGCTCATCGATCTGGCCGATGAGATCGCTTATCTCACGGCCGACATGGATGATGGGATAGAAGCCGGCATGCTCCGGCCGGAGGTGCTCCGCGCGCATGTGCGGATTTTCGATGAATCCCTGCGTGCTGCGGAGCGCGAGTTCCCTACCGCTGCCAAAAACCTGCTCTCCAACGAAGCCTTGAAGAGAATGCTGAACAGCCTGGTGGGCGATCTGATTCGGGAGACGGCGCGCCGGGTCCACGCGGGCGGTGTGGTTACGCTCCAGGATGTCCGCCGGTCACCACATCGCCTGGTGGCGTTCTCGCCGCGGATGGAGGAGCTGCGCCGCGAAGCCAAGCAACATCTTTACGCCACGCTTTACAGCCGGGAGGAACTGCAGCGGGATCTGCAGGAGGCGGCGATGGTAGTACGGAATCTATTTGCATGCTGGGTAAACGATCCGTCGCTGTTGCCGGTTGCTAACCAGTCGCAGCTTGCTGAGCATGGCGCGGCCCGGGTGGTTGCCGACTATATCGCGGGCATGACGGATAACTACATCCTGCTGCAGTATGCGGAATGGATTAAAGGTCGACGATCTGTTGCGGGCTGAGTGTGCCGGTGAGGAGATCGCGGAACGCGGCGAGGTTTCCGCAAAATCTTCCCAGTCGATCGACGTGTGCTTCCGGCGCCAGACTACGCACCAGGTTTTTCAGGCATGGGCCGATGATGAACCTGAAGACGCAGGACCAGGGGAAGGTTCCCTTTCGCGCAAGATAGATCGGATTGGCCACTTGCATGTATCCCATGCGCAATCCTGTACAGCGTCCGACCTTGGTGCTGAGGTGGACTCCGCAGGCATTGGAGATGTGTACCAGCGATCCGAAGGACGTGATCTGCCGCGAGAAATCCCAGTCCTCGTACCATCCGTACAGGGGCAGGGTCTCGTCGAAGCGGAGATTATGCTCGCGGATGGTGGCTAGACGGAGACACATATTGCAGCCATAGGCGAGGAAGGTAGGGGTGATCTGCTGCTCAGTTTGGGCGTGGTTGCTGCCGGCTACGATTGACTTCGCCTGCGCCACGGTGAGACCGGGTCCTTTGACATCGTCCGCCAGCACGGTGCCGGTCGAAGCCACCACTTCAGGATTCTCCTGGAAAAAGCGCTCGGTGATGCTTAGATATTGCGGGTCGAGATAGAAGTCATCATCGATAAAGAGCAAGATGTCGTGGTCGCGGGCCAGGGTAAGGATTACATTTCGTTGCCGGGTCAGCCCTAGTTTGGTCTGGATGAAGGTCACGTGCGGGAAAAGGGTGGGGGCGTTTGCTACGTCCGCCGGCTCTGCGTAGGCTACAAAGATTTTGTCCGGCTGTCTTGTCTGTTTGGCCAGGAAGGCGATGGTTTCGGCGAGGATCGTGGGGCGATGGTGAGTAGCGATGCCCACAACCAGCCTGGTGAGGCTTTTCATGGAGTTCAGCTTAACCGGTGGTTCAGGCTTCGCGGTCCCGCCTTCGATGTCCAGTACTCGGAAAGTCACCCTTTGGGTGGGGAGCCCGCTTTCGGGTTCAATTACCTAAGCTCCGGACCAACGCTGGCGGCGGTCGACTGGCTTGGCTGCGGCGTGTCGGTATTGAAATATCTTTTGTATGCCGCGATCCAATTGGACGCGATATCACTTTGCGCTGTTTCCAGTTGAACCTTTCCCTGGCAAACCAGCTCATGGAGGTGATCTTCGAGCTGGTCCTTTACGCGGGCATTCCAGGTAGACGAGTACGGCTGCGGCCAGAGATTCCGAATACTGTCGACTCCACCCAACCCGGGCGTAATCAGATAGTCCAGCTCATAGTCCTTTTTCGAGGAGTCTGGGACGCCGTATTCCTCGAAAACAGCCTGCTCCAGGGAAGGGTTTACCGGCGGATCATTGTCGAGATCCTGAGTGCTGCACAATTCCGCGACCTGGACGGTCCGGGCCGAACCTGGCGTCAGGGTTCTACGCGGAAGTGCAATGGCTTCGGCCTTCATGGCATCGAAGCTGGATCGGGCTCGCACCACATGACGAACAATCCAGATGCTCCCAACCACAATCAGGAGCGCCAGACAAGCGCTAGCCACTTGTTGGGCCATTACGTTCCAGAGTGTTGCACGTCGCGATCTGTTAACCCGCTTGGAAGCCTCGGACAAGCGCGCCTTTAGCAAATTGCGCGCATTCCCGGAACGAAAGCTCTGCGCCTGGAATTCCTGTTCATGAAAATCGGTAAAACAGGCCGAAGCATTTTCGAGCTCCTTCAGACGCCCGCGGCATAGCTCGCATTGGGCAACATGCTCGCGCACCCCGGCTGCCTCGCGCGCCGGCAGTTCCTGGTCAGAGAAGAGAAGAAGCTCTTCGTCGGATAAGTGTGCTTTGTTGCCGGGCATCGCTCACTCACTCCCAGTTGCGCGAATTATACGCGCCAGCGATCGAGACAGCGACAATGAGACCCCACCGACCGATACGCCAAGCACATCGGCAATCTGACGGTACTTTAGTCCCTCAGCGCGCAGATAGAGGCAGCGCTGGTCTTGCACGGGAAGTGCCTCATAGACGGCACGCATGCATTGCTGCATCTGACTGAACGAGACCTCCTCCTCTGCATCGGGCCCCTTGCAGGGATGCTGGGCCAGCGCGTTCTCGTCGAGAACCGTACGTTCAAACGCCTGATTCGCGACCCGCCGCTTCAAAGCCAGGTTGTGGGCTACGCGAAAGAGCCAGCCATTGAGATTCGAGCGAGGGCGGCCGAGTTCTAAATGGCGGAACAGGGAGAGAAACGTCTCCTGAACGATATCTTCGGCATCGTGAAAAGGCAGACCGCAGGAGAGTACGTAACTTAGAACTCGCCCTTGGAACTGATCGAAGAGACGAATGACCAATGACTCTAATTCCGATTGGGCCCGCGGCTCGGCTGTCAAAGCCGGATCCAGCCGAAGGGCAAATTCCGGGTCTTCTGAAGGCAGCGCGATCGGTTTCTGAGTGGTTTCCATCATTTTGGGGGCGCTACTCAGTGGACACCTGCCTTCTTGATTATTACAGTCCGGGAAACACTCTAAAAAAAAAGCTGAACAAAACGGGCCTCCAGGGAATATTCCAGTATGAGGTCAGTTTGCCCCTTGCCAATGGCTGGTCGCAGAGAGTCGCTACTGCGAAGGCGGCGAGAAGAATCAGAGTACTTCCTCTGGCCTTGCGACGTCTATCCTCCTTTCCCAAACTGGAGCCAATCGGTGAAAAACTAAAAATGAAAAAGGCGCTGCTGGTTCCCTTATTTTTGTGTGCTCTTCCCATGCTTGCCCAAAGCACCAC
>Ga0302325_10014325_pt1 | contig 16886 bp, 15 predicted proteins | sample Palsa_T0_2_FD_201948 | JGI IMG/M metagenome (GOLD analysis project Ga0302325, IMG submission 201948) | Peat permafrost microbial communities from Stordalen Mire near Abisko, Sweden - Palsa_T0_2 | ecosystem: Environmental > Terrestrial > Soil > Palsa > Peat permafrost | place: Sweden: Abisko... | reverse complement strand
CCAAGGCCGGAGCCGAGGCAGTGCGGCTGGTTTCGGGGACCATTCCGCTGCTGTTTATTGCCGGGTGCCTGGAGGGATTCTTTTCGCCTTCCGCGGCGCCGGTGGCATTGAAATTCAGCGTGGGCGTGGGACTGTTTTTGCTGCTGCTGATCTGGCTGTTTCGGCCGATTGCGGCGGAGGATGCGAAACCAATTCGATGATCGCGGTGTGGCACAGCGTGGAACATTGCAATTGTTCTACGTAGAACAATTTTCAGATGCCCCCTTTTCCAGTAGCCCTGTCAAGCGATTTTGTTGGATCTTGTTTCTTCTCTGGAAGCTGCGTTTGCAGAGAATTTGGGCTGAATGTGTATTCGCTTGAGTGCATCCCTGCGCAATAGCCAAAAAGGCATAAAAATGGCTTATCGGCACGAATGAATTCGTGCCCTTTTACAATGCAAGCTTCGAGCGCCGGCCATTGACGAGTTCTTAATTCGTGGTTGGCTCCACGGGATTCAGGACCAGACTGATGCCTTCGAACATGCGTTCAAAGCTGGAGATTTCGCGCTCCAGGTGGCGCAGGCCGGTGGCGGTGATCTGGTAGGTGCGCACGCGGCGGTTGGTGGAGGAGACTCCCCACTCGGCCTTGACCAGCTTGGCTTTGAGGAGGCGCTGCAGGGCTGGATAGAGCGAACCTTCTTCGACCTGGAGCAGGTTGTTGGAGCGCTGCTGGATGTGCTGCACCAGCGCATAACCGTGGGCCGGCTGGCGGCGAAGCGACTCGAGGATCATCATCTCGAGCGCGCCGGGAAAGAGGTCGCGTGGAGTGGGGTTTTTCATAGGCCTTTTTGCTACAGGCCTAGAGTAATATAGTGTCAAATTGTTGTCAACAGAAACTGTGAGGCGATGAAAAACGATTGGCTCAAGCGGCGCTTTTTATTTATAGTTGGCCCCATCTTTTGAAGTGATTTCTCTCTCGCTGAATCGCAAATGCCCCTCCCTGCTCTGAACGAGGACGACCATGAGCAATATCAACGGCAAAGTCTATGCGATGAATGCCATCACTCCCATGAAGCCGTGGAAGACCTGGGTGCTTCGCCTTATCCTCTGGGTGCTGTGGCATGTGAAGCCGCTGCAACAGGACTTGATCAATCTCTCCTTCATCGAATTTGCGCGCTGGGTGGTGGTGCCTCGGCGGGGATTTCCGGATGGCGGCAATGCGCAATTGAAGGAAGATATGCAGTACGACTACCTGCTCTTCTTCAGCAACTTCAACGGGACGTGGAACCAGTACATCGATGCGTTCTCCGCCGTGCTGGCCAAGGGTTTGAACCTGGTGTGGCAGTGGAGCGAGAAGTTTCCGGGGTCGGTGCCGGTGACGCTCTTCAAGGAATACATTGCACGGGTGCAGTTCGACACCGACTACTACTACACGGCTTATCCTCACGCTACGGCGAACGATTTGAAGTCGGCGCACGTGGTGCAGGCTGGATTCGACAGCCTTGCGCAGAATGCCGCGGGCTTGACTCCGGAAGCGTTTGCGGATGCCTATTTGGGCTTTGTTTTAGAGGTGCAGAGCCATCTGGGTGAGACCGGCGAAGCGCCGGTGGTCTTCTGAGGCCTGGATACAAAAGCAGATCCTTCGCTTCGTTCAGGATGACAAGCTTTATTGGAGAGGGATTTGGGTCTGTGCTTTCCCACCTTTGGCGCGATAGTGCCGCACCAAAGATGGGGCACCCATTTTCTTGCTCGATCTGGGAAGCGAGAAGCGGGTCCTTCGCTGCGCTCAGGATGACAACATTTGTTAAAACAACTTCAGACTCGGGACACTAGAGCGAGACCAGCCTGTAGGCTTGATTTGGGCTCGGGGAGCGGCCACTGAGATGACGAAGGCAAGCGGACAAAAGGCAAAGGCGAGCGGGACCACAGACGCGGAGAACCCGAAGATGCATGCGACGCGGCTGAACCGGCTGGCGCTTTGGATTACCGAGCATGTGGGCACCATGCAGTTCTTCCTGGTGATTTTTGCCTGGACGGTGGGATGGTTGTTTTGGAATATGTTTGCACCGAAGAGCCTGCGCTTCGACCCTTATCCGGGGTTTGTGCTGTGGCTGTTTATTTCCAACATGATTCAGCTTTTTCTGATGCCGCTGCTGCTGATTGGACAGAATCTGCAAGGGCGCGGCGCGGAGGAGCGGGCGAAGAACGATTACAAGGTGAATCAGAAGGCGGAGCTGGAGATTGAGGAGATTCAGGAACGGTTGGCTGAGATTCTCAAGAGGTTGGATGAGTTGGGGGCCGGTAAGAAAGAAGAATTATAAAAGTCCAAAAGACTTATAAAAGACTCTAGATACAAAGTATCCCACCTTAGACACGATGAAACTGTGTCGAAGGTGGGGCACCCGCTTCTGTGGTTTTCCCGAAAAATTAGAGGACGGCGCGTTCTTTGATGCTCAGGTAGTGGTTCAGAACCGATGCGGTCATCTGGCTGGGAAGCGTGTCGAGCGTGATGGCGCCCTGGTCGCGGAGGCGGGCTAGCAAAAGCTCGCGACGGCTGGCCATCTCCTGGGCGGCGGCGGAGCGGAACATCTCTTCTACGTTGGCGGGGATGGCGCGGGCGATGGCGGCGACTTCGGGCTGGGCCATGGCTACGAATAAAACTACGTGGCGATGAAGAAGCTGCGCCGCGCCGTCGATGACTTCGGGGCGCATGGAGGATTCGGCGAGGTCTGTGACCCATAGGATCAAAGCCCGGCGCGGCTGGAGGCGGCCGAGGATGGCCGTGGCGCGGAGATGGTCGGCTTCGCTGGGCTCCGATTGAAGCTGGGCGAGAGATTCGAGGAACTGGCGCATGTGGGCTGCGCCGCGGTTGGGAAGCAGTTGTTGCTGGATGCGGCGGCCATAGCCGAGGAGTCCGACGCGGTCGCCGGAGTAGAGGGCGAGCTGAGCGAGGGCTACGGCTGTCGAGCAGGCGTAGTCGAGCTTGGTGTAGGAAGGCGAGTGTGGAGTGTGGAGTGTGGACTGTGAAGCGCCATTCACCGCCGCGCGGACATTTGCCCGCATCAGGCGGCCGGTGTCGAGGACGATCCAGACGGATTGGCTGCGCTCGGCTTGATATTGGCGGGTAACCAGATCGCCGCGGCGGGCGGAGGCGGTCCAGCAGAGGTCGCGGAGATCGTCGCCAGGGCGGTACTCGCGCAGGCTCTCGAACTCGCGCCCCAGGCCGCGATGGCGCATCTGGCGAAGCTGCTGGTCGATGCGGCGGCTCTTGGCTAGGAAAAGCTGCTGGTCTTCGGCGGTGCGCAGTTCGGGATAGATGCGGATGGGCTGGTTGAGGGGTGCGATGGCCCAGCGGGAGACCAGCCCCAAGGTCGAACGATAGCGGAGGTAAAGCGCGCCAGCCTCGACGTCGCCTCGTTCGCGAGGGTTGACGGTGTAGCGGAGGGTTGCGGGAATGCGCGGCCAGGCGCGGAGGGGACGCGTGATTGGAGTTTCGAGGAGTTCTGCCGGGAGATCGTCGAGAAGCTGGCAATCGAGGAGGAGCCGATTCTGGTGGGTGAGGCTCAGTTCGATCTCGACGGTGGTTCCGAGAGATGGAGCGGAGAGCCAGCTTCGGCCTGCGGCGATCGTGGCGGGGCTGGGCAAGCGCAGGCCGTCGAGCAGGGCGACGAGCAGGATCAGGCCGTCCCAGAGGAGCATGATGTAGGCGAGACGGGGGATGTAGTAGCCGGGGATGAGCCATAGGAAGCCTGCGCCGAGCAGGAACAATGCGCGCGCGGTCAGGCCGAATGCGAGACGGCCGCGCGGCTGACACTGCGCGGCGATCGACTCGGGATGAAGGCTGGGTTGAAGCAATTCAGTTTTGTTTGACTGAGTCTATCAGCGTTCGTACACAAAAGCAGGTTCTTCGCTACGCTCAGAATGACAACTTAATTTGAGAATTACAACTTGACTTCAGAATGACAACTTAATTTGAGAATTACAACTTAATTTGAGAATGGCAACTTGACTTCAGAATGACAACTTAATTTGAGAATTACAACTTAATTTGAGAATGGCAACTTGACTTCAGAATGGCAACTTGACTTCAGAATGGCAACTTCGAGGTAATGACAATTGCAAGTATGAACGAATTCTAGCCACCGAAATGATAGCTGACGGCGAGCTCGCTGTTCATGTTATCCAGGCCGGGGTTGTAGCTGGTGATGTAGGCGTTGGAGAAATGGAAATCGCCGAAGAGGCCAAAACGCATGTCGACTCGCTTGGACATTTTCATGTAGAAGCCGATGGATTCGTGCAGGGTGAAGTCGTAGTAGCTGGCGTCGGGTGAGAGAGCTTTCTTGGTGAACCCGATGGCGCCGCCCATGACGGTGAAGTAGGGCTTGAGAGCCTTGGTGGGCCGCCACTCCATGCGCAGGCCGATGGGTGAAAACGCCAGCCCGTGGAGGATGACGTCGTCGCCCTTCTTGCTGCGGCGGATTCCGTAGGGATTCAGTAGGGCGGGCTCCTTGAGAAGGACCAATGGCTGGAAGTCGGCTGCGTAGTCCATTTGTGCGCCGATGAATTCGCCCCAGGAATGCCGGTCGTATTCGAAGCCCGCGGTGTAGAGATGCTCGTCGATACCGGCAGCGAAGATTTGCCAGTTGCCATAGGAAGCCATGCCTTCGACGGCGATCTCGCTCTCCGGAGTGCGCTTGCGCGGCTTGGGATTTTGCGGCGTGTCGTCAATGACTGCCGGATCGGAAGATGGGGCGGCGGAAGGGGTATCCATGAGCGCGGGATCTGCGTTCGCTGGGCTGGCCAGGGCTGCTATCGCAGGCTCCGATATCGATTCGAGTATCGTCGCGGGAGGTTGGACTAGAGCCTCAGTGTCTGCGACGGGCCGGGGCTCCGGCAGTTGGGCTTGGGCGATGCCGGCCGCGGCGAAGATTGCGACAAGCAGGGAATGGAGGCTAAATCTGGAGAGCCAGTGCGGTCCAGCGGAATAAGACAAGAGGCAAATTCGTTTTGTCTGCAATGATTCACCTGTCCTTGAAGCAGAGGATTTGGAATCTCGAAACCGATGGCCAGGGCAACGATTTGCTTTACAGACGACTCCCGATGCCCGGCGGTCGAGAGATCGCAGACCGGCGGGCGCTTCCAGGGAATTGGCAGAACCGAAAACGCTACATTGCGCCCAGTATACCCTTGGATGCAACTTCTTCAGAAGGCGGAGCTTGAGCGCGTTTGGAAGGTGATTTTTCCTTTTTTGCCAGTTCAAATGGCTAGGCGCGCGGGACTGGGACGGCGGCGAGAACATCGCCGAGGATGCGATCCGGGTCGAAGCCTTCGAGCTCGGCTTCGGGCTTGAGACGGACGCGGTGGCGCAGGACTGGCGGCAGGGCGCGCTTGACGTCGTCGGGCACGAGGTAGCTGCGATCTTCGAGAGCGGCGACGGCCTGGGCCACGCGCATGAGGCTCAAGGCCGCGCGAGGGCTGGCTCCCAGGGTGAGCGTGGGCCAATCGCGGGTGCGGCGGACCAGAGACAGGATGTAGGTGAGCAGCTCGGGCTCGATGCGGATGCCGTTGACTTCGCGGCGCGCGGCTGGGAGCAGGCCGGCGGGGATGGGCTCGATATGGGCGGCGTCGAGCAGCAGCGCGCCGGATGCGGCCAGGTGCAGCTCAAGAATGTGGCGTTCCTCGGATTCGCTGGGGTAGCTGACGCGGGTCTTGAGCAGGAAGCGGTCGAGCTGGGCCTCGGGGAGTGGGTAGGTGCCTTCGAAGTCGACCGGATTTTGCGTGGCGAAGACGGTGAAGTCGCCGGGCAGCGGGCGGGCGACGCCATCGGTGGTGACCTGGCGCTCTTCCATGCATTCGAGCAGCGCGGCCTGGGTGCGTGGAGGCATGCGGTTGATCTCGTCGACCAGCAGCAGGTCGGTGAAGACGGCTCCGGCGTGGAAGGTGAAAGTGCTGCTGCCTTGCAGGAGGATGGTGGTGCCGAGGATGTCGGCGGGCATCAGGTCGGGCGTGGCCTGGACGCGATGAAAGCTCAGGCCGAGCAGGCGCGAGAGAGCTTTGACGATGAGCGTCTTGGCGATGCCGGGGACGCCTTCGAGGAGGACGTGGCCCTGGCAGAGCAGGGCCATCAGCGCTTCGTCGATGACCTCGGTCTGGCCGGCGATGACGCGAGACATTTGAGCGCGGGCGTGATCGAGAAGCTGGCGGGTTGCGTGGAGTTGAGGGTCAGTCGTCTCGGTCATGCTTGTGCTTTTCTCCGGTTTGGTGGAGTTACTGGCGAATCTTATAGGCCTTAAGCCCTGAGTGTAACTCCGGCGCTTGTTTCAAAGCTGGATCGGGAGCGGCTGCTGGCGGCGCGCAGGGTCTCTTCGTGGCGGCGGAGGGTCTGGATCAGAGCCAGGGCGCGGCTGGGTTTCAGGGTGTCGTCGGAGCAGGCTTCTTCGGCGTCGATCAGGTCGGCTTCCATCCCCGCGCCTGCCGCGCCGAAACGGCGCTCGATGACGGCGGCAAGCTGGCGGGCATCGAGCGAGGCGGTTCTTTGGCCGGTCAGCAGTGCGGATTGCGACCGGAAGCGCTCCCAGGCAATCTGCATGGCCGTGGCGGCGGCTCCGGTGGAGCGGTAGAGGGCTCCGAGCGCATCGAGAAATTCGATCGGCGTGGTGCGCGGCGCCTGCGGCAGAGGACGGATGGGCCCGCTGCGGCGGCTGTAGCTGAAGATGACCAATAGGGCCACGCCGAGGGCTCCTAGCAGGAACAGCGGCCAGACCGGGCCGCTGACGTAGTCCCATGGGCTGTGGACGAGGCCGTGCAGGGATTCATCCCAGTAAACGTGCTGGCGCTGAATTTGGGCGGGGCCGATGGAGTTCAGCAGCAGTTCGAGGTTCTGGCCTCGGGAGATGGAGCCGTTTTCGAGCGGAGTGGAACTGGCCCACCAGACTACTGTGCCCTTGCCGACCGGGTATTGGACGACCACCGGCTGGCCGGCGCAGGTGTAGGCGGTGCGGACTTCGGGACGGGTCTCTTTCCATGCGGCGCTGGGGATGATCCAGATCGCGCCGCGGCCGGCGAGAGGGTCGAGGCCGTCGGGCTCGGCCTCGCAGGCGGCGAAGGCGATCTCTTTGGAGAAGGTGACGTCGCTGCCCGGCAGCAGCAGGCCGCCCTGAAACCCGGTGGCTACGACGCGGCCGCCCTTCCGCAGGATCGAGACAATCGCCGCGCGGTCTTCCGGATTGTAGGAGTACGGCTCGGCTAGGATGAGCACCGTCCCGGCGCCGGCGCGGGCCGCGAGATCGCTGAGGGACTGTTCCCAGCGCTCGACCGCGTAGCCGCTCTGTTCGAGCAGGGTAAAGGCGGCTTTCGCGCCGTGCTGTCCGGACAGGTAACTGCTTGGGATGGGGTTGCTGTTGGGGTCTTGCTGGGGAATGAACAAGACGAAAACGAGAAACAGGAGCGCGACCAGGCCGAGGATGACGAGCAACATGCGGCGATCTTTTCGGTCTAGAGAGGCAAGAAGGCTCATTGCGCCTCCCCGCCGGATTGCGCCCTGCCAAAGGGTTTGGTTTCCAGCCGGGCTCCGACCTTTGCTCCGAGTTGCGCCGCCACCTGTTCGGCCTGGTGAAAATCGGCCTCGGCGGCGGGACGGCCGGCATACCATGTGCGCTCGAAGCTGCGGGTCAGTGTGGCCAGACCTGCCCGCTGGGCGTCCTTTCCGGAAAGCAGGGCAAGGTACTCGCGCGGAGTGCGGGCGCGGTCGGCCGGCCACAGGCCGCCGGATTCGAGACGGGAGATGCTGGCCCAGTAGAGGAAGTGGATGCCGTCGCGCCAGGCTCCCTGGGCAGCGGCTTTTCCCGCATCTTCCAGCCAAAGCTGCCAATCGCGGGCTGAGGCTGCGCCGGGGGCCGGCTCGGGGCTTAGGCTGGCGGCGCTGAACCTGCCCTGGCGCTCCAGGCGAATGAGAAACCAGGCCAGGGCCACGCAGATCAGGACGCCGAAGCCGATTTCCGCGGCGAGGCCGACCCATCTGGACCGGAAGCCTGCCTGCTGAAGCTTGGCGATCAACCGGTCGAGCCAGTTGCCGATCTTTTCCAGCAGTTGATGTATCAAGGACGGCCGGGCTACGGCGGCGTGGTATTCCTTGGCGGCAAGAATGCGGTTGAGGGCCTGGCGCTGTGGGCTGGTAGCGGCGGATGGATTTGCGTTTGGTTGGCTGGACGTCTGTGCAGCTGATTGCTGCATGGATTCGCCGGCAAAATTTGCGTCGGCCGCCAGGCGTTGGCGGGCGTCTTCGAGTTGCTGGTCGAGCGTGGGACGGTGGAACTCGGGCTGATGTCTTGCCGGTGCAAGCAGCGGCTGGCTATTTGTCTTGGGAGGCTGGGCTTTGGCAGCCTTATCTTTGGCTGCTTTGTCCTTCGCCGCCTGATCCTTGCCGGCCGATTCCAGGAGTTCGCGAAGCCAGGCCAAACGAACCTGGCGCGCGCCCGAGGGAAGGGCGAGCTTGAGGTCGGGACCAACCTGCTCGCTTTGGCAGTTGGCCGGAGTCATCGCCCTCTGGCAGGCGACGATGAGCTGGTCGAGGGATTGCAGCCTGGCCCGGTATTCGGCCAGTGAGACTGCGTTGGCGGCGGCGGGCGCCGCGTCCGCGGCTACGGCGCCCAGCGGCCAGAGCGACACCGCGAGGAACAGAACCAGCATCGAGTATGGCAACCCTGGCCGGATCACGCGTCGGTTCCCTCCGAAGCGGGATGCACTGGTTCGGCCTGGAGTGGAGCGATTTCAGGCGGCGCCGGATCGAGTGCCGGGGCCGGTTCAGGCGCTGGCGGCATGGCCTGGGCTGCCGGCAATTGGGACCAGCCGGCGTTGGCCATGAGCAGTTCGATGTCGTATCCCTCCTGGCGGGTGCGCTGGTCGTTGTAGAAGAGCAGCAGCGCAATGGAGTAGATGGGCAAGACGAAGGTTCTCTCCAGGCAATTGACGAACAGGTTCACCACTTGCAGAAGAATCGGCGGCCTGGTGAGAATAGCCCCCGCATCCATGGACTTGTAGATTGTCAATTTCAGTGCAATGTCCACCGGCAGGGTGAGCACGTAGTAGGCGACGACGGTCATGATCGCGACCATCAGATACATGACGAAGATACGCCCACGCGAACCCTTGCTGAGCTGGGCGCTGCGCTGGAGGGAGGCCCAAGCCTTCTTCTCCTCGGTCGCGCTGGCCGGGTAAGCCAGGCAGAAGCGCAGCCATATCCAGACGCAGACCACGAAGACGGCGATGCCGAGAACGACGATGAGCAAACCGCCCAAAACCGCGAAAGCCTTGCCGGCCGTCGTGGCGATCAGAGCGGTAAGCATGGTGAGGACGAAAAGAGCCACGGCAAAGATGGCGCCCGGTAGAACTCCGGCGAATAGGAATTGCAGGAAAAGAATGCCCACGTGCCGCCAGAAATGCCGGAATCCATAGGCGTAAGCGGCTCGAACTGTGGTCGAATCTCCGCGATTGCGCTGAAAAGCGGCGTAGTTCAGCGCGCTGAGAGCCACCGCGAGAACGATCAGCAACAGCGGCAGGCCGACCAGCAAAAACACCACGGCGAAGAGCCCAAGCGCGAGCATCGCCTGCATATTCGGGGGAGCGGCCTGCGGAACGAGCGGCATTTGCGATGAAAAATAGATGCTTGCGACGCCGGAGACCAGCACATAGATCGCCGACGGCAGGAACGAAATGCCTGCAAAGAGCAGGAAATTGCGGCGATAAAGCAGGACGGTGCGATCCAGGATCTCGCCCAGGGTAAGCGGTCGCGTGCTGGCGGCCATGGTGGCTCCTCGTGATGCCCGGAATCGCGTGCGATCGCAGCTACGGATCTTTCGGGCCCGCGGATCGGTTCGCTGCGCCGGCCTGCCCGGCGCGCAAATCGTAAGGCGTGCCTGCCGCTTGCGGTAGAGAGCCGGATACGCCGGATGGTAGCACACGGCCATGCGCGTAAGTTGCAGGTATATTGATAGACGGGTGATTCGATCGCCACGATTCGCCATCCCCACAACTGACAGGATTGCGGTAGACTGGGTGCATCGATTGTGTCTCCACTTGTGGCAAACCGACTGGCTCGAATCTGTGCCTATTCGGCACAGGCCCCGGAGTGGGAGCAATTCGTGCGCACGGTTTCGCCCGTAGTGACCCTGGCAGCCCGGCGCGTCAGCGCGGTTTGGGGCGATTCCTCCGAGGGAACGGTCAGCGAGATCGTGCAGGAAGTTTTCCTGAAGCTGTGCGAAGACGAGCGGCGGATCTTGCGGGAATTCGACGACCGGGGCAACGATTCCTTCCTGAAGTTGCTGCGAACGATCACGGCGTCTGTTGGGACCGACCATTTTCGACGCCTGCGAGCCGAAAAGCGAGGCGGCCGCAGCCATCCGGTGTCCCTGGACGCTAACCTTGCCGCCGACTATGTATCCGACGCCAAAGCGACGGCGGCCGTGGAATGGCCCAGCCTGATCGCTCAACTGGATGGCCTGTTGAAGCTGTATCCGGGGACGGTAAGCGCCCGCGACCGGAATTTGTTCTGGCTGTACTATAGACAGGGCTTGACTGCCGAAGCGATTTCGCGTATTCCAGCCATAGGTTTGAGCGCCAAGGGAGTAGAAAGCGCGCTGTTGCGACTTACCCGATTACTTCGAGAAACTATTCTTAATGGCAAGCCGAAGCAGAAGTTTTCCGAAAAAAAGTTACCCTCCGCAACAAATGGGAAAGGGTTTTCCCCCGTGGTTGCGATAGACAGTGTAAAGCGAAGATGAATAACAGCGGGAACGACAATCCGACGCAGGTCTCAAAAGAAGATTTGCTACGCTTTCTGGATGCAGGCCCCAAGGTTCTGCGCTGGCCCAGGAGCGCTGAGTTAGCTCGCGAATCCTACGAGCCGGATATTTCCGGGCCGGAATGTCCAGCGGCCCAGTGTTATATGGAGTTAGCCACCGGCGCGGTGACGGGCGACGAAGCCGAGAAGCTGCTCACGCACGCGGCCGACTGCGCTGCCTGCGGCGATCTGCTGGCATGGAATCTGGGTGCGCTGAGCGGCGACCCAAGCGCGGAAGAGACTGCCGCGATTGCGGAACTGGCGGCGGCGCGGACGGAATGGCAGCAAACGATGGCGCGCGAACTGGCCGCGACGCCGGCTCGAAGACGCCCTGTATTTTTTCATCCCAGCCGGTGGCCTGCCGGGGCGGCGATTGCCGCCGTACTGCTGCTGGCGGCGGGAGTGTTGGTTTGGCAACGGCAAACCAACAGCCCCGATCGTCAGCTGGCGATGGCCTACGAACAGTCGCGAACGCTGGAATTGCGGGTTCCCGAGGCGGGCTACGCGGCGTTGAGCTCCGGCGATCACACGCGCGGGGCGCTGGCCGGCCACGAGCCGGCTCCGCTGCTGGACGCCCGGGCGCGGCTGGCGCGAGAGCTGGAACGGTCTCCGCAGGACGCGCATTGGCTTGAGCTGCAGGCACGCGCCGATCTTCTCGAAGAACGGTATGATGCGGCCGTGGACATGCTGGACCGGCTGCTGGCCCAGGGCCCTGTGACCGCGGACGTGCTCGCCGACGCGGCTTCGGCTTACTACCAGCGAGGCCTGGTTTCGGGCGTCGAGCTGGACCGCTCGACGGCGCTCGACTATCTGCGCCGCGCCGATGAACTGGCTCCCGCCGATCCGGTGATCCTTTTCAATGAAGCGGTTGTGATGGAAGATCGCGGCCAGATGATGAATGCGGTGGAGGTCTGGAATCGCTACATCGCCGTCGAGCGCGATCCTAAGTGGGCAGCGGAAGGAAAGCGCAAGCTGGCGGCGCTGGAACAGACCCTGAACCGGCTCAAAACCCACCAGAGCCGTGTCGAACAGATGCTGGCCACGCCTCAGGCGATGAATGCGCTGGCCTCCGATGCGCCCAAGCTGGCCACGCTCGACGAAGAGCTATCTTCCTATGAACTCGACAAGCTGCTGCCGATTGCATACCCGCCGACCGGCGATTGGACCGGCGATGCTTCGAAAAACTCCCAGCAGGCGCGAGGCTCACCGTGCTCTGAAAACTGCGTGGCTACGCGTAAATTATTGAAAGCGATCGCTTCCTCCTTAGAAATACAGCATCACGATTCCTGGCTTGCCGACTTACTCTCGCCCAACATCGATTCCCTCCCTGCCGCAACCGCGGCAACTTATTCCAAAGCTCTCCAGTTATTGGCGCAGGCCATGCGGGAAGACGAAACGGGCGTTCCATTGGTTGGAGAGCAAGCGGCCGCACAGGCGCGGTCGTTCTTCCATGAATTGCGGGCCTTGGCAGCTTCGAACCACGCCCTTACTCCTGCGGCCCGCGCCGGGGAGGAACGATCCGCGGTGGAATATATGTTCGCGCTTCAGCGGGCGGTAGACTTCATTGGATGCCGCGCCTTCGCCCGGCAATTCCGTGCATGGGGCGAGTACAGCCAGTCCCCCCAATATCCTTGGATCGGCGCGCAGGCGATGGTGACGGAAAAAGTCTGCGACGATACCCCTGAAACAAGAGAAGCGGGTCGCGCACTGGCGATGGCGGCACTGCATCTTTCCGAGAGCGATCGTTACCGGTTAATGACCGCGCGAATACACGTGATGATGTCCATCGATGCTCTGGATTCCGGCGACGAGGAAACGGGCGAACGGCTGGTGATGACGACTCTTCGTGAACTCTACGCCGCCGATGCGCCGCCGATTCGAGTTACCAATACGATTGCTGCTTTGGCGGAAGTCGAGCAGGAATCGTCTTTGGCCCACCTGAATGAGCGATCTCTTCATGAAAGTGCGGAATGGTTTGAATTGTCCGGCAGTAGTTCCCACGCCGCCATAGTGCGGATGGGGCTGGCGCGGGCGGAGATGCGCATCGGGGCGATGAAGGAGGCCGAGAATCAGCTCAAGCTGGCGCATGAGGAGGGCGACCCGTCTACATCAGGAAAGGCTCCTGGCGTCAACTTCGGCGGAGACGAGACGCAACTAGCCAGTTCCTTGCTGGCGAGGGGAAATCTGTCCGGTGCGGCGCTGTACCTTGACCGAGCAGGCGCCGATTTGAAGGATACTTCGGATAGGTGGGAGTTACGCCCATACGCCTCCGCACGCGGCATGTTGGAACTGGCAATGAAACACTTTGACCAGGCGGCCGCCATCCTGGAATCCGAAATTCGCAACAGCGAAGGAAAGGATGTGGGCCGCGGAGACCGGGCAACTACAGCCGAATTCGCTCAGTTGGATCACGATCTGTATGCGGAACTGGCAGCAACCTGGCTGGCGCAGGGCCGTTCCGCAGAGAGCGTTCTGGCGCTGTGGGAGCGCTTCCGGCTGCGCTCTCGTGGGTTGCCGATTACCCAATGCCTGGGCGAGGCGCTGGACTGCGAACAGTCCCGGCTTGTGGCTGCGCGGCGCAACCTGGACAACAATCTTCTGATTGGGCAAATTCTGCTGCTGGACCGGGTGCTGGTGTATCGCGCCGACAAGAACGGGGTCATATGGAGCAGCCGGCCGCGCCAGCGTCAGGATGTGCTCGACGCTGCGATGACGCTGGAGCGTGCGATCAGCTCTCCGCTAACCTCGACCGAGACTGCGGAGAGGCTTGGCGCCAAGTTGAGCGATTCGCTTTTGCCTGCGCTGCCGGCAAAGCTGGGCTCCGATGCCTTTCTCATTCTGGAGCCGGACCCGATGCTCAAGAATCTCTCCTGTCCGGTTCTGCCCACGCCGGCCGGCCCGCTAGGCCTCGAATATCCGCTGGCGGAGATGGGGTCGATTTTGACCGTCACCTCGGAACACAAAGAGGGCGGTTTTCAATCCGCGGCCGGGCCCGGAGACCGGAGCCGGTCTCTGGTGGTGGGCGCATCGACTGCCGGCGAGGGCGAGCCCCCCTTGCCGGAGGCTCTCGACGAGGCAAAAACCGTCGGTAGCTTTCTGCACGCACCCCAACTTCTGCTGGGCGATCAGGCCAATGTCGCTCATGTGGCCCAGGCTCTCGATTCGGCCACCATCTTTCACTTCGCCGGACATGCGGTGCAAACCAACCATGGGACCGAGTTGCTGCTGGCCGCGGCGTCGCCGGGCGACAAGCGTCCGTGGATTGACGGGGTCTTTCTGCACCAGCATCCGCCCCGCGCATGCCGGCTGGCTGTGTTATCGGCTTGCGCCACCGGCGTCCGGGAAGCCTCGTGGAATCATCCGCTGCAGGATATCGTAGAAACGCTTGGCTCGCTCGGAGTCCCGGAGGTGGTGGCCACGCGCTGGCAGATCAGTTCGGAGTCCGCCGTCTCTTTCATGGAAGTCTTTTACCGAAGCATGGCTCAGGGAAACAATGTAGCCATGGCCCTGACTTCGGCGCGCAGGTTACAATCTCTGCGAGCTCACGAGAACAATCCTTATTACTGGGGTGCATATTACGTTACATGCACCGAACGAGCGCATCGGAGGAATGAGTCACATGGCGGCAAATCAAGTTGATTCCAAGAAGAGCAAATCGAAGTCAGCATCCACGGCCGGTCAACTGGACATCCTGTTCTCCGGACCGCTTCTGCTGGTCCCGGCGGTACGCGGCGGCAACATAACCGGGGTCGAAGTCTTTTCTCCGTGCAATGGCCACCCTGTGGGCGCCGTATTTGTTCCCGGAGTCATCTTTTCCGATGCGGAGTTGAACGATCCCCAATGCGAGCGCTGGCCGGAGCCGGAGAGCTTCTCGCTCCTCGATCCGCACAGCTATTCCATCGATCTGACCCAGAAGGGAGGCAAGAAGAGCCGGCCATTTCCGGTCTCCGCCATTCCCGATACCAATCACAAGGTGAAGCCGGGGCGCAGATTGAGCGGAGATTGGGAGGTCTCGATCGCCGTCAACGGCAACCTCTCCGGATGGGGCTCCCAGCGTCTCTTTAACGTCACCGACGATTTGTATATCGGCGCCGACGCGCCCACGTCTCCGACGGTGGCCGCCATGCACCGGCTCACGTACACCGGCGTTACAGAAGCCGAGTTTGGCGGGGCCTCCGGCAAGCCCAGAGAGTATCTGCGCGCCAACATCGCCAAAGGCGGATCGCTGATCGTCCTTGGGGAGATCCCCTATCAATCCACCCTGTTGCATGAGCGGCGGGCCATCGACGCCCTGGCGAAGCTGGCGGGGCTGGATTTCCACTTGGTCGCGACGGACCCCGCGCCGCATAGGACTCGTCTCATGGCACACATCATGGACTGCGGGAGTTCGATCATCCTGGCGTAGCGCGCGCTTGGAAACGGCGCAGGTCTTACATTCCCGACCTGGCCGGCTTCCATTGCAGGAGGAAGCTGGTCACCGCGCTGGATTCCATGCGGCGCATGGAATTGAATTCGCCGGTGCGCTGGCTGTAGAGCAGCCGGCCGTGTTCGTCGAGGACCGCCAGCGCGGGCACGCCCCTTTTCAACGGCACCTGGTAGCGCTCGGCGATGGCCTGGTTCTGGTCCATCTGGCCGATGTTGATGTGAATCAGGACGTAATTGGCGTCGAGCAGGGGTTTGTTGCCGGGGTCGTGGAAGTAAATGTCCAGAACCTGGCAATCGCCGCACCAGTTGCCGCCGAAGTCGAGGATGACGTGCTTGTGTCTGGCGGCGGCAGCTTTCAGTCCCGCGGCGAGGTCGGCCTGGGCCTGTTCGGGCTCGGGGTAGATGATGCGATCTGCCGCATGGACGGGAAGGATGGCTGTTGCCAGCAAAATTGCCGGCAACAGCCGGAACCAGGAGAATCTCGGGATCTTGATCGAATGCGGCATGGGAAACGAAACCTCTGTACTTATTTTTGTAGCGCCAACAAGAAAGAGATGCAAGAAAGAGAGCCAGGATTGGGAATATTCTCTCCGAAGGACTAAGCTGGATTCGTGACAAGCGATGCAAAGAACGTGCGCAAACGCCTGGAAGAGACGGCTTTTCCGGACCTGGACGCGATGATGGAGGCCTACGCGGCAGCCGCCGTCACGCTGGCCCGCGAAATATTTCGCCAACGGCTGGATTACAACTCGGAATCCCTGGTGGCCTTTGAGGCAGTGCTCTCCGAGTTGGCGGAAAAAGGCGACCTGGACTACGACTACGAAGTGAAACTGTGGGGCAGCTACCTGGGCGAGGTGCTGCGCAGGCGCTATGCCGGCGGCTGGGAGATGACCCAATATCCAGGCGGCATGGCGGCGGTCCCCGCGGTCGAGGTGCGGGGCTCGCGGTTGTTTCCTCTCATGAAGGTTTACCGGAGAATCACCATGGGCGACGCGGAGAGCATTGCAGCATTTTTCGATATGGTCACCGAGCGGCTGGGCAAGCCGGCGCAGGTGAATTGAGAAATCCGTTCTTGGCTTCCGGCAAAGGTACGACAATCCAAGAGCTCCACGGCAGCGTTCTCTAGATGTCATCAAGTTGTCACCTTGGGCGGCGGATGCGGCGGCGCCATTCAGGACTGTGCGACAATAACTTTTGGAAGGCTCTCCGCCGGGATCTCTTTGTGGAGAGGCGGAGACAACTCCGCGGAGGAATGAATCATGGGTGAACTATTTCAACCGACCCACCTGCTGATCCTTGGATTGATTGTCTTTGTTCTTTTTGGCGCCAAACGGCTTCCGGAATTGGGCAAGGGGCTCGGCGAAGGACTCAAGGGCTTCAAAGACGGCATCAAGAGCGGCGGCAGTGAGCCGGCTCCTCCGGTGGCACAGCAGAATGCCGCTCCCGCGCAGCCCAAGGCTGAGCCGGTTGAGCAGAAGCAGACTCCGGTCGCCTAGGAGTCTGTCGGTCATAGATTGAGGGAGAGCGCCTTTGTTTCTTCTGGTTGTAGGGTTTACGATTTTGTGATGGGTCAGAAGTTTTTGCCGGACACAGTCAACCAGACGCTGTTGTTTCCGCCTTCCTTGCACGACTGGCTACCCGACGGG
>Ga0302325_10014324_pt1 | contig 16888 bp, 19 predicted proteins | sample Palsa_T0_2_FD_201948 | JGI IMG/M metagenome (GOLD analysis project Ga0302325, IMG submission 201948) | Peat permafrost microbial communities from Stordalen Mire near Abisko, Sweden - Palsa_T0_2 | ecosystem: Environmental > Terrestrial > Soil > Palsa > Peat permafrost | place: Sweden: Abisko... | reverse complement strand
GGTCGGGGAGGCGGGATTTGAACCCGCGACGACGAGCACCCAAAGCTCGTGCACTACCGGACTGTGCGACTCCCCGGAAACGTCGCTTCCGTCTCTAGCACCGAGGCGACGCGGCCGCAGCCGTCCACGGGCCGGCGGGTCTCAGATCCCGTTGCGCAGGGCCGTCAGCGCCCTGGGCAACCCGCTCGGGCTTGCCTTCAGCGCCACGTAGATGTGGTCGCGGTCCGTCTCGATCGCCCGGATGTTGACCACCGGTGTCAGCACGGCGAGCACCCGCCGCAGTACCGCGTTGTTGGCGATGGCCGGCACCAGCATCAGGTCGAGCACGATGCGGTCGTCCTCTGCGTCGACGATCGCCGCCGGGCGCTTTGGCAGGAACTTCACCAGGTTTCCGGGCTTGGACAGGTCGAGCGCGCCGGACTTGATCAGGGTGGCCACGGGCGACTGACTGTCGCCGATGAGCGCGAGCTTCACCTCGCTGAGCCGCAGTCCGATGCGCAGCGCGTTCGGTCCGAGCTCGATCTCGTCGATCTTGATCGCGGCGCTCGCGCGGAGCGACGTGCCCATGGCGTCGACCGTCGAACTCAGGCGAAGGGCCGGAGGGGCGCTGCCGATCTCGATGTCCTTGGGCGCCTTGCGGGGGAGCTTGGCCTGCGCGGTGAAGTAGCGGAGGGCGGCGAGCGGCACGCCGAAGCGCAGGCCGGCGGCGTTGACCACGGCGCGGACCACTTCGTCCGGGTTCTTGCGAACGTAGTCTACGGCAGCGGTCACCAGCGAACGGGCATCGAGCATGAGATTGCTACAAGATTACACGTTTCGCGGACTTGCCCAGGCGCGATTTGGCTGGCCTGTCGCTCCCCACCGGATTCGGTTGGCGCGCCTCAGGGCGTGCCTCTCACCGTCGACCCGCAGGCCGCCGCCCGCTCACGCCTTGACGATCGAGTCCCAGCTCTCGGCGATTTCTTGCGCCGTCCAGACGCCGTTGTCGGTTTCCTTGAATCGCCCGGTCGTCTCGATCACTTTGAACGCGTACACGCGGGCCCCCGCGATCGCCAGCACGTGGCCCGTCCGGTCGCCGCACAGATCGCTGCCGAGAAAGAGCGCCGCGGGGGCGATGTGCTCGGGCGTCAGCGTGTCGACGCCCTGGAACATCGGCAGGTCCTCCGTCATCCGCGTCTTCGCGATCGGCGCGATCGCGTTGACCGTGATCCGATGCCTCTGCAGCTCGATCGACATCGTGCGCGTCAGGCCGTAGATGCCCGCCTTGGCCGACGAGTAGTTCGACTGGCCGAAGTTGCCGAGCATGCCGCTGACGCTCGTCGTGTTGACGATCCGGCCGCCGCCGCCTTGCGCCACGAGCTGCCGCGCGAACATCTGCGAGCAAAGGAACGTGCCCTTGGCGTGCACGTTCACGACGCTGTCCCACATGGCCTCGTCCATCTTGAGGAAGCTCTTGTCGCGGAGGATGCCCGCGTTGTTGACGAGCACGTCGACGCGGCCGAACGCCTTCACGGCCGTCTCGACGAGCGAGGCCGCGCCCTGAGGCGAGGCGACGTCGTCATGGCTGGCGACGGCCTGGGCGCCCGCCGCGCGAAGCTCATCGACCACCCGGTTCGCTGCGCTGCCGCTGCCGGCCCCGTCGCGCGTCCCGCCGAGATCGTTGACGACGATCTTCGCGCCCTCGCGCGCGAACCCAAGCGCATGAGCCCGGCCGATGCCGCCGCCCGCGCCGGTGACGATCACGACTTTGTCGTCGACGAGACCCATGGGATGGCGGCCAAGTGGGGTTTCTAGTGGCAGGGGCTCCCATCGTCCAGACGGAAGCCTCGCGCGTGCTTGACGACAGCGCTGAATCACGATTCACTTCGCGCCCCGCCACCGTAGCGCCGCTAGTCGCCGGTGCGACCCAGGAGACAAGCCGATGGCCGTCGACATTCAGAAGCTTTTCAACGAAGAACTGCCCGCCGCGCTGGCCAAGAACGCCGCCGAGGCCAAGACCATCGGGGCCAAGTACCAGATGAACATCACCGGTCCGACGGGCGGTGACTGGAACGTCGACGTGAGCGACTCGGGCCCGTCGTGCAAGCCCGGCACCGGCCCCGCCGACTGTACGATCTCCATCACGGACGAAGACTTCCAGAAGCTCGTCGAGAACCCTCAGGCCAACGGGATGCAGCTCTTTTTCTCGGGCAAGCTGAAGGTGAGCGGCAACCAGATGCTCGCGATGAAGCTGCAGAAGCTGTTCGGCTTCCGCTGAGCGTCCGCCCCCTCTCCGGGATCAAAGTCCTCGATCTGAGCCGGCTTTTGCCCGGCCCGTTCGCGTCACTCGTGCTCGGCGACCTCGGGGCGCAGGTCGACAAGATCGAAGACCCGGGGGCGGGCGACTACCTGCGCATCATGCCGCCGATGCGCGGCGACACCTCGGCGCTGTTTCTTGCCCTCAATCGGAACAAGCGCAGCGCCTGCATCGATCTGAAGACCGTCGCCGGGCAGAACGCGCTGCTGAAGCTCGTCGAGACGTACGACGTGCTCCTCGAGCAGTTCCGTCCCGGGGTGCTCGACCGGCTGGGCGTGGGGCATGCGCTGCTGCGGCAGCGTAATCCCCGCCTCGTCGTGTGCGCGTTGACGGGGTACGGGCAGACGGGACCCCTCGCCTACCGCGCGGGGCACGACATCAACTACCTGGCGCGCGCCGGCGTGCTCGGGATGCAAGGGCCGCCGGGCAGTGCCTCGCAGGTGCCCGGCTTCCAGATGGCCGACATCGGAGGCGGTCTCTGGTGCGTGACGGCCATCTTGGCGGCGTTGCGCCAAAGGGACGCGACGGGGGAGGGTTGCGTGCTCGACATCTCGATGCTCGAGGCGTCGGCCTCCTTCGCGATGTCGGGGTTCGCGCAGCTCTTCGGAGGGCTGGCGCCAAGCCGGGGCGACGAACCGCTGACGGGGGGCCTGGCGCTCTATGGCACCTACCGGACGAAGGACGGCAAGTACGTCGCCCTCGGCGCGCTCGAGCCCAAGTTCTGGCTCGCGTTCTGCGCCGCCGTCGGGCTCGCGCCGGACATGGAGGCGCTCGCTCCGGGGCCCCAGCAGGCGGCGCTCAAGGCCGCGCTCGCGAACGTCTTCGCGGGCCGAACTCGCGCGGAATGGGAGAACTTTTCGCGCCAGCACGACTGCTGCCTCGAGCCCGTGTTGGGGCCCGAGGATCTGCGGGACGACGCCCAGCTCAAGGCGCGCGAGGTCATCTTCACGATCGAGTCGCCATGGGGGCGGCTCGAGCAGCTCCGGACGCCAGTGACCGACCCGTCCGCGCCCCACGCGCCGCCCCCGCGACAAGGCGAGCACACCGAGGCCATCCTGAGGGAGGCCGGCCTGGACGACGATGCAATCGCCGCGGCGCTCGAGGCAGTGGCCGTGGGCGGCGCCCGGTAGGCCTCGACGGGCGACATGGACCGCGCTACGTGTCCTCGCCGTGAGCGAGCGGGTCATCGGGCCGAACACGTACGTGACGGTCGACTACGAGCTGCGCGACGAAGACGGCGACATGCTCGAGGCAAGCGCCGACGAGGGGGGCGAACCGATTCGGTACGTCCATGGCTACGGCATGCTCGTTCCGGGTCTGGAGGCCGCGCTTGCTGGCCTGCGCGAGGGCGACGAGCGAGAAGTCGTGGTGCCCGCCGACGCCGGCTACGGCGAATACGACGAGGGCCTGCTGCTCGAGGTCGGCCGCGACGAGCTCCCCGACCCGAAGGGGGTGAAGGTCGGCGACGAGTTCATCGCCGAGTCCCCCGACGGCGACGAGATTGCGATGAGCGTCGTGGAGATCGGCGACAAGGAGGTCGTCGTCGACGCCAATCACCCGCTGGCCGGGATGACGCTCCGCTACCAGGTCCGCGTGCTCGGCGTGCGCGACGCGACCGAGGACGAGATCGAGCATGCGGCCGCGCAGCTCGACGAGGCGCACGAGCACGTGCACGGGCCGGACTGCGACCACCAACACGAGCCCGTGCAGCTCGGCAAGAGCAAGCAGCTCAACTGACGATCACGCGACAGAATCAGTAGACGGGAGACGACGATGGCCAGCGGAACCAAGATCAATGCATGGGAGTGGGACGTCCGGGTCCGCGAGCGGAACTTGCGAAAGGGCACGTTCGACGAGAAAGACGTCGAGAAGCACCTCGCGAGCCTGCCCGACGTCGCGGATCAGTCCGACGCGGTGACGACGGCGCAGCCGGCGCTCGGCGGCCGTTCGGATTGACGACGAACCCTTCTTCGGAGGTGAGCGTGGGCGACGCGACGAATACGACCGAGGCGCACGCGGACGACGCGCTCCCGCACGTCGACTTTTCGACGTTCATCCTGTCGTTGAGCCACTCGGCGCTGATGCACCTCGGCGAGGCGCCGAGCCCCGAGACGGGCAAGCTCGAGGAGGATCTCGCGCTGGCACGGCAGACGATCGATCTCCTCGGGATGCTCGAGGAGAAGACCCGCGGCAACCTGGCGGGCGACGAAGAGCGTCTCCTCGGGCAGATCCTCTACGACCTTCGCATCCGCTACGTCGAGCGATCGAAGATGAAGTGATGCGGGCCGCGGCCCACGTCGTATGCGCGGCGTGCCTCGTCGCGGCTTGCAACCGGCTGCCGACGAGCTCGAGCTCGGAGGCGCCCGGGGGATTGCCGCCGGCTGCGACTCCCATTCCGAGCGCCGCGGCTCTTGCGCCCCCGCCTGCGATCGCGTCGGCTCCGACGCCGGGCTCGGTCGAGGTGCGGGCGGAGCCGGTGAGCTTTGCGCCGATCGTGCACGCCGCCGACCCGAGCGTCGTGACCATCGACACGGTGAGCGAAGAAATGGAGGTCTCGCCCTTCAGCCACCGCTACTGGCCGCGCGAGACCCGGGGCCTCGGCACCGGCTTCGTCATCGACAAGGGCGGTGTCATCCTGACGAACAATCATGTCGTCGAGGGGGCCAACACCATCCAGGTCATGCTCTTCGACGAGCGCGTCTTTCCGGGCAAGGTCGTGGCCACCGATCCGCGTACCGACGTCGCCGTAGTGCGCATCGATGCGAAGGACCTGCGGCCGCTACCCCTTGGCGACTCGGACGCGCTCGACGTCGGCGACTGGGTCGTCGCCATCGGCAACCCTTACGGCCTGTCGCACACGGTCAGCGCCGGCATCATCAGCGCCAAAGGGCGGACCCGCAAGGACGTGACGCTCGACGACCCCAGCGGCTACTACGACTTTCTGCAGACCGATGCCTCCATCAACCCGGGCAACTCGGGCGGCCCGCTCCTCAACTTGCACGGTGCGGTCGTCGGAATCAACACGGCCATTCGGGGCGGCGGCGCGCAGGGGATCGGCTTTGCGATCCCCATCAACATGATAAAGCAGCTTTTGCCGATGCTCCTTCGCGACGGCCACATCACGCGCAGCGGCCTCGGCGTACGCATCATCGACGTCCACCGCCTGTCGCCGGAAGACCGCGACGCGCTGCACCTGCCCGACGGGATGCGGATCTCGGGCGCCGTCGTCGCCTACGTCGCTCCTTCGGGCCCGGCCGACCACGCCGGTCTTCAGCCGGGAGACATCATCGTCGGTTTCGAAGGAGCGCCCATCGAGCGCTCGACGCAGCTCGAGTGGCTCGCGAGCACCGCGGGCGTCGGTCGTCCGGTGCTGCTGCGCGTCCAGCGCGCGAGCCAAGCCTTCGATATCAGGGTGACGCTCGGGACTCTCCAAGAAGGGCCCCAGCCGGCGGCTCAGCCTTAGGCGCTGCTCGCTGTCGCGCCGGCGATCAAACGCGCGAGAGTGCGCTCCCGTCCGAGCTCCGACATGACGTCGAAGAGGCCGGGGCTGGCGGCGCGGCCCGTGAGGGCGACGCGCGCCGGCTGGGCGATGTCCTTCATGGGCGCTCCGGTGCTCGGGAGCCACTGCTGCGTCGCGGCTTCGAGGGCCGCAGCCGTCCAGGGCTCGACCTTGTCCAGGACGCCCGCGAGATCCCGCAGGCGCTGCGCGTTCTCGCCGACGAGGAACTTCGCGACGGCGGCGGCTTCCATCGCGGGCGGGTCGCGGAAGACGAAGTCGAGGCGATCGGCGGCGTCGGCGAACGTCGTGGCGCGCTCGCGGATCAGCGCCACCGCGTGCTCGACCCGCGCCTCGTCTGCTTGCAGGCCCCTCGCCGAGAGGAACCGGAGGGTGGCGGCCGCGTACGCGCCTTCGGACGTGAGGCGCGCGGACTTCAAGTGCTCATGGTTTATCGCCAGGAATTTCTTGGCGTCGAAGCGCCCGTCGGCGCGGTTGCAGTGCTCCCAGTCGAACGCCGCCACGAGCTCGTCCAGCGAGAACACCTCCTGGTCGCCGTGCGACCAGCCGAAACGCGCGAGGTAGTTGAGCACCGCGTGCGGCGCGTATCCCTGGTCGCGGTACTCGGTGACGCTGACCGCACCGTGCCTCTTGCTGAGCTTCTCCCCGTTGGGCGCCAGCATCATCGGCAAGTGCGCGAACTGCGGCGGCTGGTGCCCGAGCGCCTCGTAGATCATGATCTGCGGCGGCGTGTTGACCATGTGGTCGCGGCCTCGGGCCACGAGCGTGATGCCCATCGTGACGTCGTCGACGACCGCGCCGAAGTTGTAGAGCGGGACCCCGTCGGTGCGAAGGAGCACGAAGTCCTGCTGGGCGGCGTTGGGTGTCGTCACCTCGCCGAAGACCTTGTCGACGTAGACGACGCTGCCCGTCTCGGGGACCTTCAAGCGAACGACGTGCGGCGCGCCCGGCCGCTCTTCGCGGTTACGGCACGTACCCGGGTAGCGGAACGTAGCCTTGGGGTCGCGTGCTTTGAGCGCGGCTCGCTGGGCGTCGAGCTCTTCCTTGGTGCAGTAGCAGCGGTACGCCTTGCCGCCCTGGATCAGGCGCTCGGCGTGGTCCTTGTAGATCGACAGCCGCTCCAGCTGCGTGTAGGGCCCGTACGGTCCGCCGACGCCCGGCCCCTCATCCCACGTCAGGCCGAGCCAGCGAAGAGAGTCGAGGATGACGCGGACGCTCTCGCTCGTGCTGCGCTCGCGATCGGTGTCCTCGATCCGGAGCACGAAGCGCCCCCCCGTCTTGCGGGCCCAGAGCCAGTTGAAGAGGGCCGTGCGGACGCCGCCGATGTGGAGGTAGCCGGTCGGCGAAGGGGCGAATCGCACGCGGACCATGGCGCGCACCAGTAGCATATCCTGCCTCGCACCGAGGCCCCGTGACCGCGAGCGCGCACCCACTCTTCGGCAAGACGTCACGCACGCTGCTCGTCATGCTCGCGGCCCTGGCGGTGCCGTACGCGACGCCGAGGCTCCGCGCCCTGCGCGTCGTGCCCGCCCCTTGGGAACCTCCGGCCGCTACCGAAGCGCCCCCGGCCGAGCCCGTGCAGAGCGCCGCGCCGGCGTCCACCGGCGAGCAGGCGCTTCCGGCGTCGGAGAACACGCCCACGTTCCACAACGCGCTGCCGGACGAGTCGCGCGCGACGCTACCGGCGCTCGACCCGGACATCGCCGCCACGCTGCGCACCGTGCCGATCGAGGACCCCAGCGGCCACGCCCTCGACTGGTTCTTCGATCACCTCGCCCGCACCGACGCCAAGCAGCCGCACGCAGTCACTCGCATCCTGCACTACGGCGATTCGACGATCGCCAGCGACTACGTGTCGGGCACCATGCGGCGGCGCTTGCAGGCGCGCTTCGGCGACGCGGGCCACGGCTTCATCCTCATCGCAAACCCCTGGGAGTGGTACTTCCACAACGACGTCCTGCACTCCTCGGACGGCGAGTGGAAGGCCAGCCGCCTGGCCGGGCCCATCACCCCGGATGGCATGTACGGCCTCGGGGGGGTCTCCTTCACGAGCTACGGCGGGGGTGTCGCGTGGTTCGGCACGGCGACGCGCGGCGACTTCGGGCGAAAGGTCTCCCGCTACGACGTCTATTACCTCGAGCAGCCGGCGGGCGGCGAAGTCGAGGTGGCCGTCCGGGGCGCGCCGCCCGAGCGGTTCTCGACGCGCGGGCCTGCCAAGGCGTCGCGGGTGCACTCCGTCGAGGCGGCAGACGGCGAGTCGAAGCTCACCGTGCATGCGATCGGCGGGGGACCGGTCCGTCTGTTCGGTGTGGCCCTCGAGCGCGACGAGCCGGGGGTCGTGTACGACGCTCTCGGCTCGCACGCGGCGATGGCCATCTACTGGCAGCGCCAGGACGCGGCGCACTGGAAGGACCAGCTCGCCCTTCGGCAGCCCGCGCTCATCGTGTTCCAGTACGGCACGAACGAGAGCGACCTCTGGAAGCTCGATCGCGACGAGTACGAGCACGCCCTCGCCGGCCTGGTCGACGAGCTGAAAGAGGCCTCGGGCGCGTCCGTGCTCGTCGTGGCGCCGCTCGACCGCGCGGAGCTAAAGGGGGGCAAGTTCGTCACCAAGCAGGTGATCCTCGATCTCGTCGCGATCCAGCGGCGCGTGGCCATGGCGCACGGCGCCGCGTTCTGGGACACGTTCTCCGCCATGGGAGGCCTGGGTTCGATGGGTCGGTGGTTCAAGACGCGGCCTCAGCTCGGCGGCGGCGATCTCACGCACCCGACGCCGCATGGCGCCGAGGTCCTCGGCGACATGCTCAGCGACGCCCTCGTCGCGGCCTACCAGCGATGGTCGCGCGACCGGGATGCAGGGCCCTGACGCCGCCCGCGGCTATCTTGCCGCGACGCCCCAGGTTCGCGACGCGTTCGTGGGCGGCAGGCCGAGCTCGGCGCGCCACTCGTCGTAGCCCCGCAGCATGTCCGTGCCAAGCGATGTCGCGAGCTGCGCGTAGCCGAAGCGGGTCAGGTGCACGTAGTCGCTCTTGGCGCGCGCCTCGTGCTCGTTCACCCATGAGATGATCGTGCCGGGGCCGCCCATGGCCTCGAGCTGGTCGTAGAACGCGCAGCCGGCGGCCGTCGCCACCTTGCGCTGCAGCGCGACGATCTCGCCGATGCGCGGCCAGAAGGCGTACGGTTTCTCCTTGGACGCGTGCCTCGCGAGGTCCGGGGGGCCGAGCAGCAGGCAGGAGGCGCTGGGCGCGGCGCGGGCGACGCGGCCGAGCAGCTCGACCAGGCCACGCTCGTACTCGGCGTCGCCGAGCTTTGGGTCGAGCGCCTCGTTGGTGCCGTACGCGAGGATCACGAGGTCAGGGGAGCGGTGATGGAGCTGCTCTGCGAAGTGCTCCTCGTTCGACCGCAGCGGGGTGAAGATCTGCGCGCCGTTGATCCCGAGGGCGTCGACGACCACGCCGGCCTGCGCTCGGTCGAGCGCCATTCCGAAGAGGCGCACTTCGCCGTCGCCGACGGTACGAAGCTCCACCTCGTGCGGGCTGTCGGGCGCGTCGAACGCGGAGTAGCCGGCCGCCGTCTCGCCTGCGCGCGTCGACACGCGCCCGGCAAGCGCCCCGTCGATGAACACGTCGAAGCTGCCCCCCGAAGGCGCCCCCAAGTAGTCGAGCTCGATGCGTGACGTGGGTTGTGCGATCCTCGTCCACGCGCGTGCGCTCCCGGCGTCCGATCGGATCCCGGCGCCGAGCAGACCATAGAGGCCATCGCCGGCTGCCCTGTCGCCTTTGATCCGGATCTTGGACCCATCGAAGTCGGTCGTCATCCCTCCACGGATGCCGTCCTGGGCGTACGACTTCCATGGCTTTCCGATCGAGACGAACCCTCGGCCGCCGTCTCCGAAACGTGCTTGAAGGATGTGGCGGAGGGTGGCGGTCCCCACGTCCGCCGCCGTGTGCGAGTCGCCGAACTGCACGACGCGCACGTCGTCGTGGGCGTGCCCGTCGTCGAGGCCCGAGAGCTCGCGGAACAGATGGCCGAGTCGATCCGGCCGATCGAGGTTGCCGATGCGCGCCGGCGACATGTCGACGTCGGGCAGCGCGGCGGGCACCGAGGGCGCATTCGAGGCGATGGACGCCCCAGGCCCTGGGACCGCGAAGTCCGCCTGCGCCGCCGACGCCGCCTCCGGCGCGGTGCGTTTGGTGCCGCACCCCAGCATCAAGAGGGGAAGCCACAAGACCAACGAATTGAATCGCACTGCCACCGCCGATCGTGGCACGCCCGAACGAGCGCACGCAAATCCGCAGCGTCGCGGAGCTACGCGCCTACTTGTCCCACTCGCTGCGCTGGACGACGGGGAGCTGCAATGCCCGCTCGCGCTCGAGATCCAGGTTGCCCACGTGCAGCGAGATGGGGGCCTGCACCCACTTGTAGATCGACGCCGAGAATAGCCGGACGAAGCGCGCGGCCCACTCTTTCAGCCGGTCCTGGGCGTGCTCCGGGAAGACGGCGGTGAGGGCCTCGGCCACCTCGCCGGTCGACATCTTCTCGCCCGCGAAGAGGGCGAAGCAGGCGTCGAGCACGGGAAACGGCATGAGGTCGCGTTCGTCTTCCTGGTCGTCGGCCAGCTCCGCGCTGGCCGGTTTGAGGAGGGTGAGCCGGATGCCCTCGTGCTTCGTCCTCTCGTAGAGCCACTCGATGACGTAGTTCACGACCGTCTTCGGGACATTGGCGATGACGCTGAGAGCCCCCTCGCCGTCGCCGCCGATCGTGACGTAGCCGACGGCCTTCTCGCTCATGTTGCTCGTCTGCAAGAAGAGTCCCCCGGCGGCGTTGGCCCAGGTCCACATGCGCTCCGAGCGTACGCGCGCCTGTGCGTTTTGACGGGCCATGGGCGTCAGCCGTTCGCCTGGCTGGAGCATCTTCTCCACCGCCGCGAGCTCGCGATCGAAGGCCTCGTCGATCGAGACGACCGCGAAGGGCACGTCGAGGTCGCGCGCGACCTGTTCGGCGGCGAGCGCCGTCTCCTGAGACGAGTAGCGCGTGGGCATGAAGAACGCCCGCAGCAGCTCGCGCGCCTTGGCCTTGCGCGCGGCCGGCGGCAACTCCGAGAAGCGACGGTCGATCCACCGGCGGGCGATGGCCAGCACCAGCATGCTGTCGCGCCCCCCGGAGAGGGCGACGCCGATCGTCTTGAAGCATCCGTTCTTCTCGAAGTAGTCGCCGAGGCCGAGGGCGAGCGCGTCCAGCAAGTCCTCGCAGAAGGCGTCGCGCGGGCTGCGCGTCGGCTCTTCTTGGGGCAGAAAGAAGCTCTTGTTGCGCGGCGCCGGGAAGACGAGCGCCTCGCGGCCTCGCGTCGGTGCGTCGACCTGCACCCGCGTCACGTGCGGGGCGAGCGCGGCGAACGCCTCCTGGTCGGCGCGCCACGTCGTGTTCTCCGTGCGGAGCCGCCGCGTGCGGTCCAGGTCGAGGGTGACGGCGTGGGCGCCTTCGCAGAAGCGCGGCGCCGCCAGGAGGAGCCGCCCGTTCTGCGCCACGTATCCGCCGCCGTCGAACACCAGCCCGTCGTTGGCCCCCACCATGTTGACGTAGGCGACGGTCGCCTGGCAGTCGGCGGCCCGCGTCGCGATCATCTCACGACGTGTCTCGTCGATCCCGAGCCGAAAGGGCGACGCGCTGAGGTTGACCACGAGCTCGGCCCCCGCGTACGAGCGCCGCCGCATCGGGCCATCGGGCGACCAACCGTCTTCACAGACTTCGAGCGCCACGGTGCCGAAGTCGAGCTCGAAGATCAGGTCGCCGAACGGAACGCCGCCGACGGTGTCGTAGAGGCCGGCCGTCCCGCGGGCCATCGTGCGAGCCTCGTAGAACACGTTGTAAAGCGGCAGCTTCTCCTTGGGGACGAAGCCGCAGACCCGCCCGCCGTGCACGAGGGCGGCCACGTTGTACAGGTGCGCGCCGCGCGCGACGACGAGGCCCAGGGCGCAAGCGCACCCGAGCGGCGCGGTCTCTCGCGCGAAGCGTTCGAGCTCGGCGCGCTGGGCGTCGATGAAGGCCCGCCACTGGACGAGATCCTCCGGGGGATACCCGCCGACGACCTGCTCGGGAAGCGCCACCAGGCTGGCCGAGTCGGCGGCCGCCGCTTTCACGGACGCGATGGCGCGATCGACGTTCGAGCGGCACGCGCCCACCGTCGCGTTCACGCTGGCCAGGGAGACGCGGACGAGCCTCATGAACCGATGCTCGCGTGAGCGTAGCCATTTCGGCCCCAATGCGCCCACAATTGCCCGAGAGGTGCCGAAGGCTTACCGCGGCCCGGCGCCTCCATGACACAAGCGGCGCGGCCCTTCCGTAGCCCCGGTCCTGCCTGATACCGTCCCCGCGTGAAACCCGCACGGTCGAGCGGCAAGCCGCAGAATCGTCGGGGCAGCCCGGAGGCGATCGAGAAGCGTCGAGTGGCGCGCCTCTTCAACGACGTGCTCGGCGGCCGCGGCGCGGGGGTGCGCAAGCACGACGACCGCACCGAAAAGCGCAGGCAGCGGCTGCTGCGGGAGCTGGAGTCGGGCAAAGTCCGAGGGGCCCACGAGCTCAAGCCCCTCGACGTACTCGTCCGCGTGAACGAACTCCTGGGGCTCGGCGAGCCGCTGAGGTCCATCCGCAAGGTGGCCAAGGTCCGCAAGAACGAGGTGCCGCCGGAGGAGGTGGTCGAGGTCGTCGGCCGGTTGCACAGGGCGTACGCCTTCCGCCCCGAGTGCTACCGCTTCGTCGGCCTGTCCGACGAGGTCCTGCGGCTGGCCGGCGTCGTGAGCGCGGAGCCAAAGAAGCGGCAGCGAAAAACGCGCCCGCCGGCGTAAAGTCGGGCCCGTGATCGGTCGGAAGACTAGCCTGGGACTCGTCGTCGTGGGGACGTGGCTCGCATGCGCCGCGGGCTCGCGGGCGGAGGACGGCGGGGCTGACGCCGCCCGCCGTGCAGCCATCGTCGTGCGCGTCGGCGCGGGTCCATCGGCTCGCGCCATCACGGTCGGCGAGATCGAGGACGGCCTCGCGGCGATGCCGCCGTTTCAGCGCAGGATGTTCGGAGCGACGCCCGACGCGGTTCGCCGTGCCTTTGTCGCCGACGTCCTCGTGCGCGGCGCGCTCCTCGACCTCACGGCCCAGGCCACCGACGTCGCCGCCAATCCGGCCGTCCAATACGCCCTCGACAGGGCCCGCTCGAGCACCACTCTCCGTTCGGTTCGTGCGGCGGCGGCTCCCCCGTCCTCCGTGCCGATGAGCGAAGTGCAGGCGTACTACGACGAGAACCGCGCCCGATACCACGCGGCCGAGCGCGTCCAGGTGTGGCGAATCCTCTGCGCGACGCGAGAAGACGCGGCTTCCGTCCTCGGCGCAGCGCTCGCGAATCCGACGCCCAAGGCGTTCACCGAGCTCGCGCGCGAGCACAGCCAAGACAAGGCGACGAACTTGCGCGGCGGCAACCTCGGCTTTCTCACGCCGGACGGGCAGTCGAACGAGCCGGGGCTGCAGGTCGATCCCGCCATCGTCAGGGCGGCCCAGACCGTCCGGGACGGGGACTTCGTGCGGACCCCAGTCGCCGAAGGGGCCTACTTCGCCGTCGTGTGGCGGCGCGGGACGATCGCCGCATCCGACCATCCCCTGCAGGAGGTGGCCGCGCAGATCCGCGATGCGCTGTGGAAGCTGCACGTCAAGAAAGACGCTGACCGCCTCCTGGCCAGCCTGCGCTCCGCCCGACTTCGCGACCTCGACGACGACATCCTGCGCTTCGAGGACATCGCGCCGCCCGCTGCCGCCCCTTCCGCGGCGCTCTCAAGGTAAGGCTTCCCCTCGCTCGAGGAGGTCAAGGGCGGATCGGGCGGCGGCGTGCTCCGCCTGCCGCTTGCTTCTGCCCTCTCCTTGGGCCAAGGCGTCCTCGTTCAGCAGAACTTCGACGAGAAATACTTGGTCGTGCGGGGCCCCTCGGATGCCCACGACGCGGTACGTGGGCGCCGGCATCCCGCGGGCTTGAACGCGCTCCTGCAGCTCGCTCTTTGGGTCCCGCACGCCGAGCACGTCGACCTTGTCCAGCCGATCCGAGACGATGTCTCGCACCAAGGCCCGCGCTGCATCGAGCCCGCGCGCTTCGTACACGGCGGCGACGAGGGCCTCCGCCGCGTCGGCCAGGACGTTCGTCTGGTCGCGCTCCGATCCCAGCGCTGCGCCCCGACCGAAGGCGAGCGTCGCGCCGACCTCGACCCGGCGGGCCCACGACGCCAGCGCCTCCGCGTTGACGAGGGCGCTGCGCATCCGCGTGAGGAGCCCCTCGTCGGCGTCCGCGCGGGCGGCGCCAAGGAGCTCGCTCACACACAGTCCGAGCACCGCGTCGCCCAGGAACTCGAGCCGCTGGTTGTCCGGTATCCCTGTCTCGTTGCCGTAGCTCGAGTGGGTGAGGGCCTCTTCGAACCGGGGGATCGGCCCGGGGCCCGTGATCGCCTCCACGTGCGCGCGAAGCTTGTCCCGCGGCCCCGTCAGGCGATCCCGCTCGTTCATCCGAATCGCGCGTCTGTGGCCGTCGCGGCGTCGAGATCGTGCTGAGTGACGCCGCCTGCGTCGTGGGTGGTCCAAAGGACCCGGGCGCGTCCCCAGCCGATCTCCATGTCTGGGTGATGATCCTGCTTTTGCGCGTCGCAGCCGACCGTCACGGCGAACGCGAGCGCCGAGGCGAAGTCAGGGAACTTGTAGCTGCGCGCGATGCCGCCATCGCCCCCCCGCTCCCAGCCGGGGTGGTCGAGAAGCCAGGCGTCGACGGTCGCGGCAGTCAATCGGGCGGGGGACGACATGAGCCCTATTTAGACACTGCGCTATGCTTTCGTCGATGTCGCTGCTCGCCTGCCCGTTCTGCCGCGAGATGTTCAAGCGGGGCGAGCGGGACGCGTGCGTGGTCTGCGGGGTCAAGCTCGTCCCGTTCGAGACGCTGCCCCCGTCGGCGGACGCCCTCAGCGAGGACGGCGTGCCGCAAGAGCCCGAAATGGAGACTCTTCCGCTCACCTACCTGGGCCGCGGACGCGGCCTCATCGCGGCGCTGGCGATCGTGGGTCTCGTCGCGTTCTTCCTCCCGTGGATTCACCTGACGATGCCAGACGACACGGTCCTCTCCGGGTGTTCCCTCGCACAGCGCCTCGGCTGGATGTGGGGGGCGGGCGTGGCTTGGTTCATCCTCGTGCCCACGGTCTTGAGTCGCCGAACGATCTTCCAGCTGCGCGGCGCCCGGGTGGCCGCGGCGTTCCTCGCGTCCGTCCCCGGGTTGACGACGGTCGTGCTTTTGACCCGGCCTCCCCACGGAGCCCATGGGGTGCCCGTGCGGTTCACCTTCGAGCCCGCGCTCTACGCGACGCTGGCCCTCTCGCTCGTGGCCTGCGGTGTGGCGCTCACCCTGGGCGGGCGCGGAGACGACATCCGCGTACGCCGCGGCACCTCCGCGGGTCAACTCGTGCACTAAGAACGGGGACGTGTCACACTTCGGCGCGAAGCGGCGGAGGCCACCATGGGCGTCGCGAGAAACCGGCTCGAAGCACCCGAGCGCGAGGAACTCCAGGACGCCGAAGTCCCGGCGGCCGTCGTGTGCGCCCACTGCGGCGACGCCGAGTGTCCCGGCTGCGAGCACGATCAAACGCGATCCGGTGTCGTCGCCATCGTCCCGTGGGAGCGCCCCGGCACGCCCGCTCTCGCACGTCTCTGGGCGACCGCACGCGCGACGACCCTCGACGCCGACCGCTTCTTCGAGTCGCTGCCCGATGGGCCGATCGCGCCCGCGTTCAAGTTCGCGGTGACAGCCGAGATCGTCGCGTCGTGCGCGATGGTCTCGCTCGGTGTCGCGCCGATTGCGATCCTGGCACCGGCGTGGATGCGGCATGTCCTGGTCGACGAGGGTCTTCCCTTCGCCCGCCTGCTCCTCGCGGGGGTGCCGGCGTTGGCGGCGATCCTGGTCGCCGCGCACGTCGTGCATGGCCTGGCGCTCGACCGCGGTGCTCGCAAGTCCGGCGCGCGCGGGGCGGTGCAGCGCGCCCTGCGGTTCGGTCTGTACGCGGCGGGGTGGGATCTCGTGTTCGGTCCGATCGGCGCCGTCGTCGTGGCCTTCAAGGAAGGGCCGCGGGCCGCGTTGTCGATCGTGCGCGCGGCCTCCGGGCTACCCACGCGCAGCGCGAGGGCGTTCTTGCGAGGCTGCTATCACCTCGAAGGAGAGGCGGCAGCGCCGGCGCTGCTCGCGTCGTACGTAGCCGCCGGGATCGCGACGGCGGTCGGGGCGGTCGCGGTGATTGCCGCGCTGTTCGCGGCGCTGTGCATCTGAGGGGGTCCGCGCATCGCGGCCAGGCGGAACACGTGGTCGCGCGGTGCGTCGCGGTGGCAAGCCTCGCACCCGGACGCAGCTGATTCCGCGGCCGCGTCGGCGTCGGCCTCGACGACGAAGAAGCGCCACGCGCCGCGGCGCTTCTCCATCACGAGCCGCCCGCCGATCGGGTCGCCGCGGGCCGTCGTGTGCGAAGCTTCCTCGACGAACACGGCACCGTCGCGCGCCTCGAGCTCGGCGTCCAAGGCGGCGCGCCCTTCGGCGTTCGCCCACACCTCGGCCTCGAACGCGTCGCCGTGACCCTGGGAGGTGAACCTCGCGCTCACGCGCTGCATCCCCGCACGGGTCGGCGTGCCGGACGGGGGACTCGACGCCGACGCATCGAACAGCGGGGTGGGTTCAGGCTCCGAGCGGGGTGCGGAGACCCCGACGAGAGTGGAATCGCGTCCGGCCCGCCCGCAAGCGAGCAGGCCCGCGACCCCTGCGGTCAGAAGGAGACGCCGGCTTCGAACGACGTAGTCCACTGCTTGGCCCCGGCCCCGCCAAGGGGCCCGCCTACGCCCCCGTTCTCACCGTTCAGGTCGCCGAGCTCCATCGCGAACTGTCCCGCGAGGTAGAGCACCTCGAATCGATAGTTCAGGCCGACGATGCCGCGCCAGCGCTTGATGTCCGCCTTGTTGAACGTCGTGTCGTTGTTGAAGGCGGCGTTGTTGTCGGCGCCGTTCGCGAGCTTCGTTTTGCA
>Ga0302325_10014320_pt1 | contig 16889 bp, 21 predicted proteins | sample Palsa_T0_2_FD_201948 | JGI IMG/M metagenome (GOLD analysis project Ga0302325, IMG submission 201948) | Peat permafrost microbial communities from Stordalen Mire near Abisko, Sweden - Palsa_T0_2 | ecosystem: Environmental > Terrestrial > Soil > Palsa > Peat permafrost | place: Sweden: Abisko... | reverse complement strand
TGATGTGTGCCGCCCACTAAAATAGGCCAACTCCCCTCTTTATGAATTGAGTCCACCTAATTTCAGCCGTTTCGAGCATGGGGGGATACAGCTTCTGTCGCCGCGGCATCAAAAGCGTAGACATTGTAGTTTTCTGAGGTATCTAGAAATCTAATCAAATGATGTTTAATCCCTTGCATTTCCTCGTCGGTCACTTTGTTGGTGAGGACGTCGGCTGTCCGGTACACTTGCAGGGCATCACCGTTGATGACTTGTCCGTTCAATGCTTTAGCCAGATCGATCCCGAGCTGAGACTTCCCGACTCCTGTCGCGCCTGTGGGTCAGCTATGAGAGGGAAAGCTGTCAGTACCGACGATGGCACAGAGAGTCTTCCTTGCCATCGATGCGAGCATCCGCCATTCAGCGTTGGCAAAGTTTGTCGTCGGTTGATGATCTTCAGGTGATCAACGAAATACGATACATAAAGTAAACACAGAATGGTCTGACCGCGAATCAAGAGGGCAAAAGATTGAACCAGAACTCATCACTCTCTCAATTGGTTTATCTGGTTTAACTTTCAGTTTCAATTGTTTGGTCCCGTAGTCGAACTCTATCAATGGTACATAAACACGATCTTGAATCATTAATACTCCCATTTTACAGAGTATATCTATGCAAACTCCAGCGCCTTCCCTGAGGCCAATATCCCCGCCTGCAAGTTAGCATTACGAATCCAGTAGTGACAAGTACAATCAATCCAAACAGTCCAATGACGGACGCGAAAATCTCCACGATCAAGACCTTTACAAATAGTGATGGATCCGCTGCATCAGCAAGCGCCGCACTACTTCCTACAACGCCCACACTTACACCACAAGCCAAATTGCACATCCCAACTGTCAATCCAGCCCAGAACAGTGCATATCCGGTGAAATAGTTGCTTTTAGTATACAGGTCGGGGCCGGTGACGTTGTTTAGTTTCGCGGAAAAGACAATGGCGCTTATGACGCCGAATATCGCGACAAGTTCGCAGAATATGATCCCGGGAGTAAGACTAAACCCTGAGGGGAGAGTACGAGATCAGGTTCTTTGTGCGAATTCGGGGAGCTTTCACTCCACCGCCAAGAATGGATGTTCCGGTTATGAAAATACCCCTGAAAATGAGGTCGGTAGAGAACTGTGCTTACCATGCTGCACCGATCACCGAGAGACCAATATCGAACCCCACGCCAAGAAGACCCCAAGAGTATGGACTCGTTTCTATCAGAAACTTACCCGGCGAGAACTGTTCTCCAGCTCCAGTGAAGAGCATGTCTAGTATCATCAGCCGCCAGACCCAACAAATTGAACGTACACAGCCCAACAACAGTCAGAAACGAGAGTCCCGCACCGCCAGCATAAGTTGCTATCACCATTGCTGATGAAAACAGAGGTCCAGAAGAGTTGTACTCAGGCCTCTCATCAACAGATGATAAGAAATGACGTTGGAGTTTGAACTGAATCGCAGCACGCTCAAAAATGGAGCCGCCACGTGTGGCGTAATGCAGATCACTGCCTCACACATCCAAGGCCATTTGTCCGACATCGACAAGGAAGAGCATTCACCGCTTGCAGGAGTCAATGTCCTTGTAGGAAGCATGGTCCATCGATCAGAGAAAGCCATACGATATGAGAAGGAACTGGACGAGGCGCGGTTGCGAGGGCATTTCCATCTTGTTCCCAATCTGGCCCGGAAGTTGCAGAAACATGATCATCACAAACAATGTATTATCCATGCGGCGCAGCAGCCTTGCGATTACAGAGGAGCTGATTGTCAGGTGTCGCAAAGACAGCTGTATGCGAGAAGATGTTGAATGATTTTCTGGCCCCGTTGGAGAAGAATCATCGTGATTTGGCGCTACTGAAAGACGGTCCGCATGAGCTCGTCCTTCCACCAACTGTGCGCCCTGAGAAGATGACGGAGATTGCTGCGAGTATGGACGAAGCGGTGAAAGCGCCTGGAACTACGGAGGAGAAAGAGGTATTCTTTGTGAGGGGCGCTGCTGACCATACTAGTTAAGCGAGGTAATCGCCAGCCAAATGTGGATGGCCTTAGGCCAATGGAACAAAGTGGTCGACAAGACAGAATCGCCGACTTCTGGGGGTGCTGCAGGCAACTTAGAAGGCTATGCATATGTACTTATTTATAAGGCTTTTGCCTACCGTGGTACGCCCGTGGTTGCCGCAATGTCTGACATACTCCAGGAATGGCATTTGAGGGAATGGAACAATATCAAGCGGCGTTGCATACATATACATCCGCATCGAATTATATCAACACAGCCAAGATCTCTCGATCCTACTATTCAATCCAATTTTGGACCTCAAAAATCTTGTATAGACTGTGTTTATTGTCATTGCGCCTTCAGAATTCATATGAGACGTTAGAACATTTTCGACGATATAGACGCGCTGTGGATCAAAATGTTAGCACTCGCGAACGTTTAATCATTTTTTATTGGTATTGGAGGACGTTGAGCGAAGTTCTTAAAGAAAAAGTGGGTCAGGGAGCACTTACAGCGTTCTCTGACGAAAAGTCCAAGTACTGCAATCCATTGTATGTCTAACAATAGGACTCCAGGATCCCGTGTGGAATTCTACGAGTTAAGGGACGAACTCCTCGAGGTGCAGAGTCAATATGAATCAGTGTTGACGGATGTGACGAACTTCCCTCGAGCTGGCAGTATAAATCAAAGGTAAATTTTGTCTGTTTCAAGCTCACCTGTGTAGAATTCTGGACTTTGTAGATGGTGCTATGGACAATTGGCGACTATTAGGAGCTGACCCCTCTGAAGCTAAAGGAATGGTGCAGGTATTCTTTTGCTGATTGCAAAGTCTAACTGAAGATGCTTTACCGAGCAACAGCTAAAACCTTCCAATCCCCGCGAATAATGAGACATCTAATGTACGCTTCTGAAGCTACAGGAAACTATGTCGAGGCCGAAAGATCCCTAGATTCTTATCTCTTCATTGTCGAGAATGAGAAGAAAGCGCTCGCGAAATCCCACCAGCACAACCGTGTGTTAACTGATAAGGATCTTGCCGGTGACGTTGATTCCGATGACATTATCCTCCAAACAATGGCTGCAGGCGTTCGACTCCTTGTGAAGTACAGAGGTAAAGGCAAAAAGGCCCTAGACCTTGCTTCTAACATGGAACACGACGCAAAGAGCTGGGATGATAAAAATCCTCAAGTACTTTCCTCGGTGTATCATTCTCTTGGAATAGCCAATTCATTATGGTCGATGCAAAGTATACTCCTTTTTTTGATTTACTAACATCAAGCTATTGACGCCGACACACGACCAAAATTTCAATCTGCGGCGGTAGCTGCGTACAACACCGCCTTGTCATACGCGCCGAACAACATCGAAACGTACTACCAATTGGCCTTGCAATGTGCAATACAACGCAATCTAGAGAGATCAATTTCCTCACTCTCCCAGGCTCTCCATCTCGACAAGTCTCACATTCCGTCAATTCATCTCCTGACCCTCGTTCTTACATCCCTGAAAGACTATGAAAAAGCACTCCAAACTTGTCATACTTTGAAATTCGACGGTATCGACAATTTGGATGTCGAGGACGCAGAAGCGTTGATGGAAATGCAATTGTCGTATCTTCGGATCGTCGAAGTCATAAGTGGCCGGGAACTTGCCCTTGAAGTCCAAAAGGGCGTGTTCAAACTGTACAATCGACTTTTTGGACCTGTTTTGTCGAGTACAGAACATGTGAAACGGTCCTTAGATATCGAACAGCGGGCGGCAATGACAAATCAGGCACTGCGGAGAACAAAATCGAACATTAATTCAAAGAATACAAATCATATGGCAGAAAAGGGAAGCATAGAATCGGGATTATCGTTACAGGTCCCTGCAGACCGAATTGGGAGACAGAGGTCTTTGCTGAGACGAAGACCAAGAAGTCGCTCCGTGGGCGCTCATTCGGTGGAGAACCCATCTAGAACATCCATTGAATATTCGGAAAAACTTTCTGTTTCAAGTAATTCTCAAAGGAGATACGTAATAACGGTAGGTCAAGAGAGACCAGAGACACCCGTAAACAATCCTCAAGGAGCTACTATCTCTCCCTCCAAGGCTAGCGTCAACGATAAGTCACTCAACATCGTGCAAAGACTACCTAATCCTGCCTCGGAGCTTCCATCCAAATACCTGCTTTCTTCTTCAGAACGACGAAACCATGTTGCTAAAGTATATCGCGCAAAACTGTGGCTTGCATGTGCCGCAATATACCGTCGAGGTCGTCAATGGGATGGAGCTCAAGCAGCCATCCAAGACGCGCTCTTGTGCGATGTATGTCACGAAGAGGTTTTCACCGAGGTACTTCTCATCTCACATCACTTTAACACATAGCTCGGAAATCTACATCTAGACCAGGGATCTCATTTCGAAGCAATGACGAATTTCGATCGTGCGATATTGCATTTGCCAGACTACCCCCCCGCCGTGATTGGTCTAGCAAAAGCTTTACTGACATTCCCTGGAAGCAGAGGTCCCTCGTGTGATCGAGCTGAGATATTATTGAACTCAGTCTCCAAGTTGGCTGGTTGGGATAATAGTGAAGCATGGTTTTGGCTCGGTGAGATTTATGAGCGGAGGTCGATGTTGGAGAAGGCTGCAGAGTGCTGGAGTTACTGCGAGGAGTTGGAGGAACGAGCACCCATCAGGGAGTGGCATTGTGTTAAACCAACTTGGTGTTAGTTCGTAACCACGCGGCGTGGTTTGGCATGGCACTCAAGATATGAGGATCACGACAAACGAGATAGCCGCCGGAGACACTGAGACATTAAATTAACATGTTGCGCTCTACCCATCCTGACAGAGCCTTGATTGAAGGTGCTGATTGTTATCAATTCGCCAGCGTTACCCTGCTAATCTCAAATGAACTTCAAGCCATGCTAGTGGCACTACGTACAATCTTCCACCATCGAACTATGGGGTCTGTCAAATCAATTATTGGCTGAGGTTCTCCCCAGAGATGGATTGCAGCTACGCTTCTTCTGCTTTGGTTCCAAGACTAATATGAAACGATGAAACGAAGTTTAGTTATACTTTGGGAAGAATGGTTCATAACCCATTTTAATGATTAGCTATTTACCAGCTACGGCCATATCTGCTAGAACACACTGGATCCCGTTCGATCTCCAAAGTTAAGCTGGCAAGAGCCCCCTCAGTACTCTAGTGGGTGATGTGTTATCTCGCCAACGGCGCAGCTGGTGGAGTTCTCTTTTGCTTTTTATACTTGAGATGGTCCGGAATCGGTGGGTGCTGTAGTTTTTTCCCCCTTTTTTGGAATATTTCTATCATATTTTCTCATATTTTTGCCCAGCCCCGACAACTGGACATCAAATTTCCGACATTTTTTGGAAGTCGCGTGTTTTGGATCCTGGGGCGACTTTTTGAGGTGGTGCTGGTGGCAGATCAGCACGACGATCGTTTCGAATTCCGTTTGGAATCGGTGGGCGCGCGTCGTAGTTGCTTTTGTTGTATTAAAATCTCTGGCCTACCAAGTTCAGATTTGAGGACTGAAATGAACAATCGGCCATGTCTGCCATGGACCGGTGCAAAGGGTAAGATACTATCAGCAAAGATCAGCTCTCGCCAACACCTTAGTTACGCATGGGGTAATTTCAACCACGCAATTACGTTTTTACTAGAATGACCTTCATTTGACACGTTCCTAGGGTGGAAAGAAGAGCTTTTTGAACAGATATGATATGATGTCTGATTATGAATTACTTTCACTATCAGGAATGGCAAATCTAAGGCTACATAGTATCTAGTCATGTTGTCTATCTTGGATCACGGCAGGGTAACAAGCCGCATCAATCTGCTCTGGAAGCAGAGGATCCTCATCATCGTCCGGTAATCTGATCTTCGGACTCGTGCGGTCTACAAGGATGACGATTATTGCCGCGATGAGAGCAACAGCGTTAAGAAGCGCCATGATGTAAAAAGGCGCCCCGGCAGTCCATCTATCGAATAGAAACCCACCCAATTTCGTTAATAACAGGATTCCGCAACCCCCTATCATGAGATGAATATACTAGGTAAGAGTACCGGTCAGGGAATATGCTCCAGCTACTGATCCGCGAATACTTTCGTCGACATATGGACCGGTCGATAATCCTAGACTCGTGACTATAGCGCCAATCTGACTCAATCCTACTATTAGACAACGGATAATGAGAGTCACCTGAGAGCATGGCGAATATGAATGCGGGCGCTCCACGGGGATAGTCACTGACCATACCGAAGCCTCCAAAGCCAAGGATACCCACAACAGCAGTTAAGAGGAGAATGTACTTCCTGTCGAAACGATCGCATGACCAGCCTACGAGGGGTGCACCGAGCAGTGCAACAAGTTGTGATGTCCCAGTCAATGCAGCAGCCAACGAATATGCTTGTCGACATCCCTAAACATCAAAACCGTCCTTACTCTCATGTGCGAGTACCTCTTTAATCTCTTCTGTCGGCGCGTGTGGATCCACTGTACACAATCCCATCTCCACGAAATAATGACTGACAACAGTGGGAATAAACAATGAAACAACAATACTATCCGCCCTAGCGACCAGTCCACCCACATAAGCCAACGCAATCCTCGGATCCCTCGCAGCCAAGAATCCCTCGCCCATCAACTTAAAATACCCCTTCCCCCTCTCCTCCCTGTCCTTCTTGAACAGACACTTCACCCCTTTCGTCTCACTCCTCTTCAACCCCAGAAACATAACAAACGAGATCACCAGCGAAACACTCCCAACGATATAAAACGCCGCCTGCACAGAACTCTTCATTTCCCATCCCCGGGACATAAAATACCGTGGCAGGGGGAGGAATACAATCACTGCGATGAGCGCGCCGACGCCGGTGCAAAACCCGGCGAGACCGGCTATTTTTCCATTGGCGGGTTTTGCGGACGCGTGGGAATAGGGAGTCATTTGGGGGAGGATGGCGGTGACCATGGCGACGCAGGCGGAGCCGCCCAGGGCGAAGAAGAGACGTAGGAAGATGAGGTCGGGGAATACGCGGGAGGGATGGACAAAGGCGAATAAGGAGCAGCCGACGAGGAGGTAGCCTATTGTTGCGACCTGGTTTTAGAAAAATTGGGAGGGAGGGTAGTACGGGTCGTGTTGAGATCTTGTCGCTCAATGTTCCCCATAACGCAACCATGATGATCGAGAGTAGTTCCTTCGAATATCAGTAATGTCAGAACGGGAAGGTACATCCGCGAATCCTAGAGTTCCAACAATGTTCCCTATTTTCTTGACGCCGAGGATATCTGTGATCACAAACGGCTGTAATTAGTTTCGGTATATTCCTTTCGAGGCCATACCTGCGACGCATTGAGGAAGACCAGGAACATAACACTGGCCATGCAGCCGAGTAAATATGTCGCGACGTTTACCTTGGTGACATCGGAAGCCACGGGAAGCCCGAAGAACCGCGCCTGCTGCCTTGGCTCTGTTGAGACTGACATTGTCGAGCTGGCCGAGTTATGCTGAATTGCGTAGATGTGGAGACGGCGACATGCGCAGATGCGGTGACTTATTCCAGGCTGGCGTCATAGAGCCTCGCTCAGGCCATGTTCCGATCGCAACTGATGCCGATGCACCGCTTTATTTATGATATCACGTGTCGGGGTCATCTTTCCTCTCAGGGCCATAAATACCGGCCACCTCGCAAGTTGCGGCTTTAATCTATAGCAGCGGCCTTCAAGCTCTATGAACGTGCGCTGCATTCCGATCCTGCAGCAGCTCCAGCGGTCATCGTTCCGGCCATTTCACACCACACACAGAAGACTGCTACAGATGGACGGCAGCGTCACCTCGCAAGAGCTGGAAACAGCGCTCAAGGATCGGCTCTCTGCCGTGCACACTCAAATCAACGATATTTCGGGTAACTCTTTCGTATCCGAGTACTAGTCTAATCCACAGGGGGGTGCGGACAATCATATGAAGTCATCATTGTATTCAATTCATGGTAATTGAGGCTGACGATAGGTCTCGCCGGTGTTTGCAAAGAAAATGACCCTTGCGCGCCATCGACTTGTCAATACGGCCCTCAAGGATGAAATTGCGCGACTTCATGCTTTTTCACAGAAATCATATACTCCAGAGGAATGGGAAGCTCAACAGGCGAAGGATTCAGAAATGAAAGAATCATAGATGGAGTTCATATATGTTCTCAATGGAAGGGGATAATTTGGAATTATTCTGTGTATCATATCGATATCATTTGCTAACAACATGCTATCGCTCCAACTAAAACAATCCCAAAATATCGTCATTCGCGGGTTTACTCTTCCCTGCTTGTGTTCCGTTCTGTTGTGGTGGCTCATCCCATACATTCGCTCCTCCAAACGCGTTACTTGACTGTCCTCCGCCGCCGCCAAAAACCCCAAGTAGATCATCCATGTTGTTGCCTGCCGTAGGAGGGGGAGGGGAGCCAAAGCTGGACATTACGGGAGAGGTGAATTGGTTTTGTGGAGGTGGCGAGGCAACTTGTAGAGGTGGTGCGATGGGGGACATGAATTGATTCGGAGGATTTGGGGAAGTGACTCTTGAACTAGGAGCAGAAGATGTAGCCAGAGATAAACCGCCCAAATCATCGAGGATGCTGGTCATCGTGTTATTGGGTGTAGTGGCAGCTGGAGACGTGACAGACTCTTCTGCCCCAGCAGACAAATCTAAGTCAAGTAAATTCTCCACATTCGACTTTGTGGTCGCTTGAATGGGATTCTCCTGAGCATTTCTAATTTGTTCCCTGCCGTTAGCAGACGCTCTTGAAAGGCTTATATACTCCACAGCTCGTCGTTGAATTGCATCTGCACCGAAACGTCCTTTTCCGACGAATGACTCCTTCGGTTTATGGTACACACTTGCTAATGAACCCAGATCACTGACCAGTTCGTCCAGTAAGCGGGGACTGAGGACTTGTTGATTTGCGTTGAGGGGAGGCTTTTCACTCAACACGACGGTCTTGGCAACTTGACCTGATGCACTGAGTAATCTCCAGTAGACATACGCCCGATCTCGAATATCGGGATTATCGCATTCGGAAGTCGCAGTCTTTAGTAATCGTTGAACCAATTCCTGTGCACCACTCCCCTTCTTCAAAAACAATTTCACAGTGGCCGTCAACAACTGCAATTGTACCTATCAATTAGTCCTCCCTCCGGAATGAGGAATATACAGAAGTCGGCTCGTCCTTGAAACTTTCCACAAAGGTCTCTAGCAATTCCGCTGCATTGGTGATCTTCTCGGCATACTCACCAATCATCCAAATCAGACTTGCTCGCGCAGCAGGATCGTCCAGAGCATCTAGATTCTCTGCCAACGTAGGAATAACATTCTCATATCGATGCGGATATTTTCGCAGAATGTCTTTGATCACACAGACTGCTTCTTGTACCACGTAATTAACCTTTGAATTGACTAGGTCGAGCAGGACATTGATTGATCGTTCAGACGCTTCAGGGATTTTCAAGGCACAGAGGCCAATTGCACGGACTGCTCTGCGGACAAAGTCGACGTCGATTTCCGTGGCATATCTGCTGTTAGCAGCGGCTCTTGTAGTGGGAAATACTCTTTAAGTTCCATTAATAGTTGGTCTACGTTCTTGTCATTTGCGAGTTTCACCATGATATCCAGTTTCTCATGTTTCAGGTAATCTGGATCATTAAACCGGCAACACTACAGTCAGTCGACGTCACCTTTCGATTATACGAAAATTCTCCATTCCTTGCTTAGGATGTCCGGTTGCTTTTGCAGAATAAGACTTATATTCCGCAAAGCTACATATTGAACTTCCGGCGCAGACGAAATCATCGTAACTAAAATAATCAGCACAACACAAAATGTAGTGAAGATACCAAGTGGAGGACCCATCTTCTTGATCAACGACTTTTGCATCTCGGCTCCCACCGAATTCAGGTTCAACATTATGACCTTTACAGCAGCCATCACGACACTTGCATTCTGGTGTTGAAATTGAGGGACCACTCGTTCGCAAACATGTTCCGCATCTTTCTGGTCTGTGATTCTGTATTTCGCAAGGGCCTCTAGTAATGTCACCCGTCCCCATCTACAATCAGATACGTTTCTAGCGAATAGGAAGGCATTGGGGGCGTGTGGTAGGGTACGTACTCGGTGCATTCATTGAGGGCAACGAGAAGTTTTGTGTGGATTTGGCCGTTTATATCGAAAGCATTGAGTTCAGGGGCCGCTTCATGGATTTCCGTCAACGCCTGTATTGCATTCGCCACGACCATGGGGTTCGCATCGTTCACTGTATCTTGTAATAGTTCTAGGAAGCCATTCTCCAAACACATGGACTGGTTCAAATCGAATAGCTTGGCAACGCAGATAACTGCCGTCTTCCTCACATACGGTGATTCATCCTGCCATCAATACAAGTTCTCGAGGCACATTCCATGGAGGAGATGTAAGAAGCAGAAGGAACAGGTGGTACCTTGAGACACTTGCGTAGCGGTTCGCCCAGATAGTCGACCATTTTATCCACTCGTATGCATCCCATTGTTCTTATTGCCAGGGCCCTGACAAGAGGATTTGGATCTTCCGAGTCCTGGACAAACGTATTCACCGCAAGGATACATAACTCAGGATGACTTTTCGCGTAATTCCTACACGTCAACAAATTCTCCCACAAAATTGCCATACATCAAGTACAAGTAGACCAATTTCTTCTGTCCAAGGTCGTGCGTAGCGATATTCTTGAGAACATCAGGGAACAAAGCAGAAACATCTTTCCCCAGCGTCATCGCTGCAATCGTCTTCTGAATAGCTTCTTTTCTACAAAGTCAAATTGAATGTTAAGATCAACGAATACCGTTCATAGGCATATTGCGAGACGAGACCGTTTCGTAGCTCGAATGTCTCCCCTGGAACGTCAACTTGGTCTCCACACAGACGGGTACCTTTCTTTGGGATCTGAAACGCTGACCGCGCCATTCTTGCGGCAGCAGCCATCGCACCTTGCTCGTCTGTGGTCCTCGGGTATCCTATGCGATTTCTACCGAGCGAACAAGAGTTATCGTTTGCGCCGTGTTGAAGGTGTATTGAGGCGACGGGAAGCGTAAGCAAATGACACGAAGTTGAGATATTCTGATCCAGACCAGATCCTGAACATTCCGGTCGTAATCGGAATGATGGATTCAAGGCACGGAATTTAAGCTCGGGACGAAGGGAATTGTGCGGAGGAATGCGAGATGCCACGGGCAATTCTGCTCAAGACAAAGAGCGTTCCTAATGATCCTTACGACATTGTATTCCGAGACAAGACACCCTTGATACCGGTTTTTGTCCCTGTTCTAGTGCACCAACGAGTCAATGAGTCGCAATTACGGTCTATCCTCGAGAACGAGCCTCAAGACCATTATACGGCATTGATAATCACCAGTCAGCGTGCTGTGGAGGCAATCGATGATGCTATGAAGGGGTTATCAGGTATTCCCGCACTACAGATAACACAATTGACCTTAGACGAGCAACTACGACTGTTGAGAGCGATGACAGTGTATACTGTCGGACCCGCCACTGCGCTTGCGATCACAAAGTTGCACTTCTCGACGATAGTCGGGGCAGATACAGGAAACGGCACTGCTCTCGCAAACTCAATAACCCAAACATACAGGCGAGATCACGCTTTCTTCCTATCAGCGCACACCTCCTCTCATCCGTCCTCAGAAATGGAATCTCTCGCTATCCCCCGTCTGCCGCTGCTATTCTTGGTGGGCGACAAGCGCAGGGATATCATACCGAAACGTCTGGCGGAAGAAAACATCGCACTTGAAGAATTGACAGTTTACGAAACAACTGTGGCAGAAACTTTTGATGAAGAGCTGGATCGAGTCATGAATGATACCACGGATGGGGACATTGAATGGATTGTGTTTTTTAGTCCTTCTGGGGCGGAGGTTGCGCTGGAAAAGATGAAGAAGTTAGAGAGGAAGATTAAGGTGGCTACAATTGGACCGACGACCGAGGAGTATCTAAGGAAGGAGTGGGGTGTAGTGCCGGATATGGTGGCTAAGAAACCGGAGCCGCTAAGTATGGTCCAGGGAATATTAGATTGCATGAACATATAGCACCACCATGTAAATAAGAGTATTAATATCATCCCTAGGAGTAAGGGGCTATATTACATCTCACCTGCCTATTCCAAAACTGTATAAGGCCGCTATGTCCACTCATCGTCAGCCAATTCCTTAATCTCAGCTTTCGTCTGAACATTCTCTCCAACATTAACATCCCTACTCTCCGCCTCCTTCTCCCACTCCCTCTCATCCACCAAATCATACTCCCTATCCTCTCTAATCATCTCCTCATACCTGTCACACATAGGCCGTACCCCCCTCTCCAGAACCTCTTTCGGCGGCGGAAAATAGAAATCCGGCCCAAAATTCAATCTCACGATGCCATGCTTGAAAACTGACACAGCAGGATAATACCCCAACATCCCATCATCTAAATCCCTCCCCTGTAGCTGTGAACTCGGCGGTAAAAACGCTAATAAATCATCGAATGCCGTGCCCTGGAATATCCCATTTTTGTACACGTTGATGAAACTCCCCGGTAATGTCGGGAAGGAAGGTCGTTGAACGGGGATAGAGGGATTAAGTTGTGATTGCGGAGGGAGCACCGGATTCATCAAATCGTCCATTTCTTTGGAGGCGACATAATCGGGCTGTTCAAAGTATAATTGGCCTCGGAAACGGATGGGGATGCGGTCGCGGAATATGTTGCGTGATTTGCCTTCTTCGAGTTTGGGCAGCGGAGGGAGACAGATGTGCATTCCGATTACGTCGCCTGTGCCAAAGGAGTCCATGAATGGACGGGGTCTTGACATGTGTACTTTTTGTCCTGTCACGTCTCTTAAGCCATATGAATAACCGTCAAATCCGACGGGGACATCCAGCGGCGCTACTGTCAGTCCATGTCCGTATACTCATCCCAGGTATGAGATCAAGGGGAAGGGGAGGGATACTTTCTCGTCGTACGAAGCCCACTCGAGTATGTCCTCCCTGATCACCACCACCTCTCTCAATCTTAAACTCAACGTACCATTCCCCCTCCCTGATACATATATTCGTTCTCGCCATCCTGTACCCCTTCTCCGTGGTGACGCTCAATCCCTCCTTATCGATGAGTATATAAGGGCTCATATCCTGCCAGTTGATCCTTGCACAGTGCGGCGGGAGCGATATCTGAGTGTACATGATCTGGGGCATCTCCGGGGCTGCTTTACAGGGTATATAGCGGAACTTCTTCTTATTGAACGGTTGATCGCTGACTCTGTAGAACTCCTTGGGTTGGCCGTCGAGAGTGGCTGTATGGGCTGGCGTGAAGGTGGGCAATCGGGGTGTCGCATTGATGTCTTCTTGGCGGTATGGAGGGGGACGTAGTCGCAGGGGTGCGGTGGTGCTGGGAGGGAGAATTGGAGCGGGCTTGGAGACGACTTCTTTGGCTTCTTTCTTTTTCCATGAATCCTTCTTTTCGCGGGCTTCGCGGTGGATCGGCGCGGGGAGCGGTTTATCGCCTGGAGGCGGAGTGGGTTTATGTGACGAGGATGGCCGAGGTGGTGGAGTGGATTCATGTAGTAGAGTCTGAGGAGTAGAGGAATTGTTTACGGCTGCTCCGTTTGTCGTGACGCCGTTTTGTTGCGGAAGATCCGTCTGGGGCGGTGGCACGGGGGATACAGGGGCGCTGTGACTCGGAATTGAAGGAGTGATGTCTTCCATCGCCGTTTGAGAGGGTTCAGACGGTGGAAGAGGCTCTTCAGGCGGGTGTTCCGTGTCCATGCTGAGGAAGACGTGAATTGCGAACGAGACTGAAGATCACCATTTTGGAGGTCTGACATCTCAATGCCAAACTCGTGTTCTAACCCCAACATGCCGTGTGCTTACACCGGAATCACTTACAGATGACTTGTTTGTATTGTTGAGTCAAATAAAAACGTCGAGGGAATGGGATCGCTTCAACTCCTTCAAGCCGTGCACTGTTCTTGACGACGCTCCTACTCTCTCTTATCACGACTCCCAGCAAACCATAAGACTGACTCTCCGTTTTTAACAGTACAGTAGACAAAAATAACCGTTACCGAGTGCTAGGATCGGAAAAGTGGGTTAGTCCGTGAGAGATGCATCTCGCGTATTAAGGATCAATCACGTTGAGCTTACTTCATCCCCCTTCCCGAAAACGTCATCACACAGAGTGGTGTCCCCAAAACGCTCCACCCGACAACAAACAGTCTGCAACAACTCTCACCCGGTCTCTCGTCCCGTCCCTCAGACACACCCAACAACAAGCCGTTCCTCCCTTGTCCACGTAATCCCCCCTGCACTGCCTCCCGGCCTGCACGCTGACGTTCTAAAAGAGACTGTTGACACCACACTAGACTCATCCATCCACACCAACGTCGCAAGAACCATGTCTTGGCAAGGTACGTCCTTATGACTTGTGTTGAAGCAGTGCCTGACATTCTTTGTAGCGTATATCGATTCCTCCCTTGTTGGAACCGGCACGGTGGATAAGGCGGCTATCTACTCCAAGGCAGGGGACAGTACCTGGGCAATATCCCCTGGATTTCAAGTACATCCGCCTGACTCACAAGTTTCTGACTGGCAGTTGAGTGCTCCTGAAGTCACTGCCATTTGCAAGGGATTCGATAACAGCGAAGCCCTATTTGGCCGTGGAATCAAAATCGGCGGTGAAAAGTACTTCACCATCCGGGCAGACGATAAAGCCATCCAAGGCAGAAAGGTACGACTCCCACTTCCCTCCCCGTTTGTTGCACAGGGCCGACTTGTACAGGGCGAAGAGGGAATCATTTGCGTTCGAACTAAACAGGCCGTGATTGTGGCACATTATCCCGCGGGACAACAAGCTGGCGAAGTCACCAAGGTCGTCCTCGCGCTCAGCGACTACCTCACCAACCTCGGCTACTGAACGCACACACATATGGGAAGGGCATGCAGGTCAAGTGGGAGGTAATATCAAATGGATCGGTGTGAATGATGGGGAGAAGGAGGGGGATAATATATTTGTATTTCTTATCTCTGGTGTCGAGTTTTCTTCCTTTTCTTAAACTCCTCCTTTTTTCATATGAGAGTCTCGAGTCGTGCGTCATGGTATCATTTTGGTAGGTAGTGTATTCCTTAGGCTGGAGCACCGTATAGCAAGCAATGCATGCAGTAACATGGTTATCACACTGTATGTACCGAAGAGGATCAGATCCCTTGCGGCAACTTGATTTTTCCGCTGCTTTGCTAGCATGATGTATGTATGTGTTAATGTCCAATTACAACTGGTATCCGAACAGACCGCTCTATCCAACACCCCTATCCTAACTTATACTGGCAACTGCCGTGACCCAGCCACCCTGTCCAATGCCTACCATGAGCCCATCGTCACGCAACGTGTAAATACCGGCCCAATGTACGGTCCGCGTAGAATGGGTCCAATGACGGGTAACTGTCTTAGGAATCCCAGGACGACGGGGAAGAAATCCCCAAACAGATTAATGAATCCAAACACTTCCACACAAATCCCCACGATGGGCCATTTCAAGAAAATCAATGCCACGCCGCCTAGAAAACAGAATGTCCCTCGAATTTTATGTTTCCGCGTAAAAAAGTAGAACGTCTTGGTCGGACCGATAATCAACGTCAATCCTGAGATGAAGAGAAGCTATGGTAAGAAACGCCCGCTTCTAAAGTGATACGTTTCCGATTGCTAATAATGCGCCGTCGAAGAATAATATTACCCCCTGAAAGTTAAATCGCGAGCTAGTGTTGAGACATACCAGGAGCATGAATAGAAACCCAAAGATCGAGAGAACACATCCAATTTCTAGCAGTTAGTCATTGCTTTTGACCAAAGTGAAGAGATCATACTCTGGGCATCTGTTAACCACATTTTGCACGGGTGTTTATTGACGGAGAGTAGCGTTGATTTCCGCGGTTACGACACGTTCACTGAAATTTCCCACCTCAATCTCCCCTAACCCAGTCCCCTGACGAGCTGAGGTAATCGTTGATTTGACTTTGGCGTGGCAGAGCGTGTCGGTCCATCAAAGTGCTGCTGGCGATGGCAGCTGTTGCAAGACATGCGCAGATGAATGGGACAAGCACAAACGGAACGGCTACGCCTCGAGAAGAAAGCCATGACTTGGAGGATTTGGACGCTGCTCTGCTGCAGACCATAATAGCGAAACGCGTCATTAAACTCGACGACGCGTTGAAGATCCTGGAAACCCTGGCTGATGTCACTGGTACATCTCCCGTACACACGAAGCATATGCTGATGCAGAATCCGATGTCCAAGTCGACCAGGACTCGTTGGAGGAAGCAGTCAGTCGAATCAACCACGCCATCGCAGACTTTGACTTTGAAGTCCGCAAGACACTGGACCAAACCACAGGAAACCCAATCTGGGCCATCGTCAACACCACCTCCGACTCAATCACTCAGCTCGCTACAGCACACAATGCCTCTGAAATAGCCTACTTCAGAACCCTCCTTTCCGCAATATTTGATACCTCGAATTCCGTCCATGAAGAAGTATTTGCCGTAAAATCAACGGATGCATCCAATTTATCTTCCGCACAGGGTGTAAATATGACGAAGACGGCGGCGGACTTTGCGCTGCATAATTTCATCCGAGAGGGGTGGTTGGAGAAATCGCGGAACGGGTTTATCACCATCACTGAGAGAGGGTTGTTGGAGTTGAAGGGATATATCACCGAGATGTTCACCGATATGGATGAGGAAGAAAGTGGTCGGCGCGTCGATAAATTACGAACCTGTCACGCATGTCAAGAAATTATCAC
>Ga0302325_10014319_pt1 | contig 16890 bp, 13 predicted proteins | sample Palsa_T0_2_FD_201948 | JGI IMG/M metagenome (GOLD analysis project Ga0302325, IMG submission 201948) | Peat permafrost microbial communities from Stordalen Mire near Abisko, Sweden - Palsa_T0_2 | ecosystem: Environmental > Terrestrial > Soil > Palsa > Peat permafrost | place: Sweden: Abisko... | reverse complement strand
GGTCGCCTGGGTCTGCGATCCGATGCACGGCAACACCTTCGAGGCTCCCAGCGGTCACAAGACGCGGCGGTTCGATGACGTCCTGGCGGAGGTGCACGGGTTCTTCGACGTGCACCGGATACTCGGCACCCATCCCGGCGGCATCCATATCGAGTTCACCGGCGACAACGTGACCGAATGCGTCGGCGGCAGTCACCAGATCGCCGAAGACGACCTGTACCAGCGGTACGAGACCGTCTGTGACCCGCGGCTCAACCGCAGCCAGTCACTCGACCTCGCCTTCACCGTGGCAGAAAGCTACCGTACGTCGCCGGCCAGCCCGGGCCACGCCGGGGCGCACGATGCCGCCGGTTAGCTTCCGGCCGACCCGTGCCCAGCGGCCTTTCTAAGCGCCGGATCCGGTACAACTCTGGCGGCTCTATTCACCGCCGATTGTTTCTTCTTTGTTACATTTGGCCGCCTATACCGCAGTTAGCGCGGACACGAACCTCGCTCCAATGCAGGCGCCTGCCTGCGGCCGCAGAACGCTTCCGCGGCGCCTTCGCCCGGCGCAATCCCGAAACCCATTCCGGTCCGCGGCGCGGCGCCCGCCCGCCTCGGCACGCCTCGGCACGGCGCGACCAGGGACGCGACCTTCCTGTTTGCGCAAGTGCGCCTGAGTGGCCGAGCGTCAGTCGGCGTGCTACTGGCGATCTTCAGCGGCCGCCATAGCGCTGCGCCCGGGCGCAGCCGCCGGCAAAGTGCGGAGGCCCGTGGTGGGACAGGAGAACAGCGGTTCTTCCGGTCAAACTGTTAATAATGTGACGAGACGTACGCAAATGTAGATACGATAGTCCGGAAACAGAACTTACGGAAACGAGCACGTTAATACCGGCCTAACGTTCGCACCGCGGGGCGGCGCGGATCCGGGCTGGACCGATAGAGGGGGGCGTGCCACGGTGGTTCAAACGTCAGGGCCGCAGGACATGCAACTGGGCGATTACACCGGTGTGCTCCGGCGTCGTTGGTGGCTGATCATCGTCGTTGCCATCCTCGGGACGCTGGGTGGCGTCGGATACTTGAAGACCGCGCACAAGGTCTACACCGCCACCTCGGCGGTATACGTGACCGCCACGAGCGCGACCGTCAACCAGCTGGCCAACGGGCGGACCAGCGGCGCGGTCAACCTCGATACCGAGGCGCAGGTCGTCCAGTCGGCGGCGGTCGCGCAGGCCGCGGCCAAACTCATGCACACCCCGACCAACCTGCAGCAGCTGATCAAGCGGGTGAGCGTGACGGTGCCGGCGAACTCCCAGGTGCTCTCCATCAGCTGCGAGGGATCGTCGGCCGTCGGCGCGGCGAGCTGCGCGCAGTCGTTCGCACAGGCTTACCTGGCCTACAACAGCGCGAGCACGACGGGCTCGATCAACAGCCAGATCTCGGCCCTGCAGTCCAGGATCAGCGACCTCGAATCGGCGTCAGCCAAGCTGACCGTCGAAGCCGCCGCGCTGCCGGACAACTCGAGCCAGCGGGCCAGCGACGAAGAGCAGCTCAATTCCGATAATAGCCAGCTGAGCTCGCTGAACAGCCAAGTCGCGGCACTGACCACCGGCCTGGTCAATCCGTCCGGCGGATCGATCATCAGCAACGCCAGTCCTCCGCTGAGCGCGACCAGCCCGAAACCGGCGCTGATCATCCCGAGCGGATTGCTGGTCGGCCTGCTGATCGGCCTCGTTCTCGCCTACATCGTGGACCGCAGGGACCGGCGGATCCGCGGGCCGCGAGATGTCGCCAAGCTGAGCGTTCCCGTGCTGATGAGCCTGCCGCCGCGGAAGTCCAAGCCGGAGCTGGCGATCGCCAGCTCCCGGTCACAGGTCGGCCGGGACTTCTCCGAGCTGGCCCATATTGTCACCGGCTCGCTCGGATCCGGCAGCCACGTCATCCTCGTCAGCGGCTCCTCCGCAGGCCACGGTGCCAGCCTGGTGGCGGCCAACCTCGCCGTCGCCCTGTCCCGCAGCCAGCCTGACGTCACGTTGGTATGCGCTGATCTCGAGGGAAGCGTCGTCCCCGAGATGGTCGGCGTGCTGCCGGGGCGCGGCCTCACCGACGTGCTGGCCGGAGATATGCCGGCCAGCGGTGTCAGGCGGCACCCGGCTGCAGCGCCGCGGCTGACCGTGATCACGCCGGGTTCGGCCGGAGCGGGCGCCGAAGATCTCCAGCAGGATGCCGTGGAACAGCTGCTGAACGGCCTACGCAGCGAAGCCCGGTGGGTCATCGTCGAGACGGCTCCGGTCACCTCGGGGCCCGACGTCTACACCTTCGCGCACATCGCCGACGCGGCCATCCTGGTGGCCGAGACCCCTCGGACACGTAGTGACCAGGTACTGGAGAGTGTCGAGCACCTGGACAGGATGGGGGCGACCGTGCTCGGCACCGTCCTCCTGCCGTCGCCGCGATCGTCCGGCAAGCGAGTCATGCCGATAGGCGCCATGGAAATCAATGCCCAGCTGGCAAGCCGGGACGCGGCCGCGTTGACGGCAGGTGGCGCTGTTCCGGAGGCTGACCAGGGCGCGGAAAGCGCGCCTGCGGGCGGAACCGACCGGCTGTCCGGCGGCCCAGCTGGTGCGAACGCCGACCGGTCCAGGACCGCGGTCAGCGACTGGTCCCCTGCTGAAGAGACGCCCCGTTCCCTGCACGGCAGCTGAGCGAATGACCGGATGGGGTACTTGGGCGCGGTGCGCGGTCGCCGCGTCCTCATGCGGAGTCATCACCGCCCTGGCCGGGTGTTCCGCGGGCACTGATGCCACGCCGACGCCGGCTGATACCAGCCCGGCTTCCGTGACCACGTCGGCCGGCCCCGGGGGAGGCTCGGCAGCTACCGTCGCGAAACCCACCGGGTCCGCGGGGGCCGTGGCCCCGCTGACCGGGCTCACTGTGACGGCCGCCACCGCGCAGCGGCCGGCCGTCGCTGTCGCCGTAGCCGGCTCGGATCCCGTCGGCCTCGGATCCGCCGACCTCGTCTTCGAGGAAATCACGTCACCGGTCAGGTACCTGGCCGTTTTCCAGTCAGACGAGCCGGGCCAGGTCGGCCCGGTGACGAGCACCAGCCCGACGGACGGCCCGGCGCTCTCGGTACTGCACCCACTGACCGGCTATGACGGAGGTACCAGTTCGTTCGTATCTGTCCTGGACGCCACGAAGATCATCGACGATGGCTACGCCGGACATGCTTCCCTGTACTCGGCCGGCTCGGATGGCCTGACCGTCTCGGCGGTAGCGCTGGCCGCGGCGGGCCGGTCCGACGGGCCGCCGCCCCCGTTGTTCTCCTACCGGGCCCCGGGTACGTCGCTGGCGTCAACCCAGCAGACCTATCCGACCTCGGTTCGGGTCGATATACCAGGTCAGCCCACGCAGCAGTGGGACTTCGACGCACGCGCCGACCGCTGGGTGGAGACGGCTGGTGGCCCGCGGGTGAGCGTCGCGAATCTGGTGGTGCAGATTGTCCCATTCAAAACCGTCTACCTCAGCCGCAAATACGGCGAGACCGCACAGAGCGCCCACGTATTCGGCACTGGCCCAGCGACAGTGTTCTCCGGAACGGCGCCCGGGGGGAGCGGCGGCACCGCGGCCACGGGCATCTGGTCCAAGCCGGGCCTCGCGGCCGTCACCAACTACCTCGACGCGGCGCACACGCAGATGAGCTTCGTGCCGGGACCCACGTGGATCATACTGGCGCCCGCGGGCACGCGCACCAGCCAGACCGGGGGTGGCCGGGCATGACGCTTGCCGCCCCACGCGCCAGGGCCGATGCGGCCAGGCCGACCGAGCCAATCCCGGCGCGGGGGGGACATCGAGGCAGCCGCCGGAAGCAGTGGCTCGCCAGCCATCCGGCGTGGCCCGTTACCGCCATGCTGGCCGGGTACCCGATCTGGTGGGCTTTTGGTCTGGCCGACGAGTCGGTCATCATCATGGCCATCCCGATGCTGCTGCAGATGCGCTCCTGGCGTCGGCACGGCCGTCGCATCAAGGTTCCCCCGGCGTTCGGCCTATGGCTGCTGTTCCTGGTATGCGTGATCGCCGGGGTCGCGACCCTCGGTCTGTCGGCACCGGACACCGTGGTAAGTCCGGTAGCCAACCGGCTGTTGTCCTTCGCGGACCGCAGCCTGACGTACGGCGGGCTCACCGTGCTCTTGCTGTACGCGGGTAACCTGACCGAGAGTGAACTGGCCCGCCGTAAGCTGGCGTGGCTACTCGGCTTGGTCGGGATCTACACGGTCCTCGGCGGCCTCGGCGGCGTCGCTGACCCGGGCTTCCAGTTCACCTCCCCGCTGGCCCACGTGCTGCCCGCCAGCGTTCAGGCGAACACCCTGATCAGCGCGGCCTTGCACCCGGCATTTTCCCAGGTGACTGCCGTTCTGGGCTCGGCGGAGGGGCGGCCGAAGGCACCGTTCGAATACACCAACACCTGGGGTAACTCCCTGACCATCTTGCTTCCATGGCTGCTCGTGGCCTGGTGGTCGTATGGCAGCCGGCGGCACCACAAGCTCGTGATCGCCACGGTTGTGGTCGCCATCATCCCTCTGGTCTACTCGTTGAACCGGGGCGCCTGGGCTGGCGTCGGGTTGACGATGGCCTACCTGGCGATACGACTGGCGGCGCGGGGCAAGCTTGCGGTACTCGGCCTGTTGTGCGCCTGTCTGGCGGCAGCCGCGGTGGTGACCGTCGCGACCCCGCTCCAAGACATCATCACGTCGCGGCTCCAGCATGAGCAGAGCAATTCGATCCGGGCGTCGCTATCGATCACGGCCATCGAGGACGCCGGCGCTGCGCCGCTGATCGGGTTTGGCGATACCAGGCATGAGCAAGGGAGCGCCAGCTCGATCGCGGTCGGCCCGACATCGGACTGCAAGCTATGCGGTCAATACGAGATCGGCAGCAACGGCCAGCTCTACCTGCTCCTGATCTGTACCGGCTGGCTAGGGACAGGTCTTTATCTCGCCTTCTTCGCCTACCTGGGCTGGCGCTACCGACGTGACAAGACAGCCTTTGGAATGGCGGGCGTGCTGGTCATCGTGCTGTCGTTCCTCTACATGTTCGCCTACGTAGCCGTGACCGCGCCGCTTGAGTTCACCATGCTCACGGTGGCCCTGCTGTGGCGCAACGATCAGTGGCTGCGCGGCACCGGCCGCACCGTGGATCCCGTGCTCACGCCGGGGCGGACAATGGCCGGCAGGTCGAGGCAGGTGGCTTCGCCCGCGGATCTGCCGGCTGGCCGAACGTGATACAGCCGGCTGGCCCCCATGCCATCATCGCACCGTCCGTCCGCCCAGAGGCGGACGGCGGGCTGGCTGACGTGGCCAAGGGAGGTCTGTTCAACCTCATCGGGGCCGTGGTGGCGGGGCTCAGCACCGTGGCGGTCACCTTGGTCGTCACCAGAAGCTTCAGCCAGGCCGCGGCGGGCGCCTTCTTCACCGCTACGTCTCTGTTCTTGATTATCGAGGCGATCGCGAGCCTGGGCACCGCGCCGGGAACGGTCTACTTCATCGCCCGGCTGCGCTCCAGCGGGCAGTATCACCGCATTCCCGAGGTGATCCGCACCGCGGTCAGGCCGGTGACAGTGGTCTCCGTCCTCGCCGCCGCGGCCCTCGCGCTGACCGCCGCGCCAGCGGCGCGACTTCTGCTTCATGGCCATCTTGGCCACGCCGGGGCACAACCCTCAGAGGTGGCGACGGCGCTCAGGGCGCTGGCGGTCACGCTGCCGTTCGCCGCGTTGCTCGACACCTTTCTCGGCGCGAGCCGTGGCTTCCGCGCCATGGCCCCGACGAACGCTGCCGACCGGATCGGACGCTCCCTGCTGCAGCTGGCGGGAATCGGGGCGGCCGCGGCGGCCGGAAACGCCGCATTGCTCGCGCCCCTCTGGGCGCTGCCGTACGTGCCGGCCGCGTGCGTCGCGTGGCTGTGGCTGCGCCGTATCCAGCGGCGGTCGCGGCAGGGTGCCGCAGTGACCGGCACCGCTGACCGACCCGCCGAGCCGACACCGGACCCGGTAGCCGTTCCGGCCGCAGCGGCCGGAACGGAGCCGCTCCGGTTCTGGCGGTTCACCGGACCGCGCGGTCTGGCCGCGCTCGCGCAGATCACCATCCAGCGCATCGACATCGTCCTAGTGGCCATCATGCGGGGCCCGGCGGAGGCGGCGATCTACACCGCCGCGACGCGGTTCCTGGTGGCCGGCCAGTTCAGCAACCAGGCCATCAGCATGGCCGCCCAGCCGCGATTCACCGAGATGTTCAGCCAGGGTGACCACCGGGGCGCAAACCGCATCTACCAGGTCACGACGGCCTGGCTCATCCTGCTGACATGGCCGCTGTACCTGCTCGCAGTCTCCTTCGGGCCACAGATCCTCACGGTGTTCGGCCACTCCTACCGGGCCGGTGCCGACGTCATGGTGATCCTCGGCCTGACGATGCTGCTGGCAACCGGCTGCGGGCAGGTGGACATGGTCCTGGTGACCACGGGCCGCAGTAGCTGGAGCCTGATCAACGGGCTGCTCGCGGTCGTCGTCAATGTCGGCGTGGACGTGCTGCTGATACCTCGCTACGGGATAACGGGCGCGGCGATCGGCTGGTCCGCCGCGATCGTCGTCACCAACATTATGCCGCTCGCTCAGCTGGCCGCGACCCTGCGGTTGCATCCCTTCGGGCGCGAAACCGTCATAACTGTCGCGTTGACCGCCTTTTCCTTCGGCCTCTTGCCGTGGGCGTCACGCGTGCTATTCGGGCACGACGCCTTTCCTTCGCTGGCCGCGATCGCATGCGGCTGTGCCGTTATGGCCGCGGGCATGTGGCGCTTTCGCGCCGACCTCAACCTGGCGGCCATGCCGGGAGCCGCACAGCTCGCGGCGGCGGCCCGGCGGCGACATAAAAAACGGCTGGGCGAGAAGCCTGCTTAGCAACTCGACTGCAACCAGGTTGCACCTTACATAGAAGACCTACTCAGATCAATTAAAAGTCAGCTTCGCGGCGGGAGATTAATCGTGCTAAAAGTACTGGTGGTACTATTGTGGCCGGTAGGCATCGGCGCAATTCTGGCGGTAACAGCCCTGCTGGCTAGGCGGGCGCGTCGCCGTCCTGCGCCCGCTGCCACGGTAAATGGTCACCACGATCGCGACCTGCTTGTCAGCGTGCGGGCCGCCTGGCCGTCGGTCATCGGTATGCTGCTCATCCTCCTCGTCGGCGCTGTCGCCGTCTACGCGCTCACCTGCCTGCTCGGCCTTCTGGTCGTACACGCCGGACCGAGCATCGACAAGCCGATCTACAACTGGATGATTCACCACCGGATGCACTACTGGAAGGTGGTCATGAACCGTGTGACCAAGGTGGGAAATACTTGGACCACCTGGGGTGCGGCCATGACCGGAGCGGTCTGCCTGGCGGCCTTCTATCGCACGCACAAGTGGCTTCCCCCGGTGGCGGTCGGCGCGGCCATCATCATAGATCACTACCTGACGCTCGCGGTGCGGCACACCTTCCACCGTCCCGGGCCGCCTGACAGCCCGCTCGGCACGTTCCCGTCGGGAGGCTGCGATCGCATCTTTGTCTTCTACGGGCTCATCGCCTACCTAATCTGGCGCGAGGTCAGCGGGAGCAAGCGCGCGGCGATCTGGTCGGCCGGTGTGGTGGCCGCGCTGGGTTTCAGCGAGGGCTACAGCCGCGGTTACCTGACGCTGCACTGGTTCACCGACATCCTCAGCGGCTTCATTTACGGCTGTCTCATCCTGGCCGTATTCATCGCCACCATCCGGGTGGTGGTAGGCCCCGCGCGGACGAGATGGACGAACGCGCTGCCCGACGTCCCGGCTGCCATGCCCGGCCAGCAAGCTCCGACACTGCCGTGACCGCGCCCGACGCCATCGCGGAGTCTGCGGCGGGGGCACCTTCGGCGGTCCGGCCGGGGGGGTCACCAGCGGTGGCCGCCGCCGGTCGGGCCGGCCTCCACGAGGTCTGCGCGGTGCTGTGGCCGCCTCCGGCCACCGTGTCACTGACCCGTGGCCGACCGGCCCACGCGCACGAACGGGACTTCATCGTGCTGCCCTTCGCGCGGCGCCCGAGGCTGCTCGTGCCATCCGGCCGGCGCGCGAGCGCCGCCGCGGTCCGCCGCTACGGCGAGCCCGGGTCTTTCCGGGCCTGGTCCGGGAGCCGGGCCCTCGCCCTGGCCCTAGCCGGAGGCGCGGCCGCCGCGGGCCTCGGCGGACGGTTGCGGGGCCGAGTTCCCCCTGGCATGGACACTATCGAGGCGTATCTTAGTTCCGTCCTCGGCCATGACGTGCTGATCAGCACGCACCTGGGTGCAGCGCGGGCCAACCGCAAGCCGGTGCTCCAGTTGCTCACCGCGCGCGGCCAGACGGTCGGATTCGCAAAGATCAGCATCAATCCGCTGACCCGGGACCTGATCCGCGCGGAGCGCGCCGCATTGGACAAACTAGCCGCCGGGCACTTCCGCGGGCTGACCGTCCCGCGAGTGCTGCACCACGGGCAATGGCAAGGCCGTGAAGTCCTCGTCATGAACGCGCTGCCGGTCTGGCGGCGGCGCCAGGCCCTGCGCCCCGGGCAGCTCACCGCGGCGATGGGGGAAATCACCACGATGGGTGGCCTCAGCCAGGGTCTGCTGGCGGGCAGCGACTACCTGGCCCGGCTGCGCTCCCGGCTGGCCGACAGCCCGGCCAGTCCGGACCGGGCCGCGCTCAGCGACGCGCTCGACGCGCTGGCCTCAGCCGGCCCGGAGCTCAGCTTTGGCGCCTGGCACGGCGACTGGACCGGGTGGAACATGGCCTGCACGGCCGATGGGCTGCTGCTATGGGACTGGGAGCGATTCGCCCCCAGCGTGCCAGCCGGCTTCGACTCCTTGCATTACCGTCTCCAGGCCGACGTCGTCCGCCGCGGGCGGGCGCCCAGGTCGGCCGCCGCCGAATGCGTGCGGACCGCTCCCGCCTCGCTCGCGCCCTGTGGGGTGTCGGCCACCGAGGCACATCTGGTCGCCGCCCTATACCTGGCCGAGATTTCCGCTCGTTACCTGGCCGACCGGCAGGCCGAGGCGGGCGCGCGACTCGGGCAGCCAGGCACCTGGTTGATTCCTGCGATCGAAGAAGCGGTGAGAAAGCTATGACCGGACACAGTACCGCCGCGCCAATCGCGCGGCTCCGGGTCGAGTCCCAGTCGGTGCCGCCCGCAGCCCGGCGGGCCGCGCACTCGGTGTCGGTGAGCACGGGCCGGCTGACCTACTGGGCGCGCATGCTGCCGGGCTTCCTCATCGTGGGGGCCCAGCGGTGCGGCACCACGTCGATGTATCGCACCCTGAGCCAGCATCCCGCGGTCCTCAAGGCAGTGCTGCATAAGGGCGTGCACTACTTCGACACCGGCTACGATCACGGCCTGCCGTGGTACCAGGGGCACTTCCCGTTGCGGGCCTGGGCCGCCCGGGCCGGGCGGGCCACCGGCGAGATCCCGCTGACCTTCGAGTCGAGCCCTTACTACATGTTCCATCCGCTGGCGGCGCAGCGGATCAGCCACGATCTTCCTGACGTCAAGCTGCTCGTGCTGGTGCGTGATCCGGTCGAGCGCGCGTACTCCGCGCACGCGCACGAACTGGCCAGGAGATACGAAACCGAGCCGTTCGAGCGCGCCCTTGAGCTTGAGGACCAGCGCCTGGCTGGTGAGGCCGAGCGGATCGTCAGCCAGCCCGGATACCTCAGTCATACTCATCAGCACCACGGTTACCTGACCCGCGGTCTCTACGCCGACCAGTTGGAACGGCTCAGCGAGCAGGTCGGCCGGGAACGGGTGCACGTGGTGGACAGCGGCCAGTTCTTTACCGATCCTGAGGCGGTCTACGACGGCGTGCTCGACTTCCTCGGCCTCCGCCCTCATGGCTATCCGGCGTTCGAGCGGCACAACGCACGCCCGCGTTCTCCCATGCCCGAAGGGCTGCGGGCCAAGCTTAACGAGCACTTCCTGCCGTACGACGAGCGGCTTACCCAGTGGCTGGGTCAGTCGCCGAGCTGGCGCTAAAACCGCGGCTGGGACGAACATTCTGCGCGCCAGCCGAGAATCGCACACCTAGGAGGCCAACCCGTGACCGTACGCACAAGCAGTCCTACGGCCGTTAAGCCGCAGTCCCCCGAGCTGACCTGGCGCCGGATCATGCGGCTGGGCACTCTCGGGGTCGCCTCGGACATTCGCGACCGAAGGAGTGACCCGGACGTGCGCAACCCGCTGTCGGCGCGGGCCCTCGACCTGCGGTTGCGCCGGCCCGTCTTTATCATCGGGGCACCCCGCTCGGGCACCACCTTCCTGGGCAACAGCCTGGGGCGGCTGCCGGAGATCTCCTACCATTTCGAGCCTCGTCTGACCAAGGCCGCGGCCCGGTGCGTCTATGACGGATCATGGAGCGCCCGCCGCGGCGGGGCGGTGTTCCGGTTCTCGTACGGGACGCTGCTGCTCGCCGCGCTGGATGGCGGGCACCGGTTCGCCGAGAAGAACCCTGAGAACAGCTTCCTCGTACCGTTCCTGGCGGCCGAATTCCCCGACGCGCAGTTCGTGCATATCGTGCGAGACGGGCGGGACGCGACCGTGTCGCACGCCGAGCAGCCATGGCTGTCCGCCGCCTCGGCCGCGGCGGGCCAGCGCGGCCGCGGCGGGCAGCTGCACGGGCCGCACGCCAGGTGGTGGGTAGAGCCGGAACGGCGGGAGGAATTTGCGCTCGTCCCGGACATCGTGCGGTCAGCTTGGTGCTGGCGTAGGTTCACCGAGGCGGCGCTGGAAGGCACGACCGGCCTGACCGCCGACCGGACGGCCGAGGTCCGGTACGAGTCCATGGTCAGCGATCCGGACGGCACCGCGGATATGCTCGCCGACTTTCTCGAACTGTCCTCGGACGGCCGGGCCGGATTGCACGCCAGCCTGGCCCGGGCCAGACCTGATTCCGTCGGCCGATGGCGCGCAGCCGTGGATGAACGCCAGCTCGGGGATGTCCTGGCCGAGATAGGACCATTGCTGGCCCGGCTGGGCTACGCTTAGCGGCTTTTCCGGGCGATCCGGCCGTCGGCGGCCTGGGAGTCGGCCCTCAGCCGCACCATGGCCGAGATGATAATCAGGCGTGCGGCGAACGGAAGGTCGTCTACCAGGTAGCGGCGGAAGAGCCGGCGCGGCTCACTGGCCAGGCGATAAGCCCACTCCAGGCCGAGTCGTTGCATCCATTGCGGCGCGCGCGGCAGTGCGCCCGCGGCGAATGGGATCGCCGCTCCGCAGCCGATGAACCAAGCGGCCGACAAGCCCGGGGCGAGGGCGGCGATGACCCGCTCCTGCTTGGGGAAACCGAGACCCGCGAACACGATGTCGGGCTTGGCCTGCGCCAGCTTCGCGGCGACCGCCTCGATTGCGCCGGGCTGGCGGTCGAAGCCGACCGGCGGCGCGTCGACGCCCGACACCCGCAGACCGAGATACCGCCGGCCCAGTTCGGCGGCCGCCCGTTCGGGCACGCCGGGCTCCCCGCCGAGCAGGTAGACGGACTTTCCGCTAGCGGCGGCGGCCGCGCTCAGCGTGAAGATCAGGGAGGCGCCGGCCACCCGCTCGGGAAGAGGGTGGCCGCGCAGCCGCGAGGCCCAGACTAGGGGCATCCCGTCCGCGACGACCAGGGAGGCGCCGCTGACCAGCTCCCGTGCGGCAGGATCGTGCCTGACCCGGCGGCAGATGTCGATGTTGGGCGTGACGACCCAGCCGCCCCGGCCGTCCGCCAAGTCCCCGACGATCCTCGCCACCACCTGCTGCTCGGACAGAGCGTCGAAGTCCAGTCCGGCCACATGAATCGATCGTCTGGAGCGGTGCGGCGGCCTCGCGCCGTCAGCCGCCATCAGCGGTCCCAGCGGGATTGAAGTACGCCTGCTTGGCGATGGAGCGGAACGCCGCGAGGGCCGGGCCGTCACCCCCGAGTGAGTAACTTCCCGCCGGGTCCTGCCCGGCGGGGTTGGCGTCGAAATATAGCAGGGCCTTGATCTGGCGGTCGGCGACCACTACCTGCTGAGCGGCGCGCAGCCATTGTGCGCGCTGCTGCGCGCTGTAGCTTTCCGGCACCCCGAACTCGCCGATCATCACCGGTTTGTCGTGATGCGACGCCCAACTCAGGAAGGGATCTACCGTTGATGCGAAAGAAACGTAGCTGCCGGGCCCAGGGTAGGCATCCGCGCAGATCCAGTCCACTTCGCCGTCGCCAGGGTAGAAGGCTGCCGCCTGGCCGTCGCTGAATCCCTTCGCCGTCGGGCACCACACCCACGCGGCGTTATGCACCCCGGCGGCGGCGAAGATGGCCCGGATGCGGTCCCATGCCTTCACGTAGTCGGCCCCCGAATGCACCTGGGACCTCAGGTTCGGCCGGTCCATTTCCCATCGCCATTCAAGGAAAACGGGTTTGCCCAGGGCCTTGACCTGGAGGGCGCGAGTGCGAATCCAACTGTCATCAGCGCCGGAGATGATTTGCTGCGTGTCTGTGCCGGCCCAGGAGATAAGCAGCATGCTGCCCTGGTTCAGGAATGTCATATCGCTGGTGGTGGGAAATGCCGCCTGCCATTTCAAGTAGGTATGAACGATGTCAAGTTTTCGGCCAAGCTGCTGCTGCAGAGAATCAACCGCGAGGATCTCATTGGCTTGGGTGAATACATCGGGACCGACCCATGCGCCCAGGTAGGCCCCCCGGGCCGGCGGAGTCGGCGCCTCGGCCGGGTTCACGGTGGTGGTCACCTGTGGCGCAGGAGAGGAGGGCTGTCCCTGAGACGCCGGGCCGGGAGACGACGACGAGAAGGGGTTAATCACGACGATAACCACCACAGCGGCCACCATCACGGCCAGGACGATCAGCAAGCCTGCGCGATGAGTCATCGATCAGATCCCGTGCCCGCGCGAATGGAGGCGCCGCAGCACGACCTCGCCGGGCACGACTCCCGCCGCGACCGCGAGCGCGAACGGTATCCGGCGCTCGTGCCAGTTGCTGCGCACGGCCCGCCAGGCCCAGCGGCAGGCCTCGCCCCGCCGCCGCAGGCAGGCGTAGGCGAAGGCGAGCTGCGCATAGATCCGCGCGGCGCCGGGCGGTGAGTCGGCGAGCTCAGGATGGTGCTCCAGCATCCACCGGAGCGAATCGGCCTTGGTCTGCCACTGCCGCGCGTAATGCGAGGACGCGCCCCACACCACCCGGACCAGTGGCTCGTCCACGTTGACGATCGGATGGCGGCGCGCGGCCCGCAGCGCCAGGTCCCAGTCCTCGTTCTGGCTGCCCGGAATGGTCTCGTCGACCAGGCCGATGCCGCCGGTCAGCGCGTCGGTGTACACCAGGTAGGTGGACGAGTGCACCATGACCATGCGGGAGCGCACCAGATCCGCGTGCGTCACCTCGTCGCGGCCCGCCAGCCGCGGGTGCGCGGCCCCGGCATAGTCGACCGTGATGCCGCAGGTCGCGAACTCCGCGCCCGGCCGGGCGCGGAGCGCCTCGACCTGAGCCCGGAGTTTGCCTGCCAGCCACTCGTCATCGTCGTCGCAGAAGGCGACGAGATCGGTGTCCAGCAGGCCGATACCGGTGTTGCGGGCGCCGGCCAGTCCGGGCGTCCTGGTGTTGGCGGCCACCCGCACGCGGTCGCCGTCGGCCAGCTGCAGGTCCGGCTCGGCCCGGTCGTAGATGACCACGGCGCGGAGCTGACCCGGATAATCCTGGGCGAACACGGCGGCGAGCGCGGTACGGAGCGGACCTGGCCGGTCGTGCGTCGGCAGGACCACGCCCACCGACGGCCAGCTGGTCACGATTTCGTTCCCATGTACCCGTAGCCAGCTAGCAGCGGCAGGGTGAGGGCGGTGACGGCCCGCTGCTGCGCCTTGGACATGCTGGTCCGCCATTTTTCGTCCCGGCTGATCGGGACCTGGCCGGTGGTGAAGCGCATGGGGTTGCCCGAGACGCTGTGACTGCCGCCGAGATGGGCCCCCCAGGATGCCCCGTCGGCGGTCAGGAACGGGTAGCTGTCCTGGGCCTGCAGCCCGGCGAAGTCGGCCACCCGGTGCAGGGTCAGTTCCGGCTCGGCGGTGAAGTCCTCGTACCTCAGCCGCATGGTGGGGACGCCGGTCCGGGCGAGCAGGTGGAAGGCGGCGTTCTGCACGTTCCACTGGCCGGCCGCCGTGGCCGGAGAGTACCTGGTCATGTAGCTCTGGCGGTCCGTGTCGGGACGGCGCACCTGCCTGCTCCAGGAGTAGGCGACCGCGCGGGGATCCCTGACTAGGTGCAGCACCCGGAGGTCGACGTCAGGCTGCCAGCGCAGGCAGTGCGCGAGCGAGGGATGCTTGCTCGAGTCCACCACGAGGCCACACCCGCTTACTTGGATAATCGCCGCATACAGCCGCGAATAATAGAAAGTATACTCGGTCAGCAAATTTTGCATTTTAGGACTGATCTTCCGCCTCGCGAGGGCGGGAATGAAGCGGTTCCTGTCCACCTGGGAACGCAGGGCGGCGACACGGCTCACGTCGACCTCATCCCAGCCGCCGCAGGCTGCCCGGCCCACCTGCTGCCAGAATGCGCACTGGCCGAACGGCTCACCGCAGCCGCACCGCTCGCCCTCGGTGACGCCCCGCTCCCACAGGTGGACGAGTTCACCAACCGGGCAGACCCCGGGAAACTGCCCGATCAGCCGCTCGATCAGCGTGCTGCCGCTGCGGCCCAGGCCGCCGACGTACAGCACGCGTACCGGTCCCGCTGGCACTGCCTTCTCCGGCAGCGGGCGGCTGGCGGTAGGAAGGTCCAGGCCTTTCGGTTTAGTCGAAATAGTTCTCATCTGTGTCTCCCACGCAGCACGTGGTGCGCTGCCCGATCTGGCTAATGAGCTGAGCGGTTTAGTAGGCCCCCCGGCCCTTGGCCACGGCGGCGCAGGTCTTCCAGAGAATCTGCAGGTCGATCGCGAGCGTCCAGTTCTCCACGTACCGCAGGTCGAGCCGGACGGCGTCCTCGCGGCTCAGGTCCGATCGACCGTTGATCTGCCAGAGTCCGGTCATGCCGGGCTTGACCACCAGCCGGCGGTAAACGTCGTCGCTGTAAAGCGCGGCCTCCACCGGCAGCGGCGGCCTGGGCCCGACCAGGGACATCTCGCCGAGCACCACGTTGAAGAGCTGCGGGAGCTCGTCCAGCGACCAGCGGCGAAGCCAGCTGCCGACGGTCGTGATCCGCGGGTCCTTGCGCACCTTGAACAGCAGCCCGTCGCCCTCGTCCAGCGCGAGGAGCGCCTCCTTGCGCAGTTCCGCGTCGGGCACCATGGTGCGGAACTTGAGCAGCGTGAACGGCTGCCCGTCCTTGCCCACCCTGGTCTGGGTAAAGAGCACAGGACCGCCGTCGTCGAGCACGATGGCCAGGGTGATGAAAGCGAGAAGCGGGCTGAAGGCGCAAAGCGCGGCGGTAGCGATGACCTTGTCGAAGAAGCTCTTGATCACGCGCTTGACCCCGGTCAGCTCGGCGTGATCCACGTGCAGCAGCGGCAGCCCGGCCACCGGCCTGATGGTGGTCCGTGGTCCGGCCACGTCCATCAGGGCTGGCGCCACGCACAGGTCAGTGCCGTCCTTCTCGAGCTCCCAGGCCAGCCTGCGCAAGGCCAGCCCGTCCATCTCGGGACACGCGAGCACAGCCACCATGTCCGCGCCGGTACTGGCGGCGACCCGGGCGGCATCGGTGAAGCCGCCGGTGACCGGGATTCCCTCGATCTCGGTCAGGTGGGTGTAATCGGCCAGACACGCGTTCACCACTTCGAGCCCGTGGAACCGGTCGTGGCGCAGCTGGACGATCAGGTCGGCCACGGCATTGGCGTGACCCACCGCCGTCACCCGGCGCATGTGAAGCCCGCGCTCCCGCTGCCGGTGCAGTTGCTTGCGCATCGCGTACCGGGCAGCGACATTGACGACGGCCAGGGCCGGGAGGGCGATGAGAACGTAACCACGGGCGAAGTCCAGCTTCCAGGCGTAGGACGCGATCGCGATCGCGGCCACGAGGCCGATGGCGGAGTTGATGATCCGCCGGAACTCTTCTGAGCCCAAGCCGATGAAGCGCGTGTCGTAGCCGCCGAACATCGCGACCCAGGAAACCCACAGCACCGGCAGGCCCGCCGTCGCGACGACGTAAAGAAACGGCTGGGTCGGGCCGGGAAAACGGCCGAGCAACGCGACCATGCCAGCCAGCAGCCCGCACACCCCGTCCAGCACGACCATCTGCCGCTGATACCGCGTCACCCAGCTGAGGGAACGGCGCTGGACCAACGGAGAGCGCCCCATGACCCGCTCGACCCGCTTGGTGTGTTCCGACACCGCCATCTCATTCACCCCTCCCCGTAAAAGCCGTCTCTTAGTTCCCACGGATTAACACTACATATACCTCGTATTCATCTATTTCGTCCCGTTTACAACTTTATTACTTAGTTATTTACTTTATGTAGTTATATCAATACTTAGAGTTATTTAGTACTGTTCGCCGTTAATTTCCACTTCCGAGTTGAGTGTCGTTCGGTGAGGTAGTGGGGCGGTTCTCCGAGCGGTTGCACGCCGCTTGCACAGTTCTCGGGGCCCCGCGACCGGACGCCGATTGGCATCCGTAATTTCTACGTAATAGGTCGGAATAATGGATTTTTGGCACGCCGAATCCCGGTGGATAACTGGATTACTAGTGCCGCAGCAGGCTGCGTTGCCCGCTCGGCGGCCCCGCCCCGTACCGGCCGACGCGAGCGGCGCCGGAGGCAAGGCCGCGGCCTTGCCACAATCGCACATGTGTTTGATACTAGGACTATGATTTCATCGACTACTGGACATAAAGACGATCAGGCGGTCGACCGTCGGCGCGGCCGGCCTC
>Ga0302325_10014318_pt1 | contig 16890 bp, 20 predicted proteins | sample Palsa_T0_2_FD_201948 | JGI IMG/M metagenome (GOLD analysis project Ga0302325, IMG submission 201948) | Peat permafrost microbial communities from Stordalen Mire near Abisko, Sweden - Palsa_T0_2 | ecosystem: Environmental > Terrestrial > Soil > Palsa > Peat permafrost | place: Sweden: Abisko... | reverse complement strand
ATCACTTCCTCGGTAAGGAGGAGATCATGAACCTCCTCTACTTTCGCTTCGCCAACTCGTTCCTGGAACCGATCTGGAACCGCAACTACGTCGCGAGCGTCCAGATCACGATGGCGGAGGAGTTCGGGGTCCAGGGTCGCGGCGCGTTCTACGAGACTGCCGGCTGTCTGCGCGACGTGATCCAGAACCACCTGCTCCAGGTGGTCGTCCTGCTGGCCATGGAGCCGCCGACTTACCAGGGCTATGGGGCCTTGCACAGCGAGAAGCTCGACGTCTTGAGGGCGATGCGGCCGCTGACGGCTGACGAGATGGTGCGCGGCCAGTTCGTCGGCTATCAGAACGAGCCCGGTGTGGCCAAGAACTCTGACGTGGAGACCTACTGCGCGGTGCGCCTGTGGATCGACTCCTGGCGCTGGGCGGGGGTACCGTGGTATCTGCGCTCGGGCAAGTGCCTGCCTGAGACGGCCACCGAGATTCTCGTCGAGCTCAAACCGCCCCCGCAGCGGCTGTTCACCGACTCCTGGCCGGCCTCCGGGCCGGGGAACTACCTGCGCTTCGGCCTCGCCCCCGACCCCGCGATCGCCCTCGCGGCGCGCGTCAAGCGCGCGGGCGAGGATTTCGTCGGCGACCAGCGCGAGCTGCTCCTGCTCGACCGCCAGCCCGGCGAAGAGGCCCCCTACGAGCGGCTCCTCGGCGACGCGATGGCCGGTGACGGGGCGCTGTTCACTCGGGAGGAAGCGATCGAGGCCGCGTGGGAAGTGGTTGAGCCCGTCCTGACGGACCACCCTCCGGCTCTGCCCTACCAGCCGGGCACCTGGGGACCGACACAGGCCGAGACGCTGATCGCCCATGGTCGCTGGCACGATCCCGCGCCGGCGGTCACCTCCACCTGACCGTTCCCAACTTCGGCCGGCTGGTCCGCGATCCGCACGACCCGCTTGCCGACACAGGGCGATCCGCAGCGTCGAGCAGATACGATCGGCTGATGGCCCGTTCCGACGCGCTCGTCGATGAGATCGCCAACGAGCTGAGCGCCTGGCCCGGAGTGCGCATCGAGCGGCGGGCGGACGGTGCGGCGCTCGTCCTCTACGGGCATTCCGAGCTCGGTGTCCTTTATCGTGATCGAGGCGTGGCCGAGCTGCCGGTCCTGGGCCCTGAGCACGACGAGCTCGTCGAGCACGGCGACGCCGAGCCGGCCGATCTGACGCCGGAGTCAACCGGCGTGAGCCACGGAGTGCATGGGCCGGCAGACGTCACAGCCGTGCTGGAGCTGTTCGATCGGCGCTATCGCGACGTGAGGGGCGAGGACCCCCCGTACAGCTCGCAGGACCCGGACTGAGTGGTCTCCGTCGTAAGTACGGCCGCTCGAATGTGGCCGTACTTACGACGGCGACCACAAAGAGCCGTTTGCCGGGCGGTCGCGTCACGCGTGGCGCGGATCAGCCGTGGCTGGCCCGGCTCGTCAGGGGCGGGACGGGTAAGCGGACCTCAGGCGAGCGTTCCCCGGACTACCGTGCGACGAATGGATATCAGTCATCGTGCCCGCGTCGAGGCGCTGCTGATCGATGCCGCGGCCGAGCACGCCAGTCTCATCTCCCGTCTGTCGCCCGAGCTGCGCGCGTCGCTGCCCGTGGATGCCCAGGGCGTCACGCGCGCGATCGACCACCTGGCGGCTGCGGCCGGGTTGTCGGAGAGCGAGCGTCGCGCGCTCGTTCGTCCGCATGCCGTCAACCCGGCCGTTCTGCACGCGCGCGTATTCGGGCCTGAGCCCTTGGCGGCGGGGACGGTGATCGGCTCGTTTGTGGACGGCGCCCGGGTGCGCGCGGAGGCGCTGACAGCGTTGGCGGACGCCGTCGGTGGTGAGCCGCTCGGGCAGGAGGTCCGGAGGCTGCTCGTCGCCCATCCCCCTCCGGCTGGTGCGGACGGATACGACGTGGTGCCCGCCCTCCGGGCCACGTACGCCGCGCACGAGCGCGCTGCGGTCATGATCGCCGCGAGCCTCGATGACGCCTCACCGCACAGCGAGAAGTGACACGCCGGGCCCCGCGGCCGGTCGGGCGGGGAGGTTCGTCGTGGCGAATTACGGGCGGGCTCGCGTGGGTGGTCGCTGTGCTCGTGTTGCTCACGCCCTGCGCCGCGTCGGCGTCGCCTTCGATCGTGGTCTCCGCCGCTGATTTCTCGACGCTCGGTTTGCGTTCGGTGCCGACGAGTGTGAGGGAGGCGCGTGCGCAGTTGCTCGCGAGGCTCCCGAGTCGGCTTGGTTGGGCGACTGTGAGGTCGACTTCGGAGCGACCGGCGCCACCGGCTTCGCGGGCGGCGACCGACGGCTGCAGAAATTGCTGGGCATTCAGGCAACGCCCGCCCCTCCGCCAGGACAGGTGTTCAACGTCACGATCCCGGGACCGGCTGACATCTTTGCTGCCGGCCAGGCACAGCCTCCGGCGTTGAACGGCAATCCCGGGCCTGGCACGGGCGGCGGGACGCTGCCAACGGCGCCGACTATACGATGCTCTCGCCACGGTTGGGGCAGACGTTCTTCGTCGGCAACGGCCGCACGGGTTCTGGGACACTGCATCAGATCATCGTCCCGGCCGGCGCGACTCGCCTGTTTCTGGGCATCGCGGACGGGTCCTATTTCGCGGGCGACCCCGGCTATTACGATGACGACGGTGGTGCTTATCATGCGAGCGTGGACGTGGGCGCCTCGACCGGCGAGACGGCGCACCATAAGGAGTCCGGGAGACGGCTCGCGTGCGCGCGTTTCCGAGCCTGTAAGGGTTCGCTGTAACGCTTCGGTTGTATGCGTGACTGAGCGCGACGCCGATCGGCTGGCCGTAGGTGCCGGTCGAGATCCCCAGGTCGCCCCGCGCTACTCGGGTTGGGTGATCTCGACGGCGCCGAAGCGGCTCAGTGGGCGGTCGACGAAGAAGATCTCCATCGTGATGTCGGGCTCGACGTGGGCTTGGCTGAGAAACGCGAGGACTTTGCGGTCGGTGAGTGCCTCGATCGTGTCGGTGTAGCGCTTGGCCATCACGCGTTGAAAGTCGTGGCGCATGTCCAGTACCCGGTCGGGCTCGCCGTGGTCCATGATCGTCTGTTCCAGGGCGGTGAAACCACTGCCGCGCATGACGACGACGATGATGTCATCGAGCGCGTAGGTATTGGCTTTCATCGGGCCGCGGCCGTAATGCTCGTGGAGGATGTCGCCGATGCGGTTCGAGATGGCCGCGAGCAGTTCCCTGCCCGCCAGTTGCGGTGTGGTTTCAGTGGGGTCGGCTGGCACTGGCCGATCACTCCTTGCTGGTGTTGTCCGGAGTCATGCCACGGGTCTCAGCTGCAAGCGCGTGGTTGGCACCGATCTCGGGTCTGTGGGGAATGCGCTGTCGTGGCCGCTGGGAGGTGGGCGCTGCTCCCATCAGGGTGATAGTGGATGAGGGCCTCGAGGGCGGTGGCGGACATCGGTCTGGCGAAGTAAAACCCCTGGCAGGCATCAGATCCGAGCCGGGCCAGCGTTTCATGTTGCGTGGCGGTCTCGACGCCTTCCGAGACGACGGTCATCCCGAGACTGTGGGCGAGTCCGATGATCGCGGTCACGATGGCTTGGCTGGCCGGCGCGTCGGTGAGTGTGTCGATGAATCGCTGGTCGACCTTGATCGTGTCGATCGGCAGCGCGTTGAGGTAGCCCAGCGAGGAGTAGCCGGTGCCGAAATCGTCCAGGGCGAGTTTCACCCCGAGCTCCTTGAGTTCGGCGAGGACGACCAGCGCACGTTGCTCGTCGCGGACGAACACGCTCTCAGTGACCTCCAAGGTCAACCAGGCAGGCTCCGCGGGTGCACTGTCGAGCACGGTCGCGACGGTCCGCGCGAAGCCGGCGGACATGAACTGGTGCGCGGAGACGTTGACGGACATCGCGATCTGCTCCGGTTCCGCGCGCTGCCAGTGACCGTGCTGTGCCCAGGCCTGCTCGAGCACCCATCGCCCCAGCTCGATGATCTGGCCGGACTGCTCGGCGAACGGTATGAACACGGCGGGGGGCACCAGCCCGCGACTGGGATGTCTCCAGCGCAGCAGAGCTTCGACTGCGGTCACGCGACCGTTGACCGCGTCGACGATCGGCTGATAGTCGAGGTGTAGCTCCCCGCGGCCGATCGCCCCGGGCAGACTACGGGCCAGGCCGGCCTGATGCCCGGCGAGGTGAAGCTCGCGCAGGTCAACAACGTCATGGCTGCCGACCCGATCGCGCTTTGACCGGTACATGGCCAGATCCGCGTCGCGCAAGAGCTGCTCGGGCTCCTCGACACCGTGACCGCTGAACGCGATCCCGATACTCGCGCTCACCGTCACCTCCACCCCGGAGAGAACGAACGGCCGGGACAGCTCGGTGTTCAGCCGCAGCGCGATCGGATCGGCGGCGGACGCGTCCACGAGATCCTCGCAGAGGATCACGAACTCGTCGCCGGACAGGCGAGCCAGACTGTCACCCGGTCGCAGCATTCCGGTCAGCCGACGCGCCAAGGCCACAAGCAGCTCATCCCCGACCTGATGCCCATAGGTGTCGTTGACCGCTTTGAACCGGTCCAGGTCGACGAAGAACACCGCCGAGATCTGGCCCGAGCGACGACCGGAGCGGAACGCATGCTCAAGCAGCTCCAGGATCAACACCCGATTCGGAAGACCGGTCAGCGGGTCATGCAACGCAGCCTCGCGCGACTGATCAGCGGAGTCCTGAAGATCGGACCGAGCCTGAGCGTTGATCAGGTACGCGGCGGCGACATCGGCGAGCGTCTGCGCCGCGATCATTGACTCAGGCGACAACGCGCCCGCGGTGTCTCGATACAGATCAAGCGCCCCAAGCCGCAGATTCTCGTGACGGAGCGGAAACGTAAATACCGCTGTCAGCCCGGAATCCAGCGCCCGGGGCGCGAACCGCGGGAACCGATCCTCCAGGCGGAGATCCGGCACCGAGATCGCCTCCCCGGTCGAGTAGGCGGCCAGGCATGGACCCTCACCCAGCTCGCTCTGCAGCTTCTCAAAGCGCAACGCCGACCCGTCAGACGCAGCGACATACCGCGGATCGAGGCCTGCCCCGATCAGCGTCACCCCCGCGGCGCTCACCGGCAAAATATCCACAATCCGCCGGACCAGATGGTCCAAGATCCCCTGGATGGGAAAGTTCGTCACCATGGTGCGAGCAAACTCGCTCAGCACATCAGACAAGTCCTCAGCCACGACCCACCGTCACCATCCTTCTCCGTTATGTCCAATACGGAAAGGGTGGCCAACGGTCGGGGCAGTCACAGTGCGCCTGCCCAAGCATCGAACAACCCACACAGCAAAGGAAACCAAGCCACTGCGACGTGCCCTAGTAACCCGCTTGGCCCTGAACACTAGAGCATAATCCGGCCCGTCGTCACGATCGGCGAAGAGGTGAGCGAGCCACCAAAACGGTTCGGCGGCTCCCGAAGGTCAGCACCGTCGGGTGTCAATAGTCACGAGCGGTTCTCGACCACGGCGAGTCGTGCGGCCCAGCGCTTGGCCCACGCGTCGAGCGGTGCGAGCGCCTCGAGTAGATCGCGGCCGTCGCGGCTGAGCCGGTAGCCGCCGGACTCAACCTCGACGATGCCCGCCGCTCGCAGCTCGTGGAGGCGGTCGTTCAGCACGCTGGAGGAGAGCCCGCCGCCACGGGCTTGCAGATCGCGGAAGGTGAGCGGCTGTTCGTCTCGCAGTTCCCACAGGATGCGTAGAGCCCACCGCCGTCCGAGCAGATCGAGCAGGGCCATCTGCGGCCGTCCGGTCCGCGAGCCGCGAACCGCCCGCGCCGGGAGGGGAGTCTGCTTGCCTGCTTCTGATTTCGAAGCCACCATTCGCTCTTCTTCGCTCTGAAATTCGAAGCAGGAGAGTAGCCGATGACTCGTACCGAGCCCAAGCCCCGCATCGCGCCGCTGCACCCCCCATACGTGCCGGAGCTGGAGTCGATGCTGATGAAATGGATGCCCCCGACGTGGAGCGCTCTCACGGCGCGCTTTCCCGATGACCAAGTGCTGGAGCTCGTCATCATCGCCGGCTGGTACCGACTGTTGTCCAACGTCATCAACGTCGCCGCCGTCGAACTCGAGCCCTGGGCCGCGCGCTTCCCCCGCCAGTAAACGACCGCCAGGACGACGCAGGCCTATTGCCAAGTCGCTTGCGTCGGCATTGCGACCGCCACGTTTCAGCACGCGTTCCCATGCAGTATCGCCTCGCCGGCGGTATGATAGCTGTGTTCATACTTCGTTTGGAGACCCGCAGAATGGCCCGGATCACGATCAGCTTGCCGCAGAGCATCGAGGATCTGGCGCGCGAATCGGCACGTGAGGGCGAGTCATTCTCCGCGACGGTCGCCCGGCTGATTGAGCAGGGAGCCCGAGCCGAGCGTGGGGCGCGGCGTCCGCGCTACGTCGCTACCGGTGACGGTCCCGAGGATCTCGGGCGCGCGGCTGAGCGATATCTGAACGAGCTCGTCGAGGCACGCTGAGGGTCGTCGCCGACACCGGCCCGCTCGTCGCCGCGGCGAACCGACGTGACGAAGCGCACTCCCTCGCCGCGAGCCTGGTTACCGAACTCGGCCGGGAGCTGGTCGTGCCCGAGCCGGTGATCGTTGAGGTCGACCAGCTGCTGCGCTCGCGCGTTGGCCCGCACGCGGCCCGGTTGTTCCTGGAAGCGCTGGCCGCGGGCGAGCACTTGGTTGTCAACCTCTCGCCAGCGCTGTTGCGGCGCGCGGTCGAGATCGACGGCACGTTCGCGGATCTCGAGCTTGGCTACACCGACGCTGCCGTTATGGCGATCGCTGAGCGCGATCGGCGACCCGTGCTGACATTCGATTTCGCGCACTTCCGATCCACGCGTCCCGCCCAAGGCTTCTGGCAGCTCGTTGTCGACGAGCATCGCTACCAGCAGAACATCCGATCGTAGACCGCACGACGGAATCACCCTTCAGATCCAGAGTGGTCATCTGATCAGTGGGCGGCAGCGGCGGGCCCGCTCGGCCCTAGGCGGATCGTAGGCCGAGGACCAGTCGGGCATTGCGGTGTGTGGGAGCGCCCGGTTCTATACCTGGGTGTCAAGGTCGGTGTCGTGCACGCGGGTTCTGCGACCGTGCTGTCTGGTCAGACCGGTGACGCCGGTCTGGATCTCGAGCATCCGCCGCTGCGCGTGGTCCAGCTCGGCCCAGGTGGCGGTGATTCGGCTGACGATCCGACGTGCGCGGGATGCGCTGGTTGCGTTCATGGTGTGTTCCTCTCGAGCTTGTTCTTGGCAAAGGTCCTGGTCACATATTCGCGCCGAATTGCCATGAACACAAATAGGGATGCGGTGGGTCTGATATAACCATTGGTAATGCTTAACGTGACCCGGATAGGAGTGCTGCGAGAGGTCGCGCGTCATGGCTCCTTCTCGGGTGCGGCCGAGTCGCTTGGGTACACCCAGCCTGCGGTATCGCGCCAGGTCGCGACGCTGGAAGCCGAGACCGGGGCGGTGCTCGTCAAACGCGCTGCCAACGGCGCGCGGCTGACCGATGCGGGCCAGGTGCTCGTGCGCCACGCGGACGCGATCTTCGCCGCGCTCGACGACGCCGAGAGCGAGCTGCGCGCCGTCATGGGGCTGGAGGCTGGCCGGGTGCGCCTGGCGACGTTCTCCTCGGCGGCCGCGAGCATCGTGCCGCTCGCGATCGCGCGCTTCCGCGCCATCCATCCCAGTGTCGAGCTCGCGGTTGAGATCCTCGAGGAGGAGGAATCGATCCCGCGCGTCCGCTGCGGCGAGCTCGACATAGCGCTCAGCAACGACGCCGAATCGGCGCCGGGGGAGCCGATCGAACGCATCCATCTGTTCGATGATCCGATGTACGTGGCGCTGCCCACGGGCCATCGTCTCGCGCAGCGCCCGAAGCTCCGCCTGCGCGATCTTTCCGACGAGCCGTGGATGCTGGGCACGACAGCCACCTGTCCAGACGCCCGCATGTTCAAGCGGGCATGTCACGCAGCGGGATTCGAGCCGAACATCTCCTTCGAGAACGACGACTACCACGCGATCCTCGGCTTCGTCGCCGCCGGGATCGGCATCGCGCTGATCCCCGATCTCGCCGCGAGAGCCGCTCGCCAAGATCTCGTCGTCCGCTCACTCGGCACCGGCGCCCCCGTGCGTCAGGTCATCGCAGTCGTCCCCGCCGGCTACCGCGCACCAGCGGCGGAAGCGATGCTCGAGGTTCTGCTCTCAGTCGGTTCGGAATGGGAGCGCGCCGGGCAGGCGATTGTGTACCCCTGACGACCGGCTGCGGCGGAGCGCTTGCCGACGCCGCCTCCCCAGCCGCGTAGGTGCCGTCTGCGCGAAAGTGGTAGAGCGCGGGCTCTTCACGCGGGCGGTGCGACGACTCGCAGGCCGGGGATGCGCTGGAAGTCAGCGAGATTGCCGGCGACGCCGACCTTTTCGCCCGCAGCCACTCGGGGTGACGCGTGGTTGACAGCAGATGCTCGGTCGGTCACGCTGGCCACGAATGAGCGAACCCATCACCTACGACCAGGCCAATGTCGTTCAGAAGTTTCTGCGCCGCTTTGGCGCAAGTGGTCCTGGCTCGTGGCTGTTCGCCCGGATCCTGCACCGCATCGACGGTCCAGTCCACCGGCTCACGCGCGGACGATACACACTCGCGAGTCTCCTATCGGGTATTCCGGTGGTGATGCTGACGACGACGGGCGCGAAAAGCGGTCAGCCGCGTACCGTTCCGGTCCTCGGTATCCCGTCGCAGGACGCCGTGGCGATCATCGCATCCAATTTCGGTCAGTATCGCCACCCAGCCTGGTACCACAACTTGCGCGCACATCCCGACGCGGAGGTTCTCGTTGACGGAGTCCACCGCCGGGTGCGGGCGGTGGAGGCGGACGGCGAGCGGCGGGCCGAGATCTGGAAGGAGGGCCTCCGCGTGTATCCCGGCTTTGGACAGTACGAACGACGCGCGTCGCATCGGCGTATTTCGGTATTTGTGCTCGAGCCGGTCTGATACCCAACCACCCGGGGCGATCATGTAGGTGTGCTGATGTGGCAACGAATTGCCTGCGGCACTTGACAGCCGCCGCTCGCCGCGCTGCGGGGCGCGCGTGCCAAGGGTTGTGGTGCTGGGGTCAGGTCAGGGCTTGACCCCCTTGCCGGTGGTCGCTTGGGCGAGCCGGCGACTGTCTTGACCGTCGGTGCTCGCGCCGGACGTCCTCAGGAAAGCTCGGAATTGTCTGCTTGGCGATAAATCGCACTTTATCAATGAAGTTAGTGCATAATTCTCCGCCGGCGCTGTGCGCTACCGCTATGAACACTTCGATCCGATCCTGAGGCCATGCTGGCCGACCGACCTAAGCGTTGGCCGCTCGCCGCGCTGGCCGTGATCGGGCTGGCACTGGTCGGTGCCCCGTTCGCGTTCGGGATGTTCAGCCGCGCTCCCAAGGGAGCGCAGATGATCACCAGCTTCGCCCCGTACATGACCAATCGCCGCCTGGACGGCTTTCAGAGCGATCTGCGCTACATCGATGGGGGGGTGGTCGGCGGCCAAGCGGCGGTGAGAGCGCTGGACGCTGCCGGCGGCGCTAAGGCAACGGCTCGCTTCCCCGAGTTCGTGACGTTCGAGCGTCAGTGGAGCGCGATCGACCCGGACATGACAGGGATGCTCGACACGATCCAGGCAAATGTCGGCAACTACCGGGCCGTCGCCGCGTTGCCGAGCTTTCGGCTGTTTCCCCTGTTCTTCGTGATCCCGGGGGCGATCGTGCTGCTTCTGGTTGGACTTGCGTGGTTCCGGCCGGGTCGGTGGCCGGCGATTCGCTGGGTCCTGGCGGTCGTCGGTGTCGGGCTTGTGCTCGCCCCAGTAGCGTTTCAGATGTTCTCGCGGGCACCGAAGGGGGCTCGAATGGTCAGCGCGTTCACGACGATCGAGACGCGCGCGCGCGTCGAGCGCATTCAGATCTACTTCAGCGACATCGCGAGCGGGCAGGGCACCGTAGAGCTCGAACTCATTCCGGCGCTCAAACGCGCCGGCCTGGACACACGCCAGATCGACAGTAGGTATCCGGGGCTGACGACACTCGACGCACAGTGGGTCCATGTGCTCAACGACATGACCCCCATGATCGGTGCGATGAGCGACAACGTCACCAACTATCAAGCGGTCGCCGCGCTGCCCTCGTTTCGGCTGTTCCCGTGGTTCTTCGTGCTGCCCGGCCTGGTCATCATCGCCCTCGTCGCGTTCGCCGGCCCACGACGACGCAGCGACGACGCGTCCGTCCCACACCACCCTGAATTCTCTCGTCCATCAACGAAGGAGTCACATGAAAACTCGACCTGCGGTTCGTCTCGGCATCACCATTGCGGCGCTTGCATTACCGGCTCTCACCGCGGCCAGTTCGGCCAGTGCCGCCACCCTCAAAGGTGTGTTCAAGATCGGCTCGGGATCCTATTTCCGTATGGGTGAGCCCAACGGCGCATTCTTCTCCAACCCATACTCCGCCGACTCCAACAAGACCTACACGTTGATCACTGGCGGATCCGCAGGCGGGCTGCGCACTGGCATCGCCCAGAAGGCCCCGTCGCCCGCCTTTGACGCAAAGGGCGATTCTCTCGCCGCCGCGATCATCAAGCCGACCAACTTCGCGGGGATACGCTTCGGGTTGGCGACGACCAGCGGTCCCGCGATCTCAGTGAGCGGCGGCCATCTCAGCGGTCAGATCGATGGTCTGGTCGCTGAATGGAACAAGCAGGTGTTCAAGCAAGGCAACAGCGTCACAGGAACCTACAGCGCCAAGACGCGCCGCTACGTGCTCACCTGGTCGGCCCTGATCAAGGGCGGTCCGTTCAACGGCTTCACCGGACACTGGCGGCTCCAAGGCACATTCTCGCCCGCCTGAGCACCCAATTCCCGCCGCGGCCGAGGGGCTGGCTCGAGCCGAGCAATCGCTCGGCCGCGGCGCGTGAGATCGAGCGGCAGGTCGCGATCACTGAAGGCCGGTGCGGACGGACGTGATCCGCCCCGTGTTGAGCCCGAACCAGTGCATCCGGCCCACGTAGCGCGCGTGCTCGACCTTCAGGCAGCGGTCCATGATGACTGTCACGCCGCCGGCCTCGGCAATCGCGGCGCCCTCCATGTTGATCACGCCGAACTGACACCAGAGGGCGCCGGCGTGGATGGCGACTGCGTCCCGGGCGATCTGCGGCAGCGCGTCCGGGGCGCGGAAGACGTTCACGATGTCAACCGGCACGGGCACATCGAGCAGGCTCGCGTAGCTCGCTTCTCCGAGGACCTCGGTCTCGCGGGGATTCACCGGGATCACCCGGTAGCCGTGCCGCTTGAGGTAGAAGCCGACGAAGTGGCTGGCGCGCAGCTCGTTGCCGGATAGGCCCACGATCGCGATCGTGCTCGCGGTGTGGAGCACGCGCTGGATCGTCAACGGGTCCTGGTAGCGCTCGAGCTCGGTCATCTATCCGACCCCACCCGCCCCAGTCCCTGCTCCAGGTCCCAGATCAGATCTTCGATGGTCTCGGTGCCGACCGACAGCCTGACCGTCCCGGGCCTCACACCCGCCGCCTCCAACTCGGCGTCGCTCAATTGGCGGTGCGTCGTACTGGCGGGATGGATGATCAGGCTCTTCGCGTCGCCGACGTTGGCCAAGTGGGACCAGAGCGTCACGCCGCGGATGAGTTCCTGTCCACCGCTTCGCCCACCGGCGCAGTCGAACGAGAATACCGCGCCCGCGCCGCGCGGCAGGTACTTCTCGACGAGCGCCCTGTATCTGCTCCCCGGCTGACCGGGGTAGGTGACGTTCGAGGCCAGCTCGTGCGATTCGAGGAACGTCGCGACCGCTCGCGCGTTCTCGACGTGGCGGTCCATCCGCAGCGACAGTGTCTCGAGTCCTTGCAGGAACAGAAACGCGTTGAGCGGCGCGAGCGCGGCGCCGAGATCGCGCAGCGTCTCGGCCCGCAGCTTCATCAGATAGCCGTAGGTCCCGAACGTCTCGTGGAACTCCAGGCCGTGGTACGCCGGCGACGGATCCGCGATCGCCGGAAACCGTCCGTTTGACCAGTTGAACGTGCCGGCCTCGACGACGACGCCGCCGATGCTCGTCCCGTGCCCGCCGATGAACTTGGTCGCCGAGTGGATCACGATGTCGGCCCCCCATTCGATCGGCCGGCACAGGTACGGCGTCGCGAACGTGTTGTCCACAATCAGCGGTAACTCGTGATCGTGCGCGATGGCCGCGACGGTCTCGATGTCCAGCACGTTGCCGGCAGGGTTGCCGATCGTCTCGCCGAAGAACGCCTTGGTGTTGGCGCGGACCGCCTGGCGCCAGGCGTCGGGATCGTCGGGATCGACCCATGTCAGCTCCACGCTCATCTTGCGCAACAGGTGCTTGAACTGGTTCACCGTCCCACCGTAGAGCGCCGAGGACGAGACGACGTGGTCGCCCGGCGCCAGCAGCGTGAACAGCGCGGCTGCCTGCGCGGCGATCCCGCTGGCGAACGCCACCCCGCCGGCCCCACCCTCGAGGTTCCCCATCCGCTCCTCGAACACGGCGACCGTCGGGTTCATGATGCGCGAGTACGTGTTTCCGTACTCCTGCAGGTTGAAGTAGGCCGCAGCCGATTCCGGGTCCTCGAACACATAGCTGGTCGTCTGGAAGATCGGCACCGCGCGAGCTCCCGTGTTCGGGTCCGGCCGCTGCCCGGCGTGGAGCTGCCGGGTCTCGAATCCGAACACGCGGGCCTCCTCGGGTCGGTCGCGCTCGCCGGTCACGGACTCCCCTCCAGGAAGCGGCGAATGATCGGCGTCTGCCGCGCCTCTTCGAGCAGGAAGCAGTCGTGGCCGTACGGCGCCTCGATCACGTGGCACTCGACAGGCTTGCCGAGGGTCCGGAGCGCGGCTTCGATCTCTCGCGATCCCCACGGCGGGTACAGCCAGTCGGAGCTGAAGGCGATCAGCAGCGTCCGCGCCGAGACGCCCTGCAGAGCGCGGCTCAGCGATCCGCCGCCGTGCTGGCGCGCGAGATCGAAGTAGGTCAGGGCCCGCGACATGTAGATGTAGGTGTTGGCGTCGAACCGCCTGACAAATGAGTCGGCCTGGTGGCGCAGGTAGCTCTCGACCTCGAACTCGGGCTCGGTGATCGTGTACCGGATGTCGTCGGCGAACTGAAGTCGCCGTCCGAACTTGTCGCTCAGCGCCGGCGCCGAGAGGTAAGTGATGTGGCCGATCATCCGGGCTACGCCCATGCCCGCGTTCGGGGCGTCGTTCGTGCCGTGGTAGTGCCCGCCTTGCCACGCCGGGTCGCGCATGATGGCGTCCCGCGCGATCGCGTTCCAGGCGACGCCCTGGGGCTGGAGGGCGTGCGTGCTGGCGATCGCCACGACGGCGCCGACCTGGTCGGGGAACAGGATCGCCCACTCGAACGCCTGCATCCCCCCGAGCGATCCACCGGCCACCGCCGCGAGCCGCTCGATCCCGAGCTCGTCGAGGAACGCGCGCTCCGTCCTCACCATGTCGGCGACGGTGATGACGGGGAAGTCCGAGCCGTACGGCCGGTCGGTGGCCGGATCGAGCGAAGCGGGTCCCGTGGTCCCGCGGCAGCCGCCGAGCAGGTTCGTGGAGATGACGAAGTACTGGTTGGTGTCGAAGGCCTTGCCGGGGCCGATCATCCCGTCCCACCAGCCCAGTCCCTTGCCGGCCGCGCCGTCGCGATCGTCGGCCCCGAACCCGTCGCGGGTGCTCTGGCTCGCCGCCGCCTTGGAGAAGCCGGCCGCATGGGCGTCGCCGCTGAGCGCGTGGCAGACCATGATCACATTGTCGCGCCGGGGCGAAAGCGTGCCGTAGGTCTCGTAGGCCACGCGGACCGGGTGCAGGTCCTGCCCGCAGTCGAGCGCCACCGGATCCGGCAGGTCGACATATTGGGTCTCGACGGTTCCGACCGAGGCGGCTGCGGGCGTCGACGCTGGCGCCATGGGCGCGGTCATCTCTCTGTTCCTCCGGGACTTGGTATTGTCCTGATTCCTGATCGGGAAACTACATTACGTAAGGAAGGGGCGGTGGGCAAGATGACAACGATCGACAACGGAGTCAACGTTCAAGCGCTGCTCGATGCGCGGGGCGTCCTGGTCGACGCGCCGGAGGCGGCCCAGTTCACGTGGCGGGCATCGTCCAAGTGGCAGCACGGCGTTCACAGCACGACGAAGATCCAGAACTTCTTCGGCTTGGGCGAGGAGCAGAGCCACAAGACCGAGAGCGTGTTCGACGCTGATCACCCGGAGGTCTTCGCGGCCCCGGACGGCGGAATCACGCCGATCGAGTACCTCCTCGTCGGGCTGGCGAGTTGCCTGACGGCCGGGGTGGCCTCGGTGGCCCAGAATCGCGGGATCCAGCTGCGCTCGGTCGAGTCAACGGTCGAGGGCCACCATGACATCCGCGGGATCCTCGGCGCCGACAGCGACGTTCGCAACGGGTTCAACGACATCAAGGTGACGTTCGCGATCGACGCTGACGCCACCAAGCAGGAGATCGAAGCGTTGGTCGCCCAGTCCCAGAAGCGCTCGGCGGTGTTCGACGCCCTCTCAAATCCGACCGAGGTCGCCGTCGAGGTCGTCTGAGGGGCCTCGACATAGAGCGCGTCACCACCGTCGTCATCGGCGCCGGGCACGCCGGCCTCGCGGCCAGTCATTTCCTCAGCGAGCGGTCGCTCGAGCACGTGGTGCTCGAGCGCGGAGAGGTGGCGAACTCCTGGCGGCGCGAGCGCTGGGACTCGCTGCGGCTGCTCACTCCCAACTGGCAGAGCCGCCTGCCAGGAGGCGTTCGCTACGAGGGCCCGGACCCCGACGGCTACATGACAACCGCCGAGGTGGTCGAACTGATCGACCGCTTCGCGGAGCGTGCTCGCGCTCGCGCTCGCGTCCTGACCGACACGAACGTCACCTCGATGCGGCGCGTCGACGACGGCTACCACGTCACGACCAGCCGCGGCGAGATCCGGGCGCGCGCCGTGGTCGTGGCCAGCGGAGCCTGCAACCTGCCCACTGTTCCGGGCTTTGCGCCTACGGTGCCGCCGAACGTCGAGCAGCTGACGCCGTTTCACTACCGCGGCCCGGCCCAACTCCCCGACGGCGGCGTGCTCGTCGTGGGGGCATCGGCGACCGGTGTGCAGCTGGCGGCCGAGGTGAGGCGATCGGGCCGGCCGGTGACCCTCTCGATCGGGGAGCACGTGCGGCTGCCGCGAACGTATCGTGGCCGCGATGTCCTGTGGTGGATGGACGCGTCCGGTGTGTGGGACCAGCGGCTCGACGAGATCGACGATCTCACGCGGGCGCGGCGGCTGCCCTCGCCGCAGCTCGTCGGGACGCCCGAGCGAACGACGCTCGATCTCAACGCGCTGGCCGCGATGGGCGTCGAGCTGGTGGGCCGCTGGTCGGCCGTCCGTGAGGGGCGTGCGCTGTTCTCCGGCGGTTTGCGCAACGTCTGCTCGCTCGCGGACCTGAAGCAGAAACGGCTGCTCGATGGGTTCGACGAGTGGGGTCGGACCGAGGATTTGGATGCTGAGGTCGACGCTCCCGAGCGCTTCGCACCGACACGCGTGCCCGGGTCGCCGCGGTTGCAACTTGACCTCCGAAGCGGCGAGATCCGCGCGATCATCTGGGCAACCGGGTTTCGCCCCGACTACCGGTGGCTCGACGTGCCCGTCGTCGACGCGAAGGGCCAGCTCCGCCACGACGGCGGCGTCGTCGTCGACAGCCCCGGCCTGTACGCCCTCGGACTGCCGGTGCTCAGGCGGCGCAAGTCCACGTTCATCTGCGGTATTGAAGACGACGCGCGAGAGGTGATCGATCACCTCACCGGGTTCCTGGCGGGCGACCCGCGGGTCTCCATCAGGCCCAGCCCGGCCTGGTCGTAGTCCAAGGTCGCCCGCCAATCGGACAGGCGCGGCTTCGCGCGGAGCACGGCGCCACGCACGTCCGCCCAATAACCGGGACATATCGGGTTCACCCCGCCTGTCCACCGACGCTATCTTCCTGCGTTGATCACGGTGGCAAACACGGCGGTGGCGGACGGGGCGTTGACTGTTTGCCAGTTGGTGGCGAGCACAAGCTGGGTCCCGTCGACTGTCGAGGCGGTGTTCAGAGCAGCGCCGTACCCGGGTGGCGTCTGGGTGAGGATCGGGCTGCCGCCCGAGCCGGTCGGGTCTCCGAGCTTGGCGAGCAGACGGCTGCTGTGAGGCTCGGACCAGGTGACCCATAGCCGCCCGTCGGTGGTGTAGGCGGCGGTCGGGTCGCTGAATCCTTGGCTGTCGGCGGCGATTGCGGTCGGGCGCGCTCGCGACCAGCGTCCGACCTCGCCACAGGGAAAACCCTGATCCGCAACACCAAGCCGGCTGCTTGCCCGCGCCTGACCAGCTGACTACTGTCCTCCTATGAGCACCGTTCCCGCGGGCGATACGTCGGCCGGCCCCGCCGGGAGTGGCCCGCTCTGGCGCAGGATTGTCGCGCTGTTTCGCCCGTACCGGGCGCGTGTCGGGCTGATTGTCGCCGTGATCGTGGTCAGCTCAGGACTGAGCGTGGTCGGGGCGCTTCTGATCAAGGTCGTGTTCGACAAGGCGCTGTTCCCGCCAGGCGGCCCGAACTTGCCGCTCCTGTTCGAGCTTGTCGGGGTGCTGATCGCGATCCCGATCGTCACCGGCGTACTGAACGTCGTTCAGACCTACTACACCAACTGGGTTGGTAACCGGGTGATGCGCGACCTGCGCGACCGGCTGTTCGGGCACCTGGAGCGGATGTCGCTGGCGTTCTTCACCGGGACGCGCACCGGCGAGGTGCAGTCGCGGCTGGCCAACGACGTCGGCGGCGTGC
>Ga0302325_10014317_pt1 | contig 16890 bp, 19 predicted proteins | sample Palsa_T0_2_FD_201948 | JGI IMG/M metagenome (GOLD analysis project Ga0302325, IMG submission 201948) | Peat permafrost microbial communities from Stordalen Mire near Abisko, Sweden - Palsa_T0_2 | ecosystem: Environmental > Terrestrial > Soil > Palsa > Peat permafrost | place: Sweden: Abisko... | reverse complement strand
TCGATGGCGGCCGGATCGTCGAGCATGGCACTCACGACGAGCTCGTGGGACGAGGCGGGCTCTACGCGCGCCTCTATGAGGAGCAATTCGGCAACGGCGTCGTCGAGGCCCATTGCAGCGACGGCGTGATCCTCGCCAACGGCAGACCATGCCGCCCGTCTCGCCGGCGCCAACCCGTCTCCACGAGATCCGAAGACCACGAGCCAGATTCGCCGGAGCTGCTCGCCGAGCTCCCCGCGGAGCTGCGGACAGCTTTGCGGGCATGAGGGGAGCGCCGCGGAGATCCGGCGACGCGTGCCGACCGGCTCGAGGGCGGCCACCAGCGCGCGCCGGAACTGGGTACGCTGCCGGGGTGCGGATCAAGACTGTCGTGCGCGCGAGCGTTCTGCGGTGTGCCGTCTTGGTGGTCGTGGCCGTTTCGCTGGCCGCGGGAGCCGTGAGCTCGGCGTCGGCCAGCCCGCGTGTCGTGCTCGGCTCGGCGAGTTGGGCTCCGCACGGCAAGGGGTTTGGCACCGCGCATCCGCAGGAGATCTTCAACGGTGGCGACGCCAACGGAAGCGTGTCCGATATCCAGTGGTCCAGCTGGGGTGGTCGCACCGCGTTCGGGGTCGGCGAGCAACCGATCTTCAAGCCCGGCGGCGGCTACTACTCGCGGCCCGTCCAAGCCCGTCTACACGCCGTCGCTCTCGGGCGCTGCTACCCAGGCGGTCCACTCGCCTACCGGCGGCTCTATGTCCGCGATCCCGTGCGCCCGGGTGGACCGCTGGGCAAGTGGTACCTCTGGAGCGGCAGCTCCTCGTTGTGCCACGCGCCGTAGCGGACGGTTTCCGACTGGCCACGTCGCTCAATGCTCGATAATCGGGCTTATGTATAGCTGTATGTAGAAGCGTCGCCGGTCGACCGCGGCGCCTGTTGTGGAGTCCCGGATAGATGTCAGTGGATGTCCGGTGACTTGTCAGCAAATCGTCCGGATATTTGTCAGTATCCGCGAGGCGTTGGCGCCGCTCGCTGGAAAGCGCCGTAGAGCGCGACGTCTGACGCGCGGTACGCATCGTTGAAGCTGACGACGAGCCCTTGACGACCGAGCTCGTCGAGCTCCGCGCGGGTTTCCTCGTCGACGTCGCTGATGCGCACGGCGTGCCGGCCGCTTGCGAGTAGCCACGCGAGCGTTGTTGCAGCGCTCGGCCGCGCTGCGTGGCGTTCGCTCTGGCCTGGATCGGATCGTCCGTTCAAGACCTGGCCGAATCCACGGTCCAAAGCGCGCAAAATCGGGAGCGCCGCTTCGGGAACTCGGCAGTTGAGAATCTGGTCGTCGCCGATCTGGTCGCCGGTAACGAGCCCGAGGAGGTCCTCGGCGAGCCCAGTGAGCTGTCTGGCGAGATGGAGCGCTGCCGGCCTCGGGTCGGTGAACGCGTGTAGCTGCGCGACGTCCAGCTCAGTGAGATCGCAGGACTCGCCGGCCACAAGCCGGGTGCGGCTTCGAATCCGGACTCCAGCGGCCAGAAGTGCGACGTCAGCTCCAGCTCGGCGAACGAACGCGTGATCTTCGTCAAGTCCGGTCGAGGCGAGTTCATGGCCGCTGCGATCTGGAATGACCTCGCGCCGGCGTGATGCAGCAGCCAGGTTGACATCGTCGAGCACGCCGCGGCGAGCAGCTGCTGGACCTCCTGAAACTCGCGCTCGCTGAGCTCCGTTCGAGCATCGTGCCTCAAGCGCAGCGGATGAACCCGCGGCGCGGACGGCCACGGCCGTTGGTGGCGTTGAGGCGGCGTCGACGGCCGGGCTCGCGTTGCCAGCGTGACGAGGTCGACCGAGGGACAAGCCGGGGCGGCCGTGTGGTTGGCTCCGCTGTAGACGAGGACGACCCGGACGCCGAGACGCCCGACGACTTCCTCGGCCAGTTCCTCGAGGACGCCCTCGCGCAGGTGCTGCGCTCGCAGGAGGACGAGCTCGGTCACGCAGTGCGCGCTCAACCACCGGGTGACGTCGAACCATTGCGGCATGGCGCGCAGCTGTTCGCTTCGCTTTCCGAGCGCTCGCAGGATCGCCCACCGAACCGCGACCGACAGATGGCTGTCGGGCGGCACCGTCGCCACGCACAGGCCGAGGTCGCGCTGAGCGAGCCGATGAATCTCGCGGACGACCGTGACGTCGTCGTCGAGATCGACCAACACCTCGAAGGGTGTGATCACCGACCGGTGCCGAGCTGAGTCAGTGCGGCGCGCGCGATCGCTTCAGTGACACCGTCGCATCCAGCTGTTCTGCAGATGCCCGCAGCGGTCGCGGTGAACCCGGCCCAGTTGCGCATGCGGCCATTGCCGGCTTTGTCGTTGATCAGGATCAGCAGCTTGGGATCGATGTCGGTGTAGATCGGGTGGTAGGTCGGGATGAGCGCCAAGACGTCAGCGTCGGTGAGCGGGGTAAATGCGACGCGCCGGTAGATGCGGCTGCGCAGCATTGGCTCGCGGGCGAGAATCTCCCAGCATCCGTCGCCCCCGTCGAACATCAGCGAGAACCGGGTTTCTGGGTCGTCATGGAGATGGCGCAGGTACTCGAAGCAGTCGCGATTGAGGTTCTGTGCCTCGCCGATGACGACGAGTCGGGTCCGCTCCGATAGTGCCGACAGGAGCTGGTCGGTCATCGCGAACCGTGTCCCCTTGCCCGGTGCGCCGGTCAGCGCGTGCATCAGGCGATCGGCGACCAGGCGCATCGTCGGTCGCGCCTCGAACGTCAGAGAGATCACCGGCTCTTTGCGCTCCTGCAGCGTGTGACCGATCGCGAACGTCTTGCCCAGGCCGGCGGAGCCGACGATGGCGCCCATCGCCTCGGCGTCGACTAGGTCGGCGATCGCCTGTCGGGTGAGCAGCAGATGCCGGGTTGCAAGCACGGAGGCGTTCTGCAGTCCGAGGTGGTGGCGGATCATGCGGACCGTCGCTCGTCGTCGGAGGGCATCGGCTTGTTGAGCCGATCGCTGAGCCCGAGGATCTCGAGCAGCTCGCCGGTCTCGCTGTCGCGCGGGCCTTTCGCTTTGGCGGCCTCGGATGGTTTGCCGGCGACAGCGGTGATCTCATGGATCGCTCCACCGGCGGTCAGCGGCGCGATCCGCGCGCGAGCCTTGCGGCTGGCGGCGGCCTTGCGCCGGCCCATCTCGCGAGCGGCCTCGTTGCGCTGCGCGATGACGGCCTCGGACTGCTCGCGCGTCAACGCGTCCTGCGGGTATGCGGTGCAGAGCCAGCCGGCGTCGTCGAAGATCTCGATCGAGCGCAGGTCGTGCGGCATGTAGCGCACCTGCACCATCTCGCCGCCGCGGGCCGTGATCTCCGGCGCGATGAAGGTCACGCCCTCGAAATGGATGCCGTCCTTGTTGATGACCCGGGTGCGGTCCGCCATCAGCATCCAGCGCAGCTGGTCGGGTTCCACCAGCTCCAGCGGCGCCGCCGACTCATCCCACTTCTGCGCGGGGGTCAGACCACCGATGCCGCGATGCGGGTGCTCGCTGTTGTACGCGTCGATGAAGTCGCGCACCCTCGTCTGAAGCTGCGCCAGCGACAGCGGCGCCGCTTGCGCGTAGAGCTGACCGTTCGCCTTGCGCGGCCCTCCGGTGTAGTGCGGCAGACGCGCGATCAGTCCCTCCCCGATCGTGCGGTGCAGTCGCTCGATCTTGCCTTTCTGATGCGGTGAATACGGCACGGCGGGTAACGCTGCGCACCCCAGCTCGCCGGCGGCGCGCGTCACGGCGCCGGCCAGGAACTCCAGGCCACCATCGAACCTGATCAGCCGCGGAACGCCGCCCCACGGACCGCGATCAGGATCGATCGCGATGCCCTCGCGGATCGCGACCAACACCTCAGCGGACGTCGGGTGCAGCGACAGCGCCCACCCCATGACCAGGCGCGAATGCGCGTCTTGCATGACCGTCAGCCACGGCCGCACCAGACGCTTTCCGCGCAACGGCAGGACGTGAATGTCCAGCTGGGCGTGGTCGGCCTCCCAGACATCGTTGCGGGCCGTGGGCTCCCACCGCCGGTAGACCAGATACCGCCGCCGGCCGTTCTCGCCGCTGCGCGCGTAGGCCCGCTCGGCCAGGGAGAGGTCGCGTTGGAGCGCGAGGCAGAAGGTGGTGTGAGACGGGACGGGCTCGCCTTCGTCTTGGAGCAGCCGCCACGCCGCGGTGGGTCGTCCGCCAGTTCGGTAGAACGCCTCGACCGCGGCGGCGCTGAGTTGCCAGCCGGCGCGACCTCGCGGCTCGTAGCCGCCGTCGGCCAGCCAGCGCCACACCGATCGCGCATCGACTCCAAGGCTCGCGGCGGCGGCCTCGACCAACACGGTGTGCAGCTTGCCCTTGGCTCGCAGCGCCAGCAGCCGGCGGACGACCGCCTGTCGACGTTCGATGACTTCCGGCTGCATGGTCAGTTAATTACTGACCGTCACGGACGACTCCTTCTCAGCTGACGAATTCGTGGGACCGGACGGTGCCCTACGGTTCGCCACGATGCCTCGACCGCTCCCGCCCCAGCGCCCCGCGCCGATCGCGATGACGCTGCGACGACTGGCCGCCGAGCGCGGACGCTCCTACCGCGAGCTCGCCGAGCGGACGCGCCACCTCGATCCCAACGGTCGCGGCATGACCCACAGCTACATCGCCGGACTGGCGAGCGGCCGCGAGCAACCCAGCCCTCGGTCGCTGGTCCTGCTCGCCGAAGCCCTCGACGTCGGTCCCGAGGTTTTCGCGGAGTACCACCTCGCCCGACTGCGCGTTGAGCTAGACCCCAAGCGCGTCGGCTTTGAGGCGGCGTGGCGGCGGTACCTCGAGCTGGTCTCGAACGACGCGTCGGCGAAGGCTGGCTGAGACGCCAAACCCTGACTAGCGATACTTGCCATTATCGCTAGTTGACATGCCGAGACGGACACCTCACACTGCCTGAGGTGACGCTCGCCGACGACCGATCCGAGGTGTTCGACGGCGAGCCCGTGCTCGCGCTTGACGTTGTTGCCGGTCTGCCGCCCGGCCTTTCGGTCGAGCTTGCTGGTGAGCTCGCCGAGCTGCTTGAGGACGCCGAGCGCTACGCCGCCGCCGCCCAGTCAATTAACACCTCACGCGCATATGCCAGCGACTGGGCGCAATTCACCGCCTGGTGTGAGCGGTACACGCTTGAGTCGCTACCGGCGTCAGCCGCGGTCGTCGGCCTGTATCTGACCTCGATGGCGAAACGCGGCCTTTCGGTCTCGACGATCCGGCGGCGCGCTGCGGCAATCGCTCGCGCCCACCGCCAAGCCGGATTGCTTCCGGCAACATCCGATCCTCGAGTGCAGACCGTCCTTGAAGGCATCGCCCGCGTCCACGGCGCCGCAGTCAAGAAGAAGACCGCCCTGCTCCGCGACCCCCTGCTTGAGCTCATCGACCGAATCGACCTCACCGACACGGCCGGAGTCCGGGACCGTGCGATGCTGCTGCTCGGGTTCGCCATCGGTCTCCGTCGCTCCGAGCTCGTCGCGCTTACCGTCGAGGACCTCTCCCCCTCCCCGGACGGGATCCGGATCCGTATCCGCCGCTCACAGACCGACCAGACCGGCCGCGGCCAGGAACTGCTGGTCGTGTACGCCGAGCCGCCTCGACCATGTCCAGTACGGGCGCTTCGGGCCTGGCTCGATACCGCCGCGATCACCACCGGTCCGATCTTCCGACGCGTGACCCGCACCGGCGCCATCTCCTCCCCGCTCACCGGGCAATCCGTGGCGTTAATCATCAAGAGACGCGCCCGCACGGCCGGCCTCGACCCGCGCGAGTTCGCCGGGCATTCCCTCCGTTCTGGGTATGCGACTCAAGCCGCCCGAGATGGTCACCACCCGACGCAGATCGCCGCGACGACCCGCCATCAGGACCAGCGCGTCCTCGCCGGCTACATCGACGCCGGCCGCGGCAAAGACGACGTCGCTCACGTCCTCTGACCAACGCACTCCGGCACGGCGGCCGAATCGACCGGACTTCCGCTTCGAGCCGCCAACGAACCGAAGCGGAAGTGGCGATCTCGCGCCCGCTACGGCGACGGAGCGGAAGCCAGGACCGAGCGCCGGAGAGTTCCGCTTCGCGCGGATCGTTTGCTAGCGAGCTGCTAGCGCCTAGACGGACGGTCGTTCGAATTTCAGCGACTCCGGGGGCGTGGCCGCCGCCTGGAGAGTCGCGCGACAGGGACCCGCCGGTCATGGTCGCGTCGGGGGAACACGGGCGCGCCAGGCGGCGGGTGTCACAGTCGGGCGGCAAGTTCCACCTACCAGGTAATGAGTACACCAGATCGCTCTAAGCGTGCCTTTGAGAGGCTCTACGAGCGGGCCAGCAGGCGACTGCTGATCCATCTCGTCCGCCGCCTGCACGACGTCGAGGTGGCGACCGAACTGTGGGCCGAGTGCTGGGCGGCGGCGTTTTCGGGCTGGCCGCGCTGTCGAGCAAACAGTCCAGCCGAGGAGGAGGCGTGGCTGTTCGGGATCGCGCGTCGCCAGCTTGCCGCCTACTACCGCACGGGCGCGATCCGTCGCCGCGCACTCGAGCGGCTGCGATGGGAGGCGCCGGTGCTGATCGATGGCGATGAGCAGGAGCAACTCGAGCGTATGGCCGAGCTTGAGGAGCTCAGGCCAGTACTCGCACAGGCACTCAGCACGCTGCCACACAAGCGCCGGCGGGCAGTGGAGCTGCGGATTGTGGCGGGCCTGCCCTACGAGCACGTCGCGGCGCGGCTGGGCTGCTCTGAGCAAGCCGCCCGAGCGAGCGTCTCGCGTGGCCTGCGCAGCCTCGCGAAGCAAATCGACCAGGCACAACCAATCACACTCACCAAGGAGATCTCAGATGAACGACGCTCTCGAACATGACGATCACTCTGTTCTGGCGACGATGCGCGAGCAGATCGCCGCAACGCCGATGCTGCCCGCGCCCCGGCGGCTCCAACCGAGGTTCCTCGGCACGCGCCCCCGGGTGCTGGCAGGTGCCAGCGCCGGCATTGCGGCACTGTCGGCGACGCTGGCGCTGATCTTTGCCGGAGCCTCGAGCCCGCCGGCGTTCGCGGTCACGACTAACCCCGACGGGACGACGACAGTCACGCTCAATGCCCTGAGTGCAGCCGGCGCCCTCAACGCCAAGCTCGCCGCGGCCGACGTCCACGTCAGGGTTGCCCCAGTCGTGCCGGGCTGCAACGACCCCGTCCAGATCGCCGACTCAGACTCGCCACCGGCGACGCTGCAGGCCGAGCCGCAGGGCGGCGCCAACAGCCTGCAACTCTCTTCAACAATTGCCTCGGGGTCCAGCACGCCCGACCAGACGAACGTCCCCGCAGGCCAAACTCTTGTGCTGGCGGCGTCCAAGTCCGGGCTCCAAGTCGTCGGCCAGATCAACCAAAGCACTGCCCCCGCCTGCGTCGGACTCGCCTCAGACCAGTAGGGCCCCTTCTCGGCCCACCGCTCGGCTCGGCCCACCGCTCGGCCCACCGCTCGGGCTGACGCACCCGGGCGGTCGGCGCAAATTCTGCGCGCGCGGTTAGTCGTAACCCTGCTGCGTGTTGACATGAGCAGCGCTTACGCGTGTACAGCTCCGACCGGGTGGGCATGCGTGCTGTTCACAGCGCAAAGTGCCGAGCGCGGTCGGGAGCACGCCCCACGGCTCCCCGAAGCGCTCGAGCTTGGTCTTGCGATCGCCGGTCTTGTTTTGTGCGCTTGGCTGGATGTGGGGCCCTGAGTTCGAGCTCGGCTCGTGTGGCGAGTGGATCGCCTCGTGGCGGCGATGGGCGTGGGTCGCGGTGGCCGATGTGACAGCTGGCCGAGAATTCGGGAACTAGTCGATATGAACACCTCAACCGACGTGGGGGTCATGATGGGAGGGGGATCGTCTGGCTCGGCGCTCGTCGAGTTCGAGCAGATCTACCGCGCCAACGTCGGTGTTCTGACGGCGTATTTCGCTCGGCGCAGCTCCGATCCGCAGACGGTCGCCGATCTGACCTCTGAGACGATCGTGCGAGCCGCCGGCTCGTTCGCCAGCTTCGATTCGGGCAAGGGCAGCGCGCGCGCCTGGCTGTTCGGGATCGCCGCGCACGTCTACGCGGACTATTGCGCGCAGACCGCCAACGGCCGGGGAGCTGTCGTGCGGCTGGCCGGCATGGAAGACCTGCCGGTCGATGAGATCGACGAGCTGGCGGACAGGATCGACGCGCACCGCGCCGGGCGGGAGCTGATGGAACGTTGCGCGCTGCTGCCCGCGCTCGAGCGTGCGGCGCTCGAGCTGGTTGACCTCGACGGGCTGACACCGAAGGAGGCCGCCGCAGCGCTAGGGGTCCCTCGGGGCGTGCTGCGCATGCGTCTATCGCGCGCGCGGGCGCGACTACGAAAAGAACAGGAGCGTCACAGCGATGAGTAAGTTCGAAGATCACCTCTGGCGAGAGGTTGCACGCCAGCACGGCCCTCACATGCAGCGTGCCGGTCGACCGCAACCCCGGCACAGTCGGCTCCGGCCGCGCATGCTCGCCGGTGGCAGCATTCTTGGTTTGGCCGGAGCGGGAACCGCCGTGGCGCTCGTGCTCGGCGCCGCGAGCGCTTCCCCGGCGTTCGCGGTGACCCGCAACCATGACGGCACAGTCACCGTCTGGGTCAAGCGGTCCAGCGGCATCGCCGGCGCGAACGCAAAGCTGCACCAGCTCGGGATCAAGGCGATGGTGCTGCCTCAGGCGCCGGCCCGCTGTAACGACTTACCCATAACCGAGCAAGGGCCCCCAGCACCGCGGGGGAACTTCACTGGCGCCCACTGGACGATCGACCGCAAGGTCCCTGCCGGCAGCATACTGGCGCTGACGCCGCCCGCCTCCGTTCCCTCGCCCACGCCCAGGTCCGTCCCAGGTGCTGCGGGAAGCAGCGGCAACAGCGGGAACAGTGGGACCGCCGGCAACAGCGGGACCGTGACCACCGGCGGCAGCGGGACCGCGACCACCGGCGGCAGCGGGACCGCGACCACCGGCGGCAGCCAGGCGCCCGCGCCGAGCGTCAACTGGCAGACGCGGGCCGGCCAAGTCTGGACCTGCAATGTGCCGGCCCAGCCCACGCCGAGCCCCGGCACCGGCACCACCGGGAACTCGGAATGACAGCTGATCACTAGCCGGCGTATCACAGCTGGCCGCGGCTGACAGTTGTCCTTCTCGTCCCCCCGGCCGCCGACCGATGAGCGGCGGCTGGGCGCGGGACGCTGTTGCTAACGATGGCTCAATGCGGAAGCGTAGGCGAATCCGAATTGCGCGCCTGCTTCCACGAACGAGGGAAAGTCTTCAGCGGCTCCACAACAGACGGTCCCACTTCCGCTTCCTGACCAAGGGCAGGAGCAGCAGCGTCGCCGACTCTCGGGTGCCTACCGGGCGAGCGAACGTGTGTTCGCTGACATCAGGCGACTGTCGTTCGACCCACGTTCTACAGCGCCCGCCAACAGGACCGGTGATGCGTCCTACTTGGAGCCGAACACGCGTTCGAGCAGCGCGGTGTCGCCGGCGCTTTGGAACTTGACGAGCTTGCCGTCCGCGTTGAAGGTCAGAACGTCTGCGGCGTCCGTGTCGTCTTCTCCCGCGTAGCTGTGGCGGACCAGCACGACGACCCGGTCCCCATCGGCGAACCAGTACTCCGGCTCCACGCTGTAGCCCTTGGGCGCAAACCTCGCCCAGTGCTCACCTAACGCCTCCTTGCCGCGCACGGTGCCGCTGACCGCACTATTCCCGGGCGTAATCCACTCGATCTCATCAACCATCTCCGCCATCGCGGTGACGGGATCTCCAGCGCGAAACGCAGCGTAGCCCCGCTTCGCTGCGGCAAGGTTCTCCTGTACGCCCATCAGACCCTCCTCCCCTTGGGTTTCCGCCAGCCATCCGAGCGGTGAGGCGACGCTACACCCACCGCCTCACCAAGTCCACTACACGGGTGGTGCCGTTACTGCGGGAGGGGCGGCTAGCGGATCTCGACGACCTTGGTGACCGAACGCGAGTTGTTCTTTGGCGCCCAGGCGGGGATCACCGCTGACCAGCCGGCCCCCGCCCCGCCGGCGCAGACGATGAGGAGATCCTCCGGGTTCTGGAAGGTGGCGTAGAGGCCGTCAGGCTCTGCGACCATCGTATGGGCGCCGGTCGACTCGAGGGGCACGCCGGCCGCCTCGAGATCGGCAGCGCTGAGGCGGGTCTGGAGCATCAGGTAGGCGCGGGCCTGGTCGCGTGACCACCCGGCGTCGCGGATCGCGCTGGCGTGCTCGGGGCCGAGCAGGAACACGCATTGACCGCCCTTGCCGGCGATATAGGTGTGGCCGGCGCGCAGCGACGAGGCGAAGGTGCGCAGCACCCACTCCGGATCGCCCGTGAGGAGGTTGGCGATCTGGCGCGGGCCCTCGCTGGCGATGATCGTGACCGTCGTGTCGTCGAGCGAGTAGCCGAGCTCGACCCGCAGCGGCGCCCACGGCTCGATCGGCTCGGACTCCGCGAAGCACAGCGAGTACTTCCCGGGATTGCCGATCGAGGCGCCATCAAGCAGGCCTGGCTTGGCGCCGAGCACATTCATCGCGACCAGCCGCAGCGCTCGGCCGACTGTGGCGTTCGCGCGGTTGCCCTGGCCGAGGACGTTGTGCGCGGAGTTCATGCCGACCGCGGCGGCGAGCGGACCGCTCACGATCGTGCAGATCGCGGTGCCGCCGGTGCTGGTCAGCGCCCCGTTGGCGTTGTAGGCGGGGTCGGTCAGCGCCCGCACCCCGGCCACGACGATCGGGAAGTACGCGGGCTTGCACCCGGCCATGATCGCGTTGATCGCAGCGTCCTGCGCCGAGATGGTCCGGTTGCGCTGAACGACCGTCCCGAGTGAGTCGTCCGGCCTGAGCGCAGCGGCCGCCAGGAAGGCGTCGACACGTTCAGGCGTAGGCGGGACGATCGGTAGGCCGTCGGTCCAGCCGCGCTCGAAATACTCCTCCTGCACGGCCGACTCGTCGAGCGTGAGCGTCTCGGTCATGTCATGCGCGGATCACAACACGCCGGCTTCGGTCATCTCACGGAGAGCTCGTGGGCGATCGTCTCGATGGCGAGCTCGCCGGTCAGCTGCCGGACGACCTCGTCGACACGCCCAGCCACGAGGGCGCGGATCTCCGTGTCGTCGCGGGTGGCGACGGGATGGGGCAGCGTCACGTTGTGGTATCCAGGCATTCCCTGGGTGACCGCGAACTTCTCGACCAGGCCCACGAACGGCTCAGTGATCACTGCGGTGGCAGGGACGCCGAGCTGCTCGAACTTGATCGCGTCGAGGACGCTGCAGGACGAGCAGGCGCCGCAGTCGCCCAGGCCGGTCACGACCAGCGTCGCGCGCTCGGCCAGCGTCCGAGCCTCGTCGTCGGTCACGGTCACCGCCGCCGAGGTCTTGCTGAACACCTCGACGTGCTCGATCTGCGGCAGTCGCTCACGCAACTCCTCGGCGACCATCATCAGCACGATCTTGGCATGCGATTTCCCGTTGTCGATCAGCAGCAGCGACGCTCGGTCTGCGATCGGGACTCGGCCAGCGGGAAGCGCCGCATGGGTGGCCGGCTCGGATTCGGGCCGGTCGGGACGCAGGACTGTGATGACACTCATGCGACAACCCTTCTGCTCGCCAGTGGACCATGACGCCGCGACGGCACCAGCCCGTCGCCTGATCCTGTAAGCGTACCCGCGCCCGCACGAGCGTTCCCGCCGCCACCCGGCCCCCGCTGGCGCTCCCGCAGGCAGACGCGACGATCCGGTCAAGCCCCCGCGTGTAGGAAGGCGCCTACGTGTTGGGGCGGAAGCTGACCTGGATGTCGAGACCGCCTTGCGGTCTCGGGCGAGCGGTCAGGGTGGCGCCGTGGGCGCTGGCGATGGCCTTCACGATCGCAAGGCCGAGCCCGTGGCCGTCGGCCGAGGCGACGCGCTGATGGCCGACCCGCTGGAAGGGTTCAAACAGACGCTCCACCTCGAGCAATGGGACGACTGCTCCGGTGTTGCTGACCGTCAGGCGAGCCCCGTCGGCTGTGGCACTGGTCGAAATCTCAACGGCGCCGTTGGTGAGGTTGTGGCGGATCGCGTTGTCGAGCAGGTTCGCGATCAGGCTCGCGATCAGGCTGGCATCGCCGATCGCCGGAGCCTTGTCGAAGGTCGCGCCGATCTGGACGCCATACCGCTGTGCGTCAGGCCGGCGGCTGTGGACGATGTCCTCCGCGATCTGAGTGAGGTCGAATGGCTCCCATGACTCGACGCCGCGTTCGCTGGTGGCGAGCGTTAGCAGCGCGTCGATCAGCCGCTCCTGTTGACCGGATAGCTGCAGCGCCTCCTCACAGGTCGAGCGCAGGGCCTGGGCGTCGGCGTCTGGGTCGGCGAGCGCCACCTGCAGCAGCGTTCGTTGACCGGCGAGCGGCGTACGCAGCTCATGGGAGGCGTTGGCGACGAACTGGCGCTGGGACTCGAATGACGACTGCAGCCGTCCGAACAGGTCGTCAAGCGTGCGACCGAGCTCGGTGAGCTCGTCATCAGGTCCGTCCAGACTGAGCCGGCGGCCCAGATTGGTGGCCGAGATCTCCTGGGCCGCGGTCGTCATCGCGCGCAGCGGCCGCAGGAACCTCCCCGCTAGCCACCAGGCGGCGAGCGCTGCGATCGCGATCGCCGCCAGGGCGAGCAGGAACGGCCAGGGGGTGAACGTCGGCCCCGCGGCACTCCGCCGAGCGGCCGCAGCGGCAGCGGGACCTGGGTGAAAGGCCACCTGACTGTGACCGAAGAAGACATTGGCCGTTCCGAACAGCACGCTGGAGGCAAGGAAGAGGATCACCACCAGTCCGACGAACACGCCCGAGTACAGCAGCGCGAGCTGCACCCGCAGGACCGGGCGCTGCCGGGCGAGCAGACCGGTCAGCGATTCGGGTAGCCGGATCATTCGGTTCCGATCCAGTAGCCGGCCTCGCGGACGGTGTGGATGATCGCCGGGTCGCCGAGCTTGGCGCGCAGCCGACGGATCGTGGTCTTGACTGCCGTCGTGAACGGGTCGGTGTACTCGTCCCAGGCGCGCTCCAGCAGCTCCTCGGCCGAGAGTGCGCGATCCTGGGAGGAGAGCAGGCACTCCAGCACCGCAAGCTCTTTGGGGCTGAGCTCAAGGCGCCGCCCGGCCCGGAACGCGACGCGCCGGCCACAGTCGAGCATCACGTCGCCGCACTCGAGTGTCGGCGGCAGCGGGTTGACGGTTCGGCGGGCGAGCGCGCGGACTCTGGCGACCAGCTCCGCGAAATCAAACGGCTTCGGCAGGTAGTCGTCGGCACCGAGTCCCAAGCCGTCGACGCGCTCGGAGACGGTGCTGGCAGCGGTCAGCATCAGGATTCTGCTCCCGAAGTGTTCAGCGACGATTCGCCGGCAGATCTCATCGCCGTGAACCCCGGGTAGGTCACGATCGAGGATCACGACGTCGTAACGCGTGACCGCCAGGTGAGACAGGGCGTCGTTGCCATCGAGCACGACGTCGACCGCCATCCCCTCGCGCCTGAGCCCGGTCCCAAGTGACCGGGCCATCACTGCGAAGTCTTCGACGACCAGCACTCGCATAACGCCTTCGGACGATGCCAGGTGTCGGGTGTCTGTCAGGTGTCAACGGCCGACACCGGGCGGACACCACCCGGACCGTAGAACACCGCTCCATGAGCGAAGCGACAATCGAAGTCACCACACTGCGCAAGCGGTTCGGTCAGACCGTGGCCCTGGACGGGCTCTCTTTCACGGTGGCGCCAGGGACCGTGACCGGATTCGTTGGACCCAACGGCGCCGGCAAGTCGACGACGATGCGCGTGATCCTGGGGCTCGACTCGGTGCAGGAGGGAACCGCGTTGATCGACGGCCGCCCCTACGCGAGCCTGAAGCATCCGATGCGACACGTCGGCTCGCTGCTGGACGCCGCGGCGCTGGCCCCGAGCCGCCGCGGGCGCAATCACCTGCTGTGGATCGCGCGCTCCCAGGGGCTGCCGGTCAGCAGGGTCGACGAAGTGACAGAACTGGTCGGCCTCGGGAGTGCCGCCCGACGCAAGGCGGGCGGCTACTCGCTGGGGATGCGCCAGCGCCTCGGGATCGCCGCAGCGATGCTCGGTGACCCGCCGATCCTGATCATGGACGAGCCGTTTAACGGCATGGATCCCGACGGCATCATCTGGATGCGCGGCTTCCTGCGCGGACTCGCCGCCGAGGGCCGAGCGGTGCTCGTCTCCAGCCACCTGCTGAGCGAGCTGCCGGACGTGGCAGATCACGTGGTGGTGATCGGTCGCGGACGGGTGCTCGCTGACGCGACGATCGAGGAGCTGACCGCCGGCGCCTCGTCGCTGGAGGACGTCTACCTGCGGCTGACGACCAGCGCGGTCGAGTACCGGTCCGGTGCTGACGGGAAACAGCGCCGATGAGCTCGCTCCTGCAAGCGAGTCACATCGCCGGCTTCCGTGCCACGCTGCGCGCCGAGTGGACCAAGTTCCGGACGGTGCGCGGCCGGATGATCGGGCTGGTGTTCGCCGCGCTGATGGTGGTGCTGTTCACGTTCCTGCAGGCCAACGGCAAGCACACCGGTTACTGCACGACACCGAACCCGAGCAGTTGCGTCGCCGGCCATCCATATGTTCCGACTGGACCGGGTGGCGAAGCGGTAGCTGACACCTACGAGCTCGTGGCCAAGCCGCTGAACGGCGATGGCACGATCACGGCCCGGATCACCTCGCTCGTCGGTCGGATATGGGCGGGGCCGGCTAACGAGGCGCCGTCGCTGGCGGATACGCGCTCCGGGCTGGCGAGTTGGGCCAAGGCAGGACTCCTCATAACCCCCAGCAGCAAGCAGGGATCCGCATACGCGGCCGTGATGACCACCGGCGGCCATGGCGCTCGGTTTCAGTACGACTACACCCATGACCAGGCGGGCCTGCCCGGGTCGGTCTCGAGCAGCGCACCCCGATGGCTGCGCCTCACTCGCGCCGGCGACACGATCACCGGCTACGACTCCACGGATGGAACCAACTGGCACGCAGTCGGAAGCGCGCGGTTGACGGGTTTGCCGGCCACCGTGTACGTCGGACTGTTCGCTACCTCACCGACGACCTCCGAAGGGTCGGCGACCCAGGCCACCGCACGGTTCGACCACATCGCCATCGCCCCACTCGCCGATGACAGGTCTCAAGCACCCCTGGCGCCATCGCACGGCGCGACCATCGGCACCGGTCCGCATGACTTCTACACCACCCTGGGGACCGGCGGCCACCGCCGGGCGGGAGATTCGATCGTCGTCACAGGCTCCGGTGACATCGCGCCCGCAGTGGCCTCGGCCGGTGGCGACACCGCGTCAGACTCACTGTTGTTCGGGCTGGCGATCGCGCTGATCGTGCTGATCGTGATCGGGACGATGTTCATCACCAGCGAATACCGGCGCGGCCTGATCCGGACGACGTTCGCCGCCACACCGGACCGGGGATGCGTGCTTGCCGCCAAAGCCGTCGTGATCGGCAGCGTCGCGTTTGCAGTCGGAGCATGCGCGTCTGCCGTCGCGATCCCGCTCGGCGAGCACGTCATGAACGCCAACGGCAACTACATCTTTCCGGCAGATCCACTGACAGTGGCGCGGGTCATCGCCGGCAGCGGCGCGCTGGTCGCCCTGACCGCGGTCGCCGTGCTCGGCATCGGCACCATCCTGCGCCGCAGCGCGGGCGCCATCCTCGCCGGCGTGGCGCTATTCGTCCTGCCGACCTTCACCGGCCCGGGCATCATCGGCCCGACCTCCTCCGCAACCGCCGCAACGTGGCTCTACCGCGTTACCCCCGCGGCCGGGTTCTCAATGCTGGGACTTCTGCCCCGCTCAGGGCTCGTCAGCTACCCATACACGATGAGCAACGGCTACTACCCGCTGCCGGCATGGGCCCGACTTTTGGTTCTCGGCGCTTACACAGCGGTTGCGCTGTTCGCCGCGCGGGTCGTGCTGCGGCGGAGAGACGCGTGAGCGACGCGCTGCGCGCGGAGTGGTCCAAGCTGCGTACGATCGCCGGCACCTGGTGGCTGATCGCGGGGGCTGTGGCGCTGACGGCCGCGGCCAGCGCCGGGTTTGCCGCCTCCATGCACGTCTCGCCCGGTGGCCCGGGTGGCGCCAGCCAGGATCCCACCAAGCTGTCCTTGATCGGCCTCGACCTCGGCCAGGCCGTCATCGCGGTCCTCGCGGTGTTGGCGATCACCGACGAGTTCGGCACCGGCATGATCCGAGTGACCCTCGCCGCGGTACCCCATCGAGGCGTGATGCTCGGTGCCAAAGCCGTCAACATCGCTGGTCTCGCGCTGGCTACTGGGGTGCCGGCCGTCGCCGGCTGCCTGATTGCCGGGCGCCTGTTGCTGCCCACCGCCGGCCTGAACCCCGCCCATGGCTACGCGCTCGTCTCGGTCGCCCACGGGCCGACGCTACGCGCCGCCTTCGGCAGCGTCCTGTACCTCGGGCTGATCGCCCTGTTGAGCCTCGGTATCGGCACCATCGTCCGCGACGCCGCCGTATCGACCGGAGTCGTGCTCGGGCTGCTGTACCTGCCGCCACTCCTCGCCCAACTCGTCTCAGGCCCGTGGCGGCGCCTTCTTCAGCAGCTCGCACCGATGACCGCCGGGCTCGCGATTCAGGCTACCCGGAAGACCCGCTCCCTGCCGATCTCGCCGTGGGCCGGCCTCGGGGTTTTGGCCGCATGGGCCGCCGGGATGCTCGTGATTGGCCTCGTCGTCCTCAAAGCTCGCGACGCCTGAGCCGCGGCCTTAGCCTTGATCCACCGTTCGGGGCGGGGAGTCGTCCGGGGCCGCGATTTAAATGACCCCCTGATGCAGGTAAGACGGGCCGTGCCAGCGGCTGCGG
>Ga0302325_10014315_pt1 | contig 16890 bp, 12 predicted proteins | sample Palsa_T0_2_FD_201948 | JGI IMG/M metagenome (GOLD analysis project Ga0302325, IMG submission 201948) | Peat permafrost microbial communities from Stordalen Mire near Abisko, Sweden - Palsa_T0_2 | ecosystem: Environmental > Terrestrial > Soil > Palsa > Peat permafrost | place: Sweden: Abisko... | reverse complement strand
GCGTTCCACTCGGGGGTCATGGCGCCGGACAGGGCGGGGACCCAGGAGACGCCGTCAGCCCCCGGGGGCGCGCCACGCGCCAGCGCGTTGAGGAGCTCGTAGACATCGGCGCCGGTGGCCGCCGCGCGGGCGATCTCCTGGCCGCCGAGCTCGTCGCGAAACCATCGGTACGCCCCGCCAGAGAGCCAGCCCGGGTTCTCGAGCAGCCACCGGCCGGGCACGACGTGAGGGTGAAGCTCGACCAGGGGGGGAGCGTTGTTCGAAGGCTCGGCGATGACCGCGCACACGGGTTCGGCGGTCCCCATCACGTCGCATACCTCTCCCGGCTCGATGACTCCGGCGCCGAGCACAGCGGCCATCTCGTCTCCCGCGCCGAGCACCACGCTGGTGTTTGAGGGCAGGCCGGTCGCCTCCTGCAGCCAGGGCGCGATGGGACCGAGTAGGGCATGGGCCGGATGAATCGGTGCCAAGCGCCCGGGTTCGACGTCGAAGGCAGCGCACGCCTCCTCGCACCACTCAAGGCGCCCAGGGTCGAGCAGGCCGGTCGACGACGCGTTCGAGGGGTCGACCGCCAGTTCACCTGACGCCTTCCATGCCACCCATGAACCGGGGAGCTGGTACGACACCGCTGCGCGAGCGATCTCGGGTTCGTGCGCGCGTACCCAGGCGATCTTCGCCGCAACGTGACCCGGGTCGAGATTGCAGCCCGTGAGCTCCCGCAGGCGATCGATGTCGATGCTGTCGGCCATTCGCTCGCACTCTGCGCCCGCGCGGCGGTCTGACCAGATAAGCGCAGGACGCAGGGCACGTCCGGCTCCGTCGACTGCGACGAGCCCATCGAGCTGGGAGCCGAAAGAGAGTGCGGCGATCGGTCGGCCCGCGGCGGCGAGGCGGATCTCGCTCAGCGTTTGCACGAGCGCGCGCGTCCACTGCGCTGGGTCCTGCTCGGCCCACCCGGGTCGAGGGTAGGCGAGGTCGTGCGCCGCGTAGCTCGTGGCAACCAGCGTCCCGTCCGGCTCGAGCGCCTGGGCGCACGTACCCTGCGATCCGACGTCTACCCCGACGACAAGCGGGGAGTCTTCGCTCAGCGCCGGACCTCGGGCGCTTCGCCGGGACCGTGCCTTACGACGGTGAAGGCGAAGGCGTCAGCGAGATGATGCTCGCGCGAGACGAGGACGGGCACGCCCTCAGCGGTCATGTCGATCTGGTCGATGGTGAGAAGCAGGGCTCCGCGGGGGACGTCGAGGCGTCTGGCGGTCTCGGCGTCGGCGTTACCCGGATCGATGGTGGCGACGCCATGATGGACGACGAGGCCGCGGGCGGCGAGCGCCGAGTAAAGCGAGCCGTCGCCGATCTCGCGGAGCTCCTCGGGGCCGAGGTGGTCTTGGCGGCACCAGTCAATGGTGTCGACGACGCGACGCCCGTCTGCCGTCCGTACGCGGCGCAGCGCGCTGACCGCGGTCTCGGCCGGCACGCCGAGGGCATCGGCGACGAAGGCGGGGGCGGCTACGAGCTCGGAAGTCTCCTCGGCGGTCCCGGGCGCGACGCCGGTCGAGGCGATCAGCGACGAGACGCCGAAGTTCCGGCTGAGGTCGTTGGCGAGCGCCGGTCGGTAGGTGACGTAGGTTCCCGAGCCGTGGCGGCGGCGGACAAAGCCCTCCTCTTCGAGCATGGTGATCGCCGCTCGCATCGACGAACGTGAGACGGCGCGGTCGTGGGCGAGCTCGGGCTCGGAGGGCAACTTGTCTCCCGGAGTGAGTGCCCCCGAGCGGATCAGGCCGCGCAGCTCGTCGGCGAGCTGATGGCGCAGGGACTGGCTCGTGCTCATGGCGCGACGACGACCTTGAGCGCGTCGCCCGCCCTGATCCGCTCGAACGCTCCGGGGGTCTCGTCGAGCGGGATGATGTCCGAGACGACGGAGCAGATGCCGCCGACGTCGGCGGCCAGCATGTCCAGGGCCAGGACCTGGTCGCGGTGGCGCGAGGCGTAGGAGCCGTGAACCTGGACCTCGAGGTAGTGCAGGACATTCGACGGGAAGCGGATCGCCGTGGTTCCCTTCGGCAGGCCGCCGAAGAACATGACGCGCCCGCGGGGCGCGGCGAGCGTCATCGCCACCTCCTGCGCGGCATCGCTCGAGCAGGCGACGATCACCACGTCAGCGCCGAAGTCGCTCGTTGCCTCCCTCACCGCGGCCGGCCCGTCCTGCGCCTCGGTGTCGATGTAGGCCAGGCGCTCATCGCCCAGGATCGCGCGTGCGAGATCGAGCCGCTGCGAGGTGCGCTCGAGGAGCAGCACCTGGCCCGCGCCCTGCAGACGGGCCAGCGCCGCGTGGGCGGTGCCGACCGGGCCGGCGCCGATGACCACGACGACGTCGTCGAGGGTGACCGAGAGATCCTTGTGGCCGCAGATCACGTCGGATAGCGGGTCGGCAAACGTCGCGTGCGCGGGTGAGAGACCAGGCGGTATCGCGAACAGATTCTTGAGCGCGATCTGGGGGATGGCGACATGCTCGGCGTAGGCGCCGGGGTGGTCGAAGCCCATGAGCTCGCCGTGTAGGCACAGGTTCTCGTGTCCGCCGAGGCACATACGACAGCGCCCGCACCAGAGCGTCGAAATGCAGTGCACAGCGTCGCCGAGCTCGAGTCCCGCCTCGCGCACCTCGCGCTCCGCTCGCCCGCCGATCTCGACCAGCTCGCCCGAGATCTCGTGTCCGAGTACCCACGGAGGGGTGATGCGGCGATCGCCGTTATAGAAGGACCGCACGTCGGTGCCGCAGATCCCGCAGGCGAGGACACGTAGGAGCACGCCGTCTACGGGGCACGTCGGATCGGCCGCGCTCTCTACAGACATCGCCCCGGGGCCGTTCCAAACCGCTGCGCGCACGTTGCTCCTCTCGCTCCTTAACGACCAGGATACTACCAGGTTGTCGGACAACTTTGACGTTTCATCGAGCTATCGAGACCGTCCGCGTGGCCAGGCGAAACCATGTGGGTACTGGCCCTATGGCCAGAATTAGGCGCACGATCATTTGATTGTTGTCTTCGCGACTGACAGTCGTTACGCTTGAGTCATCGGACAACCGGGGAGTGTTGTGTGAGCGAGTTCATCTTCATGCTGACGCGCGACGACCGTACGATCGCCGATGCGCGAGAGGTCTACGACTCGGTCGCCGACACCGGAATCCAGCACGTCGGATGCAAGGATCTCGGGCTTTCCCGCGACGAGCTCGCGGCCCTGATGAGCGACATCCGCGCCCGCGGCCACACGAGCTACCTAGAGGTCGTCTCCGAGACCGAGGAGGCGACGCTCGCCTCGGCTCGGGTGGCCGCCGAGATCGGCCCCGATTACCTGATCGGGGGCACGGTCATCGAACCGATCCAGGAGATCATCGCGGGAACCGGCGTACGCTTCTGCCCGTACATCGGAACCGTGATCGACCATCCCTGCCTGCTCCGGGGGTCGATCGCGGACATCGCCGCAGACGCCGAGCGCGCCGAGGCGCTCGGGGTCGACGGCATCAACCTTCTCGCCTACCGGTACGACGGCGACGTCGGCGAGCTCGTCGAGGCGGTGGCGAACGCCAGCTCTCTCCCGGTGATCGCCGCGGGCTCGGTCGACTCGGCGCAGCGCATCCGGGCGCTGGGCGAGCGCGGCGTCTGGGCCTTCACGATCGGCACCGCAGCGCTGGACGGCAAGCTCGTCCCCGGCGCGCCGCTGGCGCAGCAGCTCGAGTACGTGCTGGCGGCGGCAGATGGTGCGAGGTCCGGCGTCATGCAACCGCAATCTGCTGGAGGTGAGCAATGACCGATGTGGAACGCAAGCTCCGAGAGGACCTGGCCGTCCTCGCGGCGGCGGAGCACGGCCGTCGCCTGCTCCAGTTGGGACTTCGCGGCATCGCCCGTGGCGAGCGGGGGGTGTCGGCCGGATGCTGGACCCGGCACGGGACCGCGGGCTGTCTGTTCCAGCACGCATACTGGGAAGGAGTCAGGGACGGCGTATTCGCCGACCGCGGCCGGCCGGGGGATTGGATCGGCAGCTTCGTCGGCCCACACGATTACGGGATCGTGATCCGGGTGATCGACTCGTTCGATCGCTTGGCCCGGTCCGCCTACGCGGACATCGAGCCGCGCGCCGTGCTGCCTGACCGCGTTCGGCTCAGGCAGTCGGAATGGAACCGAGCGGTCGAGAGACTGCTCGTGGAGGTCCTCGGCGAGAGCGGGGCCGAGGCGGTCACCGAGACCCGGCAGGTGGCCGCGAGCGTGTAGGTCCAGAACAGCACGAGCCCAGCGCGAGACCGAGGAGATGTGAATTGACTACTCAGGGCGGAGGCATACAGGAGCGTCACGAAGGGATGCTCCCGGTCGTCGAGAGCATCGACGTCGCAGAGCGCCAGGATCTCCATAAGCTCCGGCCGGCCTCGGTTGGCCTGATGGGGGTGCTGTTCCTGACCGTGACCGGGTCGGCTCCGATCTCGGCCATGCTCTTCAACACGCCGATCTCGGTGGGTTACGGGAACGGCATCGGCACACCAGCCGGATTCATCATCGCCGGCGTCGTGCTCCTCATCTTCGGCGTGAGTTATGTCGCGATGGCGCGCAAGGTCACGACGGCGGGTGGTTTCTACAGCTTCATCAGTCACGGCCTCGGCCGCGAGCTGGGGATGGCGAGCGGGTTCGCCATGGTGGTCGCCTACAGCGTGTTCGAGGTGTCGCTCGTCGGGGGCTTTGCCTATTTCGCGTCGCTCAAGGCAGCCCGCTACGGCTGGCACGTGCAGTGGTACTGGCTCGGCTTCGCCATGATCGCGGTGATCGCGATCCTCGCGTACTTCGACATCCGCATCTCGGCCCGGGTGCTCGGCCTAGCCCTGGTGGGCGAGATCATCACACTGGTCGTCTTCGACGGCTTCATCTTCGCCGACGGGCACGTTTCCGCCAGCGCGATTAACCCGGCCAACGCCATCAAGAGCCTCCCCGCCGGCCACTTCGGGGGCACGGCGCTCGCCGCCGGCGCCTACGGCATCGGCATCTTCTTCGCCTTCTGGTCATGGGTGGGGTGGGAGATGGCGCCTAATTACGGCGAGGAATCCAAGAATCCAAAGAAGAACGTCCCGCGCGCGATGTACATCTCGGTCATCGGGCTTGGGTTCTTCTACACGCTGACCTCGTGGGCGGGGATCAGCGGATACAGCTCGTTCTCCCACGCCGTGGACGTGGCCCAGACCAACTCTGCCAACTTCTTCTTCATCCCCGCCCAGCACTACGGCGGGCTGCTCCTCAAGGACTGCCTGAGCTGGTTCATCATCACCGGTTCCTTCGCGTGCGGGATGGCGTTCCACAACACGACCGCCCGCTACATGTATTCCCTCGGTCGCGAGGGCGTGCTCCCGCGGTTCCTGGGGCGCACACATCCCAGGTATCACAGCCCGCACCTCGCCTCCACGTTCCAGTCGGTGGTAGCGGCGCTGATCGTGCTCGCCTTCGCCCTGTTCGCCGCCGTCGACACCAAGCTCGGGGCGGCGGATTCCGTCGGCTTCCTTCAGGTCTATGGGCTGATGGCGGTCATGGGGGTCGTGTCGATCCTCGCCATCCAATCCATCGTGTCGCTGGCGATCTTCAACTACTTCCGCACCCACCACAAGGAGGATCACCACTGGTGGACGACGATCACCGCCCCGCTCGTGGCCGCCGTCACCCAGGCTTACGTGCTCTACCTGGCCATCAAGAACCTGAAGTTCCTGGGCTCCGGGTATAGCTACGCCAAGTGGCTGTGCTGGGGCGATCTGGCCATCTTCCTCATCGGGCTCGGCTATGCCTTCTATCTGAAGAGCCAGCAGCGGGCCAAGTACGAGACGATCGGCCGCATGATCAATCAGGGACTCGACAAGGTGTGAGCGGCAGCGCCTGGGGCGCCAGCGCTTCCCCGCGCCGTGGGACTCTGTCAGAGCCCGTCACGACCGGGCCGCCACGGCACGATCGCCGTGGCGGCGACGACGGTCACCGCGCCCGGGCCTGCCGCGAGCTCGTGCACGGTGGCGACGCGGTGGCCCGCGATCGCGTGGGCGCCGGCGGTGGGACGCGGCCGCTCGCGCTGGGCGCGGGCTCGCGGCCGGGGGTCGCGCGCGGCCGGAGCGGCGGGGCGCGTGGGCCGACCCGCCGGGGGCTGGTCGCGGCCGAGCTCGACCCCGACGTCGAGCACCGGCAGGCGGCGGTCGAGCCAGCTCGGGAGCCACCAGGCGAACCGTCCTCCCAGGCGCAGCGCAAAGGGGAGGAGGATCAGCCGCACGACAGTCGCGTCGATCGAGATCGCGACCGCCAGGCCGACACCGAGCTGGCGGACGGTCGCCACGTCCGAAGTGGCGAATGCGAGGAAGACTCCGACCATCACCGCGGCTGCGCCGGCGACGACGCGGGCGGTGCGCGCGACCCCGTAGTCGACGCCGAGGGTGACACTGCCGGTGCGCAGCCAGCCCTCGCGAATCCGCATCAGGAGAAAGACCTGGTAGTCGATCGAGAGCGCGAAGATCGCCGCGAACATCGCGCTGACGCTGAGCGCATCGACGTGGCCCGGGCCGCCGATCAGGGGATGGCTCCCACCCGACAGGAGCGACAGGGAGCCAAATGCCGCACCCACGCTCAGCAGGTTCAGCAGCACCCCGACGAGCGCCGCGAACAGCGAGCGGAAGACGAGCACGAGGAGCAGGAAGGTCGCGAGCATGAGGACCGCGATCAGCAGCGGCATGCGGCCGGCTGCCGCGGTCGAGTAGTCGCGCAGCTGAGCCGCTGGGCCGCCGAGCAGGACCTGCGCGCCGGTGGCCGCCGCAAGCGTCCTGGCGACCTTCTCGAGCCGGCGGCGCAGCGCGCCGGTCGCTGCGGATCCGGCGGCCGAGCGCGGCACGATATCCATGCGGGCGGCCTGGCCGCTGCGCGAGACGTTGACGGTGAAGTCGACTCCGGCGTGCTGTGCGGCCGCCGTGCCCTCGAGCGCGGCGAGCACGAGGTAGCCCGAGCGGAAGAAGGCCGGGCTGTGCGACAGCGTTCCGAGCAGGCGCGAGTGCCGGGGCGTTGCCTTCGCCGATGCCTCGGCGGTGCGCTTGCCTGCAATCAGCGCCGAGGTTAGGCGCGTGGCCTGTTCCTGCTCGCGTGCGAGCCCGCTCGCCAGGTCCCCGGCCCCACTCTGAAGGGCGCCGAGGCGCTCGCCGAGGGTCGCGGTGCCGCTCGAGAGCGTCACGAGCCCGGCGGTCAGCGCCGCGCCGCTCGTGGCAAGCCGCTTGACGCCGGCGGCGAGAGCGCTCTGCCCGTGCTCGAGCGCGGCGATCCCCGCCGCGAGGCGCTTGGCGCCGAGCTGGAGGCGGGTCGCCGACTGCGTCAGCTGCGCCACATCGGTGGCGAGCGTGTCGGCCTCGCCGGCCAGCTGCTGCTCGTTGTCGCCGATCTGCTTGACCTGATTGGCCACCGCGCCGGCCGACGGCGTGCCGGCGAGGGCCGACTGCGCGGCCTGGACGGCCTGGACGATCGCGGCGTAGCGGGGGTCGCTGCGACCGATCTGCATCGCGGCGAGGTCCTGCCTCGCGGCTGCGAGCTGAGCGTTCGCTGCCGTTGGGCCCGTGCCGAGCGCGTCGACGGAGCTTACGAGTCCGGCGACGCTGGTGGCGTCCGCATGGATCGTACGGGCGAAGGAGCGCAGACGGGGCCCGGCCGATGCGGCGGTTGCGCTGCCGACGCCAAGCTCGGCGGCGAGGCGCGCCGCTCCGGCCGTGGCGCTACGCCCGCCGCTCGCGACCCGGCTCGCTCCTTGGGCGGCCTGGATCAGACCGGCGGCGGTGAGGCGGCTGCCGGTGGCTGCCTGCTCGAGTCCGGCCCGGAGCTTGAGGACCGCGCTGCCGCCGTCCGCGCCGCCGCGGGCGAGCGTCTGGACCGCGGCCGCCGCCTGCGCGAAGCCCGACTTCACCCGTCCCGCTCCTGTTGTCGCCTGGCCGAGGCTCGTCGACAGGGCGCCGACGTCGCGGGCGCTGCGGGTGAGGGTCCGGTTGGTATCGACGGCTGTGGCTTCCGCGTGCACCAGCGGCCGCGCCAGGGTGGCGAGCGGGCCGGGACCGATGACGCCCGCGACGTCGGGGTCTTCGGCGATCGTGCGCTGGGCGGTGGCGAGTGCGTCGAGGTGGGGTACCGTCGTGATCGCGCCACCGTGAACGACGACGAGCAGCTCGAACGGTGTCAGCCAACCTGGACCTACGTTCCTGCTCACCGCCTCGTAACTACGGCGCGCGCTGCTCGAGGCCGGCAGCTGGCGGGCGTCGGGCGGTCCGGTCGCGAGCGACAGCGCCTGCCAACCTAGGGCCAGCAGCGCCGCGGTGACGGTGGCGACGATCGCCGGGGAGCGACTTGCCCGCGCGAGCAACGACCGGCTGCGAGCGCCGGTGGCCACGGTGTGCGGTCCCTGTGGGCCACCCTTGGCGACGTACCTCCCGCACAGCGCGAGGGTCGCCGGCGCGACGAGGATCGTGGATACGACGCTGACCGCCGCGACCACGATCACCCCGACGACGGCAGAAAGCAGGAGAGTGCCGGCCGCGACGGCGAGAGCGCACAGCATCAGGACGACGATCGCGCTGCCGGCGAACGCGACCGTCCGGCCGGCTCGGAGTCCGGCCTCCGTGGCGGCGCGGCGGATCTCGCGAGGATTGCTCGGATCGCGCAGCTCGTCGCGGAAGCGCGACACGACGAGCAGCGAGTAGTCGACGCCGAGCGCCAGGCCCATCATCGACGCGGCGACCGTGGCGAGCTCGGTCAGCGGCAAGACGGTAGCGAGCAGCGAGATCAGCCCGAAGCCGGAGAAGACAGTGCCGAACCCGAGCGCGGCGGGGATCGCCGCTGCTGCGGGCGAGCCGAACACGAGCAAGAGGATGATCAGCAGGACCGGGATCGCGATCAGCTCCGCGCGGTGAACAGCGGCGAGGGAGGCGCTCTCGAGCTGCAGGCCGATTTCGTCTAGGCCGGTCACGCGCGCCCGCACGGGCGCGGCGACGTCCCTGCTCACCGTGTCCTGGATCGTGCGCTCGACCCCGGCTGCGGGAGCGCCGGCGCCGTGGATCACGGCTACGAGAACGAGCGCCGACCCCGACGAGGGTCGCAGGCTGCGGCCGAGCGAGCCGCCGTCCCAGGCCGATACGACGTGAGCTCCGGGAAGTGCCGCCAATCCCCGGACGAGGGCCGGGCCCTCGCGGTCGAGCGCCGGCGCCGGTCCCGTCAGCAGGATCGGTGCGGAGACGCTACTGCCGAACTGCTGCTCGAACAGCTGCGCTTCCCGGGCCGACTCGGTCCCGGGAACCAAGAGGTTGCTCACCGCGAGGTGCCCTCCGACGCCCAGGCCGATCACGCCGAGGATCGACGTCGCGACGAGCCAGGCGGTGAGCACCAGTCGCGGTCGCCGCACGCCGGCGGTCAGCAGACGGTTCATGCCCGCCGCCCCCAAGCGGCGGCACCGGCGCCGGGTCGCCCGAGGGTCCTCAGGCGCGCCCAAGATGAGGTTGTGCGTCTCGTCTCCACACTTGCATAGACGACCGGTCACGGGAAAAGTACGCTCGTACCCCCAGATGAGGGGCGATGAGCCCGGCGGGAGCGCTGCGACGGCTGGCTACGTCGTGCAGGGCACGCTGATCGGCAGGGAGATCGAGCCGGTCGTGTAGGTCAAGGTGGCGGTGCCGGTCCAGGTACGGGAGCAGCTCGACGGAGTGGTGATCAGCGAGTACACCGTCTTGACCCTCCTCTTGACCCTCTTCTTGTGCCGGTGTCTGCCCGTACCGACGAAGACAATCTTGTGCACGGTCCTGGTGACGGTATGTGAAGCCCCGAACGAGAGGCTGAGCGAGTCGAGCGTCACCGGCACCGAGGGGAACGGCGAGAAGAGCAGCTCGAGCCCTCGCTGCGGGGGCACGAACAGGCGACCCGAGACGGTCAACCTGCTGCCGGCGAACATGCCGCTCATGACGACCGAGGCGATGTCCCCGGGCTCGAGCGGCTCACCGAGGAAGAGCGTCACCGGGACGGTGGCGGGCGAGCCGAACAGCGAGATTCCCACCGATCCCGTTCCGACCTGGCTGGCGGTCGGGCAGCTGCTGCCGCTCGACTGGGTGGCCGTGCAGAGCGCCGACACCGACCGCGCGCTCGAGGCGAACCCGCGCTGGAGCAGCACCTCGAGCGAGCTCGGGAGGGTGGAAAAGCCGGTCACGCCCGCGATCGACACCGACGCAGTCGCCGCCGACGAGACGGTGTCCGGTGTCAGTGTCGCAGACACCGTGCTGGCGGCGGCGCTCCCCACCCAGCCAAGCGTCATCAGGACCGTGATCGTCAACAGCCTGCGCACCGCGAGCCACGCTACCAGACCGCGGCAGCGACCTCGCCGTGCGAGTCGCTCGGCGACGTCCGTGCCCGGGCCGGGGCGACCTGTTTTCGAGGGTGGTCACCGCTCAGGCGGCGTGGCGTGGGTAAGAGCTCTCCCACCGTCCCGTCAAGGAGTTGGTTGACGATGTCGTTGAGGTGCCGTCGAGCGTCACGGTGACCTTGTCGGGCCCGAAGGACACGAGCCCGGCGATGCCGTCCACCTCGCGATACGGGTCGAGATAGGACCAACGGCTTTCCATCGCGCGGGCGAATTTTCGGGCGGTTCGAGCGGTTTGGGCGGCGGCGGCGGGCCGGGGCGGGGCGGGGCGGGGTGAAACTCCGGGGGTCGCGATGCGAAACCCCCAACATGCAAGGCAAACGCAGCACGGGCTGCCCGTAGCCGGTCGTTTCGTGAGGGAAACGATCGCTCACCCACCGCCCACCCCCCGACCCTCACGCCGCCGCAGGCGCCTCGTCGCATTCCGTATGGCCGCAGCCACACTCATGCGCCACGTGGCCTTCATGGCTGCCGTGCTTCGCGCAGTAATCAGAGCAAAACCCGTCTTCCCGAGCCTCGCACTTACACCCTTCGTGACCGCACGTCTGGTCAGCCATCGCTTCTCCCCTCTGCCACGTTGCCAATCCCGGCTACAACGATACACGGGGTCTGCCGCATCTCGCCCTCTCGGGTCACGTCGCGGGACCAGCAGCCAGAGCGCACCGGTGGCCAAGCGGCGCGCCGCCTACTGACCTGTTTGTCCGGGCGGCCAGTGACACCCCCGGAAGGCGCAATTAGGTTGCCGTCGTATGACCTCTACCGCCGATCCCACGCTGCTCAATGACGAGCGAGACCTCGCGGCCTTCGGATACGCCCAGCAGCTGCACCGCCGGCTCGGTTCCTACGCCTCGTTCGCCGCCGGCTTCTCGTTCGTTTCGATCCTCACCACGGTGTTCGAGCTGTTCGGGCTGGGCTTCTCGTTCGGGGGCGCGGCCTTCTTCTGGACATGGCCGATCGTCTTCGGCGGGCAGATGCTCGTGGCCCTGTGCTTCGCCGAGCTGGCCTCGCGCTATCCGATCTCGGGCTGCATCTACCAGTGGTCGCGGCGGCTCTCGAACCCCACTGTCGGCTGGTTCGCGGGTTGGACGATGCTCATCGCCCAGATCGTCACCATCTCGGCGGCGGCGATCGCGCTACAGGTGGTGATGCCGACGATCTGGAGCGGCTTCCAGCTCGTCGGGGGTAACCCGTCGCTGGCGACCTCTACCGGCGCGACCAACGCGTGCCTGCTCGGGGCGATCCTGATCGGCCTGACCACAACCATCAACGCGATCGGGATCAAGGTGATGGCCCGCATCAACTCGATCGGGGTCACCTGCGAGCTGATCGGCGTCACAGCGCTGGTCGCCCTGCTCTTCGTGCACGCCAAGCGCTCGCCGGCGGCGGTCCTTCACCAGACCGGCGCGCCCCACGGCGGCTACTTCGGTCTGTTCATCGTCTCGGCCCTGATGGCCGCTTATGTGATGGTGGGCTTCGACAGCGCCGGCGAGCTCTCTGAGGAGACCAAGAATCCCCGCCGCACCGCCCCGCGCGCGATCATCAAGGCTCTATGCGTGTCCGGCCTCGGCGGCGGCTTGCTCCTGCTCGCGGCGATCATGGCCGCTCCCAGCCTGACCAACGGACAGCTCGCCACCAGCGGCCTGCCCTACGTGCTCACCTCGCGCCTCGGGACGACCGTCGGAAAGATCTTCCTATGCGACGTGGTGGTCGCGATCTCGGTCTGCACACTGGCGATTCAGACCGCCTCGACGCGGATGATGTTCTCGATGTCACGCGATCGAGTGCTTCCCTTCTCGCGTGTGCTCGGCCACGTCAATCAGGTCACCGGCACGCCGATCGCCCCGGCGATCCTCACCGGCGTGCTCTCACTCGCACTGCTGTTCGTGAATCTCGGTAAGCCGGCGGTGTTCACCGACCTGACGAGCGCCTGCATCGTCACCCTGTACGCCGCCTACCTGTTCGTCACCGTGCCGCAGCTCATCCGACGGCTGCGCGGGGGCATCGGAGGGGAGACGGACGGGGAGATCTTCTCGCTCGGCCGCTGGGGACTGGCGATCAACCTCGGCGCTGTCCTCTACGGCGGCGCAATGACCATCAACATGGCCTGGCCGCGGCTCAGCGTCTATGACCCCGGTGGCGGCAGCTGGTATCTACAGTGGTTCTCGGTCCTCCTGCTCGCGGCAACCGCCGTATTCGGCGCCTTCGCCTACGCGAACCTCAAGCGCCAGGACCGGATCCAGCCGGTGGCGATGCGTGACATGGCGGTCGAAGGCGCGCAGGCCTGAGGACGGCACCGGGCGCGACCCACCGGGCTCTGGACCCCGAGCTCAGGAAGGATGGAGCTGCTGGTCCTCTACAGACGCTCGACTACGTCGTCGAGCGGCTTGCGGTCCGCACGCGCCAGCCACTCCTCGGGCGAGTGGCGCGCCGGGTCACGGGGGCGCGCCGGATAGCCGAAGCTCAGCACCGTCGCGGTCTGTTCGTCCTCGGTGAGCCCAAGGGCCGACGAAAGCGCCTCACCGTCCGCGATGCCGTTTGGGCACGCGCCGATCCCGTCGTTCCACGCGGTCAGCATCATGTTCTGGGCGGCGCGGCCGGCGTCGAAGCTCGTAGGTCCCTTGCCGCTCAGCGCGATGGCGATCACGAGCGCGGCACCGCGGACGTTGTCGGGCGCGTAGACGCAGCCGGCGACCCGTTCCCGCAGCTGTGGGCTCTCGACGACGAGGAACCGCCACGGCTGGCGGTTCTTCGAGCTTCCGGAGATCCGTCCGGCCTCGAGGATCCTCAGCTCAGCGTCGCCGGGAATCGCGCGGTTGGAGTACTCGCGCACCTCTCGACGACTCGTAATCGCCAGCCAGACATCCATGTGGTAAGCCTAAGCGATCGGGGGAACGCGCCGACCTGTCCTGCTAGCCCGACGCACCCGAGCGGGCATCCCCCGAGGCTGAAGGATCTCTGGCGCTCAACCACCCGGCGATCTCGGCTCCCGTGAGCTCGAACTCGCTGGGCAGGTGAGCCACCACATCGCGCAGGAAGGCGTTGCTCACGGTCAGCTCGATGTTGCGTCTGAGGAAGTCGTTGAGGATGGCCAGCGCGAGGCGCCGAGGACCGGAGCCCTCGTAACCCCATTCGAACTCGCCATCGATGACCCGATCGTCGTCGAGCTCGAGGTTGCGTCGTTCGCCGTCGCGGCACACCCCGACGACGAGCGGTCCGCCGTGACCGTAGTCCGGCTGCTGTGCTCGGAGCCCGGTGTATGTGACGTCCCACGGTGCCACTTCTTGCACGCTAGCGAAACGTCATCCTTGGTCAGGCAGTCGCCATCCGAACGGTGCGGCGAGATCGGCGGCGGGATCCGGACCCCAGCTTCCTCGCGGGTAGGGGACCACCGCCGGCCGAGACTCGAGGATCGCGGCTGCGCACGTCCACAGGCGCTCGACCTCGTCCGCGCGGGCGAACAGCAGATGGTCACCGAGCATCACGTCGTGCAACAGCCGCTCGTAGGCCTCCAGCCCACGCTCGTTGAGTTGACGCTCGACGTCGAGCGTGAGTGGCGCACGGGTCACGATCGAGGTAGGCCCTGGGACCTTGACGCGCAGCTCGAGCGTGATGTGCGGGTCATCGGTCAGTTCGAAGACAAGTTCATTGGGGCGAGTGCTTTCCGAGCTGCCGGTCGCGAAGATCTCGTGCTCTGGCTCGCGCAGCGCAACGCTGACGAGCCTCCGGCTCTCGGCCATCGCCTTGCCTGTTCGCAGCAGGAAGGGCACCCCCCGCCACCGCTCGTTGTCGATCTCAGCACGGATCGCCACGAAGGTCTCCGTGCGTGAGTCCTCCTCCACCCCCTCCTCCTCGCGATAGCCCTCAAACTGGCCGAAGACCGTCCGCTCAGGGTCAAAGGGCTTCAGGTCCTCGAACACTGCGGCTTTCGCGTCGTGCAGCGCCCGGTCCTCGAGGCTCGCCGGGGATTCCATGGCGACAAAGCCGAGGATCTGACTGAGATGCGTGACAACCATGTCGCGAAAGGCTCCCGTCTCCTCGTAAAAGGAGCCGCGACCCTCCAGCCCGAGATCCTCGGGAACGTCGATCTGGACCGCGGCGATGTGCTCGCGGTTCCAGATCGGCTCGAACAGGCCGTTGGCGAAGCGCAGGGCGAGGATGTCCTGTGCGGCCTCCTTGCCGAGGAAGTGGTCGATGCGAAAGATCGCATCCTCGGGCACGTGCTCGTGGAGCTTCGCGTTCAGCTCCTTGGCCGACTCCAGGTCCCTCCCGAAGGGCTTCTCCATGACCAGACGCGCCCGTTCGTCGGCGAGCCCCGTCCCGGCGATCATCTCGACCATCGCGCTCATGGCCGACGGCGGAATCGACAGGTAGAGCAGGGTGCGGGAGTCCTCGCCGATCTGCTCGCGTGCCTCGTGCACCGCGGTGGCCAGGTCCTCTCCGTCCTCGGCGGAGGAAACCACGAACGACAGCCGCTCGGCGAACGCGTTCCACTCGGAATCGTCGAGGTCGCCCTCCGTATGCAGCTCGACCGCGGCGCGCACTTCTTCGGCGAAGTCGCCGTCGGGAGCGTGCCGCCCGGAGCCAATGATTCGGAACTCCTCGGGCATCAAGCCCCCCTGAACGAGGTGGTACAACCCAGGCAGCAGCTTGCGGCGCGCGAGGTCTCCGCGCGCTCCAAAGAGGACCACCACGTGAGGGTCGAGGGTGGGGCTGGAAGGTAGGTTCATGGCGAGCTCCTTACCCGGGCTGGCTGCATTCGTCACGGCTCCAGGGTCTCGGCGAGCTCGAGCCAGGCTGCCTCGAGCCGCTCGCGCTCGGCGACCAGGGCCTCCAGCTCGGAGGTCAGCTCGCTCAGCTTGGCATGGTCGCTCGCTCTCGCCGCCATCTGCTCGTGCACTGCGAGCTCACGCTCGGCCTGGCGGTCGAGTGCTCGTTCGAGACGCTGGATCTCCTTGGCGCCCGCGCGGCGCGCGGCACCGGCGGCGGGAGCCGCGCTCGAAGCGCGCGCGGGACCCTTAGCCTCCGAGGACACGCCGTGGAGCTCGACGAGGTACTGGTCGATCCCGCCCGGCAGGTGACGGATCCCGCCGTCTTCGGTGAGCCCGAAGACGTCATCGCACACCCGCTCTACGAAGTAGCGGTCGTGGCTGACCACGACGAGCGTCCCCGGCCAGCTGTCGAGCAGGTCCTCCAGCGCCGTCAGCGTGTCGATGTCGAGATCGTTGGTCGGCTCGTCGAGCAAGAGGACGTTGGGTTCGCCCATGAGCAGACGCATGAGCTGCAGTCGTCGCCTCTCGCCGCCGGAGAGGTCACGCACCAGCGTGCGTGCGCGATCGCGGCGGAAGCCGAAGCGATCGCACAGCATCCCGGCCGTGATCTCCTGGCCATCGCTGAGGATCGCGCGCCCCCGGACCGCCTCGAGCGATTCGAGCACGCGCAGTTCCCCGGGGAGCTCGACGGTGTCCTGGGAGAGGTGGGCGAGCCGCACCGTCGCACCACGATCGATCGATCCCGCGCTCGGCGCGAGCTCGCCGGCGAGGAGCTTCAACAGGCTCGTCTTCCCCGACCCGTTGACGCCGACGAGCGCCACGCGGTCGCCGGGCCCGAGCCGCCACGTCACGCCCCGAAGCACCGGGTCGCCGCCGAAGGCAAGCGAGACGTCGACTGCCTCGAGGACCTTGTTCCCTAGACGTGCGGTGGCGAAGCGCAGCAGCTCGGTGCGGTCGCGCACGGGCGGCTCGTCGGCGATCAGCGCGTTGGCGGCCTCGATCCGGAACTTCGGCTTGGTCGTCCGGGCGGGCGGGCCGCGTCGCAGCCAGACGAGCTCCTTACGGAGCAGCTGACGACGCCGGTCCTCTCGCGCCGCTTGCTGGCGGTCGCGCTCGGCTCGGGCCAGTACGTAGGCTGCGTAGCCTCCGTCATATTGGTGGATGAGCCCGTCGGCGACCTCCCAGGTGCCGGTGCACACGGCATCGAGGAACCAGCGGTCGTGGGTGACCACGAGCATGGTGCCCCGCCTGGCGGCCAGATGCCCGGCGAGCCAAGAGATCGCCTCGACGTCGAGATGATTGGTCGGCTCGTCGAGGAGGAGAAGCTCCGGCGCGTCGAGCAACAGCCGCGCGAGCGCGACTCGTCGGCGCTCGCCTCCTGACAACGCCCGGATCGCCGTGTCGAGCCCGTCGTGGAGCCGGCTCAGCTCGACACCCCCGAGTAGGCCGCTGAGGACCTCCCGGAAGTCGCGGTCGCCGGCCCATTCGTGGTCGGCGCGCCCTCCCACCAGCTCCTCGCGAACGGTGAGGTCCTCGCGGAGCTCGTCGCCCTGGGCAAGCATGGCGATCTCCAAGTCACCGACCCGCGTGAGGACCCCGGCGTCTGGGGCCTCGATCCCGGCCATCAAACGCAGCAGAGTCGACTTGCCCTCGCCGTTGCGCCCGACCACGCCGATCCGCTCGC
>Ga0302325_10014314_pt1 | contig 16891 bp, 13 predicted proteins | sample Palsa_T0_2_FD_201948 | JGI IMG/M metagenome (GOLD analysis project Ga0302325, IMG submission 201948) | Peat permafrost microbial communities from Stordalen Mire near Abisko, Sweden - Palsa_T0_2 | ecosystem: Environmental > Terrestrial > Soil > Palsa > Peat permafrost | place: Sweden: Abisko... | reverse complement strand
CTCACCTTGTGCTTGCATCTCTTTGAGGTAGTCCTCCATCTGATCCAGCCGCTCTGCCATGATGCGCTCGTACTTGGACAACCAGTCGCGCAGCGGTTGAAGGTGTGCTGGGTCGAGCCGATACAGCCGACGACGTCCCTGCGCTCTGCATTTGACGAGGCCAGCCTCGCTCAACACCCGCAGGTGCTTGGAAACCTGAGGCTGGGACATCGAAAGGTCCCTGACGAGTGTTCCGACCGCCTTTTCGCCTCCGACCAGCACGTCCAGGATCTCACGACGGTGCGCTCCGGCAACGGCATTGAAGACGTCTGCCGACTTCAGGGCCTGAGCCATGCCACACAATACATTCCATCTTCGGAATATGTCAATCCGGGCCTGGGCCCGACCAAAAGGCTGACGCCTGCGAGGGTGCCTCATACCGGACTTGAGTGCGGCCATGGGGTGGGCTCGGAGTGGGGCGCTCCTTCAGCCACGAGAACCCGCGACCAGTACCGTCATCCGCTGTGGTTTGGCATGACGGTTGACCCGATGGCTCAAGCATCCGAGACACCCAGAACCGGCGCCGAACTCGAGGCCCGGGAGGAGTTGATGCGCCAGCAATTCGAACGCGACGCCGAGACCTGGGAGGAAGCGGTGCCCGCCGAAGAAGTAATGGCCAACCTGGAGGCACGGATCAGCTCGACAAAGTGAGCGGGTGGACGGAAGACCGATCGCCGTCCTTGTGGGTCTTCACTCCTGGATCGCCGCCTGCATCGAATCTGGGCCGCCGACTGATGCGTGGCTGAGGGAGATCGAAGATGGCTACCGCTATCGGTACTGGATTGTCGAGATCAACGTCACCTTGGATTTCATTGCCGTGACGTATGAACAATGGATGATGATCACGCGAATCGACTGAGCGCGGCACTCCGATCGGAAGGCGACGCTACGACCGAATTGGGGTGCCCCCGTCGCCGGTCCGGAGGCACATGTTCGGGACGTCGAACTGGTCCTAAACGGTCCCGGATTGGGGTCGTTCGCACCACTACATCCTGTGCCCGCGCCAATAGAGCGCGAGTCCATTTTTAAAAAAGGCGAACACATTGATTGGCCGGCGACCATTTATCAATTGTGGGTATCTGTGAGGTTGCGGGTATCCGTGCAGAGCGAACACACGTTCGTTACTATGAGCGGAGAGGCAGAGCCGGTCGGAGCGATGTCACACCCCGTCCGTAAGGTCGTACCCATCAGATCGTCGTGAGTTCGGACTGAAGTCCGCGCCCGGGCGAGTCCAGGTCGTCACAGAGAGCAAAGAGGAGAGAGACATGGCCGAAGAACGGGACAAGGCGTTGGAAGCAGCGCTGGGCCAGATTGAGAAGCAGTTCGGCAAGGGATCCGTCATGCGGATGGGCGACAACATGAGCATGAACATCGAGTCCATCCCCACCGGGGCGCTCTCGCTTGACCTGGCCCTGGGTATCGGGGGGTTGCCGCGAGGACGCATCGTGGAGATTTACGGTCCGGAGTCCTCGGGAAAGTCGACCCTGGCCATGCATGCCGTCGCCGAGGCACAGCGCAACGGCGGGATCTGTGCCTACATCGACGCCGAGCACGCCATGGACCCGGTCTACGCCCGGGCCATCGGGGTGAACGTGGACGATCTCCTCATTTCGCAACCCGATACCGGCGAGCAGGCACTTGAGATCGCCGACATGCTGATCCGCTCGGGTGCGCTCGACATTCTGGTGATCGACTCGGTGGCGGCACTGACGCCGAGGGCCGAAATCGAAGGTGAGATGGGTGACACCCATGTCGGCCTGCAGGCCCGCCTGATGTCCCAGGCCCTGCGCAAGCTGACCGGCTCGCTGTCCAAGTCGAACACCATCGCCATCTTCATCAACCAGCTCCGCGAAAAAATCGGGGTCATGTACGGCTGTTTTCATTACGGCGCCCAGGTCGTCCTGGCCGATGGCAGCACCGAGAAGATCGGAAAGATCGTGAACCAGCGCCTCCCGGTCGAGGTGTTGTCGTACGACCCGGCCGTCGGGGCGATTGTGCCCAAGCGCGTGGTGAACTGGTTCGACAACGGAGTGACCGATCAGTTCCTTCAGATCACTGTGGCCAAGCCGGCCAAGAACGGTCGGGCTCAGTTGGCGTGTACCTCAAACCACCTGATCCGCACGCCCAGTGGATGGCGCGAGGCCGGTTCGCTGAGGGTTGGAGATCGAGTACTTGAGGCGTTGCCGCACTACCTGTCGGATTTCCAGTGGACGGCGCTGCGTGGCACCCTCATGGGCGACGGCGCCTTGTCGAAGACGCGCAGCGGATTTGGCGCTCGGTACCGCTACTCCCACTGTGAAAAGCAGACGGAGTATGCCGATTGGAAGGCGTCCTTGTTCTCCAACATCGGATCAAGCCGCCACGTCCGGGACGATGGTCTCGTCACCTACGAATTCGCTCCGCTGCCTGAGTTGGCTGCACTTCGTCAAAGTGTGTACCTCGGCAAGAAGAAGGTATTCGACGACGACTACCTCAAGCAGCTCTCCCCGTTGGCACTTGCCCTCTGGTACATGGACGATGGCTCCTTCACAATCCGCTCGAAGGGCGTGCAGAGTCGGACCGCAGACCTCACCGGTCGCTCGACCATTTGCGTCGAGTCCATGGAACCGGCCACTCGCACGCGATTGGTGGCGTACCTGGCCGACACCTGGGGCATCAACGCCAAGCTGATTGCCTCCGGTGCACGTGAGATGGCGCTGCTGGTCTTCACCAATGGTGAAACCGCAAAGTTCCATGCTCTCATCGCCCCGTTCGTGCACCCGAGCATGGAGTACAAGTTGATTCCGGCCTATCGGGGCAGGTTCGCGGTCGAACCGCACTTCACGCCGATGCGCCACGAACTGGTGGCCCTCCCGGTGACTGACATCCACATCAAGCCCCCGACTCGGTCCATGCACCGATTCGACATTGAGGTTGAGGACAGTCACAACTACCTGGTTGACGGTGTGGTTGTTCATAACTCACCCGAAGTCACCCCCGGTGGTCGTGCCCTCAAGTTCTACGCCTCCATCCGTCTCGACATCCGTCGGATTGAGGCCATTAAGGACGGGGCCGAAGTGGTCGGCAACCGGACCCGGGTCAAGGTGGTGAAGAACAAGTGCTCGGCGCCGTTCAAGCAGGCTGAGTTCGACATCATGTACGGCAAGGGCATCAGCCGTGAGGGCTCCCTGCTTGACGTGGCGGTCGAGCTTGGCTTCATCAAGAAGTCGGGGGCCTGGTTCACCTACGAAGGTGAGCAGCTCGGCCAGGGTCGGGAGAACGTCAAGACATTCCTGACGGAGAACCCACAGCTGATGGCCGAGGTCGACGACCGGGTACGCGAGTGCCTGGCGCCGGTCGTGGCGGACGAGACCGCCGAAGAAGGTGCGGTGCATCCCGACGACCTACCCATCATGCTCGACAGCTAGGCGCTCTCTCACAGCATCGAAGCCGCTCCGGACCGACCCCGCACTCCCTCGGGTGATCCGTCCGGAGCGCTTCGCGCCAGAATGGAACCATGGCGATCCCCGGGTGGAAGCAGCAGGCGTATCGAGTGCTGGACCGCCTGGTGCCGACCGTCCCGTTCCGTTACCTGCCACCCAGGCAGTCGGTGCGCATGGCGTTCAATGTGATTCTGCAGCGGGAACCCGATGCCGTCGGCGGCCCCGAGTACGTGGCCAAGTTGGCCGCCGGGGCGCTGTCCCGCCAGGGGGTGGCCCAGGCGTTGGCTCATTCCGAGGAGTTCCGGCGCCAAATCCCGATTGACGACGTGCTCCTGTCCATGCATGTGAGCCGCAGCGCGTTCGTAGCCGGGCTGCCCCCGGCCCGGCGGATTCTGGACCTGGGCGGGACCCACCAGGGATTTGCCGACGGCGCCCTGGTCCACCTGGGCTACCCCTACCCCTTTGATCGACTGGTGGTGGTCGACCTGCCGGTCGAGGAGCGTCATGAGATCTACCAGGGTGGGTCACGCGGGGCCACCGTCCAGTCGGAATTGGGACCGGTGGAATTCGCCTTCCACTCCATGGTCGACCTGAGTGACTACGCCGATGCCTCGTTCGACCTGGTCTACAGCGGGCAATCCATCGAACACGTCACCGAGGCCGAAGGGGACACCGTGGCGAGGGAGGTCTTCCGGGTGCTGGCCCCGGGGGGTTGGTTCTGCCTCGATACGCCGAACGGCCCCGTGTGGCGCCTCCGTTCCGCTGCCATGATGAACGACGACCACAAAATTGAGTACGCCGCCCCCGAGCTGGCGACCGTGCTGTCCCGGGCCGGGTTTGAGGTGACCGAGTCCAAAGGCCTCAACCTGATGCGGCAGGGCGCGGCGGCCAAGGTCTTCGATGAGGCGGAGGCCAGCGCGAATCCGGGCGTCTTTGCCGCGGCGGAAGAGTGCCTGTTGCTGGCCATGGTGGCCCGCAAGCCGCTTACGGTGTGATGACCGCCGTGATGGTGTCGGGCACCAGTTCCACCCAGGTCTGACCAGGCTGCATCGGAATGACGGCGCCGGCCGCGTTGAGGAACTGAGTGGGTGAGCCGAGAGTGGAGCGGTGCCAGGTGCCGGCGATCGCCACGCCGCCACGGAACACTTCGGCATTGCCACCGGCGTCGGGGTAGAGGTCGGCCTGTACTTCCAGCCCGCCCTCGCTGTTCTCCACCCAGGGGCCGTAACTGATGTGCACGTACTGCACGATCACGTTGGCAGCGGTGTTCTGGTTGCCGTCCGCCAACATGTCGGGCTGGGATCCGTTGTAGAAGCGTTGGAAGGCGCTGATGGCCGGGTTGTACTTCCATGTAACGTCGGAGGTGCCCGAGAAGTTCACGTTCACGCTGGCCACCGGGGTCCCACCCGCCGGAAGGCTGGACGAGTAGGTGAAGAGCGGTTGGGGCGGGGACATCATGCTCGGGTGGGTGCCCCACATCTGTGCCGTGGTCGAATAGGTGTCGTACGGAGCCTCACGACCGGCGGGGTGGGTTTCGATGTCACCGTTGGCCCCCAGGTCGACGTTGACGAGCGGCGAGGCGTCGATGTTGGCCAATACCGGGGTGATGCCGCCGACGTGCACCAGCAGCGGATTGCCCAGTTGGCCCAGAATGCCGATGTCGATGTTGCGGGCCGAGCGCACCGGTCCGACCGAGGCGGCCTCCTGGCATTGGAAGACAGCGGCGTAGCGTGTGATGCCTCCCTCAACCGGCTCTTCGAAGATCACATCGGCCTTGTCCAGGCCACTCTGCGGCCGGGCCGAAGGGTAGTTGTCAACCTTCACCGCCAGCGCCGGTCGTGGCGGCACCGCCCCTCCTCCAGGAATGGGCGCACCGGTCAGCGGGCATGTCGGCGTTACGGGAACGGGTTTGTTCGTCGTGGTTGTCGTCGTGGCTGCCGCGGCGTCGTGGTGGAGGGCCGGCGACGAGCAGGCGCTCAGAACGAGGCCACCCAAACCGAGGGCGGCGAGCACGCTCCACCCGATGTGTCGGTGGGTCGAAGTGGGGTGTGCGGGACGAGTTCTCATTTCTGCCGGGGTGATCGTAGAGGGGTGCAGCACCGAAGTACGTTCATGCCGAAACGGACGGGACGGCCGACGTGGCTCGAGCCGCTGTCCCGCTGTAAATCGAACTCCAGTTGCCCCCCGATGGGGCGGCTGCTCCGCCCGGCCCCTGGCCGAAGATCGCGTAGAGGTTCTCCATGGCCCGGAGCAGCACATCGGTTTCCCCGGGAATGGCGGCGGGAAGAATGTTGGGCGGCATGGCGGTCAAGTTGGCTAATCGGTAGATGAAGTACGCCGAACCACTGGCCAGCACTCCGCCACTGGTGGCGGAAGGGGTGAAGTAGGTCAGGTCGGACCAATTGGACTGTCCGGGTATTGGTGAGTGGGCCAGCACATCGAGATTGCGGGGCCCCGGCAGGGAGGGGACATAGCGGTCGTACTCGCCGATGATCATGGACGGGAACACATGCCCGTCGGTCAGGTTGCACCCACTGAAGAACCATGACGAGGCGTCGGTCACCACCATGTCCGCCTTGGCCCCCACCGATTGATAGGTCGAACCGATCATGGTGGACTCGGGGTTATTGACCGGCGCCTGATCCCAGTTGACCGTGGTGAGCGCTGGTTGCGAGGAGACGATCGGGTCCTCGGCAGCGTCTTTGTAGCAAACCTGCAGGCGGTTGGGCCCGACCGCGGTGGGCTGGAGCCGGATCTGGCGGTAGCTGGCATTGGCGCCCAGGAAGGCCAAGTTGACCCCGCTGGCATTCGCGGACTGCGCGGCGTCGCGCATGGGAGTGGACCAGTACTCGTCGTGGCCCAAGCTGAAGAGGCAGCGGTGGTTGGCCAGCAGTTGCGGGTTGGCGTGCAGATCCACGTCGGTCCAGTAGGTCAGGTCGAGCCCGAGGCTTTCAAGGTGGTAGAGCAACGGGTACTCATTGCCCACGAAGTCGGCCGCCCCCGAGGCCCACGACTGCGGGTACGGGCGGTCAAAGGACACGGCGCAGGCCCGGTTGGCGAAGCCCTCCAATGCGTGATCGGGCTGCGGATTGTTGACGATCCAGTCCAGAGTCCCGGGGAGTTGATTCTCGGCCACCAACCAGCGGGCGACCGGCACCACGACGCCGCTCGGGAGCGTGGTCATCGCCACGGCGGGAAGAGTGGTGGTCGTTGTTGGAACGCTACGTCTGGCCCGGGCGGGGGGCCGCTTTTTGCGGAGGCCCGCCTGCGCCGACCCGATGTCGTCCGAACAGGCCGCCAGCGAAAGGCCAGCCACGCCGGTGGCCCCGGCGGCGGCAATCTTGAAGGAGCCTCGCCGGTCGATGAGATGCGGTGCCTGGGGCCGTTGGGCCGGATCGGTGTCGCCCGGCAAGGGCTGTTGCGGCACCGAACCAGTGTAGTGAGGCTCCTTCCCCCCTCCGGTGCGTCCTCCACCTACCATTTCGGCGTGAGTCGGGCCCGATCGCTTCCTGCACCGCTGCGTCGCGCCCTGGCGCGGCTGATCCACCGGGCCTGGGACGTGGCGGGCGAGTTGGGGGCCATCGGCCCCGACGACCCGCAGGGACTCCGCTTCGGCCGCATGGGTCGCGGCGCCTGCCTCCTCTTCCCCCAGGGGGCCATCTACAACGAGCACCACATCCACATCGGGGAGGACACGCTGGTCGGACCCAACACCTGCATCACCGCCGGCATGGCCCCGGGTCAGGAGATGCCGACCGATCCGGTGGTCAGCATCGGCAGCCGCTGCGTCATCGGCCGGGGGTCGCACATCGTCGGCCACTGGTGCATCGACATTGGCGACGACATTCAGACCGGGCCGTACGTCTACATCACCGATCAGAATCACAGCTACGTCGATCCCCACGAACCCATCGGCCGCCAATGGCCAACCGAAGCGGCGGTCCACATCGGATCAGGCAGTTGGCTGGGGGCCAACGTCATTGTGCTCCCCGGCGCCCACATCGGTCAGAACGTCGTGGTGGCGGCCGGCGCGGTGGTGCGCGGCGTGGTGCCGGACCGCTGCGTGGTGGCCGGTGTGCCGGCCCGCATCATCCGGCGTTGGGTCGACGGTCAGGGTTGGGTCGATGAGAAGGACGTGGCGCTGCCCTGAGCGGGGTGGGGGTCAGCCATCTGTCGGCGACCCAGGGCCACCATGGCCGGCCAAATGCGTTTTGCGAAGATATTTCCCCCGGTGAAGGTGAAGTGGATCCCATCGGATTCCCGCACCTGCTGACCATCCATGTACTCCTCATAATGGCCACCGGGACAGGCCATGGCGTTGAAATTGAGCAGGGAAGTGTCGGGGGAGGTGGCCGCCACCTGGCGGACCAGGTTGTTGTAGATGTTCAGCCGGGTCCGTGAGTCCTCGGGCCACGCTGTGCCGTTCGGCTGCTCGCCCGAGTCATAACACGGTGCGGTGAGCAGGACGACCCTGGCCCCACTTGAGCCGGCCACGCCGACTGCGAACTCGAGCTGCCTCTTGACGTAGGCGGCGTAGGCGGGGTTCTCAATGCTGGTCCAGTGACCTTCATAGGTGCGGTTGGTGACTTCCCAGCGGCCGGCCAGAATCATCACCACATTCGGATGCACGATGCCGATGCGGGCCTTCCACAACGCGGACCAGGAAAAGTCGTCAGGATCGCCGGTGCACTCGGGTGCCATCGGGGCGTCAACCCCCTTCAACTGGTACTCGGCTCCGTCGGTCACCCCGCAACCGAAGATGCCTCCATTGAAGGGAGCGACACTGTAGCGGGTGGCGTATTCGTTCAAACCGATATCGAGTGTCAGCGCGGTGGAGTCGCCGACGACGAGCACCCGGACCGGGGGTCCCGTCGGGATGGACGAAACTGGCGGTGGTGCGGTCGAGGTAGTCCGGAGCGCGGCCGACGGGGCTGCGGTGGCCGCCACCAGAGCCACCGCGGTTGCGGCCACCGCAGCGGGGGTCAGGATGCGGAGCGCCCAACCGGCCGGGATTCTCCCCGCCCTGATCGGTTGCTCCACCACGAAGTAGGAGACCGTGGCCACGGCCAGGGTGGCGGCGGAGCGGGTGAAGAACAGCGGATACCCCGTCAGTCCGGTTCTGGCATGGTCCAAGGAGATGTACAACGGGAAGTGCCAGAGGTACATGCCATAGGAGATCCGGCCGATGTAACGCAGCGGGGCCAGCGACAGGCAGCGCGCCAGGACGGAGCGGGGTGCGCAGACGACACTGCACAGCACGGCGGCCGAAGCCAGGGCGGCCAGCAGGAACCCACCCCGGTAGGCGAAGGTCTCGTTGTACGACACCGTGGTCCACAGCACAACGCTTCCGGCGACGCCGGCCAGGCCGACGGCCAGGATCGATCGCCTGCCCCACGTCGTTCGGGCGGCCCACGACGGATCCCCCCCATTCCCCCTGCGCTGATGACGGTCGGCCCACAAGGAGAGACCGACGGCCAGGGCCGCTCCCACCAGAAGGGATTGGGCCCGGGTGTCGGTCCCGTAGTACACCCGGTTGACATCATTGAGGTGGTAGAGGAGCGCCATTTCGGTGGCCGAAGCCAGGGCTCCCACCACGCAGACGGCCAACAGCACCCACCGGCTCTTGAAGAGTGCCAGCACACCGAGCACGACGAGGGGCCAGACCAGATAGAACTGCTCTTCGACGGCCAGCGACCACATGTGGGTGAGTGGCGAGGTGAGGCCGGTTTGCACGAAGTAGTTGGATCCCGAAGCGATGAAGTGCCAATTGGCGAAGTAGAAGAGTGATGCCAGGGCGTCGCCGCGCAGGGTGGGATACATGCCGGCGGGGAAGGCGAACTCGCTCAAGGCGGCCACGCCGAGCAGCATGACGAGGAGTCCCGGCAACAGGCGCCGGGCTCGTCGCGCCCAGAAGGCAGTCAGGCGCACGGTGCCCGAACGGTGCCATTCGGAGATGAGGAGCGTGGTAATCAGGAAGCCGGAAAGAGCGAAGAAGGTATCAAGCGAGTAGAAGCCACCCGAGGTCAGGAAGACCCCGTAGTGGTAACCCATGATCACAATGATGGCGACGGCGCGAATGCCGTCGAGGGCCGGCATGTAGGAAAGGAACGGGCCGCGGCGAGGTGTGTCGGTCATGGCCGCCGCCGTCATGACCCGACGGCGCAGTCACCATGGGTGGCCGGCGGCCAAAGGTGGCTCAAGGGAGTGAAATCTATCCGCTGCGCCGCTCTGACCTGGGTAGCGTGAGTACCCCATGACGGCGCTACGTTCCCACCTGGTCACCGTGAGCGGGCAGGACGCGCCTGGCATTGCCGAGCGACTGTTTGCGGCCATCGGTTCGGCCGGGATTGAGGTCCGGGACGTCGAGCAGGTGCGGGTGCACGGCCGGCTCCTGCTGTGTGTCGAGATCGCCGGTGTCGAACCCGCAGAAGTCGCCAGTGTCACGGCCCTGATTTCCAGCCAGTATGCCGACGGGGCGGTCGAGATCTCACTGGCACCACTGGTGGAGGATGAATTGGCGTTGGGACGTGATCGATTTCTGGTCACCATTCTGGCGCCGGTCATTGATGCGGCAACCCTGGCCGGGGTTACCGGGCGGATCACCGAATGCCACGGCAACATCGATCGCATCGTGCGCCTGTCGGATTATCCGGTGCACAGTTACGAGTTCGCCGTCGCCGGCGGTGATCTGGCCCAGTTGCGCCGGGACCTGGCCGATGAAGCCGTCCACCGCGAAGTGGACATCGCCGTGCAGGCAGCCGGACTGCACCGGCGGGCCAAGCATCTCATTGTGCTCGATGCTGACTCGACCCTCCTGCAGGGCGAGGTGATCGACCTGCTGGCCCAGCAGTGCGGTTGCGGCGCCCAAGTGGCGGCGGTGACCGAGGCCGCGATGGCGGGCGAGATCGACTTCGAAGAGGCGCTCCGACAGCGGGTGCGCCTGCTGGCCGGATTGGACGAGGCGGACCTTGACCAGGTGCGCCGTTCCATTGTGCTGACGCCGGGCGCCCGCACGCTGGTGCGGACCTTGAAGCGGCTCGGGTATGCCATCGCCGTGGTGAGCGGTGGTTTCACCCAGCTCATTGATGCACTGGTGGCAGAGCTGGGGATCGACCATCTGGCGGCCAACGTGTTGGAGATGGAGCAGGGGGTGCTCACCGGCGGCTTGGTCGGGTCTGTCGTGGATCGGCCGGGCAAGGCGGAGGCGCTGGTGCGTTTCGCCCGGTTGGCCGGCGTGCCTTTGGCACAGACCATTGCCGTGGGCGATGGGGCTAATGACCTCGACATGCTCTCCGTGGCGGGGCTGGGCATCGCCTTCAACGCCAAGCCGCTGGTCCGGCAGGCGGCGGACACCGCCTTGAGTGTGCCCTACCTCGACGCCATTCTCTTCCTGCTCGGGATCAGTCGCAGCGAAGTGGAGACGGCTGATCAATTGGAGCAGGCTGGGGGGCCATGACCACTTTCGCCCAGGGTGAGCAAGGACATTTGGCGGACAACCTGGGTCAGCGGCCCGCGCTCCGGGGCTGGTTGCATGTGGGCGCCTTTGTCGGTTGGCTCGTCGGGGGGCCTTTCCTGATCGCCGCCGGTCCCGACTCGGGGAGCAAGGCTGCACTGACCGTGTACGTGGTGGCCATGTTGATCATGTTCGGCATCAGCGCGTCATTCCATCGACTGCGCTGGTCGGCCCCGGCCTGGCGGCGCATGCGGCGGGCCGATCACAGCGCCATCTTCATCGGCATTGCCGGGACTTCCACCGGCCTGGCCGGACTGGCGCTGACCGGATGGCCCCAGGTGCTCCTCCTCTCCATGGTCTGGGGTGGGGCGATCATCGGCATCGCGCTGCGCCAGGTGTGGTTGGATGCGCCGCAGTGGGCCGTAGCCGTTCCCTACGTGGTGGTGGGCTGGTGCTCGCTCATCGTGGCGCCACAACTGGTGCGCAGCCTGGGCTGGGTCGGCTTCGCCCTGATGCTGGTGGCCGGACTGGCCTACACCGGTGGGGCACTGGTCTATGCCCGCAAGAAGCCCGACCCCTGGCCCGATGTCTTCGGCTTCCACGAAGTGTTCCATGCTTGCACCGTGGTGGGTGCGGGAACCTTCGCCTACCTGATCGCCTTCATCGCGCTGCCCCGGTACTAGTTCCGCACCTGGTCAACTCAGGCGATGACGCCGTCGTTCCGGAACTGATGAATTTCAGCAGGCTCGAGCCCGAGCTCGCGGGCCAGCACCTCATCGGTGTGCTCACCCAACCACGGCACCCGCGTCTCGGGGCCCTCGGTGACATCGGCGAACTTGATGGGAAGCCCGGGTATGAGGACGGGTTGCTCGACACCGTCGGTGCGTGGGTGTTCGACCAGCATGTGGCGACCGGCCAGGTGGGGGTCGGCCACCACCTCGGCGTCGGTGGCGCACGGTCCGGCCACCAGTCCCGCCGCATTGAGCGCGGCCGAAGCGTCCCGTTTGGAACGGGAGGCAGCCCAGTGCTCAATGGCCGGCCGAATGTCGGAGTCGAGGTGGTCCAACCAACCTTGCGTGGTGGCGAACCGGGCGTCCTCCACCCACTCGGGCCTGTCGATGGCCCGGGCCAGATCCGGCCACTGGTGTGGGCGCAGCACCTGCACCATGAACCACCCGTCGGCGGCCCGAAACCCGTGCAGGATGCCGGGCCACGGTGTGCCCATCGGGCTGCCCATGGACCAGAAGTTGGGGACGACGTCGAGCACCGACACCATGGCGTCGAGCATGGCCACGTCAATCTGTTGGCCCTGACCGGTTCGTTCACGCTGGCGCAGTCCGGCCTGCACGCCGATCACGGCGAAGAGCGCGGTGACGATGTCGCCCAGTCCCCCCAGCGGTGATCCGATCGGCGCCTGACCCGGCGCACGCTTGAACTCATACGCTCCGCTCATCGCCTCGACCATGGACGCCAGAGCGGGCCAGCCGTCATAGGGAGACGTCGGTGTCCCGGGCGGAACGGCGCGGCCGAAACCGGAAATGGAGAGGTAGACCACGGCCGGATGCACCGCGGCGATGTCGGCGTAGGCGAGGCCGAGTCGTTCGGCTGCCCCGGCCCGGAAGTTCTCGGTCACCACGTCGAAGTTCGGAGCCAGGCGCAGAAGAAGGTCCCGACCGGTCGGTGACTTGAGGTCGATGACCATCGATCGCTTGTTCAGGTTGTTGCGCATGAAGGTCGCGCCAACGGATCGACCCGTCGGATCCTTCATGGCCGGCATGGACGTGCGTCCCAAGTCGCCGGTGCCCGGCGCTTCCACCTTGACCACTTCGGCGCCCAACCGGGCCAGCAGTTGGGTGGCGAAGGGCAGCGCCTGCATCTGTTCCAGCGAGAGGATCCTCACCCCCTGCAGCGGCTTGCCCCAAGGCTGTGCTTCGGGGTTGACGACGTCGCCCAGCTTCATGGGCGGTCGGAGGGCAGGCCGAGCATGTCGATGGCGTTCCCCCGCATGATGCGCCACACGTCGGTGTCCGAGAGGTTGCGCACCATCTGCTCGGCCACGGCACGGGTGTCGGGCCAGGTGGAGTCGGTGTGCGGGTAGTCCGTCTCGAAGGTGATCCGGTCCGCCCCGATGGCGTCAAGCGAGTCCAGCCCGTGCTGGTCGCGGAAGAAGCAGCCGTAGACCTGGCGCCGGAAGTAACTGGAAGGCGGCTCGAGCACTACATCCTTCACGCCGCCCCAGGCCCGATGCTCCCGCCACACGTCGTCCGCCCGCTCCAAGATGTACGGCAACCACCCGATCTGCCCCTCGGAGTAGGCGAGGATCAGCGTGGGATGGCGGATCAGCACGCCGGAGAAGAGAAAGTCGCATAACGACGCCATGGCGTTGCCGAAGCTCAGGGTGGCGGCCACGGCCACCGGTGCGTCGGCTGAGGTGGCCGGCATCTTGCTGGAAGAGCCGATGTGCATGCAGACCACGGTGCGGGTCTCCTCGCACGCGGCGAAGAAGGGGTCCCAATGGCCGCTGTGGATACTCGGGAGGCCCAGGTGCGGGGGTATCTCGCTGAAGCACACGGCCCGCACGCCCCGGGCCGCGTTACGGCGCACCTCGGCCGCGGCCAATGCGGGGTCCCAGAGGGGTATGAGGCAGAGCGGGATGAGGCGCCCGGCGCTGTCGCCGCACCACTCTTCGACCATCCAGTCGTTGTAGGCCAGCACACTGGCCAGCGCCACCTCCCGGTCCTTGGCTTCCAGAAAGGTCTGGCCACAGAAGCGGGGGAACGACGGAAAGCACAAGCTGGCCTCGACCCAGTTCGATTCCATGTCGGCGATGCGGGCCTTGGGCTCGTAGCACCCGGGCCGCATTTCGTCGTAGGTGATGGGGGACATGGTCATATCGTCCCGATCGAAGCCCACCGCCGCCACGTGGCGCTTGTTGATGTAGACGAGGTCCTCATAGACCCAGCAGTCGGCCGGGGCGCCGTCTGGGTCGAAGGTCTGGCGGTAGGTGCCCCCGCCGATGTGCTCCATCTCACCGATGCCCCGTCGCTCGGCCCTGGGTCCCCGGTCCCGGAACTTGGACGGGAGCCAGGTCTGCCAGAGGTGCGGCGGCTCGACGACATGGTCGTCGACACTGATGATTTTCGGGAGTGGGGTGGTGCTGCCCAGACGGGGAGCCGTGTCAGTCATGGGACCTCCAAGGTGGCGGCGATGGGGATGAGGGGAGCGAGCGATTCGAGCTGGGTGAGCATGGCGTCGGCGCTTCCCGCTGCCACACGCAACACGACCTCTTCAATCCCTAGGCCGGCGTAATGATGCAACTTCTCCTCGCTGCTCCCGATGGTCCCGAACGGGATGACCGCGAGGGCAGCCGGGTCGCGGCCGGCCTGCTCGGCCAAACGGTGGAGGCGGGGGATGGCGTCGGCCAGCCCGCTCCCGCCGATGGGCATCCACCCGTCGGCATAGTCAGCCACGGCGGACAGCACGGCGTCCCCTGAACCTCCACCGATGAGGGTGCGCACCCGCGGCTGCTGCACTGGTTTGGGCCAGGCCCAGGCCGGTGGGAGGTCAACGAACTCGCCGTGGAATTCGGCCTGCTCGGTCGACCACAACGCCTGCATACACAAGAGGTGTTCACGGACGAGTGCGTGGCGGCGGCTGAAGTCGATCCCGTGGTCCTCGGCCTCGGCCCTGTTCCAGCCGAACCCGATCCCCAAGGTGAAGCGTCCACCGCACAGGTGGTCGAGCGTGGCGATCTGCTTGGCCAGGGCGATCGGGTCGTGTTGCCCGATGAGCAGAATGCCGGTGCCCAGGCGGATGCGTTCGGTGGCCGGGACTGCCGTGGAAAGGGCGACCAGCGGGTCCAACCCACGCTGGTAGTCGTCCAGCCGGACCCCTTCGACCAGCGCCGGCGGCACGTCGGCCCGCACCGGCAGATGGGTGTGCTCGGGCAGATAGAGGGCATTGAATCCGTGGGCCTCCACCGCGTGCGCCAGCGCGGCGGGCGCCATGTCCCGATCGGTCAGGAAGGCGGTGATGCCCAGTCGCACAGCGGCTAGGCGGGGGACTTGGCGGCGAACTCGGCCAAGGTGCCTGTCGACGCCGCCGCGCCGAGAAGTTGCGCAAAGGCGGCTTGCTCGCGACGGTTGGCGGCCAGCACTTCGGCGCGGCGCCCATCGCGCATGAGCGACGTGATGGCCCGTGTGGCGGCACGCGGGTGGCCGGCAATCCGGGCCGCCAGATCCACCGTCTCGGCCAGCACGGTTCCTTCCGGGCAGGTGCGCAGGGCGATGCCGAGCTCCACCGCTTCTTCGGCACTGACCCAGTCCGAGGTGAGGAGGATTCGGGCCGCCTGCTGCCAACCCATGCGGGCCGGGAAGAGAACGCTGCTGGCCGCTTCGGGAGGAACCCCGAGTTCGGCGAACGGCACCCGCATGCGGGCCGCCGTGTCGACAAGGACGAGATCACAGTGGGGCAGGAGGGTGAACCCCAGCCCCACGGCGGCTCCGTTGACCGCGGCCAACAGCGGTACCGAGACGGTCGTGAGCGCGTCGAGCAGGTCCATGAAGCCGCGGCCGGCCCCTTCGACGGCGGTCCCGGTGGCGATGGCGGCCATTTCGGCGAGATCCTGACCCGACGTGAATCCCCGCCCTCGACCCGTGAAGACCACCGCCCCGACGGTCACGTCGTTGTCGGCCTCGACCAGCTCCGCGGTGACCTCTTGGTACATGGCGGTGTCGAAGGCATTGCGGACCTCGGGTCGGTTGAAGGCGATCACCCTCACGCCGTCGGCGGGGCTCTCGACCTCGATGCGCGTCACGGACGCATGACCTGGCCGCCGTCCACATTGAACACGTGTCCAGTCACCCAGGCTGCATCATCGGAAAGCAGGAACTGGCACATGCCGACCAGATCGGCTGGCGTGCCTTTCCTTTTGAGCGCCAGCGCTCCCACGATCTGATCAATGAAGACGTCCGGCACCGTGGTCCGGGACGCTTCGGTGTCGATCGGTCCGGGCGCAATGGCGTTGACCCGGATGTTCATGCCGCCGACCTCGGCCGCCAGTTGCGCCGTGAGCGAATTGATGCCGGCCTTGGAGAGCCCGTAGAACCCGGCATAGACGTACGCCGCAGTTGACGACTGGTTGACGATCGACCCACCCCCGCGGCGGCGCATGGACCGGTAGCAGGCCCGGGTGCACACCAGCGCGCCCAGCAGGTTCACCGACAGGAACTTGGTCAGGTAGTCCCATTCCACATTGAGGAGGGAGTCGATCTGCATGCCCCCGAAGATGGCCGCGTTGTTGACCAGGTAGTCGATGCCGCCAAACCGGTCTTCGGCCAGCGCGGCCATGGCAGCGGCTGATTCGGCCTCCGACACATCGACCCGGCAGGACTCGGCGGTGCCGCCCGCGTCCCGAATGCCTCCGGCCACCTTCTCGGCGCCGGCCTCGTCAATGTCGGCCACCACGACGGCGGCGCCCGAGGCGGCCAAGCTCTCCGCGTAGGCCTGGCCGATGCCGCCGGCCGAACCGGTGACGATCGCCACCTTGCCAGTGAAGTCGTACGGCATGCTCAACCTTCCGTCTCGGACGCCTGGTCGGCCCGGCGGGCCGCCTTGCGGCGGCGGGCGATGACGTTCTCGGCCGATTGGTTCATGCCCGTCGAGAGCGGCCAACCGATGTAATGGGTCAGATGCAGCACGATCTCGCGTACCTGCTCCTCGGTCACCTCCTCTCGTTCCAGCGCCGAGTTGAACTGAATGTCGAGCAGATCGCCCTTGCCGAGCGCGGCCAGCACGCCCATGGTGAGCAGGCGACGATCCCGGATGTCCAGAGCGTCGCGGGTCCACACCTGGCCGAACAGGTGGTCGACCGTCATGGCGGCGTAGGGTCCGGGCACCTCGGCCGGGTCGATGGAGAACCCGTAGACCTCCTGCATTTTGGCCATGCCGGCCCGGCGGGAGTCCCCGACCGGAGCGT
>Ga0302325_10014313_pt1 | contig 16891 bp, 15 predicted proteins | sample Palsa_T0_2_FD_201948 | JGI IMG/M metagenome (GOLD analysis project Ga0302325, IMG submission 201948) | Peat permafrost microbial communities from Stordalen Mire near Abisko, Sweden - Palsa_T0_2 | ecosystem: Environmental > Terrestrial > Soil > Palsa > Peat permafrost | place: Sweden: Abisko... | reverse complement strand
GCGCACTATGCGGACTCGCGCCGCATGATCATCGGGCGGGTCGCAAACCTCACGGAGGCGCACAACGGCCGGAACAACTGCCAGTACCGCAACAAGTGCGACCTCGGCTGCCCGTTCGGCGCCTACTTCAGCACCCAGTCCTCCACCCTGCCGGCCGCGGTCGCGACCGGCAACCTGACGATTCGCCCGTTCTCGATCGTGACGCGGGTCGTGTACGACAAGGACAGCAAGAAGGCCACCGGGGTGGAGATCATGGACGCGCAGACGCTCCAGACGGTGGAGTACAAGTCGAAGATCGTCTTCCTGTGCGCCTCGACGCTCAACACGGCGTGGGTGCTGATGAACTCCGCGACGGACGTGTGGCCGGACGGCCTCGGCAGCAGCAGCGGGGAGCTCGGCCACAACATCATGGACCATCACTTCCGGGTGGGGGCCAGCGGCGACATTGAGGGCTTCGCGGACCGCTACATCTTCGGCCGCCGGGCCAACGGATTCTACATTCCGAGGTTCAGGAACCTGTTCGGGGACAAGCGCGACTACACCCGCGGCTTCGGCTACCAGGGATCCGCCGACAGGAGGGGCTGGCAGAGGGATGTGGCCGAGCTCGGGATAGGCGCCCCCATGAAGGACGCCCTATGCGAGCCCGGGCACTGGACGATCGGAATGACGGCGTTCGGCGAGGTGCTCCCGAACCACGACAACAAGGTCTCCCTCTCCAGGGACAAGAAGGACAAGTGGGGCATGTCGGTCCTCGAGATGGACGCCGACATCGGGCCCAACGAGAAGAGGATGAGGAAGGACATGGCGAACGACGCGGCGGAGATGCTCGAGGCCGCCGGCGTGAAGAACGTGAAGACCCACGACGAGGAGTACTTCCTCGGCCAGGGCATCCACGAGATGGGCTCGGCCCGCATGGGCAGCGACCCCAAGACGTCCGTGGTCAACAAGCACAACCAGGTCTGGGACGCCCCGAACGTCTTCGTCACCGACGGGGCCTGCATGGCCTCCACGTCCTGCGTGAACCCGTCGCTCACCTACATGGCGATGACCGCGCGGGCGGCCCACTTTGCCGTCGAGGCGCTGAAACGAGGCGACGTATGAACACTCCCCCACGGCAGGTCATGAACAGGAGAGAGGCGGTCTGGCGTATCGCGGTCCTCATGGGCGGAGCGATGGTCGGCTCCGAGGTCCTCCTGAGCGGGCAGGCGATTGCGGGCAAGGCGCCGACGCGGGGGTTCACGGACGACGACAGGGCGCTCCTGGACGAGATCGGGGAGACCATCGTGCCCGCCACGGACATCCCCGGCGCCAAGGCCGTCGGCATCGGCGCCTTCATGACGATGATGGTCACCGACTGCTACAACGACCGGCAGCATGCCGTCTTCCTGGAGGGCCTGGGCAAGATCAACGACGCCTGCCGGGCAAAGTTCGGCACCGCCTTCATGGACAGCACGCCCGCCCAGCGCACCGAGCTCGCCAACGCGCTCGATCCCGAGCAGATGGCCTACAATAAGACCAAGTCCAAGGACGAACCCGCACACTACTTCCGCATGATGAAGGAGTTGGCAATACTTGGATATTTTACCTCAGAGATTGGCTGCACGCAGGCGGTGAAATACATCGAGGTTCCGGGCGCCTTTCACGGCGACGTTCCCTACAAAAAGGGCGACCGGGCTTGGTTCTAGGGTCGCCGGGCAACGATTCTTCGTCTTTCGGAGGGGACCGGCGCTACGTAGTCTCCTACGTGTTCGCAGCTTGTATGCGTCAACGCGCTTCGTAAAATCCCGCCCAGATCACGAAACATACATTATAAACTGATAATAAAAATTCACCATAACGTGAACATAAACAATAGGAAACGCGGCTTTACGCTGGTCGAAATCATGATCGTCGTCGTCATCATCGGCCTCCTAGCCGCGATGGCCATTCCGGCCTTCCAAAAGGTCCGCATCAACTCGCAGAACAAGGCCGTCCTGAACAACGCCCGCCAGCTCTCGGCAGGCGCCGACCAGTATTACCTGGAGAACGGTGTCTCGAGTGTCCTGATCTCGGTCCTCATCGGGCCGACGTCCTACGTCAAGGCGCTCAACACGGTCGCAAATGAGGCGTATCCCGCAGGCTTCTCGCAGGGAACGACCATTACGATCGGCAGCGTCGCCGGCCTTCGGACGATCACCTACGCGCCTTAGCCGACGGTCGGGGAAAACCCCGCGAATCAAAGACCGCCCGCATCATCCGGGCGGTTTTTTCGCGCCCGCGCCGGCCCAGAACCGGCCCCGCGGCCCCTGAAAACACAAGAGCCGCTCCTTTCGAAGCGGCCCGTGTGACCTAACACCAAGCAAACCGTAAGAACTACAAACATTCACCGTTCTTTCAGAACAGTGCTGACTACACGGAGTAAGACGTGATCTGCGCGAAAACATTCAAAATTTCCGAAGAAATTTTGCCCCGGCACCCAAATTTTCCTAACTCGCTTAAGAACAGCGGTTAATAGACAACTATGGGGGCCTCTGTCGCGGGAATGGCGTTTTCCGCAGGCACTTTTGGGGTGCTCCCGAGCGGATAACGGTAGGTCTTGCCCTCGTAATTCCGGAAAACCACCTCCTCGTCACTGATGCTTTCGACGTAGTCGGGATTGATCGGCACCTTGCCCCCGCCGCCGGGAGCATCGATCGCGTACAGGGGCACCGCGTAGCCGGTCGTGTTGCCGCGAAGCGCCCGGATGATCTCGATCCCCTTGCGGACATCCACCTTGAAGTGGCTGCCGCCGGTGATGAGGTCCATCTGGTAGAGGTAATAGGGCCTCACCCGCATGCGCAGGAGCCGGTGCACCAGCGCCTTCATGACGTCGGCGTCGTCGTTCACGCCCTTCAGGAGCACGCTCTGGTTGCCGAGCGGGACGCCGGCGAAGGAGAGCCGCTCGCACGCCGCGCTGAGCTCGGCCGTGCATTCCCTCGGGTGGTTCACGTGGATGCTCATCCAGATCGGGCCGTATTTCTTGAACATCTCGCAGAGCGCGGGCGTGATCCTCTGGGGCAGGAACACGGGGATCCGGGAGCCGATGCGAATGAACTCGACGTGCTTGATCGCGCGCAGCCGGCTGATGATGTGCTCCAGCTTCTTGTCGGAAAGCAGCAGCGGGTCGCCGCCCGACAGGAGCACGTCCCTCACCTCGGGATGCGCCTCGATGTAGCGCAGCCCCTGCTCGTACTGGGGATGGAAGTTGTAGTCCTGGGCGTTGGACACGAGGCGGCTGCGCGTGCAGTAGCGGCAGTAGGCCGCGCACCGGTCGGTCACGAGGAAAAGGACGCGGTCGGGATAGCGGTGAACGAGCCCGGGCACGGGCGAGTGGGCGTCCTCGCCGAGCGAGTCCAGCATCTCCCCGGAGCTCACCACCATCTCGGCGCCCCTCGGGATCACCTGCTTGCGGATCGGGCAATCGGGGTCGCTGCGGTCGACCAGGTTGAAAAAGTACGGCGTGATAGCCAAGGCGAGCTTCTGGTTGGCGAAGTCGCAGCCGGCCTTCTCGTCCTGCGTCAGCGCCATGTATTTCTCGAGCTGCTCCTTGGACGTGATCCGGTTCTTCAGCTGCCAGGCCCAGTCATTCCAGTCCGACGCCGGCACGTGCTGCCAAAGTCCCTGGCCTTCGAACCATGCAGAACGGTCTTCTGTGTAGGGCATTTGGGAAGGCCGATACGGTTAGGCACCTCATGACTGTTGTCAAACGGGCGATTTTGACCCCGGTCCAGGGCCTTTTTGGTTGGCAGGGCGCCCCGGCGGGATTTTCTTCGGACCTTGATGCCGACAACCAAGCCCGCGGTCCTTGCCCTTGAGGATGGCAGCGTTTTCCGGGGCATCGCCTTCGGAGCGGACGCCACCATCGCCGGCGAATGCGTCTTCAACACCTCGATGACCGGCTACCAGGAGATCCTCACCGACCCCTCCTACTTCGGGCAGATCGTCACGATGACCGCCGCCCAGATCGGGAACTACGGCGTCAACGACGAGGACGCCGAGGCCGCGGCGCCGAAGGCGAGCGGCTTCGTCGTGCGCGAGCTCTCGCCGGTCGTCAGCAACTGGCGCTCGCGCCTCTCCCTTGGGGACTACCTCGCGGCGAACGGGATCCCGGGGATCAGCGAGGTGGACACGCGCGCGATCACGAAGAAGCTGCGCGTCGACGGCGCCATGAAGAGCTGCCTGAGCACGCTTCCGATTTCGGACGAGGAGGCTGTCGCGCGCGCGCGCGCATGGAAGGACATGGCCGGCGCGGACTACGTGAAGGACGTCACCTGCGCCGCGCCCTTCCTCTGGCGGGACGACGACCCGGCGAACTTCAACGCCCCCTATGTCCCCGCGGGCACCACCTTCGGCGCCGCGGCGACGCCTGACCGGAAGTTCCGCGTGGCCGCCTTCGACTACGGCGCCAAGCGCACCATCTACCGCAAGCTCGTCCGCCACGGCTTCGAGGTGCAGGTGTTCCCCGCCGCGGCGACGGCCGCCGAGGTCGAGGAGCACCGCCCGGACTGCATCTTCCTCTCCAACGGGCCCGGCGACCCCGCCGCGCTGCCCTACATCTACAGGACCGTCACGGACCTCCTTCCCCGCCACCCCATGTTTGGGATCTGCCTCGGCCACCAGATGATCACGCACGCCCTGGGCGGCTCGACGTTCAAGCTCAAGTTCGGGCACCGCGGCGGCAACCAGCCGGTCAAGAACATCGAGACCGGCAAGGTCTCGATCACCGCGCAGAACCACGGGTTCGCGACCGATCCCGCGAGCATCAAGGAGCGCGGCGCGATCGTCACGGAGTACAATCTGAACGACAACACGGTCGAGGGTCTGAGGCACAAGGAGCTCCCGGTGTTCTGCGTCCAGTACCACCCGGAGGCGGCGCCGGGGCCGAGCGACGCGGATCCCCTCTTCGTGGATTTCTACCGGATGGTGGAGTCGCGCAAGGCCGGCAAGGTCTGAAGCCCGTAGTCCTTCGCCTGAGCGCGCAGGGACGCGGTGAGCGCGGCGTCGTCCTCCCGCGCGGCGTCCGACGACGCGCGGGCCACCGCGCTCCTCGCGTTGGCGGCGTCCCCGCCGTCCCAGAAGGAGCGGGCGATGACGGACAGCAGGCGGCCCCGCCCGGCGAACGCCTCGCCGCCCCTGCCCGCGGAAAGGATGAAATAGAGGTGGAGCGCCTGCCGGGGACGCCCGTGCAGCGCGAGAAACATCGCGAAATTGTACTGCGCGTACCGGTAGTCCGGCGAAATCGCGAGGCACCGCTCAAAATGCGCCTCGGCCTCCTCGGTCCTTCCCGCCTTCGCGGCATCGAGCGCGATCTTCAGGTTGCCGGCCGCCTCGGGGGGCGTGTCGCTCCACATCGGGGCACGCGCGGGCGGAACGTCGGCGCCGTTCTGAAACTTGTCCGTGAGCGCCGAGTCGGGGTACTCGCGCTGCCTTTCGGCGAGGATCGCCTTTGCCGTGGCGTACTTGCCCACGTTGGCGCTCGCATGCGCCCAACGCACGAAGTTCTGCTTGCGCACGATCGCGTTTGAGGTGCCGTCGATGATGCTGATGAAGATGGTGTCCGAGTTCGTCCAGATGCCGAGCTGCCGGCGGGAGGCGAAGGCGGACGCCGTGGCGGCGCCCACGGCGACGACGGCAATCGCGGCCCGCAGCCGGGAATTCGAAACCCGGCCGATGCCGAGTGCAAGCGCGGCGGCCATCACCATGCCGGGGAGGTACGAGTAGCGGTCGTTCGGGTAGTGCGGATGTTCCGTGAAACCGGCGATCGGCACGAGGAGGGCGAGGTAGGCGAGCCACGCAAGGAGGGGACCCCGGCGCCACCCGGCGCGCCAGCAGAGCGCCGCGGTCAGGCCGATCACGAGGACCGCGCTCGCCACGAACGCGGGCCCGAGCGGGTTGAATTCGTAGAGCTGCGTCGGCGCCATGGTCAGGTGCGTGGGCACAAATGACTTCCAGACATAGTAGCCGAAAACGTAGAAGCCCTGCATCACCCTTTCCGAGGCCGGGAACTCGGCGAGGGTGGGCGCGGCGGGCCACATTGAATTGTCGCGGAAGCGTGCTGCGAGCGTCGCGGCCGCGACGAGCACGGCCGGCAGCACCAGCAGCCATTTCTCCTGGAGGATCCGCTGCGGCCGGCCGTCGGCGATATCGATGAAGAAGTAGGTGGCCAGCAGGCCGATCGCGATCGGGTAGGTCAGGAGCGACGCGAGGTAGCCGAGCGCCGTCGCGGCAAGCCATGCCCAGCGCGCGGCGGACCCCGCCGGATGCGCGCCCGCGCGCAGGTAGGCCAGCACGGAGAGCAGGGCGAAGAATCCCGCCTGCCCGTAGAGCATCCCCGAGATCCAGCCAATGCTCTCGGCGCGGAAGGGATGGAGGGCCCACAGGCCTGCCGCAAAGGCGGCGCATGCGACCGTCCAGGCATGGCCCCGGTCGGGATTCCAGCGGCGCAGCGCGATGAGGAGCACCGCGAACAGCAGCGCCGTGTTGGCGCCATGAAGGATGAGGTTCGCCGCATGATAGGCCTCGGCCGAGAGTCCCGACACCGCGAACACCGCGGAAAACCCGAGCCAGCCGAGCGGGATGTAGCGCCGCACGTAGTCGACGTCGGTGAACATCCAGGGGAGGTTCCAGGAGCTGGGCGGCCCCATGTGGGGGTTCAGCGTGATGTTCCCGGAGTCGTCGATCGCGAGGAACTCGAAGCCGAGCGCCGCCTTGAAGGTCCAGAATGCAGCGAGGCAGATCAGGGCGAGCCAGAGGAGCGCCTGGCGGTCGTCGGCGGCCGGGCGGGACTCAGCTTGATTCACGGACAAGATGCTCCTCGAATTTCTCGGCGTCCTCGGGCGTGTCGACGCCGATCGTCGGGTCGGAGGTGAAGCCGACGGCGATCTCGCGGCCGTTCTCGATCACCCTCAGCTGCTCGAGCCTCTCTATCTCCTCGAGCCTTCCCACGGGGAGCCCGGCAAAGTCCTCCAGAAGCGCCGCCTTGTAGGCGTAGAGCCCGAGATGCCTGTAGCAGGGGTGGGTTCCGACCCAGGCGTCGTCGGGCTCGCCGGCCAGGTCCCGCGGATAGGGGATCGGCGCCCGCGAGAAATACCGCGCCCGGCCTTCCCGGTCGCAGACGACCTTGACCTGGTTCGGGTTGCGAAAATCGGCCGCCGAGGTGAACCGCGTCGCGAGCGTCGCCATGTCGGCCGGCCCGGCGATGAGGCGGCAGAGCATGAGGATCTGCTCGGCCGAGACCATGGGCTCGTCGGCCTGGACGTTGATCACATGGTCGGCGCGCACGGTCCGGTTCGCCTCCGCGATGCGGTCGGTGCCGCTGGCATGGTCCACCCGGGTCATGACCGTCCGGTAGCCGCCGGGGGCCAGGCAGCGCTCAAGCAGGGGGTCGTCGACCGCAAACCACAGGTCAAGATCCGGCGCCACGCGGGCAATTTGGTCGGCGACCCAGCACAGGAGCGGCCTGCCCTTAATCTTGTGTAAAAGCTTTCTCGGGAATCTCTTAGATTCAAGACGGCACGGTACGATAATTGCTAGTCGTGGCATCCGGAGGGATGCTGCCATCTGGTTTTTGAGTTGCAAGCCGGGCCTAGCTGGGGAGGGTAAGCGCCTCTCCGCATACTTTCCCACCTCTCACCGCACATGAATCCCACTGACACAACCCCCTCCGGCCAGGCCGTGGTCAAGGAGCTTGTCGTCCAGAACAAGCTGGGGATACACGCCCGCCCGGCCGCGATGATCGTGCGCATTACCAACAAGTTCAAATCGGAGGTCTTCGTCGAGAAGGACGAGGAGCAGGTCAACGGCAAGAGCATCATGGGCCTCATGATGCTGGCGGCCGGCAAGGGCTCCAAGGTCAAGTTCCTGGCGACGGGCGAGGATGCCCAGCAGATGCTCGCGGAGCTTGAGCAGCTGTTCGCGCGCAAGTTCGACGAGGCCTGACCCGGGGCCGCATGCCGGCTCAGAATCCGTAGAACGCCCGGGCGTTGGCCGTCGTCGCCGACGCCAGCGCGTCCAGCCCGACCCCGAGCATGCCGGCCGCGTATTCCGCGGTGTGGCGCAGGTAGGCCGGCTCATTGGTCTTTCCCCTGTGGGGTACCGGGGCGAGGAACGGGGCGTCCGTCTCCATCATCAGCCGGCCGAGGCCCTGCGCCCGGGCCGCCGCCCGCACGCCGTCCGCGTTCTTGTAGGTGAGGATTCCCGTGAACGAGCCGCGGCCCCCGCGCCGCACGAGCTCGAGGATCTCGGCCTCTCCCTCGGAGAAGCAGTGGAAGACGACCCTGTTCCAATCGACGCCGCTCGCGTCGATCGTGTCCACGCACTCGCGGAAGGCGCCCCTCGAATGGATCACCACGGCGCAGCCGAGGCGCCTCGCGATCGCGAGCTGCGCCTCGAAGGCCGCCTTCTGCAGGCCGAACAGCCGCTCCGCGGCGCCGGGCTCCTTCGGAAGATGGAAGCGGTCGAGGCCGCATTCGCCGAGCGCGACCGGCGCGGCCCCATTCCCCCAGTGGCCCGGGATCGCGGACACCGCATTCTCCCATCCCTCGTCGACCGAGCACGGATGGAGGCCCACGGTGTGCCGGAGGCACTCCGGGTGGGCCCGCACCATGTCCCGGTTGAGGTCCCAGTCGTCGGGCGCGGTGCCGACGGCGATCATCCATCCGACGCCGGCGTCCCGGGCGCGCCGGACGAGCTCCGGCAGCCCTCCCGCATTCCAAGCGGCATCCAGGTGCGTGTGCGTGTCGACGAGGGTCATCCGGGAGAAGGCGCGCCCCATCCTCGGAAATCGGCGGCTGCCGCACAAGACCCGGTTGAATTCCGTTTTGCGCTCCCCCAGCCTGCCCGGCGTGGACGACATCCTCAACATTTCGGATCTTCGGGTGGTCCGCGGACGGACCGAAATCCTGCGCGGCGTGGATTGGCGCGTCCGCAGCGGCGAGCACTGGGTCATCCTGGGACCCAACGGAAGCGGCAAGACCTCCCTCCTCAAGTCGGTCACCGGTTACCTTTCCCCCACTTCCGGCGCGGTCGCGCTGCTCAGCAAGACGTATGGGGAGAGCGACTGGCGCGAGCAGAGGCTCCAGCTCGGGATCGTGACGAGCGCGCTGCAGGCCTCGATCCCGCCCGCCGAGGCCGCGCTGGATACGGTCGTCAGCGGCCGCTACGCGCAGCTCGACCTGTGGGCCCATCCGAGCCGCACCGAGATCGCCGAGGCCCGCAAGCTGCTGCGGTTCGTCGGCGGTTCGCGGCTCGCTGCCCGCGAATGGGCCTACCTCTCGCAGGGCGAGCGCCAGCGGATACTCATCGCCCGCGCGCTCATGGCCCGGCCCAGGCTGCTCATCCTGGACGAGCCTTGCGCGGGCCTGGATCCCGTCGCGAGGGAGGAATTCCTCTGGTTCGTCGAAAGCCTCGCGAAGCGGCGCGGCGGCCCGGCCCTCGTCCTCGTGACGCATCATGCCGAGGAGATCATGCCGGCCTTCACGCACGCGCTGCTCCTGCGCGAGGGACGGGCATTCGCCGCCGGTCCCAAGGCCGGGGTCATCACGACGCGCAGGATGAGCGGGGCATTCGGGGCGCGGATTTCCGTCCGCAGGGCCGGCGAGCGCTACCTCACCGCGGTCGGGCACCACCGGCGACCGAGCGCGCTCTGAGGGGTCAGCCCTTGGCGGGCGCGAAGATCTCGCCGAAGAAATCCTGCATGTCCTGCCAGGACCGGTGGTCGGCGGAGGGGCTGTACCCGACGAAGCCCTTCATCGCGGGGAACCTCTCGGCGTTGGCGTCCGACTCGGGATTCGTGAACGCGTGGTACGCGCCCGCGTAGATCACAAAGCGGTAGTCGATCTTCCCCTCGTTCATCGACTTGAGGAAGGCGTCGATCTGTTCCTGCTTTGACGAGGGGTCGAGCGCGCCATGGCAGATAAGGAACTTGGCCTTGTTCCTGGCGGCGGCATCGGCGGAGGCCGGAGTCAGGCCGCCGTGGAAGCTGACGATGCCGGCGAGCGGGGCCCCGGAATACGCCAGGGCCTGGACGGTCGAGCCGCCGAAGCAGTAGCCGATGGCCGCGACCTTGGCCGGATCGACGAGGCCCGTCGCGAGAAGCTGGTCCAGGCCGGCCTGGGCGCGCACGGCCATGAGCGATTTGTCCTTGAACTGCCCGGCAAGCTGACCCGCCTCCTTCGGGTCGGCCGCGAGGACGCCCGCGCCGTACATGTCCAGGGCGAAGGCGACGTAGCCGAGGTTGGCGAGCTGCACCGCGCGCTGCTTCACGTAGTCGTTGAGGCCCCACCACTCGTGGACGACGAGGACACCCGGAATCTTGCCGTCCTTCACCTTGGCGTCGTCGTAGGCGAGGTACCCGCGAAGCTTGACGCCGTTCTGTTCGTAATCGACGTCCTTGGTGACGACGGAGGCGCGGACGGAGCCGGCTGCCAGGGACAGTGCGAGGGCTGCGGTCATGATTTTCATGGGGATGGACAGGGGGGTGGGCACAAGGTGCCGCCCGACGCGGCCGCGTCAAATCCCCGCGCTCGAAAGGTCCGGCGCCCGCCCGACCCGCGACCTCAGGCGTGGAATCCGCCCGCGATGTAGATCTTCAGGTGCTCGGCCTCGGCCCTGCTGGCGTCGGCGACCCAGCGCGAGATGTCCCCGATCGAGATCAGGCCGCGAAGCTCGCCCTGCTCCAGGACGGGGATGTGCCGGCACCGCTTCTCGGCAAAGATCTCCATCGTCTGCTCTATTGTCGTCTGGGGCGAGATCGTGTGGACGTCCTTCGTCATCACTTCTCCCACCCTGACGGTTTTCGGATCGACGTCCGCTCCGACGACGCGCCGCAGGACATCGCGCTCGGTGAAGATCCCGGCGAGCCGTCCCGCGTCCACGATCACGATGCAGCCAATCCGCCTCTTGTTCATTTCGGCCACGGCCTCGGCGATGGTGATCGTCGAAGGCACGGCGTGCACACCTGGTCCTTTGCGCTCCATGAGCGCGGCAACTGGGGTATCCATGGGGTAATGGGGTTACGAGTCGGGCCCGATCATTCCTCAAATCGGGGCAACCGCAACCTCCAAGCGAAGAAGCTTGTGATTCGCCGCGGCAACCGGGGGAATGACAACCGCTGCCCTCAACCCATGAAGCCCCCCTTACTTCCACCGGAGATACTCAGGCGCGTCCTTCGCCTGGCGCGGTTCGACGGAATGTCCATCCTCGTGGTCGCCGGCTCGTTCGCGCTCCTCTCGGCGTATTCGCGCGACGTCTCCGGCGCCGTGATCGGGCTCCTCGTGGCGGCGGCCGGCGCCATCGAGCTCCACGGGGTGGCCCTCCTGCGCTCGGGCCGCAACGGGATGCGCTGGCTCGTCTCGAGCCAGCTTTACCTCATGGGCGTGATGCTCGGCTACGTGGCCCTGCGCGTCGCTAGGCCGGACATTTCCTGGCTGCTCCCGCTGGTCACAGGCGAGGCCGCCGAGCCCTTCCAGGATGCCGCCCAGCAGGCCGGGATGACCGTCGAGCAGATGCTGGTCGAGTCGCTGCGGATGATCTACCTCTGCGTCGCGGCGGTCACCGTGCTCTACCAGGGCGGGATGACGCTCTACTACCTCAAGCGGCGCTCGGCGGTCGAACTGGCGCTCAAGGACCCGGAGCCGGCGCGGGCGCCGTAGCGCCTAGGCCGGGTCGACCCGCTTCACGTCCTTCACGGCCCACTTCGTGACGGTTATCCCCTTCGCGGCGCGGCCGCCCAGCGCCAGGGCTCCGAAGTCGAAGTCAAACTCGCGCACGCGCGCCCCGCTCCGGCCGTCGAGGGACACGTGGAGCTTCTTCGGCATCGCCTTCTCGGATGCGCTCACGTCGAAGTAGACCACCTTCGACCCGTCGGACTTGGTGAGCGGGTAAAGCTTGTCGCGCGACAGTCCGCCGATCTGGAACCGCTTCGCAAAGGCCTTCCCACTCGCACCGTCCTGGTAGATCATCGAGTAGAAGGAGGTGTCGCCGTCCTTCGGAAAGACGGTGCAGTGGATGATGCCCAGCCCCATGAAGACCTTGTCCGCCACCTTCGAGACCTTGAGCGAGCCGTCGGCCATGATGCAGAGCACGCTGTCCAGTATCGTGCACTCCTGCACGAACTCGTGCTGGCGCCAGTTGAGCCCGATGAATCCCTCCTCGCGGTTTACGTAGAGCCTCTGGTTCGCGGAGACGACCTCGGCCGCGCTGATCTGCTCGATCTCGTCGTACTCGGTGCGCCTCTTGATGCCCTTGCCGTACTTCTCCTGGAGCATCTCGAACCACTTGACGGCGTGCGCCGTCAGGTTCTTGAGGTCGTGCTTCACGCCCTTCATCTCGTCCTCGATCTTCTTCAGCTTCTCGTCGGCCTCGAACCGGTTGTAGGCCGAGATGCGCTTGATCCGTATCTCGGTCAGGCGGGCGATGTCGTCGACGACGACCTCCCGGCGCAGGGTCTTGACGAAGGGCTTCAGGCCCTCGCGGATCTCCTCGAGCACGCTCTCCCAGGTCTTCGACTTCTCGATCCGCCGGTAGATTCTCTCCTCGATGAAGATCCGCTCGAGCGAGTCCCAGTGCCATTGCTGATCGAGCTCGCCCTGCCGGATCTGGAGCTCCTTCTTCAGCAGCTCGACCGTCCTGCCGACGCTGCGCCTCAGGATCTCCCGGACGCCGAGGAACACCGGCTTGTCGCCGTCGATCACGCAGGCCGAGGGCGAGATCGCCACCTGGCAGCTCGTGAAGACGCACAGCTGCTGGATGACCTTCTCCGGCTCGGCTCCCGCCGGCAGATGGACCAGGATCTCCACCTGGTCGGCCGTGTTGTCGTCCACCCTCTTGATCTTGATCTTGCCCTTCGCGTTCGCGGCCAGGATCGACTCGATGACGGATTCGGTGGTGGTCGCGTAGGGCAGCTCCGTGATCGCGAGGAGCACCTTGCTCCTCTGCTCTATCCTCGCGCGGATCTTCACCTTCCCGCCGCGCTCGCCGTCGTTGTACTCGGAGAAGTCCGCGAGCCCCCCGGTCGGAAAATCCGGGTATATCCGGAAACTCTTGCCCTGGAGGTGGTTGATGGCCGCCCGGCAGAGGTCGTTGAAGTTGTGCGGCAGGATCTTGGTCGAGAGCCCGACCGCGATCCCCTCCGCGCCCTCAAGCAGGACGATGGGGAACTTCGCCGGCAGCGTGATGGGCTCCTTCGCGCGCCCGTCGTAGCTCAGCTGCCAGGGCGTGGTCTTCGGGTTGAAGAGGACCTCGCGCGCGAAGGGTGTCAGCCGCGCCTCGATGTAGCGGGGCGCGGCGGCCTCGTCCCCGGTCAGCACGTTCCCGAAGTTGCCCTGTGGCTCCACGAGCCACGCCCTCTGGCCCATCCCGACCAGGGCCGCGCAGATCGAGGCGTCCCCGTGCGGATGGAACCGCATGGTGGCGCCGACGACATTGGCCACCTTGTGGAACCGGCCGTCATCCATCTCCCACAGGGTGTGGAGCACCCGGCGAAGGACCGGCTTCAGGCCGTCGTCGATGTGCGGGACCGCGCGGTCCAGTATGACGTAGCTCGCATAGTCGAGGAACCAGTCCCGGTAGTTGCGCTCCAGCGGCGCCTCCGCCCCCTTCCTGGATCCGGGCACCTTCGTTTCCTTGGCCATGCGGGTTCGCGGCCGCTCAGGCCGTGACGACGTCCTTTTCGACCCGGAGGTTCTCGATGATGAACTCCTGGCGCTCCGGCGTGTTCTTGCCCATGAAGAACGAGAGGAGCAGGTCGCTGTTGTGGACGTGGGTGAGCGAGAGCGGCTCGAGGCGGATGTCGTCGCCTATGAAGGCCTTGAACTCGCCCGCCGATATCTCGCCCAGGCCCTTGAAGCGCGTGATCTCGGCGGCCGCCCCCACCTTCTCGACGGCGGCCAGCTTCTCCGCCTCCGTGTAGCAGTAGTGGGTCTCCTTCTTGTTGCGCACGCGGAAGAGCGGCGTCTCCAGGATGAAGAGGTGGCCGTGGGCGATCAGCTCGGGGAAGAACTGGAGGAAGAACGAGATCAGGAGGAGGCGGATGTGCATCCCGTCGACGTCGGCGTCCGTCGCGATCACGACCTTGCCGTAGCGCAGGCCGTCGAGGCCGTCCTCGATGTTGAGCGCCGACTGCAGGAGGTGGAACTCCTCGTTCTCGTAGATGACCTTCTTCGACAGGCCGTAGGTGTTGAGGGGCTTGCCCTTCAGGGCGAACACCGCCTGGGTCTGCACGTTGCGGCACGCGGTCAGGGAGCCGGCGGCCGAGTCGCCCTCCACGATGAAGATCGCGCTCTCCTCCGAGCGCTCGTCCTTGTCGCCCAGGTGGAGCCTGCAGTCGCGCAGCTTGCGGTTGTGGAGCGAGGCCTTCTTGGCGCGCTCGCGGGCCAGGTTGCGGATGCCCGCCAGCTCCTTGCGCTCGTGCTCGCTCTCCTGGATCCTCTTGATGAGGGCGTCGGCCGTCTCCGGATTCTTGTGGAGGTAGACGTCGAGCGTCTGCTGGACGAACTTGCCTATGAAGTCCTTGATCGTCGGGCCGTCCGGCCCGATGACGCTCGATCCCAGCTTCGTCTTCGTCTGCGACTCGAAGATGGGCTCCATGACCCGGATGGAGATCGCGGCCACGACGGACTGGCGGACGTCCGCCGCCTCGAGGTCGCGCTTGTAGAAATTGCGGAGCGTGTCGACGAAGGCCTCGCGGAAGGCCTGGAGGTGGGTCCCGCCCATCGTGGTGTGCTGGCCGTTGACGAAGGAGAAGTACTCCTCCCCGTAGTGCGAGCCGTGGGTGATCGCGATCTCGATGTCCTCGCCCTCGAGGTGGATGATGGGGTAAAGGGGGTCGCCGATGAGGTTCTTTTCCAGGAGGTCCTTCAGTCCGTTCTCCGACTTGAAGGGCTTCCCGTTAAGCAGGAGCGTGAGCCCGCGGTTCAGGTACGCGTAGTTCCACAGCATGTCCTCCACGAATTCGGGCCGGAATTTGAGGTTGGCTCCGAAGAGCTCGGCGTCGGGCGCGAATTCGATGCCCGTCCCGTTGCGCTCGTCCGTCTTCGAGACCCGGTGGTCCTTCTTCAGCTTGCCCTTGGCGAATTCCACCACCTTCGCCTCGCCGTCGCGCACGGCCTGCGCCCGGTACTCGATGGAAAGGGCGTTGACCGCCTTCTGGCCGACCCCGTTCAGGCCCACGGCCTTCTTGAAGGTCTCGCTGTCGTACTTGGCGCCCGTGTTGATGACGGAGACGCACTCCAGGAGCTTGCCGAGGGGGATGCCGCGCCCGTAGTCGCGCACCTTCGCCCGTCGCTCCTCGAGCTCGATCTCGATCTTCTTGCCGTGGCCCATGGTGAATTCGTCGACGGAGTTGTCGATCGTCTCCTTGAGCAGCACGTAGATCCCGTCCTCGGCGTGCGCGCCGTTGCCCAGCCGGCCGATGTACATGCCCGGGCGAAGCCGGATGTGCTCGGTCGAGGAAAGGGTTTTGATGCTGGCTTCGGTGTAGCCGGATGCCATCTGCCCTGAGAGTTCTTCTCTCGCCGCCCGCGTGACAAGCGAAATGAGGAGCCTTCGCGCCGGGAACTACCCCTGCTGGACCTGCTCGTTGATCTTGAGCAGCGTCTTTAGGAAGGCCTTCATCACGGCGATGTCCTCGCTCCTCGTGAGCTGCGGCGAGGCGAGCGGGAGCTCGCCGTCGGATCGGCTGATCTTCGGGCCGGAGCCGAATCCCGACACCGAGACCACGCTTGCGTTGGAGGGCTCCACCTCGACCTCGATCCTGAAGACGGGCCAGAGCGTCGCCGTCTCGTAGTTGATGCCGGCGAACACCCTCGCGGTCGCCAGGTTGACCCGCGCGCCGCCGGAAATGGCGGGCTGCAGGTCCAGGAACCTCACGAATTCCGAGATATCCACGACCGTGGGCGTATCCGGCCGCTTGCGGCTCCACTGCATGCTTTCAATGGGGGTGGGAGCGGCCAGGAGCGTGTCGACCGTGAATCCCAGCCCCTTCTTGAGGGTCTTCTGCTCCACCGCGCTCAGGCTCTGCATCGCGCTCCTGTAGGCGTCGTCGGAGGGCACGAGGACGATCCGGGTCGGCGGCGCGCTCGAGGCGGCGGACTTCGAATCGACCGAGGCGCAGCCGGCAAGGCCAAGCGCGACGAGGATCACTATTGCGGCTTTATTTTTCGACACCCCTCCCAAGGCACCCTTTTTTCCCGTTTTCACAAGGGAAACCTCCGGCCCCGCGCTAATTCAGGAACATCGCCTCGTCGGTCTGGAACAGGCCGTGGGCGAGCTTCGTCCAGGCGTCGAGGGGTGCGCGGCTCTTGAAGGCCTCGGCCCCCGGCTCAACCTGCGGCGCATTCTTCCTCCTGAGGTTCTGGGCCAGGTTCTCGGCCTGCCTCGCCTGGATCGCCGCGTACTGCGAGGCCTTCTCGGACTGCTGGGTCTCGGCCGCCTCGGTCGAGGTGCCGCCCGGGTTCGCCTCCACATAGCGCAGGCAGAGCTTGATCTCATCCGGGGTCGGGGGGCGCTGGAAGACGGAGATGTAGAGCGAGGCCACGCGGAGCTCGTCGGTGGTCTGCGCGATGAACTCCGGCGAGTGCGTGAGCTTGCGCGCCGTCTCGATCACGAGGGGGCTGTTCATCAGGAAGAGCTGCTGCTGGGGCACCTGGGTGAGGAAGCGCTTGCCCGTGGGCACGCTGGGGTTCGGGAAATTGAACTGCGTCAGGATCTCCGCGGGGTTGCGCCGGTCGATGAAGGCGTAGACCGCGCGGCGCGTCGCGAAGCCCTCGCTGCCGATCGGCACCGGCCGGCCGCCCATCGTCAGGTCGATCGTCCCGGCGATGGCCAGGATCGAGTCGTGCATCTGCTCGAAGTCGAGCTGCCGGACGTTGTACCG
>Ga0302325_10014312_pt1 | contig 16892 bp, 6 predicted proteins | sample Palsa_T0_2_FD_201948 | JGI IMG/M metagenome (GOLD analysis project Ga0302325, IMG submission 201948) | Peat permafrost microbial communities from Stordalen Mire near Abisko, Sweden - Palsa_T0_2 | ecosystem: Environmental > Terrestrial > Soil > Palsa > Peat permafrost | place: Sweden: Abisko... | reverse complement strand
TTTCGGGCCACCCCAACTGGCAATTACATGGACGAGGCGAGCGGCAGAACCACCGGCCAGAACGTCCTCGACCCCCGGGAGGACGACCGTGACGCTCATCGAGACGAGCTCAACCGCATGCTTGCAATTCGGGAGAAACGCCCCAAGCCGGCACTTGATAGCAAAGCGATCGTGGCGTGGAACGGTATCGCGATTGCCTCTCTGGTGCTATTCGGTCGTCGGGATCTTGCGGAGAGTGCTGCCACCGCGATTCTGGCGGTCGAGACCACCTCCGGGCGCCTGCCAAGACAGATCACCAGCGGCAAACCCAAAGGCTGCGGGTTTCTTGAGGACTACGCGTGGTTCGCATTCGCGCTGTTCGAACTGGGCGGCGTCTGGTTGGCCGAGGCGCAGCGCCTCGGCGACATCATGGTAGAGAAGTTCTTCGACGAAGAACTGGGCGGCTTCTTTGCGGTGGAGAACGGGCCGGAGGTTCTGTTCTCCCGGTCCAAGCCGGTGTTCGATCAACCGATTCCGAGTGCCAATGCGATCGCCATCCGAGTGCTCATCCGAATGGGAGAGCTCGGGAAGGCAACGCTATCACTTCGCAATCTTGCCGGCTGGATCTACCAGGTACCACACGGTACGGAGAGCCTCGCCTTGGCGGCGATGGAGCTGCTCGAAGCGGCAGGAGACATCGATCTCAGCCTCGCCAAATTTAGCCTCACTAAAGGAACGCTGACAGGGACCATTGCTCGCGGATATCACCTCGGTGGAGGAGGGCTCAGGCTGCTAAACGGGGAAGCGGAGCAGTGGGTTTACGGTGGTCCGCCGCTCGTTGGGTCCTTCGCAATCGACGGCCTCCCGACTGCCGCGTCCGTCGGCTTCAGGCTATGCACGGAGTGGGAATGCCTCCCGGAGCAGCAGGTTGAACTGACCAACCGGCATTAAGATTTGAGGCGGGAACTGGCGCAGTCGCAAACTTGCGTTATAATAGGTGCTGTTGGATACGGCTAGGCTCAACCGAACGCAGAATAGGGAACACGCAACGAGGGTTCAGCCCTCCGCCAAAGCCGATACAACGAAAAGAATAGAACCGAACAACCGGCAAACTCACCAGTGATGAGTTTGTTTTGGGGCGTTGTACGCCCTTGACTTCCACCGACTGCTCGTGGTACAGTCTTTGTTCCCCTAATGCGTCCGGAGGCTAGATGAGAATTATTCAGCCGACCTCCAAGCGAATCGGTCGATTCCTTGAGGTTCCGAATCTTATAGAACTGCAGCTCAATTCCTACAAATGGTTCCTAGAAGAGGGACTCCCAGAACTCTTCAAAACGTTCAGCCCCATCTGGGACTTCACACAGACAAACTACATCGAACTCGTCAGCTTTACTTTAGGCGAGCCGAAGTATTCCATCCAAGAGTGCCGCGATCGCGACATGACGTTCGAAGCGCCTATCAAGGCGATCGTGCGGTTTGGCGGTCGAGACCGTGAAATGATCGAATCCGAGGTCTACCTCGGCGATCTTCCGTTGATGACCAACAAGGGCACGTTCATCGTGAACGGCCGCGAGCGCGTCATCGTCAGTCAGCTCAGCCGGTCTCCCGGTCTGTACTTCGAAGAGGGTGTGGACAGCTCGATGCAAGTCATCGTGTCCGCCCGGGTCATTCCTAACGAAGGGCCGTGGCTGGAAGTCGAGTCCGACTCCAACTTGGTCGTTCGGACTCAGATTTCGCAAACCAAGAAGCTGCCTCTCACCCAGCTCATCAAGGCCCTGTTCTATTTCGACAAGGGTCGAGGCCGTCAGCACCTTCCCATTGAGAAGTCGCTCGGCAAGCGGGTGATTGAGCCGGTCGCGGATGCGGACACCGGCGAAGTGCTCATCGACGCCGGCAAGATCATTGGCGCCGCCGATTTGGCCGGGTACTCAGACGAGCTCAAGGCTCGAAAGACCCTGGTCGAGACGCCGCTCGGCACCAACGACGAGATCCTTCGTGCTTTCAGCAAGGAAGTGCTCGTCGAGACACCGACCTCTGACGACATCGTCGGTCTGCGTGCCTTCGAGGACATCGTCGACGGCGCGGACGTCATCATTCGAAAAGGCCAGAAGATCGATCGCGAGACCGGTAAGCGCATCGAGGCGATGAAGCTCGAGAGCCTCAAGCTGATCAAGGTGCTAAACCTTGCGGAAGCAACCCTCGACGCGGACCCGACTTCGAACAGCCGCGACGCATTGCTTGACATTTACAAGCGGCTGCGACCCGGTGAGGCGGCCAACGAGGATGCCGCCAAGCAACTCGTTTATGGCCTGTTCTTCGACGTCAAGCGCTACGATCTCGGCCGGGTTGGCCGCCGCTTCCTCAACCAGAAGCTGGGAATCGACGTGTCGCTTGACACCCGCAGCCTGACTGCCGAGGACCTCGCCATGATCATGGAGAAGATGGTCCCCTACGTCAACCGCGAGGCAGAGCGGGACGACATCGACGACTTGAAGAACAAGCGCGTGCGAAGTGTGGGTGAGCTGCTGCAAAGCCAACTTCGGCTCGGCTTCGTTCGCATGGAGAAGGTCGCCCGAGAGCGCATGACCTCTACCGATCAAGAGAACCTGCTTCCGGGAATCATCCTCTCGGTCAAGCCGGTCAGCGCTTCAATCAAGAGCTTCTTCAGTTCCAACCAGCTCTCCACCTTCATGGACCAGACGAACCCGCTGTCGGAAATCACCAACAAGCGGCGTCTCTCGTCCCTTGGACCGGGTGGCCTCCAGCGAACGAGCGCCAAGCTGGAAGTTCGCGATGTCCACCGATCTCACTACGGACGAATCTGCCCGATCGAGACTCCAGAAGGTCCGAACATTGGTCTCATCTCCCAGCTCACCACCCATGCCAGGGTAGATGAGTTCGGGTTCATCATGACCCCGTACCGCAAGGTCACCAACGGCGTCTTGAGTGACGAGATCATCTACATGACGGCTCAAGAGGAAACGGGTCAGCTCGTTGCCCCGGCCGACGTGGAGACGGACGAGAACAACCGAATCAATGCGGACCGAGTTCAAGTAAGGTGCGCCGGCGGAGACGTGGGAGGCGCGAGCTACCCGACCGTCACCAGGGAGCGGATCGACTTCATCGACGTCAGCCCCGTACAGATCATCTCGGTTGCGACTGCGCTGATCCCGTTCCTGGAGAACGACGACGCGAACCGCGCTCTCATGGGCGCCAACATGCAACGTCAGGCAGTGCCTTGCCTTCGGTCCCAGCGGCCGTTGGTCGGAACCGGCTATGAGCGGGTCGCGGCGGTTGACTCCGGTGCGGCGGTGGTCGCCCGGCGTCAGGGGACCGTTGAGTACGTTACCGCCAGAGAGATCCGCGTTCGGGCGGACGACGATGCGCTTGACAAGTACGAGCTCATGCACCTGGTGCAGAGCAACAAGTCCACCTGTTTCACCCATCGCCCGGTTGTCCGGCTCGGTCAGCGTGTGCTCAAGGGAGATCCTCTCGCGGACGGCGCCTGCACCGATGGCGGCGAATTGGCACTCGGGAAAAACGTGCTGGTCGCGTTCATGCCGTGGAACGGTTATAACTATGAAGACGCAATCCTGATCTCAGAGCGTATGGTGAAGGACGACGTCTACACGTCGATCCACATCGAGCGCCACGAGACGGAGGCGGTCGACACCAAGCTCGGACCTGAAGAGATCACCCGCGACATTCCGAATGTCGGCGAGGAGGCCCTCAAGGACCTCGACGAGAACGGGATCGTGCGTATCGGAGCCGAGGTTCGGCCAGAAGACATTCTGGTTGGAAAGGTCGCCCCGAAGGGTCAGGTCGAGATGACCGCCGAAGAGCGGCTCATTATCGCTATCTTCGGAAAGAAGGCAGAAGAGACGCGCGACGTGTCGTTGCGGCTGCCGCACGGTGAGAAGGGAACGATCGTCGACGTCAAAGTCTTCAGCCGCTACAAGTATCTCAGCCCGAGTATCAATTACGTCTACAAAGAATCCAAGAAGCGCGAGCGGCTGATCTGCGACCGCACCGACGAGCCCCTGCTCCAGATTCCGGGCGACGAATTGCCGGCCGGTACCAACATGACGGTCCAGGTCTACGTGGCCCAGAAGCGAAAGCTGATGGTCGGCGACAAGATGGCAGGACGTCACGGAAATAAGGGCGTTATCTCCAAGGTCTTGGCGCTGGAAGACATGCCGTTCCTCGCCGACGGGACCCCGGTCGACATCGTGCTCAACCCGCTCGGGGTTCCGAGCCGGATGAACATCGGCCAGATTCTGGAGACTCACCTCGGCTACGTCGGTATGCACCTCGGGATCGAGTACAAGTGCCCCGCTTTCGAGGGTGCGACTGAAGTGGAAGTCCTCAGCGAGATGGATCGGTTGGCCAACCACATGCGCGGCCAATCTCTCGGAGCGTACATGAACACCGAGTTGATGCTCGACGTTCGGTTCGAGAAGGACGACTCGTTCGATGCGATGATGGTCAAGGTCGAGGCCCGGCTTCGACAGCTTGGAACCAACGGACTGGAGCGGGTCAGCCGAATTGTGGCGTCTGCCCCAGTCAAGACAATCGAGCAGCTTGCGGCGGTTGACCAAGATAGCTTCGAACCGGAGCTTCCGGAGGACGAGGTCGGCGAGGCGCCGATCAAGGCGGCCGACGAGGTCTACAAGGGAATCCTTGAGAAGATCGAGACGAACGTGTTCAAGCGCGCCGGGATAGATCCTCGGTCATGCAAATCCCAGATTCGGGACGGATTGACCGGCGAGACCATCCCCAACCTCATCACGGTTGGAATGATCTACATGCTCAAGCTGGAGCACCTTGCGGACGAGAAGATCCATGCCCGCTCCATCGGCCCGTACTCGTTGGTAACGCAGCAGCCTCTCGGTGGAAAGGCCCAGTTCGGCGGACAGCGGTTCGGAGAAATGGAAGTGTGGGCTCTCGAGGCATACGGCGCCGCCTACACGCTTCAGGAGCTTCTCACCATCAAGTCGGACGATGTGATGGGACGCGTCAAGGCCTACGAAAGCATCGTCAAGGGTGAGACCCTCGCCGAGCCCGGTATTCCGGAGTCGTTCAAGATTCTTGTGAACGAACTTCGCTCTCTCTGTCTGAAAGTCGCCGTCGAGGATGCCGGCAACAAGGAACTTCCGTTGAAAGATCTCGACGAGCTAAGCGGTGGCGACGATATGCGCCTCGCTCGCAGCGTCGGCTTCTTCAACTAAACACCGCATCGGCCCGGGAGATTCACTCCCGGGCGAACGCTTCGACCGGTTGGCAATGTACGCGCCTCCATGCGTGAGGCATCAGGAGAAAAGAAACGATATATGGCAGACGTTAGCCTATTCGACAAGATTAGAATCGGGATCGCGTCCAGTGAAGATATTCTTGGCTGGTCCCACGGCGAGGTCAAGAAGCCGGAGACGATCAACTACCGGACGTTCAAGCCGGAGCGTGACGGTCTGTTCTGCGAGCGCATCTTCGGTCCCGTCAAGGACTGGGAATGCGCGTGCGGACGGTATAAGAAGATTAAGTACAAGGGCATCGTTTGCGAGCGGTGCGGCGTCGAAGTCACCCGCAGCAAAGTTCGCCGAGAGCGGATGGGACACGTTGAGCTTGCCGCTCCGGTCTGCCACATCTGGTACCTCAAGGGCGTTCCGTCACCCCTGTCGCTGATCCTCGACATCTCGCCGAGACTGCTCGAGAAGGTCATCTACTTCGCCAGCTTCATCATCATCGACATCGACACCGAGCGGATCCAAGAGCTTCTCCCTCAGATCCGGCTGTCGGTCGAGGTCGAGAAGGCGAACCTGCAGCAGCAAATGCGCGAGCTGGAAGAGGAGTCGCTGGGACGATTTGCGGCTGACCTCAGCAGCAACCGCGAAGAGTACGACGAGATGTTCGCCCGCGAGCGGGCCAAGGCGGTCAACGACCGAATCAAGGCGGAGTACCGCGACGCGGACGATCGGCTGAAAGATTTGGACTTGGCGGTTGAGATCCTCGGCAAGCTGGAGCGAAACCAGCTAATCGATGAGGACAAGTACCGAGCCGTTTCCAAGCTGCTCTATTCGGTCGGCGACCGGATGCGCACAGACCTCTCCGCGCTCGTTCGCGCCAACATCGGCGCCGACGCGATCAAGGAGCTTCTGACCCGGGTTGATCTGGAAAGGCTGGCTCGCGAGTTGCGCCAGGAGATCATCATGACCCAGAGCCAACGGCGCGCCCGAGCCATCAAGCGGCTCGAGGTTGTGGAGGCTCTGATCAGCAGCCGCTCCCGCCCCGATTGGATGATCCTGGATGTGGTCCCCGTCATCTCGCCGGAGCTTCGCCCGATGGTTCAGCTCGACGGCGGTCGGTTTGCCACGTCAGACCTGAACGATCTGTATCGCCGAATCATCAACCGCAACAACCGACTCAAAAAGATCATCGAGATCCACGCTCCGGAATCGATCATCAACCATGAGAAGCGGTTGCTTCAAGAAGCGGTGGATGCACTGATCGACAACGGCCGCCGGGCTCGCCCGGTCGTCGGCTCCAACTCCCGCCCGCTCAAGTCGCTCAGCGACATGCTCAAGGGCAAAGAGGGCCGCTTCCGAAAGAACCTGCTTGGAAAGCGCGTCGACTATTCAGGGCGTTCGGTTATCGTGGTCGGTCCGCACCTCAAGCTGCACCAGGCCGGTCTGCCGAAGGAGATGGCGCTCGAGCTGTTCAAGCCGTTCGTCATGAAGTCGCTGGTTGAGAAGAAGATCACCCAGAACATCAAGACCGCCAAGCGGATGATCGACCGGATGCATCCGGCAGTCTGGGACGGCCTGGAAGAGGTGATTAAAGAGCACCCGATTCTTCTGAACCGTGCTCCGACGCTTCACCGTCTTGGAATCCAGGCATTCGAGCCGATCTTGGTCGACGGTAAGGCGATTCAGGTTCACCCGCTGGTCTGCCACGCGTACAACGCGGACTTTGACGGCGACCAGATGGCGGTCCACGTTCCGTTGAGCACCCAGGCGCAGGCCGAGGCCCGCGTCCTCATGCTCTCCACCCAAAACCTGTTCTCCCCGGCAGACGGTCGGCCGACCTGCGCCCCGGTCCAGGACATCATTCTGGGCAACTATGCGTTGACCTTTGTTTCCCACGAGGGACGGGCCAAGCTGGTGGAAGAGGAGCGGCTCCACAAGGAGAATCCAGAGAAGAACCCGCCGCCGCGCATTTTTGCAAGCCCTGAGGAGGCGCTGATTCATCTGGAGGCGCCGCTTGCCGAGGAACGGCTGCCGGTGAATGACCCGATCAAGGTTCGAATTACCCGGCCCAAATATCGAGAGGATAACGAGATCGCTTTTCGCGATCCGGTTACGGGCACTGAATACCAGAAGGTCGTGACCACCACGGATGACGGCGAAGAGTTGGAAGAGCTTCAGCCCCTGGATCAGGAGACTGAAACAATCATCGTGACCTGCACCCCTGGTCAACTCGTGATGAACGCGATCCTTCCCCATCCGCTGCGCTATGCGGACGAGTTCCTGAAGGTTGAGCTAAGCAAGAAGGCGCTGGCCGAGGTGATTCTCACCTGCCACCGCCGGGCTGGCATGGGCGCCACGATCAAATATCTGGACGACATGAAGGATCTGGGCTTCCAATGGGCCACTCGCTACGGACTCTCCGTTGCGATCACCGACATGGACCCCCCGGAGCGGCGCGAGGAGATGATCAAGGAAGCGGACGATCGGTCCACCCGTATCACCAACCAGTTCCGCCGCGGAATGCTCACCTATAATGAGATGACCCAGACCCTGGTCAAGTTGTGGACGGACACGTACGACGAGATCGGAAAAGAGATCGTCGCCGGTCTCAAGCAGATGAACCCGCTGTCCATCGTCACCGTTTCCGGTGCTCGTGGATCGGTTAAGCAGCTCGCACAGCTAGCCGGCATGCGCGGCTTGATGTTCAACCAGTTCAACGAAGTTATTTACGAGCTTCCTGTGAAGAGCTCCTTCCACAAGGGCCTCAACATGTTGGAGTACTTCGTAACGACCCACGGCGCCCGCAAGGGATTGGCCGACACTGCTCTGCGAACTGCGGACGCGGGCTACCTGACGCGCCGTCTTTGCGACGTTTCGCAGGACGTGATCGTCAAGTCGCTCGACTGCCAAACCCCCGATGGAATTCTGGCGCACCGGATCCTCGACCAGGGCGAGGCGATCGAGCACATTCACGATCGCATCGTTGGCCGAGTGGCACTGACCGTCATCACCGACCCCGACACGGGCGAGGCGCTGACCGGTTACCAGGAGCCGATCAGCCGGGAAGCGGCTACCCGTATCACCGCGATCGAGATCAAGTACGTGACGGAGTACTCCTCCGCTCCGACCGACCAAGCCAAGGAAGCGGTCGCCAATCGGTACCGCGACTACGGCTTCGAAGCGGACGAGCACGGCTACCTCAGCGTCGTGATTCGATCGCCGCTGACTTGCGAATTAGAGCAGGGAATCTGCTCCAAGTGCTATGGCACGGACCTGTCGACCAGCAAGCTGGTCGAAGTCGGGGTCGCGGTTGGAATCATCGCCGCCCAGTCCATCGGAGAGCCGGGTACTCAGCTCACGATGCGGACGTTCCATACCGGCGGCGTTGCCGGATCGGCCACCATCGCTCGAACGAACCAGTATAAGACCGGTAAGTTCATCCGCCAGTTCATGGAGGACTTCGCGACCGCGACCGACACCGACATCAAACAGTTCGACCCGACGAAGCTCCTGGAGACCCAGGAGACGATCGTCAAGTCGTTCTTCCAGAACAAGGACTCGGCCCCGCTCACGATCAACCATGAACTGCCGGCCCCCGATTTGGCCGACCCGAAGGTCAAGCGAAAGACCGAGCGGCAGACCAAGGCGGCTCAGAAGGCAGCCGACAAGGCCGACAGCGACAGCCGCAAGATGTGGGAGCGGTCTCGAAAGACCTTCTTCTACTCCTGGACGGGTGAATCCAGCGGAATCGTCCGCGTGGAAGAGATCTTCGAAGCGCGGCGTCAGCCTCGTGGTAAGGCGATCATCTGCCCGGTCACTGGCTTCGTGCGGGACATCCGCGAGTCGAGTTTCGGCCGATGGGTAATCGTTGAGGCGACCGTTCCGGTCACCGCTCCGATCAAGGACGCGTACCTCAGCGATGTGCAGAATTGGGCGACCAACGAGCACGGCGAGTACGACAACGGCCTTCAGAAGCTGGTCGGCCAGAAGCTGATCACCGCCACCGTCAGCCTGTTGCGAAAGGCAGAGGTTGAGAAGGTCGCGATCTTCTATCCGATCCTCGTCCCGCCGCTCGGAAAGCTCCCTGTCGCCAAGGGCACCAAGGTCATCAAGGGAGACCCGCTCACGGAAGGTCCCCGCGATCCGCACGAGGTTCTGGAACTGGCCGGCGCAAACGCGGTTTACGACTACTTCGTCGAGAACCTGCAGAGCGTTTATAAGAGCCAGGGCGTCGACATCAACGACAAGCACATTGAGGTCATCATCCGGCAGATGCTGCGAAAGCGGCAGGTCAAGGAGCCGGGCGACACCCCATTCTTGCCGGGTCAGATCGTCGACCGGTTCACCTTCCAGCGAGCCAACGACACGGTTCGAGGGCTCATTCAGTCTGGAAAGCGCATCAAGTATGTCGATCCGATCACGGGGGATAACGTGGAGCGCAATCCCAAGGAAGCAACCGCGACGTGGATCCTGCTCGGAATCACGGAAGCGTCCCTCGCGACCGACTCATTCCTCTCCGCCGCGTCGTTCCAAAAGACGACCCGCGTCCTCACTGAGGCCGCGGTCCGTGGCAAGAAGGACCAATTGATCGGTCTGAAGGAGAACGTGATCATCGGCCGCCTTATCCCCGCCGGGACCGGCGTCAAGAGATATCGAGACGTCGCGGTGGACGTGCAGCGCGGTCCGAGCTGGGCGGAACAGTCGCTCACCGCGTTGGTGGAGGCAGAAGACCGGGATCTCTCCGGCGGCTTCGGCTCCCTCGCCTTCCCGTCGTTGGCGGAAATGGCGGCGGACGAAGAGTTCGAAGGGGAGTTGTAGATTCGGCTCGGATAGGACACTCGGGCTTCCCGCCATACGACGGGAAGCCCGTTTTGTTGGGGTTAGCGCCTTAGTTGTTGGTCGGAGCCGATCGGGCAGAGTCCCTCCCGGCTCAACTACAATCACGATTGAAGATGGGTGCCACCCCGGCCCGCCGGGGTGCCCGGCATCCTCTCGAAGGGGCTCCGGGAGGACCGTCAGTTCCTTGGCACGCGGCCGTCCACTGGGTGGCACCCAGCGGCACCACTTCCTTTCAAGCTATCCAGCGGCGCCTTCACCTGCCAAGCAACGAATCACCCCGTATGCCGGAGCGAGCCGTACCGGTGGGCGTAGACGTACGTGATCTCGACTGCGACCATGTAGAGCATCGACGAATAATATAAAAACAAGAGCAACACCACGACTCCACCGGCGGCGGAGTAGACCCCGGCGTTGTGGGCGAAGTAGGTGCTTAAGACGTATTTCACGAGCGCGAATACCACCGCTGTGAAAATTGCCCCGGGGACCGTATCCCAAATCTTCAGCTTGCCCCTGGGCAGAGCCCGCAACGCAATCGAAATTGCAGCCGTGAGCGAGATGACGGTCACGAGAAAGCTGTAGATTGGCCAGCCCGCGAAGGTGCCTCCGTGCTGGGTTACCCAGCCCATCACACCGTCGAGGGTCAGGAGTGCAAGCAGCAAGGTCCCGTAGATGAGAACAGAAAGGAACGCCAACAGGCGCGCCGCAATGAAGCTTTTGAGGAAGCTTGCAGGTCCCTTGATATTCCAAATCGTGCTTACTGCTGCATCGAGCTGGATGAACAGATTGGACGCGCTATAGAACGTCACGAGCAAGCTCAAGATCGTCCAGAACACCCCGGTCGCCGTCCGTTTCGAACTCTCGATGATTCCGGCAACGTAGTCCCGCATCTGGGGCCCACCCCAGCTAAGTACCTCGTGCTCCAACCGATTGGTCACCTCGCCCCGGCTGGCGACGTAGGCTGCGATGCTCACCGCGAACACCAAAAACGGGGCAATCGACAAAATCGCGTAGAAACTGAAGGATGACGCGAGCCGCGGAATGTTATCGTTAGAGACCTTGTGGAATAGTTCCGCCGAGAATGACCTGAACTTCTGCCCGGTGGGCGAGTTCCAGAGGGTTGGTGGTTGCTTCTCGCCGAGCATAGATCGATCCGATTGCAAGGACTATAGCGGATCGAGCTATGTTCGGTATTTCGCTGTCAGGCCTATATGAACGACATCTTGGTCCGAACCGAAGCTGGGCTCTACTGTCCGGAGGGTGATTTCTACATCGACCCTTGGCGCCGCGTCGACAACGCTGTCATCACCCACGCCCACAGCGACCATGCCCGATGGGGGATGGAGCGCTACCTTTGCGCGAATGACGGACTCACTGTGATGAGGGTTCGTCTGGGGGACGAGGCGAGCATTTCGGGAGTCGACTACGGCGAGTCTGTGCGAATGAACTCGGCCAAGGTTAGCCTGCATCCGGCCGGCCATGTGCTCGGCTCGGCCCAGGTTCGGGTGGAAGTTGGCGGACAGATCGCGGTCGTCTCGGGCGATTACAAAACAGAGCCGGATGCGACGTGCCGGGCATTCGAGCCGGTGAAATGCCATCTGTTCGTCACGGAATCGACCTTCGGGTTGCCAATTTACCGCTGGCCATCGGAGGGAGTGGTGTTCGGCAAGATCAATGACTGGTGGCGAAACAACCAGGCGAACGGCAAGTGCACGTTCCTGATGGGATACGCACTCGGAAAGTGTCAGCGAGTCCTCGCGAAACTCGAGCCGCAGATCGGTCCGATCTACCTCCACGGCTCGGTTCAACGTCTTACCGAGGCATATCGTGAGGCGGGCATCTTGCTGCCCGAGACCCTTCTGGTCTCGGAGGCTCCGAAGGGGTTCGACTGGTCGAAGGCCATCGTGCTGGCTCCGCCGAGCGCCCACGGCTCGACTTGGATGCGGCGGTTCGGCGAATACGCGACGGGGTTTATGTCGGGTTGGATGGCAATCCGCGGCACGCGCAGACGCCGGGCGATCGATCGCGGGTTCGTGCTCTCCGACCATGTCGACTGGCCGTCGCTTATCACCGCCATCGGGGAGACCGATGCCGAGCGCGTTTGGGTCACCCATGGCTATTCAGTACCGGTGGTGCGTTACCTGGAGGAGCATGGGATCCACGCGGAGGTTCTGGCGACTCAGTGGGAGGGCGAAAGCGACACCGGGATCGAGGTTGCGGAGGAGGCGAAGGAGGAATGAAGCAGTTCGCGGATCTTTACGCGTCGATCGACGAGACCAACAAGACCGGCGAGAAAGTCCAGGCGATGGTCCACTACTTCATGCAGGCTCCTCCCGAGGACGCGGCGTGGGCGGTTCACTTTCTCATGGGGCGCCGACCGAAGCGCCTGGTGAACGGGCCTCACATGTGGGGCTGGGCAGCCGAGTTGTCGGGCCTTCCGATGTGGCTGTTCAGCGAGTGTTACGAGGCGGTGGGGGACACCGCCGAAACGATCACCCTCGTCCTCCCGGAAAACGAGAATGAAAGAGCAGAACAGCTCGGCCTCGACCACTGGGTGAGAAACCGCCTGCTGCCGCTCGCGACGATGGATGAGGAGGGCCAGAAGGAGGAGCTATACCGGGCTTGGAACGAGCTGGACCGGACGGAGAGGTTCGTGTTCAACAAGCTGATCACCGGGGCGTTTCGGGTGGGTGTCTCGGCGGATCTGGTAACCCGGGCATTGGCTCAGGTTGGAGGGATCGAGTCGTCGGTGGTTGCTCATCGGCTGATGGGGAACTGGGATCCTTCCGCCGATTTCTTCCGCTCGCTCATCCACTCAGAAACTCTGGACGCGGGGGTGAGCCGTCCCTACCCGTTCTGCCTTGCGCACCCCCTGGAAGGTGGTCCCACCTCGCTTGGTTCGCCCGAGGAATGGCATGTCGAGTGGAAGTGGGACGGCATCCGAGCCCAGCTCATTCGGCGCGACGGTCGGTCGTTCGTATGGTCGCGTGGGGAAGAGTTGATCACCGACCGATTCCCGGAAATTCTCGGCATCTGTGAAAGTTTGCCGGACGGCACCGTGATCGATGGCGAGATCCTGGCCTGGCGGGATGGACGGCCGATGAAGTTCGCGGAGCTGCAAAAGCGGATCGGCCGCAAGCTGCTCTCCAAGAAGATCCTTCAGGACGTGCCGGCCGCGCTCGTCGCGTTCGACGTGATGGAATGGGAGGGCCGCGATATTCGAAGTCGGCCCCTTTCTGAGCGGCGCAAGGTGCTGGAGGGCCTCGTGGATTCGGTCAACCGTACGGTGGAAGCGGAGGATCTCCCGGTTCACTTCGACCGGGCGACTCCGATCGACGCCCTGATGGCATCTGACAGTTCCGATTACCGCGCCTCCGTCAAGCTCGTTGAATCCCGTTTCCTTCTCGCAACTCGGGTCCAAGCTGCAAGTTGGGAGGATTTCGCGAGTATACGGTCAGCGTCGCGGTCGCTGAACGTCGAGGGCTTTATGATCAAGCGGCTCGACTCGCCTTATCTGACGGGCCGGAAGAAGGGCGGGTGGTGGAAATGGAAAGTCGACCCGTTCACGGTCGACGCGGTGCTCATCTACGCCCAGCCCGGGAGCGGCAAGCGCGCGTCGCTGTTTACCGACTACACGTTCGGGGTGTGGCAAGACGGCGCGCTGGTCCCGTTTGCAAAGGCGTACAGCGGCCTTGACGATGAAGAGATTCGGCGGGTCGACGCGTTCGTCCGCCGCAACACCCTGGAGAAGTTCGGCCCTGTGAGGACGGTCAAGCCGGAGTTGGTGATGGAGCTGGCGTTCGAGGGAATCCAAATCTCAAGCCGCCACAAAAGCGGCGTCGCGGTCCGTTTCCCAAGGATCTCCCGGTGGCGTCACGACAAGCAGGCAGTCGACGCGGACTCCCTGGACAACATCAAGGCTTTGCTAGCGACGATGGACGAGCCTGGCTAGCCGCATGCTGTAGCTAGTCGGCAACCGACCGCCCATAAAAGACAACCGAACGTCCCCCAAAGTGCCGTTTGGCGAAGCCGCTTGCAGATATATTGATGGTGATGTATGATGCCGCTTATGCGGTCATTGGCGACTTTGAGACGATGCTTCGGTCTTAATCTTTGGTTGCTTCTGCCCATCTGCCTCCTGTTTTTGGCCGGCTGTGGCGGCAACATCTTTGGGTGGCTTGGCTTCAATACTGGCGGCGGAACGATATCTAACTTTTCTAACGGAGTCGCCATCACGAATTACGCGCCGCGAGCCGTGTCCACCGCAGGGGGCGCCTTGATTACCGTGACCGGCCGGAACTTTCTTAAGGTTGGTTTTAACACGTCCCCGGAAACGTACGGCACGGTTACATCGGCAGCGCTCTCGCAGTTCGACGAACCGCCCGTGACAGCCGCCCTCGCTCAGTCGGTGACGAGCACGAAGGCCGAGGTAACGGTGCCGGCTCTTCCCGCAGGCAATCACACACTGACTCTCGTCGCGAGCGATGGAAACGGTCACTCGCAAAACATTGTCGTTGGCGTGGTTGCGGTATCGGCGCCGGCCGTGCCGGTCGTGAAATCGATTTCGCCGAAGTCTGGCCCCACCACAGGAGGCACGGTTGTAGTCATCGATGGCACTGGCTTTACCGGAGCGATGGAGGTTTACTTTGGCTCGACGCCGGGGACCGGGCTAAACGTCAAGAGCGACTCCGCTCTTTCTATCGTTTCCCCGCCAGACACTGGAACGGTTCAGGTCAGGGTTAAGAATGCCGTAGGGACGAGTACGATAGCGGCCGCCGACGCGTTCACCTATTTGGCGGCGCCCGTGGTGACCGCGATCAGCCCGACCAGCGGCCCGCCAGCCGGTGGAACCTCGGTGACTATTTCAGGTTCTGGATTCACCTCCGATGCCATCGTCTATTTTGGCCCGGTGGACTCTGCTCATGAAGCCAGGAACGTGGTCGTCGTGTCTTCGAGCGAGATCACGGCCACGGCCCCTGCGGGTACAGGCACCATCAACGTGCTGGTGAAAAACGCCGTGGGCGTCAGCCCGACGAGCAGCGCCGACCAATACACGTATGCGACAGGGCCGACGATCACGAGCGTGACTCCGACTAGCGAAGGGGGTGGTTCCCCAGAGCCCTTTGTTATAACCGGGACGGGATTCACTCCGTCGGCAACGGTGAACTTCCAGAACTCAAGCGGTAACGTGGTCGCGACCAGTGTCACGTACCTCGGGCCGACTCAACTTAGGGCGCTACCTTCAGCTCAGCTCTTGGGGGTCTACGACATTCGAGTAACCACAGCTCAAGGGACCAGCCCGATCACGGCTGCGGACAGGGTGTCGTTCTTCTAGCCGAACTCCTGCGCGGCCTTATGAATGGGATCGCCAGCGTCAAGAGGATAGAAGCGAGCGGAAAAGCAGGAAGAAGAATGACCGAGGGGCGGCTGGTCGGCACCGGGAGATCCGCCGTGATTGCGGCACCGGCGCGCAAGGGCGCGCGGGCGATCACGCGTCCCTTGGAGTTGCATGCGAGGGAGTAGCCGAGCGATGCAACTCGCGCGACGGGCAGGCCGGTTTCGACCGCCCTCCAGATCCCGCCGTCCCGGAGCTGCTCGGGGATGGACGAGTTCATGAACCAGTCGTCGTTGCTCATCACCGCCAGAAACTGGGCTCCGTTCTGCTCCTGACGGTAGCCCAGGTCTGGAAAGAGTGACTCGAAGCAGAGGAGCGGACCGATTTTCACTCCGCCAACTTCGATCGGCTGTGGGCCCTGCTCGCCGGGGCTCATATCCTTGCCCACGACCTTGAACATGTTTGCCAGCGGCAGATATTGCCGGAACGGCACGTACTCTCCAAAAAGCATGAGTCGAACCTTGTCCGCGTTGTGCCACTGTCCGTCGAACCCGACCGCGCTCTGGTAGATTCGGCCTCCCGAACCCGCCCGGACCGCACCAAAAACTATGGGGACGTCCGGATCGAAAGGGAAGGCAAAGAAATCTCCTGTCACCTGCTCGTGGGTAATGTCCTCGGGCAGGATCAACATCTTGCTTCCGGCTGCCCGTGCCTCTCGGATGAACCCTAGGATCCGCATATCGACCCGGACGTCTGCGGCGGGACTGTCGAACGCCATGTCATATCCGGTTTGCCCGAGGGTAACTCGTAGCGGCTGGGTCTGGACCGGACGAAGGTAGACCAGGACTGAACCCAGGGGCAGAGTAGCTGCGGCGCTCCATAGCAGGACTGCTTCCAACTCGGGTTTCGTTTGGCCCTTCAATCTCTGGTAGGCAAGGAGTAGACCTAGATTTACGGCGACAATCCAGGCTCCGACGAGGTAGATCGTCCCGAAATGGGCGAGCTGGATCAACGCCGGATACTTGGCCAATGGACTTGCAAGCAATCCCCAGGGGAATGCAAGGACAGGGATGTAGCTACGAAAGACCTCAACCCCTGCCCAGACGAAAGGGATCAGCCAGGGCCGCTCCGCCGCAAAGCATCGCTTGATTAACCACCCGGCGAGGCTGAAGTAGGTCGCCATTGCCCCGGAAAAAAGCACCCAGGGAATCAGAGCCAGCCCGCCAGAGCCGGTGAGTCTTCCCACGAGCTGATACAACCCATGAAACTGGCCAAGCGAATACACGAAGCCAAATAGGTAACCCAGGCGCCAGGAGCGCTTGGCCTCGGTGTTCTGAGTTGCCCACAGGATTGGGATAAGTCCAACAAACAGAAGCGGAACGCACTCGACCGGGGCGTAACCGAGCAGGAGCAGAATCCCGCTAAGGGCGGCGGCAACTCGGTGGAAGGTTTCCGGCACGTGTGGGCGGCTCGTCCTCATGCTTTCCCGGACTGCAGCGTAT
>Ga0302325_10014311_pt1 | contig 16892 bp, 16 predicted proteins | sample Palsa_T0_2_FD_201948 | JGI IMG/M metagenome (GOLD analysis project Ga0302325, IMG submission 201948) | Peat permafrost microbial communities from Stordalen Mire near Abisko, Sweden - Palsa_T0_2 | ecosystem: Environmental > Terrestrial > Soil > Palsa > Peat permafrost | place: Sweden: Abisko... | reverse complement strand
GTTCGCCGTCGCCACGAAGGGGTGGACTGCGGCGAAACCCGCCTCGACCGCTGCTGCGAGCGCCGGCTCGACCTCGGCGGCGAAACCCCACAACGCCCCGAGGGCCAGGCGGCCGTCAGCGGCCTGAACGGCGCGCAGCGTGGCCGTCTGAAAGGAGGACACGATGACACGCGCCGTCCAGCCGGCCTCCTCAATGGCGGCGGCCGTCAGCGCCCCCACCGCCTCACCCGGGTCCCACCCCGGATCCTGGGGGGCGTTCTTGATCTCGACGTTGACGACCATGCCCTCGCAGACCGCCAGCACGTCGGCCAGCAGAGGGACGTGGGCCGGCAGATCGGCCACCACGAGCTGGTCGATCGTGCCGATACCGGGGATCTCGGCGTCGTGGTGGATGGCCAGCGCCCCGTCGGCCGTGAGGCGCACATCGAGCTCGACGCCGTCGGCGCCCAACCGCCGTGCCTCGGCGAAGGCCTCGATGGTGTTCTCGGTGAATCCCTCTGTGCAACCCCTGTGGGCAAAGACGGCGGTCATCGGACCAAGGCCACCTTCCTGTCACGATTCCACCGTGACGGCGGCCGAATTTTCACCAAAAACTCCTTGCCTGGGTCCCGACGGCCCGTTACCCTCTTTCCCGTTAACCCGCTTTTCACTGACGGACACCATCTGGATCCGATCATGTGAAAAGGATCACAATGCAGGTGGAGGCACATTCCGATGGCTCTCATGTGGAACCGGACTGTCGATTGGGACGCGGACGACTGGCGGCGCTCAGCCGCTTGCCGCAATACCGAACCCGACCTTTTCTTTCCTGTTGGCACGACAGGCCCGGCCGTCGACCAGATCGATGCGGCCAAGCGCGTCTGCCACGCCTGCGACGCGCTCGAGCCCTGCCTCGACTTCGCCCTGGCCACCAACCAGGAGTCAGGTGTCTGGGGCGGCACGTCCGAGGAAGAGCGCCGCAAGTTGCGCAAGGCCTGGTTGGCCGCCCGCCGTTCGCAGCGCGTCGCCATCTGATTTCGTCGCGCCGCTGGCGCTCGCACCGGCACATGGTGCGCAACGGCAACACTCACCGGGGTGCACGCACCGGCACCGAGATGGCCACGCGGGTCCCGCCCCCGTCGGCCACCGGCACCGGCAGCATGGAGATCGTCCCCTCCAACTGACTGACGACGAGGTCGCGCACGATCGACAGCCCGAGGCTCGACGTCTTCTCGATGTCGAACCCCTCCGGCAGGCCCAGCCCGTCGTCGCGCACCTCGACGCGGAGCTCCGACTCGTCGCTCGACATCGTGAGGTCGACGTGGCCGACCGGCGCGTCGCCCGCCCCTCCCCCGGCTCCCTCCACGCCGACCCCCCCGACCTGTCCCCCGGCGTTCTCGGGATCGAAGGCGTGCTCGACGGCGTTCTGCAGGAGCTCGGCCACAGTCACGGCGAGCGGCGTCGCAACGTCGGCGGCGACCTCGCCGAGGTCCCCGTGGACCGAAATCACGATCGGCTGTGACGAGACCACCGAGTCTTCGGCCATCTGCACCAGCGAGCTGACGATTTCCGCGAAGGGGACCTGGTCGCTGGGGTCCCGCGACAGGATCTCGTGCACCAGCGCGATGGAGCGCACCCGGCGCTCCGCCTCGTGCAGCGCCACCCGGGCTGCCCGGTCGCCCACCCGGCGTGCCTGGAGGCTGAGCAGCGACGAGATCGTCTGCAGGTTGTTCTTGACCCGGTGGTGCACCTCGCGGATGGCGGCGTCCTTGGACAACAGCAAGCGGTCGAGGCGACGCACGTCGGTGACGTCGCGCAGGAGGATCATCGCCCCGGTGACCACGCCGTGGGAGAGCAGCGGGATGCAGTGGACGAGGACGATGACGTCAGGACGACGCTCGACCTCCTCCACGACGGGCCGGCCCGTGGCCAGTGCCCATTCCACGGCGGACTCCTCGACGTCGAGGTCGCCGAAGCGGCGCCCCTCGGGCTGGGTGTAGATGCCCATGCGGTGGAACGCGTTCATGGCGTTGGGCGACGCGAACTCCACCCGGCCGTCGGCGTCGACCACCACGACGCCGTCGCCCACCCGGGGCGACTCCTCCGTGCCGACGTCCTCGTCGGGGAACGGGAAGGCCGACTGGGCCACCATGTCGGCCAGGCGCTCGAACACGTCGAGGTACGTCCGCTCGTACATGCTCGTCGGCCCCTTGAGCGGCGCCAGCGAGACGCGCAGGAGGGCCCCGATGATGTGGCCCTCGAAGCGGACGGGGATGTTCTCCACCGGGACCTGCTCGCCGAGGATCGGGTGGTGGATGCTGCCCCGCACGATCTCGCCGGAATGCAGACATTGGGCCACCAGGGTCCATTGCGACTCGTTCACCGTCTGACCCACCAGGTCCTGGTCGACCAGGGTGGGGCGATTGTTGGGCCGCATCTGGCCGAGCACCACCAGCTCGGGGTCATTCTGCGCCGGGTCCCCCACGGCGGCGACCGCTTCGGCTCCCCGGGGGGCGGTGCCGTTGGTTCCGGAGGCGTGCACCGGCACCAGCAGGAGCAGGTCGGAGAAGGAGAGGTCGGCCAGGACGCTCCAGCTTCCGAGCAGCCGCTGCAGGTGCTCGAGCTCTTCGGGCTTGAGATCGGTGTGGCTGAGCGCCAGTTCGGCGGGCGTCGGCATCAGCCCGCCTCCTCGACCCGGGCCCTCACCGGCACCGGGTAGGCGGTGCGGCCCCGATACCCCTGTAGGACAGAGGCACCCGCCGCGCCGAGCACAGCCCGCAGGTCGTCGGCTCGATCGGCCACGTGCTCGAGCCGGTGCGCGTCCGACGCAGTGGTGAGCGGCACGCCGCGAGCGACGAAACGCTCGAGCAGGCCCTGGGCCGGGTATTGCTCGCCCACCGGTTTGCGCCAGCCGGCCGAGCTGACCTCCGCCGCCATGCCCGAGGCCACCGCCGCCTCCGCGATCCGGTCCCACCACTCGGCCGGCGCGTCGGGGACGTAGCCCGCCGCCTTGATGAGGTCGGGGTGCGCCAGCACGTCGCAGGCACCCGACGCCGCCAGCTCCTCCAGCGCCTCGGTGTACGCCTCCCAGCAGGCATCGACCTGGCGCACGGACCACTGGGCCATGGAGGCCGGGTCGTCGATGTCGTCGAAGCGCCACCCGCCCACCCAGTGCACCGAGCCGAGCAGAACATCGAAGGGATAGCCGGCCAGCAGGCCGGCGACGTCATCCATCCGGCCTTCGTAATAGTCAACCTCCAGGCCGATGACGATCGGGAGCCCGGCCTCCTTGGCCTCCTGGGCGCAGGCCACGTACGCGTCGAGGTCCGCCGTGGCGTGGAACGCGTAGTACTGCGCCATATTCTCGGCCAACGCCGGCGGCACCCGCTCGTCGTTCCAGAAGCCCCCGAGCAGCGCGTCGGCCTGGCGGAAACGGAAGAGGTGCTCGGTCACAGCCAGCTCGGTCACGCCGGCGGCCTGGGCGCGGGCGCAGTACTCGGCCAGCTGCTCCGGCCGCAGCGGCGTCTCGTGCTCCGAGTGGGGCCAGAGGTGGAGGTGGTAGTCGAGCACGGCGGTCGATCCCCGGTCTAAGCGGGCTAAGTGGCCCGGCGGATCAGCGTCACGCCGTCGCGGATGGTCGTGAGAACGCAGACCACCCGGGGATCGTTGACCACTTTGTCGTTGAAGGCGCGCAGTGCCCGCGCGCCCTCGTGGGGATCGTTCTCCGAGGGCAGGACCCCACCTCCCTGCAACGTGTTGTCGACGACGATGAGCCCGTGCGGCGCCAACTTGGGCAACACGGCCTCGTAGTACGCGTCGTAGGTGACCTTGTCGGCGTCAATGAAGACCAGGTCGAACGGCCCCTGCAGCTGCTCCAGAGAGCGCAGCGCCGGCCCCTCGATCACGCTGATGTGGCTCTCGAGCCCGGCTTCGGCAATGTTGCCCCGGGCCACCTGGGCGTGGTGCGCGTCGACCTCGAGCGAAATGATGGACCCATCCCTGCCCAGCCCCGCCGCCATGGCGATGGACGAGTAGCCGGTGAAGGTGCCGATCTCAAGAACGCTGGTCGCCTGGGTGGCGAAGACCAGCAACTCGAGGAAACGGCCCTCCTGGCGCCCCACCATCATCCCCCAAGCGGCAAAACCGTCCCTGGTGGAGGCGTCCACCGACTCGAGGTGCCCCGGGGGTGCCGTCGTGTGTGCGTCGGCGTACGCCTGGACCTCGGGATTGATCAGTTGGGCCATTTTCTCTTTCCCCGGTACACGCAGCCAGAGGCTCGGGATGCCCAATCTAGGTCCTTCCCCCGGGTCGCCAGCCCAACGCGAAGTGGGGTTGCGAAGGCGGGTCAGGCGAAGCGCATGGTCCCCGCTCGGGGAAGAGCCTTCCCGACTTCGGTCCGCACCGGGCCACAACCGATCGAACGTCCGTTTACCCAAAGAAGCACTTTTTCATCAACAATCGCTTTCGACGAGCGTTCGGCTCGTCGGGACCTGTATCTTTCTGCGCACCACGCAAGAGGCGGCGGTTTTCCTAGGCAAAGGACAATCCACGTGGGCAATAGTTTGGCGCGCTTCTTCGGAGGCCTTTTCATCCTCGGTGCCACCATCGGCGCGGGAACGATCGGCGTGGCCGTGGTGTCCTCCGCCGCCGCCACGGTCATCACCGTGAACGACGCCAGTGACCCGGTGTCGCAAGTGCCCTCCAGCAATTGCGACCCCAGCGGCGAGAGCGACTGCACCCTGCGGGCGGCACTGGCGGAAGCCACGGTCCTGAATCAAGACGTCACCATCGACCTCCCGGATCCCACGACGGTTCCGAACAACGCCGGGCCCTATTACACCGTCAATGGGAACATCAATGGGAACGCCGGTGAGCTCGACATCACCGACACCGGGGGCACCGTCACCATCCTCGGAGCGGGCGCCTCCGTCGTCGACATCCACGCCGTCAACGACACACGCGTCCTGGAGATCGGGTCCGGCGCGATGGGGGGCATTAGCGCCAACATCTCGGGGGTGACCATCTCGAACGGGAACGCATCTATCGGGGAAGGGAGTGATTGTGGCGGCATCTGTGTCAGCAGCAGCGGCAGCCACTTGACGCTTACCGACTCGGTGGTGTCGGGCAATACGGCGCTCACGTTCGGTGGCGGTATCGGGCTGTACCGCGGCGGATCGGCCACTTTGATAGGCGACACGATCACCGGCAACACGGTGGCCACCGCATCCAACCAGGATGGTGGTGGGGGCGGCATCTACGTCGTCAGTAACGACACGTCGTCGGCGGCCAATCTCACGATCCGTGACTCGACCATCTCCGGCAATGAGGTCGACGCCGCCGGCACCGGCGATGGCAGCGGTGGCGGCATCGATGTCTTCAACACGTCCGGCTCTGGCGTCGACCCCAACGTCACGATCGACATCGACGACTCGACGATCAGCGGGAACATGATCGACGGTGCCATCGGTGCCACGGGTGCAGGCTCGGGTATCGCGGCCTCCGACGGCAACTGGATGGTCACCAACTCAACGATCAGCGGGAACATGGAGGCGCAAGGGGCAGGGGCGCAAGTCAACGGCGGTGGCGCATTCATTGCCAACGCCGCCGGAGGCACATTCCTCACTTCGACATGGCATTTCGACACCATCGCCGGCAACGCTGTCGGCAGCACCGGTCATGGCGGCAACCTCGACGTGCAGAGCGGCAGCACTCTGGAGCTGGGTGAGAGCATCGTTGCCGGTGGTGTGGCGGGGAGCGGACCGTCGAACTGCAGCGGCTCACTGGATTCCTTCGGCTACAACCTGATCGACGACACCAGCTGCGGCGCGGCGGCGGCCGGCGACATCGTCGGGCAGAGCCCCCAGCTCGGAGCCTTGGCGAACAACGGCGGGCCAACCTTCACCCAGCTCCCAGCTTCCACCAGCCCCATCGTGAGCGCCGTGCCGGCGTCCGTCACCTCGGGTACAGGAGTCACCGGCGATCAGCGTGGCGACGCCCGTGGACAAGGCCAGCACGGCTCCTCCACCATCGGCTCCGTCGAAGTCGCACAAGCCACGCCGCCGCCGCCGCCAACAACAACAACAACAACAACAACCACAACAACACCACCACCGACGTCCACGCACGGCTACTGGCTGGTCGGCTCCGACGGCGGCATCTTCACGTTCGGTTCCGCCCAGTTCCACGGGTCGACCGGCGGCATCACCCTGCAGCGACCGGTCGTCGGCATCAGCCCGACAGCCAGCGAGGACGGCTACTGGCTCGTGGCGTCCGACGGCGGCATCTTCGCCTTCGGCGACGCTGGCTACCACGGGTCGATCCCCGGCGTCGGATTGGCGCCGGCGGGGTCCGGCCTCCCGCACAGCCTCAACGCCCCGATCGTCGGGATCGTGCCCTCCTCCGACGGCGGTGGCTACTTCATGGTGGCCTCCGACGGTGGTGTCTTCGCCTTCGGTGATGCCCACTTCGCAGGGTCCTGCCCAGGGGTCGGGGGCTGCGCCGGCGCCGCTGCTGCGGTCGTGCCGGACGCCTCGGGCAACGGGTATTGGCTGATCACCCGGACGGGCAACGTCTACGCCTTCGGTGACGCGCCGTATTACGGCGCTCCGGGAAACCAGGGTTTTCCGGTGACGTCCGCTGTCCGGACAGGCGACGGGGGTGGCTACTACGTCCTCCTGGCGAATGGTGCCGTTCACTCCTATGGGGACGCGGTGGCACGCGGCGGCCCCGTGGGATCGATCGGGGCCCTCAACCAGGCCTCGGCCATCTTCTCGGACGCTGACGGCGGGGGCTACTGGGTGGCGGCAGCTGATGGTGCCGTCTTCCCCTACGGCAACGCCACAGACCAGGGATCGATGGCCGGGAACCACCTGAACGGCTCGATCATCGCGGCCACAGGTTTCTGAGCTCCGGCTGACTGGTTCGCAATGGGGCGCTGCCGGCCCCGTGCCCGCTGCTACTCCCAGACCAGCGCGCCCAGCCGGAGAAGCCCGGCCATGTCGTAGATATCGGCATCGAAGAACGGGACGGTAACCAGAACGTCTGGCGCCCCTTTGAGCTCAGCCTGCTGCTCCGCCTCGCGCCGCGCCACGATGCTGAAGTTGAGGAAGCTGTCGGCCACCTCGCCGAGTACCCGCGACGCCACGACGGGGTCGTCCGTGAGGCCGTCGCCCAGCTCGACGGCGCGGGCGGCGATCGACTCCGCCAGCTTGTCCGTCTTGACGTCACGCAGGTACTCGGGCAGCACCTTGTTCAGGACCACTGCGCCCAGGTGCAGTTTGCGCGCCGTGAGCTGAGCCGAGAAGAACTCCGCCTCGCGGACCGGTGTCGCCTCGAGTGTCGACACGACCATGAAGGTCGTGCGCCGGTCCGACAGCAGCCGCGTCACCGCGTCGGCCCGCTCGACGAAGCCGGCGTACATCGACTGGAACAGGATGAAGAACTCGGAGATGTCAGCGAGGAATTGCGTGCCGAGGATGCGGTCGGCCACCTGGTAGAAGGGCCGCGACGCCATGTTCACCAGCCGTGACCGGTAGGGCACGATGAGCCAGCGCAACAGGCGCGAGGAGAAGAAGTCCGCCATGCGCTGCGGGGCGTCGAGGAAATCGAGCGCGTTACGAGTCGGCGGCGTGTCCACCACGATGAGGTCGTACTTGCCCTCGGAGTGGATCTCGTAGAGCCGCTCCATGGCGATGTAGTCGTGCGACTGCACGAAGCGGCCCGAAATGTTCTGGTACAGCGGGTTCGCGAGGATCTGCTCCCGCGTCTCGGCGTCGGGCGCGTGCCTCCGGATGAGGTCGTCCCAACTCTGCTTGGTGTCCAGCATGGCCGCCCACAGTTCGCCTCTTGGCCGGGCCTCTGCGGCGGCGAACACCTCGTCGGGGATGCGGACCTCGTCGTTCCCGATGCCCTTCAATCCCAGAGCGTCGGCGAGCCGGCGGGCCGGGTCGACCGTCAAGACGAGCACGCGGCCGCCCTGCTCGACCACCGACGTGGCGGCCAGCGCGGCCGCCGTCGTGGTCTTACCCACGCCACCCGGACCGCAGGCGATGACGATGTCCTTGGCGGCGAGCAGCTGCCGGACGGTCTTGGCCGCCGGGGCCGGGGTGGGCGAGGTCACAGCCCGAGCTCCTCACCCAGCGCATGCGCCACCTGGCGCGTGGTGCGGACGCCGAAGCTGCGGACGAAGAGGTACGGGAGCAAGAGCACCGGCATGCCCTCGGGAAGGCCAGCCTGCAGGCGCTGCAGGTGGGCTGACCGGGTGCGCCGCATGGTGACGGCGAGCCGCGCCGCCTCGAGCACGGGGGCCACCGACCCGCCCGCTCGCTCCGACAGGACATCCTCGGTCTCCGGGGCGCGCAGCTCCTCGAAGATCTCCTCTTCGCGCTGGCCGAAGAGTTCGGGCAGCACGCGGTTGACCACGACCGCAGACATCCGCACGGTCGTCTCCTCCCGCACGCGCTTTTCCAGCTCGAGTGTCTCGCTCACGGGCATCTCCTCGGGCGTGCAGACCGCGACGAGCCCGGTCTGGCGGGGATCCGAGAGGATCTCGAGCATCCAGTCGGTCTGGTTGCGGATCAGCCCGACCTTGACCAAATCGTTGATGGCCTGGGGCGCGGCCAGCTGGCCCACTATGTGGCCACTGGCGGGGGCGTCCACCACCACCAGGTCGTAGTGCCGCTCCTTCACCTCCCAGCAGAACTTGCCCACCGTGAGGATCTCTCGCACCCCCGGTGCCGCCGTGGCCACGAAGTCGAACGCCTTGGCCAGGGGCCCGATCCGCCCGACCACCGGGATGCGCAATTGCAGTTTGAGGTACTCACGCAGGGAGGCCTCGGTGTCCATGGACATCGACCAGACGCCGGGCGCGATCTCCCGAGGCGTGAAGTCGGTGGGGGGCGCCTCGAACAGCGAGGTCACGTCGCCCTTGGCGTCGACCTCGCACACCAGGACGCGCTTGCCGTGCTCGGCGGCGAGCTGGGCCAGGCCGGCGGCGACCGTGGTCTTGCCCACGCCGCCCTTGCCGGTGACGAACAGCAGGCGCAGGTCCAACAGATCGGGCGCAGGGGCCGTGCTCACCAGCCGCCCACCCGTCCCGCCGTCACTTCAGTGTTCAGGGGGCGCCGAACCCGACGCGGCGATCACTCGCCGGCGCGCCCACCTCGACGTAGGCGACCTTGACGACCGGAACGCCGACCCGGCGACCCTTGCGGTCGGTCAACCAGAGGACTCCGTCGCCCGTCTTGAGCAGCTTCTCGATGTCGGCGACCACTTTGTCACCGTCAGCATCGTCGGGCATCTCCACTTCGATTTCCTTGGGGCTGTGGGTGATGCCGATGCGCACGTCCACCTGGTCTCACTCTCCTTAGGACCCGTCGGACGGTTCCGCGGCCACCTCGACGTTACTGCGACGGGGCAGACTGCTGGACATGGACGGCCCGCCCACATCCGGGAAGACGGAGCGCAGTGCCCGTTGGGCAGCGACCATGGCGGGCTACGCCGGGCCTGTCCGCCTCGCCCATGCAGACTCGCACGCCCGCATCGGCCCTGCTCCTGGTTCGGTCCCGCCGCCTCCCGCCCAACTCGACGCGCCGAGGGGGAGGCCGGAACGCCAGGAGCTCGAGGACTCGCTGCTGGCGCCCGCAGCGACGCGCTCCTCCGACGCCGGTGACCGGGCCGAGCCGGAGCAGCCCGATACCTGGCGCACCTGCTTCGAACGCGATCGCGACCGCATTTTGCACGCCACATCGTTCCGCCGGCTGGCCGGGAAGACCCAGGTCTTCGTCTTCCCCCAGGATCACCAACGCACGCGGCTCACCCACGCGCTCGAGGTGGCGCAGGTCGCCACGGCCATCGCACGGGCTTGCCGCCTGAATGTGGCACTCACCGAAGCCATCGCCCTGGGGCACGACTGCGGGCACGGCCCGGGCGGGCATGCCAGCGAGGACGCGCTCGACCCCTTCGTGCCCGGGGGGTTCGACCACGCGCCGTGGGGAGCGTCGGTTTCGCTCGCTCCCCTCAACCTGTGTGCCGAGACCTTGGATGGCATCGCCAACCACAGCTGGTCGCGGCCGGCGCCGTCGACGCCCGAGGGTGAGGTGGTGAGCTGGGCCGACCGGATCGCCTACGTCTGCCACGACTGGGAGGATGCCGTCCTGTCCGGCATCGTGGCCCCGCATCAGCTGCCGCTGGCCGTTCGTTCTCTCTGCGGCGAGCGCCGCAGCGCCCAGCTGGGCGCCTTCATCAACGGCGTTGTGTCCGCCTCACACCGCACCGGCCAGGTCGGCATGGAGGAGGATGAGGCCGAGGCACTCGCCGCCTTCCGGACCTCGAACTACGAACGCATCTATCTGCGCGACGCCTCGCTCCGGCAGGGCGACGCGGTGATCAGCGTGCTGCGTGCGCTGGTCGAGCACTTCTCTGACCGCCCACATCTGATCACCGACCACGCCACGGGCACCCAGGATTCCGACGTGGTGGCCGGCGGCGAGGGTGCCGTGCGGGCCGCCGTCACCTACGTCGCCGGCATGACCGATCGGTTCGCCTTTCGCCAGGCCGTGGCGCTGCTCGGCTGGGATCCCGCCAAGCTCCCCGCCGGCGTGGACGCCTGAGCCGTTCCGGCTCAGGACGACGGGTCGGGAAAGGTCGGCGTGCGCTGCTCCGTCAAGGCGGCCACTCCCTCGGCGAAGTCGGCGCCTGCCATCATGTCGGCCATGCGGGCGCTGGCGTCGCGCACCGACGAGGCGACGTCACCGTGCAGGTCGCGGTAGAGCTGCAGCTTCGTCGCCGCCAGCGAGGACGGGGCGATCTCCGTGGCGAGCCGCCCGGCGTAGGCGTAGGTGAACGGCAGCAGCTCGTCGGGCGCCAGCACCCGGTTGACCAGCCCGAGCCGCTCGGCCTCCTCGGCCAGCACGACCCGGCTCGACAACAAAAGATCGGCGGCCCGGGTGACGCCGATCAGCCGGGGCAACAACCACGACAACCCGTATTCCGCCGGCAGGCCGAGGCGGCCGTGCGATGTGGTCAGCTTGGCCCCCTGCGCCGCGAAGCGCAGGTCGCAGTAGCAGGCGAGGACCAGGCCGACCCCGGCGGCCGGACCGTTGACGGCGGCGATGATCGGCTGCGGGATACCGAACTGGAACGCGAAGTCCGCATCGAATTCCGGCCGGACGCCGTAGCCCGGCATGGCCACGTCGTCGTCGAGGCCCGAGTCGTAGCCACCGCGCTCGACGTGGCCCTCCAGGGCCCGGGCGTCGGCGCCGGCACAGAAGCCCCGGCCCGACCCGGTGATCACGATGACCCGGACGCCGGGGTCGGCGGCCGCGCGCTGCAGCAAGGACCGGTACTCCGCGTGCATGCGGCCCGTCCAGGCGTTGAGCCGGTCGGGGCGATGCAAGGTGATGGTGGCCACGCGGGCGGCCACGGCGTAGCGGGTGACCTTCAGGTCGGCGAGCTCCACGTCAGTCGAGGGTGGCGTAGCGGGCGAGGTGGAAGCTCCCGGCCTCCACCGCATGCTCGAACTCGACCTCCAGCGGATGACCCTCGACGGCTCGCCGGAAGGCGCCGGCGGCGTCCTCGGTGGACCAGAGGGTCACCACGAGCCAGTCGTCGCCGTGGCGGGCCGTGGTCCGGCGCAAGAAGCCGGGCTGATTCGGCACCAGCTCGGTCTGCACGCGGCGGTCCAGCGCCAGAAACGACGCGTCCGTCACTCCCTCCGCCAACCGGAACGTCGTGACCTCGACGATCGACACCGCTCAGGCCTGTACCAGCATCACGGGATTGCCCTCGGGGTCGGTGATGCCGGCCAACGTCGGGCCATCGGGGAGGTCGAAGGGCTCGGCGACGATGGCGGCGCCCAGGGACACCGATCTGTCGAGGGAGGCCCGCAAGTCGGCGACTTGGATGTAGAGGGTCACGCCAGAGCGGTCACTGCCGCGGATGTGACCGCCGGGTCCGGGCTCGGGGCCGCCGATGCCGGGCGGGATCTCCATGATGAAACCATCACCGATGTTCCAGTTGAAGAGCTCCGCATAGAAGGCACGCTGTCGCTCGGGGTCGGCGGCCTCTATCTCCCAATGCACCACCGGCCGGGCCCAGTCCTGCACCATGCCGCCTCCCCTCGTCGCAGCCCACAGTACCCAGCAGAATGGCCGGTTCGCCGGCCGCTGTCAGCGTGCAGCTTCCGCCGAGCGCGACCGACAGATATTGTGTGGGCGCAGCGCGGGGCGGTCGGCCTGCAGCGACCGCGCGGTGATGTTCGGGGCGCGAGTTCGGAGTCGGACCCGGGTCGTCGAGAGCTGGCGGATCTTTCCGAGAGGCGGGTCCGCCCGAGCGAAAGAGAAGTGGCGAAATTGAGTCGTGTCGAGGAAGGGCGAGGAGTAGAATCCCGACAGGGTCACGGGTCTGGCGTACCCGATGACGGAACCGTTGCAGCGCTTGGCGACAGGGGCGGCGCCCCGCAGGAAGGACATGGACTGTGACGCACTGGACGCATGTTCTGTCCAATGTCGCTCTGGTCGAATTCGTCCTCCTGGCTGCGTTGACCACGCTCCAATGGGTCCGGCACCGGATCCGCGGCGCTGGGTGGGTCGCTCTGTCGTTCGCCATTCTCGGCGGGATTTCGCTGGCCTTGAAGATCGATCCGGGCCTGGTGGCGAACCAGTACCTGGCCAAGTCCGTCATCGCCCTGCTCCTGGTCGTGCCGTACTGCCTGTTCCGCTTTGCGGCGACGTTCCGGACGCCGAGTGTCCCCGTGCGCGTCGTGGCGATCATCGTCACGGTCGCCATCGTGCTCTTCACGTTCACGCTGAAATACCTGCCGGCGCCGGGCTTTCCGGCGCCGCCGTATTTCTTGGCGTATCGGGTCTCGTTCCTCGTCACCTTCGGCTTTCTCTGTGGCTATGTGGTCGTGTCGTTGTTCCTGGCCGGACGTGGCGAACCCCCGATCGCCGCCTCGCGGATGCACCTCCTGGCCATCGCAGTCGTCGGGCTCGAGATTCAGGTCGTTGTGGCTGCACTCGGACTGCAAGGTCCCTCCGTCGATCTCGTCACGCAGGCACTGACGGTCGTCATGGGCGTCCTGTTCCTGGTCGCGCTGGTGTTGCCGTCGTTCGTGCGTGTGTTCCTGAGCCGCCACGAAGATGCGGCCTTCCGGCGGGCGGTGAGTCAACTCGTGGCCGCCGGTGACTCCCGTGACGTCGCAGAGCACCTGCTGCCCCACGTCTGCGCCCTCGTCGGCGCCTCATGGGCGGCGCTTCTCGCGGGCGACGGCACCGTCGTGGCCCGCTATCCGGTGTGGACCGAGGACGACGGGCCCGATCCAAGGGATGCGGACAACTCCAACAACGGACAACGACGGATCACCCTGCAGACCCGCAGCGGCGCCACCCACTCGCTCGCCGTCAACATCAGCCCGTCCATGCCGTACTTCGGCAGCGAGGAATTACACAAGCTCGATCAGCTGGCGGGCATGGTCGGGCTGGCCATCGAGCGCTGCGAGATGGCCGAGCAGATCGCCTTCCAGGCCTCGCACGACGGGCTGACCGGCCTGGCCAACCGCTCCATGTTCATGGAGCGGTTGGAGGAGGCCATGAGCCATGTGGGGCGTCGCCGGGCCGCGCTGGCGGTGCTCTTCATCGACCTCGACCGCTTCAAGCTGGTGAACGACCGGGCGGATCACTCGACCGGCGACCGGGTCCTGAGCGAAATGGCCGACCGGCTGACTGCGATGACGCGTGGGGTGGACCTGGTGGCGCGCTTCGGCGGCGACGAGTTCGTGGCCTTCGCCGAGGTGGACCACGAGGTGGATGCGCTCGACATGGCCGAACGCATCAGGACCGGATTGAGCGAACCGGTCGACATCGGCAGCGGACAGCTGGTGGTGACCGCCAGCGTGGGCGTGGTCATGACGGCCGATGATTCGACCTCGCCTTTGGCGCTGCTGCGTGAAGCCGACAATGCGATGTACGAGGCGAAGCGGTCCGGCCGCGATCAGGTGGTGCTCTTCCACCACCATGCCCGCGATCTGGCGAACCGCAAGTGGGGGCTGACCCCCACCCGTACCCGGCGCCTCAGCGCAGGCTGAGCTCCCGCCGGTAGACCCGGGCGGGGCCGAGGGCGGCCAGCTTCTCGGCGATGTCCCGGAAGGCGATCGCTGTCTCGCTGTCGGGATCGACGGCGGTGACCGGACGGCCTTCGTCGCCCCCCTGGCGCACGGCGTTCACGAGCGGGACCTGTCCGAGCATCGGGATCCCGAGGTCTGCGGCGAGGGTCGCACCCCCGCCCGCGCCGAAGAGCTCGTAGCGCTTCCCGTCGTCGCCGGTGAACCAGCTCATGTTCTCGATGACGCCGCGCACGGAGAGCTTGAGCCGCCGGGCGGCGAAGGCCGAACGCTGGGCCACTCGCTGTGCAGCGGCCTGCGGTGTGGTGACGACGATGATCTCGGCCCGCGGCATCACCTCGGCCAGGGTGAGCGCGACATCACCGGTGCCGGGCGGCATGTCGATGAGCACGAAGTCCGGCTCCCCCCAGTACGCGTCGGTGAGGAACTGCTGGATCGCCTTGTGCAGCATCGGGCCGCGCCAGATCACCGGCTGGTCGTCCGGCACGAAGTAGCCCATGGAGAGGCACTTGACGCCGTGGGCGGCGGTCGGGATCACCATGTCGCCGATGATGATCGGATCGTGATCGGTCCCGAGCATCTTGGGGACCGAGAAGCCGTAGACGTCGGCATCGAGCAAGCCGACCTGGTGGCCGGCCTGCGCCAGCGCGATGGCGAGGTTGACCGTCACGGTCGACTTGCCCACGCCACCCTTGCCCGACGATACGCCGATGACACGCGTCTTCGATTCCGGTCCGAGGAATGCCGGCATGGGCGCGGCGGGCGCATGCCCGTGTCCCCCGTGGTCATGCCCGTGGCCGTCGTCCCCCGCCTGCTGCTCGACGCCCCCCGCCATGCCCACCCGCAAGCGATGGCGCAGACCGGCCCGCTCCTCGTCGGTCATCACCACGAACTCGAGCTCGATCTCTTCCACGCCCGCCACCGAGGCGGCGGCGCGGTGGATCGCCTCCGCAAGCTCCTCGGTCCCGGGCCACGCGGCCACCGGCAGGGCCACCTCGAGCTGCACGCGACGACGACGCGGGCGCACGGATCGCACCAGGCCGAGATCGCCCAGGGACAGGCCGATCTCCGGTTCCCAGACCGCGCTCACTGCAGCCTCGAGTTGTGATTGGTCTACTGCCATGCACTCCCTCGTCTCGGGTGGATCGGGATCTCGGCGCACTTTGGGGATCCTGTGCACTCCGGGAGACCGTCCGCTCGGGGAGACCGTTCGCGTCGCCCCAGCTGAAGGCGCTGATCCCTCGGTAGACTACCCAGGGTGAGCACCGCTCCGATCACCGTGGAGACCGAGCGACCGGGAGGTGCCGATGACGGCCGGTTCAGCGCAGCCGTCGCCGCAGTTGCCGCCGCGTTCGGTGACCCGACCCGCCGTGACATCTTCCTGCACGTGCGTGCCGTTCCCGGCGTGACCGCCGGCGAGGTCGCCACCACCTTCTCGCTCCACCCCAACGTGGCCCGGCACCACCTCCAGCGGCTGGTCGACGGCGGCTACCTCCGGGTCGAAACGGCCCGCAACGCCGCCGGGGCGGGGCGGCCCTCCAAGCGCTACTTCTGCGTGGAGGAGGAATTGCAGTTCGGCCTGATGCAACGGCGCGACGACCTCCTGATGCGGCTCCTCGGCGAGGCGATGCGCCGGCTCGGGCCTGAGGAGGCCGAGGAGATGGCGGCCCTCGTGGGGGAGGAGTACGGGCGCTCCCTGGCCTCACGTATGACACCGAGCGAGGGACAGCGGACCGTCCGCGCCGCCATGCACGTCGTGGCCGAGACGCTCACCGCGCACGGTTTTGCGGCGCACGCGGAGGACCGGGGCGAGACCACCGCGGTGATCGCGGAGCAGTGTCCCTTCGGCGACGCCAGCAGCACCAACCCCGTGTTGTGCGCGGTGGACCGCGGCATGGTCAAGGGGTTGTTGGCCGGGCTGTGCGGCACCGCGTCGCGACAGGCCCTCCCCGTGATCCTCTCCTCGCGGGCGCGGGGCGACGACGCCTGCACCGCCTCTGCCTGATACAGCGTGGGCCGCGCCTATCTCGATCACGCCAGCACCACCCCGCCGCGACCCGAAGCCGTCGCCGCACTGACGCAATGGGCGGCCCTGCCGACGGGGGATCCCGGACGGGTACACGAAGAGGGCCGCACCGTCCGCGACGCGCTGGAGGTGGCCCGCGGCCAGGTCGCCGAGCTCGTCGGCGTCGCCGGACGCCAGGTGGTCTTCACCTCGGGGGCAACCGAGTCCATCAACGCCGCCGTCTGGGGTGCGACGCGGGCGGCCCCGGGGATGCCCGTGCTCTGCGCAGCCGTAGAGCACTCGGCGGTCCGTGACGCCTCGTCGCGGCTGGCGCCCACCGAGGAACTCGGCGTCGACGGTGCGGGGCGGCTCCAGGTCGAGGCGCTACGGGAGCGCCTGCACTCGCGCGCCCTCCCGCGCCCGGCGCTGGTGCACTGCCAGTGGGGCAACCACGAGGTCGGGACGCTCCAGCCCGTGCACCAGGTTGTCGCGCTGTGCCGGGAGGCCGGCATCACCGTCCACGTGGACGCCGCTGCCGCCTGCGGGCACGTCCCGACGGACCTCGCTGCGCTCGACGCCGACCTGGTCAGCATCAGCGCGCACAAGCTCGGCGGGGTGCCCGGTGCCGGTGCGCTGATCGTGCGGCGCGGGAGCCGGTTCGAACCTCTCCTCGTGGGCGGGGAACAGGAGCGCGGGCGCCGGGCTGGGCTGGAGGCGCTCCCGGCCCTGCTTGCCTTCGGAGCAGCGGCGGGGGCGCTGGCCGGCGGAGAGGAGGGCGCGCTGACGACG
>Ga0302325_10014308_pt1 | contig 16893 bp, 13 predicted proteins | sample Palsa_T0_2_FD_201948 | JGI IMG/M metagenome (GOLD analysis project Ga0302325, IMG submission 201948) | Peat permafrost microbial communities from Stordalen Mire near Abisko, Sweden - Palsa_T0_2 | ecosystem: Environmental > Terrestrial > Soil > Palsa > Peat permafrost | place: Sweden: Abisko... | reverse complement strand
GGCACCGAGGCGATGCGCTCGCTGCTCTCCGCCGACCTCGACGAAAGCACCGCTCGGGCGCAGGCGTGGCTGGAGGAGTCCGGCGGCGCCTGGCAGCACGAGTCGATCGAGCTGATCGTTCCCGGTCCCGCCGCCGCCGAATTCCATGACTGGTACGTAGCGATGGTCGAGCAGGGGCGGGAAGCGGTCATGCGCGCCGGCCATCCCGAGCACTTCGTCAGCCATCCCTAGCCCGGCTTCATCGAGGTCGTCGAGAACGTCGGCGAAACCGAGCTGCCTTGGCACATCTTCTACCACCCACTTGCCGACGACGACCCAGCCTTTCCCAGCCCATGGGACGACAACTTCTCCGTGCGCTTCGGCGCGCAGATCCTCGATGCAAACGGGACGCGCGTCGGCTTCACGATGCATCAGTCCCGTGATGCCGGGGACGGCATGCACCTCAAACTGACCACGCACCTCCCGGCCCGATCGGCTGACCGACGCCGGCCTGCTTCGCCGCGAGCCAGATCCACGTGATCGGCGGGCGACGTTGCTCGCCTTGACGACCGAGGGTGAGGAGGTCGCGGCCGCGTTGCGCCAGCGGCTGGCCGACGCGGTCGACCACAGGCTCGTCAACTGGCTCCCCGCGGAGCGCCAGTTGCTGGCCGAGCTAATGCCGCGGTTCGTAGACGCTATCGCTCGAGACTCGACCGGTCCCTGACGTGAGCGGCCACTCCGCCAACCCTGTGCCTAGGGCCATTTGAACCCTGCGGGAGCCCACCGACTGACCCGCCGTCTCAGGCCGCCCTGAACCAGTTCCGAGGCGTGACCGCGCGCTTCCTGACCCTAGACTAATGTCAGGGTGGGCTCTCGCGCGGGCGTCGCCTGGTCGGCGAAGCTAGCTAGCGCACGCGTGGGCCCTGTCGGTACTCCTGTCCATACGAGCCAAAGCGTTGCGGACACGGCTGGAACCACGGGTTTGTAGACGACTCCCGTTGCTGAGCGCCGAAGATCGGACCACTTTGGCGACGGTGTGACCGATTCGTCGTCCAGTGCACCGAGCATGTCAGCCCCGACGCTTTGCCCGATCGTGGTGATGTGATGGATCAAGCTGAAGTGGGCGGCGCCCCCGAGGCCGTCCAGGATGAGGTCGGACAGGTCGGCGGCTCGTTCCGAGGAAACATGATCAGTCGTTGACCGTCGAGCCGGTCGAGCGCCACCTCCGGCAGCATCGCCATCGGACGAGATGCTCTCAGAGCGATTCCAGCTCCGGGAGCCGCAACCAACGCCGACGTCTCCGCGAATCCCGGCGGAGGTTGGTCACCGGACCAGAGGATTGACGCATCAACGTTGCGCCGTGCGAGCGCCTCCTTGGATGCGTCCTGGAACTTGAGACTCAGCCCCGGCTGGCGGTCCGCATGACTCCGGACCGATGCTCTAGTCGCGCTCGATGCCGACGGTTAGGTTGCGCAGAAGCTGGTCGACAAACTGCTCGGTGAGTGGGAGGCCTGTCAGCAGCAGGCGGTGGTAGCAGGCGCCCCACAGTTGGTCGACGACTGCTTCCGCGTCGAGGTCGGCGCGAAGTTGGCCACGTGCTTTCGCCCGCTTCATCGCCTCGACGGCGAGCGCGAGGCGTGGGCCCGAGTAGAGCCTGTGCAAGGCGTCCGCAAGGACCGGATCGGTCTGAGCCGCTCCGACAAGTTCGGCGATGACCTTTCCGGCCGCCGTCTTGGTCACCAGGTGGACGAAGGCTCGCAGTTGAGTCCGGAGATCGTCGATGACGTTGCCTGAGTCTGGGAAGGCGAGGGTTTCCTCGACGGCGTGGAAGTAGCCGTCCAGCGCGAGCGCGCCCTTTGAGTCCCACCACTTATAGATCGTGGTCTTGCTGGCCCCGGCGCGGGCGGCGACACCTTCGATCGTGAAGGCGGCCATCCCGTCTTGAAAGAGGAGTCGTCCAGCGGCGAGAAGGATGTCGGCACGCACTTCTGCCTGAGGTCGCCGGCCGCGCCCGCGTCGACGCTCGCCGCCGGCCGGACGCTGGTCCTGGGGCGCTGGCGTTGAGTTCGTTTCCTCCTCCTCGCGCTGGATCACAGCGTCGCGCATGTCTTCGAACGGGAGGACGTCACGCAGGTGGTTAGCCGATGTCTGTGGTCAGTCAGTGGGGCATGCGCGGTCGTGATCGTGAGCGGCGTAACCCTTATTGGACAGTGGAACAACGGTCCGCCACGTTCATGGGGGACGTCTCGGCCGGATCGCTCGAAGAACACGGTCGCAACCCTATCAGCCTAAATGGACGGGGCGTTCATGTGCTATAAATGAACGCAGCGGTCACATGATCTCCAGCGATGCCGCGGAGACGTTCCCCCAAAGGCCGCTCGAAAGGATCTATCTAATGAGTTCCACCACCCCCACTCGAGTCTCGCTGGTGACAGGAGGCTCGGGCGGCATCGGCCACGAGACCGCCACCCGGCTGGCCGCCGACGGCCATGCCGTCGCCATCCTCTACCTCAGCAACCAAGCTGAGGCCGACGCCGCCGTCGGCGCGATCACCGACGCCGGAGGCACGGCGCTCGCAGTCCAAGCCGACGTCGCCGAAGAGGAGGCCGTCGCGGACGCCTTTGCGCAGGTCGAGGAGGCGTTCGGAGGCGTTGATGTCGTCGTCAACGCGGCGGGCATCATGCCGCTCTCTCCGATCGCCGAGCTGGACATGGCGGTCCTTGACCGTATTTATCGCTCGAACATCCGCGGCACCTTCGTGGTCAGCCAGCAGGCAGCACGGCGGGTGCGGGACGGGGGCGCGCTCATCAACTTCTCGAGCTCGGTAACGCGACTGCAGATCCCGTCCTACGGGGCCTACGCAGCGAGCAAGGGCGCCGTCGAAGCGATGACGCTGATTCTCGCCCGCGAAATGCGCGGTCGGGATGTGACCGTCAACGCGGTCGCGCCCGGCCCGACCGCGACAGACCTGTTCTTTGAGGGCAAGGACCAGGAGGTAATCGACCGGATCGCCAACCAGCCGCCGCTGGCTCGGCTCGGCACCCCGCAGGACATCGCCGAGGTCATCTCGCTTTTGGCCGGCTCCGGCCGCTGGATCAACGGCCAGGTCATCTACGTCAACGGCGGCATCGCCTAAGCGAACCGATCCCCCAGTGCCTATTCAACAATCATCCAAGGAGTAAGAAATGTCCGTAATTCTCATCACCGGTGCCGCGACAGGCATCGGAAACCTCACCGCCCGCGCGCTCGCCGCCGACGGCCACACCGTCTACGCCACCGCCCGCGACATCAACGGCCGCAATAAGGCAAACGCCGATGAGTTCGCGGCTCTCGCCCGGGACACCGACGTGGACCTCCACATCATCGAGCTCGACGTCACCAGCCAGGACTCGGCCGACGCCGCGGTGGCGACCGTGCTCGAGGAGCAGGGCGAGCTTGATGTCGTGATGAATAACGCTGGTCATCTCTACGCCGGCTTCGTTGAGGCGTTCACCGCCGAGGACATCGCCAGGCTGTTTGACATCAACGTGTTCGGAGTCCAGCGCGTCAACCGCGCGGCATTGCCGCACATGCGCGAGCGCCATCACGGCACGCTGCTCTACACCGGCAGCACGATCGTGATCAGCACACCACCGTTTCTCGGCCCGTACTCCGCATCGAAGGCGGCGATGGACCAGCTCGCTTTGACCACCGCCTACGAGGTCAGCCAGCTCGGGATCGAGACCGTGATCGTCATGCCAGGTGCATTCACCCAGGGGACCCAGCACTTCCCCAACGCCAGTCACGCAAGTGACACCGAGGTCACGGCTGCCTATGCGGACCTCGAACCGCTCGTCGAGGCGAACGAGCATGCGACCGCAGGTCTGTTCGCAGATCAAGCCGACAACGACCCACAGACGGTCGCTGACGAGATCGTTCGGATCCTCCGCCTGCCCTATGGCGAGCGCCCGTTCCGCAGCGTCGTCGACGGCACCGATTCCGGCGTGGAGGACGTCAACACCGTCGTGGATGCGAAGCGGGCCGAATTCACCGCGCGCCTCGGGTTCGCTGACCTCCTCAAGCTCAAGGCCTTCGCAAGCTGAGCGATGGCGACCCTGGCGCAGCAGCCGGTCCCGTGCCGGCGGCCCGCCCCGTTGCGCGGTGCGGGACCGGCACTGGGATCTCACATGCGTACTTCACCGGCTGCGTCCTGATCGTGCACACGTGACCCACAACAGGAGATAGGCAACGATCATGAATGAAGAACCCGTCGCGCGCCACTGGATCAACGGCGAACTATCGGAGGACGGTCCCCGTCACCCGTCGGTCAATCCGGCAACCGGCGAGACGTTCGGCTACTACCACGACGCCGACGAGCATGTCGCCGCGGCTGCGGTGGCGGCGGCGCGAACCGCGTTCAGCGAAAGCGGTTGGAGCGAGGACGCGATGCTTCGCGCGACGACACTGCACAGGCTCGCCGATGCCTACGAGCAGCAGACGTCCGAGTTGGTCGAAACCCTGATGCTGGAGAACGGGAAGCTCCGCGGCCAAGCTGCGTACGAGGTGCACTACATCCCGCGGGCGCTGCGCTACGCGGCGGGTCTTTCCGTCGTCCAGGCCGGACGGGTCACGGAGACGATGCCGGGTCAGCAGTCGATGAGCATCCTTCAGCCGGTCGGTGTCGCCGGCATCATGACCCCGTGGAACTCGCCCGCCTACCTGTCAATCCGCTCGATCGCGCCGGCGCTCGCCGCCGGATGCTCGGTCGTCCTGAAGATGCCCGGTCAAGCCGCGCACACCGCTCGAGTGATGGGCGACATCTTCTCGAGTGTCGAAGGCCTTCCCGTCGGACAGGTCAACGTCTTCATTGAGTCTGGCAGTGCCGGTGCCCGGTATCTGGTCGCCGCGAGGGATGTCGCCACGGTCAGCTTCACCGGGAGCACGGCAACCGGTCGTGCGATCCTCGAGGCCGCGGCCGCTCAGATCAAACGGGTCGGCGCCGAGCTCGGAGGCAAGACCCCGCACGTCATCTTTGGCGATGCCAACCTCGATGCGGCGCTGGAGGCGGTGGTTCAGTCGGTCACCGCCTTCGCCGGTCAGTTCTGCATGACCGGTAGCCGCGTGCTCCTACACGAGGAGATTGCAGACGCCTTTATCGACCGCCTCGCCGATCGGCTTGCCGGCGTACGACTCGGACCCGCCGCCGATCCGAACAGCGAAATCGGACCGTTGATCGACCCGGCCCAGGTGACGCGAGTTGACGGGATGGTGAAGGATGCGATCGCAGCCGGAGCCCGAGTGATCGTGCGCGGCGGGCCGCCTTCAGATGGCCGACTTGAGGGCGGAGCGTTCTACGCCCCGACACTGCTCGAGGTGGCGTCTTCAGATCTTCCGATCGTCCAAGAGGAGATCTTCGGTCCAGTCCAAACCGTGCAGCGCTTTGCCACAGAGCAGGAGGGGATCGGACTGGCCAATGACACCGACTACGGTCTCAGCGCCAGCGTCTGGACCCGGGATGTCGACCGTGCGGTGCGCGTCTCCCGGCAGGTGGACGCCGGACTGATCTCCATCAACAGCTGGGCCAACCTCACCGTCGAATTCGAAGAGGGTGGCTGGAAGGCCAGCGGGCTAGGCCGCCTCGGCGGGGTCGCAAGCCTCGAGGACTTCACCGAGCACAAGCAAATTACCCACAACTTTGCCTAACCGCGGACTGGGACGGATGGACCATCTAATAACGGCACGCGCCCGATCACCAGTGCAACGGCCGGGACCGGTTTTGGGGTGGCGCTCGCACGTCGGTTCAGCGACTAGGCGGCACGGCTTCGTGACCGGGCGAAGGCAGCGGCGTTTTGACGACAACGGCGCCACGCATACCGAGCTCAACACCGTCTACCTCGATGCGGGCGGCACGGAATGTATCGCCGCCGCGTGTGCGTCGCTACGCGAAACCCTCTCGAAGCAGGAGGTTTGACATAGCTGGTCAACGCAACACGCTGCACTGGATCGACGGCTTCGACTCCGAAGACGAGGCTGTAGCGCTCGCCAACGACACCAACTACGGCCTCAGCGCCAGCATCTGGAGCAGGGACACCGACAAGACCGTCCGAGCCAGCCCGGCAAATCGACGCCGGACTTATCTCGATCAACGACTGCACTTCGACCTAATGCACAGACACCGCGGCGATCTGACACTCATAAATATATCGAGTCACTGGCCACCCGTTGTTGGCTCAACCGCAGATCCTGCTTGCCGCGTCACCACCCGCTGATACAGAGGAGTCCTTTGATGTCACACCGATACAAGAGAAGCTCACCTACGGCGAGGTTGCGAAGGTCCGTTGCTGATCGGAGTGGTTCAGTAATCGTCACACCGTCGAGAATCCGGCAACCGCCGACCAACTTCTTGAGCAAAGGATGTTCGCTATGAGCGTGGTAGCAAACCACTGGATCGACGGCGAGTGGCTAGCCACGGGCGAGCTGAAGGAGTCGCGCAACCCGGCCACCTACGAGGTCATCGGCCACTATCACGACGGGGGTCGCGAGCAGGCGGAAGCCGCTATTGCCGCCGCAAAGCGCGCCTTCGCACAGGGCGACTGGGCGAGGAACAACGTGCTCAGAGCCGACGCCCTCGCCCTGCTGGCCGATCGCTTCGAAGCGCATCAGCAGAGCTTCATTGACATGTATAAGCTCGAGAACGGAAAGCCGGAGGCGCTGCAGGAAATCTCGCGGATTGCGCCGGCCATCCGCTACTGGAGCGCGATGGCACGCACGCTCAAGGGCGAGAGCGGCCATCCAAGTCCCGACGAGATCTCCATAACCTCTCGCGAGCCGATCGGAGTTGCGGGCATCATCACGCCCTGGAACTCGCCCATTATCCTATGTATGCGCTCGGTCAACCCGGCGTTAGCAGCAGGATGCACGGTGGCGTGCAAAATGCCGGGCCAGACTGCCCAGGTGAGCACGCTACTAGCGCAGGTCTTCTCCGAAGTGGAAGTGCTGCCGCGCGGTGTCGCGAACTTCTTCAACGAGCGCGGATCTGGAGGCGCGCAGTGGCTGGTGTCCTCCCCGGACACGCGCGCGATCAGCTTCACCGGCGGGACCGAAACGGGCGCGCAGATCGCCCAGGAAGCAGGGCGGCTGCTCAAACGGTGTGGGCTCGAGCTTGGCGGCAAGAATGCGCATCTCGTATTTGAGGACGCCGACTTCGAGCAGCTGCTTCCGGTACTGCGGGTGACAGCGATGCGCTTCGGCGGCCAGTATTGCGAGGCTGGGTCACGCGTAATCGTGCAGCGCGCGATCTACGAGAAGGTGCGCGACGCAATCGCCGAAGAGCTTCGGCAGGTCCGAGTAGGGCCGGCGAGCGATCCCGGCACCGAGCTAGGGCCCCTGATCGACAAGGAGAGCGTGGAGCGGGTCGACGGAGTCGTCCGCCAAGCGGCGGAGCAGGGAGCCGAGGTAATCCTGAGGGGAGGCCCGGTGACCGATGGCCCCTTGTCCGGAGGTGCCTTCTTCAACCCCGCTTTCCTCGCGGTTCGAGACCCCGAGCTGCCGATCATTCAGGAGGAGACTTTCGGTCCGGTAATGACAATCGAAGCCTTTGACGACGAAGACGAGGGCGTCCGACTGGTGAACGGCACGAAGTACGGCTTGGGCGGCTCGGTTTGGACCCGTGACCTGCCTCGCGCGTTTCGCGTTTCCGAAAAGTTCGAGACCGGGATGGTCTGGATCAATGAGTGGGGCAAGGTCCACTACCAGTTCGAGGAGGGTGGGTACAAGCAGTCGGGCCTTGGGCGCCTGAACGGGCCTTCCGCTCTTGAGGATTTTACTGAGATCAAGCACATCACCTTCACGACCAAGAGCCCGCCGAAGAGCTAGCCAGCGTCGGGTCGAAGCTTCCAAGGAGACTGTGGCCCGAGCAAATCGAAAGGAAATGACATGAGCAAGCTGGACAGCAAATCGGTCGTTTTGACGGTCGGCGGCAAGGGGCTCGGCCCCGCTTCCCGGCCAAGTCCTCGTCGACGGCGGCGGGAATTATGTCGTGACATAGCCACGGGAGCCAGTCGATGACGCCGACTGACGACTCACCATCTCCGCCCGCGCGCGCCTACACGCCGCTCGCGGGCAAGATCGCGCTGGAAGAAGCGTTCACCTTGCCCAATATGCCCCAGCTCGGCTCGGTGCATGCCTGGCAGCGGACGGAGCGGTACGAGCCGGTCCTCCGCAACCTGCCCGACATCTACGGGCGAATCGAGAAAATGGATCGCTATGGCGTCGCGCTGGAGGTGCTCTCGCTCAGTTCGCCGGGCCTCCAGGGTGTACCCGATGCGCGCCTCGGCCGGCAGTATATGCAGCGCGCAAACGACGAACTCGCAGGGATCATCGCGAAGCGCCCGGATCGCTTCGCCGGGTTCGCTGCGCTCGCGATGCATGACCCGGACTTTGCAGCGGACGAACTTGAGCGCTGCGTCCACGACCTCGGATTCAAGGGCGCGCTTCTCAATGGCTGTCAGAACGTCGGCGACAGCACGACAGTGGCCTATCTCGACGAGCCGCAGTATCTCCCGTTCTGGCGACGTGTCGAAGCGCTCGGTTTGCCGGTCTACATTCATCCGCGCGACTTCATCGATGGACAGCAGCGCATCATCGACGGGCGGCCCGAGCTCCATGCGTCGGTGTGGGCCTATACGCCTGAGACGGCAGGCCATGCAATGAGGTTGATCACTAGCGGCCTGTTCGACAAATGCCCGCGGCTGCAGGTCATTCTCGGCCACCTGGGCGAGGCGCTGAGCTTCTTCATCGACCGCATCGACCGGCGGGTGACCTACATCGAAGAAATGATGGATCCGCGGCTGGAGCACCCGCCGAGCTACTACCTGCGCAACAACTTCTATTTCACGACCGCCGGAGCGTTCGACACGCTGGCGCTGCAGAACGCGATCGGCGTGCTGGGCGTCGAGCGCATCCTCTTCTCGATCGACGATCCGTTCGAGACCTTTGCGGACGCCGTCGACTGGTTCGAGACCGCGCCGTTCTCCCCGGAGGATCGCCGGCGCATCGGGTACGAGAATGCCAGCCGGCTGTTGCGGCTCAGAAACCCTGGAAAAAACCCTTGCAACTCGTCGGGCTGAGCTTAGATCGATCTTCACCATGCTCACATGGGCGGCCCGCTTCCTCTCTACCTGCACCCGCAGCTGCCCCAGGTGCCGGTGCTGGAGACCTACTACTCGGGGGACTCGGTGATCCATTCGACGCCATCTTCGCGAGCTACGGACTTGGCTGGCACATCGAGACAGGCGTTCAGCTCCTGCGGCTCATTCACGCCGGCGCCGTTCGACCGTCACCCCGACCTGCAGGTCATCGTCGGGCACTCCCGGCGCCGCGGTGGCCGAGCTGGAACGCTGTGTCAGGGAGCACGGCTTCCTCGGCGCCCTCGTCAATGACCAGACCGACGGGCCCTACCTCGATGAGTCACAGTACGAACCCGTCTGGGAGGCCTTCGAAGCCTTCCAGGTCCCGCTTCTACCTGTTGGCTATCGTCACCATGTACGAGGTAAGCCAGTTCGCATCGAGACCGTTATCGTGATGCTGGGCGCGTTTACCACGGGAACCAATCAATTCCCCGACGCCACTCATGCCAGCGACGAAGCAGCTAGTCAGGCCTGCTCGGCGCTCGACCCGCTAGTCGCCCGCAACGAGGCGGCAACCGCTGACCTGGTCCCAGAGGGCGTTGATGCGGATCCGTCGCTGTTGCTGAGGAGATGACTCGCATCCTCTCTCTGCCCGTTGGAGCCAAACCGCTTCGCAGCATGGTTGATTTCACCGAGTCAGGGGTCGCGGAGGTCAACGAGGTTATTCAGAGAGCGCGTGAGGAGTTCGTTGAGCGCATGGGCTTGGGCGACATGCTCAATCTCAACACCCAGAGCGCACCCGAGCGGACGCGGTGAATACGAGGCGGGCCGGACATCGCTCGGTCGCTGCTACCTACCGAGTAGAGCCATCGGACCCCCAGAGCGAGATCGGCGTCGGTGGCAGCAGGCCGACGCCGATCCTTCGGTGGTCGCAGTCGGCACTTCCGCTCTGCGGCGGGGGCTCCCGCAGACGCAACGGCGGTAAGCGACCTAGCCCAGCTAACTCAATCGCAGCCTCCTGGACGGCGATCGGTCCACTCCAGTCGCGCAAAACAGGGACCTCGACTCGCACTGCGGGCAGTCCAGACGTCGATCCTCCTCGAGTCGGGGCGGTAGCTCGATGACGACAGGTGGGCCGCGCCTTTCGGTGCCGTCTGACGACCGCTGGCACGGAGCTCGAAGTAAGGCTCGAGGCCTCGCCAATAGGGTTCACGCCTTTCGTGCGGGTGCGCCGTTGAAGAGCCTAACCACCGTGCGTCCCTCACCGCCCCGGACGTTCGTGGCCGCCCGTACCGGTGTGTGTTTCGCCGCTGCAATCGAAATAGGGATACTCGCGGCCCACCCCGGTCTAGGCCTGGTCGCAAGTCTTGGGACATTTGCCACTCAATACGCGCCGAGACGCTCCACCGCCCTACCAGTGCTCACGCTCCCCTTCATCGCGCTCTTGTTGGCGGCGAACACGGTGGCCGGAGCTTCGGTCGCTGAATACCGTTGGGCTGCGCCCGCCGTGGTTGGTGGCGCTACGTTCGCAATGACGTGCCTGTGCTCGGTTGCGGAGATACCGCCGCCTGGTACTGCCATGTTCATCCTAGTTTGCGCCATCGGCACCCGCCTTCCACCCGGCCATCTCGGCCAGGACTTCGCTTTAGTTCTCGCCGGCGGCCTCGCCAGCTCAGCGGTCGTACTCAGTGAGCGCCTGCTGCTGCTTCTCCCCTCAAGGAGATCCACCATCCAGGCTAATTCGGGTGGCGAGGTCACCCGTCCTATCACAGGCGCGGCTCGGTCACCGATTTCCCGATTCGGCCCTGTTGCGTCGCGCGAACGTCTTAGAACATTGGTTGCACACAGGCATCCGAGCTTGCCGCGCTCGCCCACCATCTATATGGCGCAGCGCGCTGGAGGCGCTGTGCTGGTCGCGGGCCTGCTGGCTAACCTGGTTGGGCTGTCGCGGCCGTACTGGGCTATGTTCTCAGCCGCGTCGGTGATGGCGCAAGGGAGCTACAGCACGGTCGTCACCGAGCGGACGCTACATCGATTCATCGGCACAGCCATTGGCGTTGTCATCGCCATGCTCGCTGTGTCGCTTGACCCCACCGGGCCGCTGCTGGCGATTGCCCTGGGCGCACTGATGTTTTTGGCCGCACTGACGGTGACCAGAAACTATGCCCTCGGACTGCTGTTCATCACGCCTCTGGCCCTGCTGCTCACCAACTCGGTGGGCCAAGCGCAGCAAGTTCTCCCCCTCGCCGGCCAAAGGCTGCTGGAGACCGCTTTGGGATGCCTGGCCGGCTTGGTGGCCGGATATTCCGTATCGGCTACCTGGGCGGTTCGGCAGGTGCGCCTAGCCGTAAGCGGCACCGTGGAAGCCATGACCGCGCAGCTAGCGCTAGCGGACGGCGCGAAGGACCCTGAACGCCTGCGATCTCTCGAGAGATGGACTCGGCGACTCGAGGTCGTCGGGGAACGAGCGCCCGCGGAACGCGACGGCGTGCGAACCGCAGTCGATCCGTACGCCGGCTCGATCGCAGCCACGCAGCAGCTTGCCAGGAGAGTTATCGAAGCTGCGCGACCGTCCCGCGACCGAACCGAGGACGCTCCCCAGGGCAGTACCACTCAGCTCGCCAAAGCAGTTAGCGACCTGACAGAGGTTCTGGTCATGGAGCGGCACATCAACCCTCGCGATGACTGACGTTGGGTCGCCTATATGGCACGGCTCTGATACCACGAACGTCCGAGCAAGGCCGGGTGGGGTTAACTGCGAGAGAAGAGTTGCGTCGCGGGTTAGATCGCGCCGCCGTTGATGTAGATCACCTGCGCGTTCACCCACCGGGCTGGCCCGGCGAGGAAGGGCGACGACCTCGGCCATGTCGACGGGTTCGCCGAGCCGTTCCAGTGGCGAGAAACTCGCGATTTGATCGATCCCGCTTGTTCCTTGCCTTCGAAACAGCGGTGTTGCCGTCGGTCCGGGCACCACGGTGGTCACGGTGAATGTCGCGCCCGCTCAGCTCGGCCGCGAGCCGCAGACCGTATGCGACCTGCTCGCGACGCCGGCCGCCTAGCGCGCGCCGGGTGGCTGACGTTCATCGTGAGACGACACTCAACCCAACGCCAGCGCCTTCAGCGCGGCGGCCGCGAACCAGGTCAACCTGGATGCGTCAAGCGCATCGACACTAGCCGAGGTCTTATTGGACACAAGGCCGTTCGAGCCTTAGCTTGGCCTTAGCTGGAGAAGGGCGGACGTCAAGTCAGGAGATGCGCATGACGATCACCGAGGGTCAGCTCCGGGTCGAGACGGAGGATGGCGGGTCGCCCTGATCATGTTCCGCCGCACTGTCGCGTCCAGCGCGGGAGCCCCGCTGAGAGAACCAGTCCCTGCCGCCGAGCCAAATGCAGCATTACCAGGAGACGCGACATGAAGATCATCGCCCTCGAAGAACACATGGTCACTCCGGCGGTCCTCACCGCCTGGAGCCAGGCGCCGACCGCCACCGAGGATCACACCGGCCAGTTCAGCCAGGGCATCCTGCGTCAGCGCCTCGTCGACGTGGGCGAAGGCCGCATCGCGGATATGGATGACGAGGGCGTGGACGTCCAGGTCCTGTCACTCAACTCACCCGGCGCGCAGAATCTGCCGCCGGCCGACGCGGTGGCCTGCGCTCGGGAGGCGAACGATGCCGTCGCGGCCGCCCTGGCCGCCCACCCCGACCGCTTCCAGGCCTTCGCCGCGCTGCCGACACCGGACCCGGAGGCCGCGATCGACGAGCTGCGGCGCTGTGTGCACGACCTCGGTTTGAGAGCGGCGATGCTCAACGGCCGCACCGGGGCCCACAACATCGACGATCCCGCCTTCGGCGGGATCTATGCGGCGGCGGCGGAGCTGCGCGTTCCTCTCTACCTGCACCCGCAACTGCCCCAGGTGCCGGTGCGGGAGACCTACTACTGGGGACTGGGTGATCCATTCGACGCCATCTTCGCGAGCTACGGACTCGGCTGGCACTTCGAGACAGGCGTTCAGCTGCTGCGGCTCATTTACGCGGGCACCTTCGACCGTCACCCCGACCTGCAGGTGATCGTCGGGCATTGGGGTGAGCTCGTCTTGTTCTTCGCCGAGCGGATCAGGGTCCTCGACGAGATGGGCCGTGGGCTCGACCGACCGCTGGCTGACTACCTCAAGCAAAACGTGTACTACACCGGCAGCGGTATCCAAAGCCAGCGGTACCTGCAATGGACCATCGATGTCGTCGGCGTCGAGCGCATCATGTACGCCACCGACTATCCCTACCTCACCACCCCTGACGGCACGCTGCTGGTAGGAGCGGGTGCAGCGCGAGCCTTCCTCGAGCAGGCACCGCTGCGCCCGGAGGACACAGCCCGCATCGCCAGCGGGAATTGGGAGGCGCTGATGGGCCAAGTCCTCGCCAAGCCCTCGCCTGAGCACTGAATCCCCGAAAGGAAACGCAATGAAATACATCGCCCTAGAGGAGCATTACCTGCTCCCCGAACAGGAGCCGCAGGCCACCGACGGTTTCCCGCCCGAACTGAACGCGCAGCTCAACCCGCTTCTACACGACATCACCGACACTCGTCTCGCCGAGATGGACAAGCACGACATCCGGCTCAGCGTCCTGTCTCCGACGGTGCCCGGGGTCCAGCAGGCCGGCCTCAGCGCGCAGGACGCCATTGACCTGGCCCGGCGCAGCAACGACTGGCTTGCGGAGCAGATTGCCGATCACCGCGACCGCCTGCGGGGTTTCGCCGCGCTCCCGCTCCAGGATCCCGGCGCCGCGGTGGCCGAGCTGGAACGCTGTGTCAGGGAGCACGGCTTCCTCGGCGCCCTCGTCAATGACCAGACCGACGGGCACTACCTCGATGAGTCACAGTACGAACCCGTCTGGGAGGCCTTCGAAGCCCTCCAGGTCCCGCTCTACCTGCACCCCAACTCCGACCAGGCCGACCGTTGGCATGTGCTCGATGGCTATCCCGAGATGCGCAACGCCATGTGGAGCTGGGCACCCGAGGTCTCCGGTCACGCCGTGCGCCTCATCTGCTCGGGCCTGTTTGACCGGCACCCGAACGCCCGGGTGATTCTCGGTCACGCCGGTGAGATGCTCCCGTTTCAGATGACGCGCCTGGATTCTCGCTATGGGCTCGTGGTGAAGGCCAAGCCGATTCAGCGCCGACCCTCGGAGTACCTTGGAGCCAACGTGATGGCGACGATGAGCGGCATCTTCCTGCCCCCGGCGATCAGCGCCGCGGCCGCGTGCATCGGCGCGGATGCGTTCATGTTCTCCGTCGACTACCCGTACGAGCACACCAGTGAGGCGGTCGCGGCCTTCGAGGCCGCTGAACTCACCGACGAGGACCGGAACATGATCGCCCACGCCAACGCCGAGCGCATCCTCGGGCTGTAGTCACGGTCGAGCGGGGGTCCCCGGGCAACGCCAGCGCGGGGGCCGGCGGTGTCGGTGAGGACGCCACGCCGCCTCGACGAAGCCGAGGATCAGCGGGTTCTCCCGTCCGTCAACCAGACGGCGCACACCTCGGTCGGTCCGATGTCGGTCACCGGCACGCTGGCCAACCCCGGCCTGGAAGATGGCGGTGCGGGCGATCGATTCGGGCAGGAAGCTGATCGCCCGGCCCGCTCGTACGAGCTCGAGCTTCTCCTCCAGGCAGGTCACCTCCGGGCGGCCCACCCATGCCCGCGCGAAGACGAAGGCAGGGCAGGTCGACTGCGCGGCACGAGACCTGAGTTTCGCCACATCCACGCACCTCGCCATCGCCCGGTGCGCCCGTCGCCGTGACGAGGGGTGCAGACACCCCACTCTTGGTGAATGCAGGGGCCCGTGGGCCCCAGCCCCGCAAATTTGGAACGCGCGTCTCCAGTCGAAATCGACGAGAGACCTGAGTTGCGCGGCAAGCGCGCATCAGGCTTGCCTCGAATTAGCAAGATCGCAGCAAGCATCCGCGTCGTTCTACCGTCCTCTCCCGCGCCGCCGCTGCAGCGGGCCGAGGACCCGCTTAATGTTTTCCCCATCGTCGCTGCTTGCTCGTCCGGGATCCCGTGTCGGGGGCGGCAGCGGGTCGCGGGCGCGCTTGGCGGCCTGCGCTTCGGCGTCGAGGTCCTCGCCGGCCTGGGGCTGGTCGCGCTCGAGCGCGGCTTCTATGCGTGCGAGCTCAGCGCCGAGCTCGGTCTCGATCTGCTGGGCACGGTCGAGCTCGCCGCGTACGCGGTGCACCCGGCCTAGCTCGGTGGCGAGGAGTGAGATCTCCCGCGCAACGATCGCCCAGCCAACGGCGCTGTCGGGCTTGCCGGCGGCGAGCATGAACAGCGCCAGCCCGGGCGCGCGCGACGGTGACTTCGCCGCGGCTCGGGTGTAGGCCGGGAGCTCGGCGGACCGCGCGAGATGCCGGGCTGCGCGGGCGAGCGCGCCGGGCTGCTCACCTTCAAGCGCGAGTGACCAGGCGGCGAGGACGCCAGCGCCTTCGCGAGCGGCGTGCGCGATCGCGGCGGGGTCGGTGCCGGCGGCGCGCAGCTGCTGCCGGAGGCGCTCGAGCTCCGTCGTGCAACGGTGCCAGATCAGCGCGCGCTGCTCGAGCTCGGCCTGCCGCTCCGCTGGCGAGCGCCGGCTCGTCGTCGGCGTCTTCCACTCGGCCACCGCGCGACGTCGCGCGTCTCCGTCCTGGCCCCAGCTGCGCCGCAGCGCCGGCAGCGTGAGGTCACGGGCGAGCCGCCCGCCGCCGTACCAAACGCTTCCGCGAGGACCATCTGCGGCGCCGGGGAGGCGGACGGAGTAGCCGACGACCACATCGGTCCCACCCTCGGCGTACCGGGCGCGGTAGCGGATGCCCTCGTCGCCGAGCCGGCGGATGAACTCGCTCTCGTCGCGACTGGCGGTCGCGCAGGCCCTGACGATCCGCTCTAGCGTCCGCCGGCTTGAGCGCTCAGGATGCTCGCCGCGCTCGCCGAGCTGACGGCCGCGGCGGCGGTCGGCCGAGAGCTCGCCGTGCTTGAGCCCGCGGCTGCCGGCCTCGCGGGTGCGCGCTTCGAGGCCCCGCAGCCCGAACCGCTGCTCGAGCTCCCGGCACGCCTTCTGGGCTCGTGGGCGGTCGTTGTGCACGCTCGGCTTACTGCCGTCCTCGGCCACCAGCGTGACGACCAAGTGCGCGTGGTCAGACCCGCCGGCAGACCGGCCGTGCCGGATCGCGACCCACCGGCACTGCGCCCGAGCAGTCTCGCCGGCGAACCCCATCTGCTCGATGAACTGCTCGCAGATCTCCGCCCACCGCTCGTCGGCCAGCTCGGGCTCCTGCGGATGCAAGCTGAGCGAGCAGTGCCACACGTGCGCATTTCTGGCGCCGATCAGGCGGCCGTCCTTGTCCCGTTCGGCGATGGTCACCCGGGTGCCGAACGCCTCCCGGGGCTCGTCGAGGAACCTAGCCAGGGCCACGGCATCAGAGCGCTCCAGCAGCTTGGAAAGCGTCGCCATCCGGGTCGCCTCGGGTGAGCCCGCGACCAGGTGCGGGTTCTCGTGTTCCTCGCGCTTGCCCTTCCCGACCAGGTACAGCAGCACCCCGTGGGTCTTGCCGCCGCGAGTGACGTTCGGGATCACCGCTCCCTCTCCCCTGTCCGCCGCGTTCGGCCTTTGACGGTCAGCCTCCATGCCTGCCGCCCGTCCGCGGCCGTCATGGCGTGCACGAGGCCGGCGTGAATCAGCGCCTTCAGCTCCGCCGTAACCGCAACCAGGATCACCCCGAGGTCGGCCGCGAGCTGGTGGACGTCGAGCGGTTCGTCGCGCGGCACGCACAG